>Ga0189289_10130_pt1 | contig 84118 bp, 83 predicted proteins | sample UW106minimetaG_FD_130313 | JGI IMG/M metagenome (GOLD analysis project Ga0189289, IMG submission 130313) | Marine microbial communities from the Costa Rica Dome - UW106 mini metaG | ecosystem: Environmental > Aquatic > Marine > Oceanic > Photic zone | place: Costa Rica: the Eastern Pacific...
CCAGCGGCTTTTGCTCTGCGTTCTCACTATTTGAAAGGGAACAACCATTACTGCATAGCGACGCCTTAATCAAAAACCGCTGGACGCATTCTGAGACGGTCACTTATTAATGCGGATTGGTATAAGTAAAAAGCCCCGAAATATCTGACTATTTCGGGGCTTTTTGCAATTGACTAAGTGATGAATCGTTTTGTGTTACTAATGGTTCGATCAATAACGCAAACAATAGCTCGTTCAATAGCTTTATTAATCACTTAGCAATCACTTTACCAATAGTTTAGCAACAACATCACTAACGGTAAGGCGCTAACAACTAAAGGTTAAGTCTCGCTTACTTCTTGAGTCCTCGGCGTTTTAATAAGGCGTCAGTGGAAGGCTTGCTGCCGCGAAAATCAATGTAGTCTTGCATTAAGTCTTGGCTATTTCCCATGGACAGCACACGGCGGCGGAACTGATCGCCATTTTCACGTTTTAAACCACCTTGCTCAGTCATATAAGCAAAGGCGTCGGCTGCGAACACTTCTGTCCACAAATAGGCGTAATATCCTGCTGAGTATCCACCTGCAAATGCGTGGCTAAAATAAGCCGATTTATAGCGTGGCGGCACAGGAGCATAATCTATATCGTGTTTAGCCAACGCTTTTTGCTCAAACGCGGCGACGTCATTTATTTGTGTGCCCGCAGAAATAGAATGCCACTCCATGTCGAGCAATGCGGCAGCCAAATATTCAGTGGTATCAAAACCTTGATTAAAATGATGAGCAGCAAGTAGCTTGTTGAGTAACGCTTTAGGGATAGCTTCACCGGTTTGGTAATGTTTCGCGTAGTGCGCAATGACCTCTGGATCGATGTCCCAGTCTTCATTGAACTGTGATGGGAACTCGACAAAGTCTCTCGCTGTCGCCGTGCCCGCTAAACTAGGGTATTTCACTTGTGAGAATAGCCCATGAGCGGCGTGGCCGAATTCGTGAAACAAAGTGGTCACTTCATCAAATGTAAGTAGGGTAGGTTGCCCTGTTGCAGGCTTAGGAATATTGAGTACGTTATACACGACCGGCTTTTGCTCAAGCAAATCGCTTTGGGTTACGAACTCGTCCATCCATGCGCCGCCACCTTTGCCTTCGCGAGCATAAGGGTCAAAATAGAATAATCCTATGCTGCTACCGTCTTCGTTGAACACTTCAAACGCTTGAACGTCTTGCTGATAAACAGGTAAATCTTTACGGGATTTAAAGGTAATACCGTAGAGTTTTTGCATCGCAAAGAACAGGCCGTCATGCAATACGCGATTTAACTCGAAATACGGCTTAATAGCGCTTTCGTCAAGATCATACTTGGCTTTGCGGACTTTTTCGCTGTAAAAAGCCCAGTCCCAAGGCTGTACCTTAAAGTCTTGCCCTTCAGCGCGGATCTGCTGCTGGATTGCAGCGGCTTCGTCTTTGGCTTTGTCGACCGCTTTAGGCGCTAAATCGTCGAGTATGTCGTATACCGCCGCTGGCGTTTGAGCCATCTGGTCGGCCGTTACATAAGCCGCCCACGTTGGGTAACCTAACAATTGTGCTTTTTGGGCGCGCAACTGTGCCAGTTTAACCAGCACTGGGCCGTTGGTATCTATGGCGCGATTGGCGGATATATTCCAGACCTGCTCACGCAGATCACGGTTTTCAAGGCTGGTGAGAATCGGCTGGCGTGTGGTATTGACCAAGGTAATTAGATAACCTTCTTTACCCGCATCTTTCGCGGCACTGGCAAGCGTGGCAATTTCACCTTCCGTTAAGCCTGCAAGCTGCGATTTGTCGCTTACCAGCAATGTGTCTTGTTTAAATGATTGCAGTATATTTTGCGAAAAGTCGGTCGCTAAGCTAGATAATTGGCTATTGATGTCGCGTACCTGGGCTTTTTCAGCGTCGCTGAGTTTCGCCCCAGCGCGTAAGAATTTATTGTAATAGTAATCCACTAAGCGTTGATCAACGCTATTCATGCTCGCCTTGTTTGCTTCAATCTGCTCGATACGTGCAAAGAGTTTTGCATCTAAATAGATATTGTCTTCGTGGGCGGTGAGTTTTGGGCCTATCTTTGCTTCGATACGCTGATATTCATCGTTTGAAATAACACTCGCAAGATTGTAAAACGTTTTGCTCACGCGGGTGAGCACAGCGCCGGATTTCTCCATAGCGACAATGGTGTTATCAAATGTTGGGTCTGCTGGGTTATTGGTGATGGCCGCTATTTGTGCATCATGTTGGGTGATACCAGCTTCAAAGGCGGGTTCATAATCTTGCACACTGATCTTGTCAAATTGCGGCGCCTGGTAGGTCAAGGGGCTTTGATCAAACAGTACATTTTGAGTCGACATGGTCATGTTGGTTTTAGTTTGCTCGGTGTCAGTTTGTTGATGATTCACCACATTACTTGAACAGGCACCTAACACAAGCGTGGTGGCTACAGAAGCGGCGATAATTGATATACGCATTGAAACTCCAAAAGATAGAAATATGCAAAGCCCGAAGTGGGCAAAGAAGTCGAAAATAGCAGGCATATAAGACCCGGCTACTCTAACAAGGCGCTGGTGGCGCTAACAATCCCTTCAAACCTCGTTTTGTTGGGCTTTATCGCAAATTAGTCCGTTAAATTGCGAGCAATTGTAAAAAATGTAAGCTATGAAACATTTGCTCGGCTAACCTGCTGTTATTCGTTGATTTTGTTTATTGTCCGCTAATGGAATTGTCAGCTAATCGAATTGTCTTTAAGCTGTTTGCTTTGAGTGTCCTTTTCTAGGGCCAAATAGCTAAGGAACCACCCCCTAACATGCCAATCCAATCACTCATGTTTGCTGTTGAAGTGACGTTGCCCATCAGTGTGTTGATTGTACTGGGGATCGTATTTAAGCGTATCCGTTGGATAAACGAGGAGTTTGCCATTATTGGCTCGCGGCTCGTGTTTAACGTTACCTTGCCGTGTTTGTTGTTTGTGAATATTGCTAAAACGGATTTAAGCGTTACTACGCCTACTGATTTGTTAGTGTTCGCTGCTATCGCTACCACGTTGACATTTATACTGTTTAATCTGTTGGCATTAAAGATTAAACAACACGATGCGCGGGGCGCATTTGCCCAAGGGGCGTGTCGAGGCAATATGGCCATTATTGGCCTGGCGTTGTCGGTTAGTGCATTTGGAGAAAGCGCTCAAGCGCTGGCGTCCATGTATTTGGCCGCAATCGTTATTTTATATAACGTGTATTCTATTTTAACCCTTTATTATCATCAGGCGGCAACGGCTTCGGCGAAGTTGATTGCCATTAGTGTGCTGCAAAATCCGTTGGCCATCGCTATTGCATTGGCCATAGTGGTAGCACTGGTGCCCATCCCGTTACCTGATTTACTGTATGAATCGGGCAGTTATTTGGCTCAAATGACTTTGCCCCTAGCGCTGTTGTGCGTGGGGGGATCTATTCGTTTGCAAGAGTTTAAAGCATCGAAGCTGCTGTATTTGGCCATTGCCAGCAAGGTTGTATTTATCCCTTTGGTGGCGACGGTTATTGGCCATCTGTGTGGATTGAAAAACGAAGAACTGGGGGTTTTGTATATTATGATGGCCACACCAACCGCTGCCGCGGCTTACCCTATGGTGCGAGCGATCGGCGGTGATCATCATTTAACTGCTGCGATTATTGCCGGTAGTACCTTGCTCTCCATGTTTAGTACGACCATAGGGTTGTTTTTGCTGCATTTTTTTGGGTGGGTATAAGCAATTATCCGTCTCAGGCCTATTTTGAGCGAGCTAAAAGCGACTAAGCTTGTACCGCCTTTAAAATGACCGGGGTGAGTGACTCTGGTAAAGTGATTTTACCTGCTAACGCGAAGGCATGGGCATCGTCTGACATTTTCCCCCACGTTTTACGGATGATATCGATCCATTTTTGTTCTGTGTATTCAGGGTGTTTGGCCGCAAAGTCCAGCATGTAATGCTCGATAAACACTAACCCCACCACGTCTTCGAGCAACTGAGTATCAGGGTTCGATTTAATACCGACCTTTGCCACTGCTTTTTTGGCTCGTTTGATGTCTTCTTCGCTAAAGCCCGCTTGTTCCATGATGTGCCCCACTTTATCAGCATGAAACGTGTATAAATCGCTGCGCCATTTATGATAACCCTGTCGGTCCATCGGATAATCACTACGGGGAGATTGCCAGCGCTGAATATGTTGCCCGCGAACGGCCAGTTTGACCACGTGATCGGCATCATTTCTGTAACGTTCTAACATATTGGACATGCGAAAACTGTACAGCAGTTCTTTGGGCCAATCTTTTCCTTCAGCTTGTTCAATATTGGGATCTTCGCTGTTAGCACTGTCAATTAAATTAACGGCCTTTTCGTAAGCGGCTTGGGTCATATGTTGCTCCATGGATAGAGATTAGGTGCTCTTTGGGATTTCGCTTATTTTACCTTAAAGTGCGAGGCTAATTATATGCTTATGATGATGTTATTTGCTGTGCAATGTCTGTTCTGCTAAGAACGATATAAGGCGTATACGAAAAAGCCAAAATAACGGCGAGACGCTATTTTGGCTTTTGTGGCAATAGAACAACGCGTTTATCGCGCGGACTTTATTGCGTCATTATTGGACCTTTACACCCATGTTGTACAAAGTGAAACCAAAGATATCAGCGTACTGTTCGATTGTTTTGCTAATCGGTGTACCGGCACCATGACCAGCGTTAGTTTCAATGCGAATTAACATGGGATTAGGGCCAGTATGTTTGGCCTGTAATTCAGCTGCAAACTTAAAGGAATGCGCTGGCACTACGCGATCATCATGATCCCCTGTGGTGATAAGTGTCGCAGGGTAGTTCACCCCTTCACGTACGTTTTGCACGGGAGAGTAAGTCATCAAATAATCAAACATTTCTTTACTGTCTTGCGCTGTGCCGTAATCGTAAGCCCAGCCTGCGCCAGCGGTAAACGTGTGATAACGCAACATGTCGAGTACACCAACCGCCGGAAGAGCCACTTTGAACAGTTCAGGTCGCTGAAGCATAGTCGCACCGACTAACAAACCACCGTTTGAGCCACCACGAATAGCCAAGTAATCTGGGCTGGTGTAGTTTTGCGCGATTAAAAACTCGGCCGCAGCAATAAAGTCATCAAACACATTTTGCTTTTGCAATTTGGTGCCCGCGTCATGCCATGCTTTTCCGTATTCACCGCCGCCACGTAAGTTTGGTACTGCATATACACCACCTTGTTCAAGCCAAGCCGCAGTGAAACTACTAAACGCCGGTTGCAAGCTGATGTTAAACCCACCGTAGCCGTAGAGCATAGTAGGGTTGCTACCATCTAGTTTCAGACCTTTTTTGTGGGTGATGATCATGGGGACTTTTGTGCCGTCTTTTGAGGTGTAAAAGACCTGCTTTGACTCGTAAGCATCACTGTCGAATTTCGCTTTCGATTTTAAGTAAATCGCTGATTCGCCGCTTTCTACATCTAAGCTAAAAATAGTGCTAGGTGTTTTATAATTAGTGAAGCTGTAGTACAAGGTTTGCTGATCTTTTTTACCGCTAAAACCACTGGCTGTGCCCACTCCCGGCAAGGTGATTTCTCGCACTAACTTGCCTGATTTGTCCAGTTGCTTAACATTTGAGATCGCATCAAGCATATAGCTAGCAAAGATGTAACCACCACCGGTTGATACATCTAGTACGTTGTTTGTTTCAGGGATAAAGTCTTGCCAGTTTTCCGGCTGAGGCTGACTCGCATCTACCGATACAACGCGCTTGTTGGGCGCAGCTAAATTAGTCACTAACAGTAACGTACTGCCATCATTATCAAGCAATTGGGTGTCTGAATCTGTATTGTCTAAAATGGTCACCAGTTCGCTATCCGGTTCATTTAAGTCTTTCAAATACAGTTTGTTGCCTGACGTAGAAACCGCAGCACTGATTAATAAATAACGATTGTCCTCGGTGACGTGTCCTGAAACATAGCGATTTTTCTGCGCCTGCGTTCCGCCAAACACAAGCGTATCTTCACTTTGTTTATCTTTTAGGCTGTGAAAGTAAAGCTTGTGTTGATCCGTTTTAGCCGATAATTCACTGCCTTCTGGTTTGTCGTAGCTTGAGTAATAAAACCCTTCGTTACCTAACCATGAAATGTCACTGAATTTGAGGTCGGTTAAGGTTTCGCTCACGTTCTGCATGGTTTCAACATCAATAGTAATAGCCTTACGCCAGTCACTGCCACCTTCAGAAATCAAATAGGTGACTAAGCTGCCGTCTTTGGAAAATTCAATGCTGGCTAAAGAGGTCGTGCCGTCTTCACTGAAGGTATTTGGATCGAGAAAGACGTGTGCCTCGCCATCGTCTAGTTGGCGGTATAACACAGCTTGATTTTGCAGGCCGTCGTTTTTAAAGAAGTAAGTGTATTTACCTTCTTTAAACGGAGCGCCGACTTTTTCGTAATCAAGCAATACCTTTAAGCGCTCTTTCAGCTTGTCTCTAGAAGGAACCTGAGCTAGATAGGCTTGGGTTACCGCATTTTCAGCTTTAACCCATTGTTTGGTTTCGCTGCTCATATCGTCTTCTAACCAACGATACGGATCAGCGACTTGGGTGCCAAAGTAACTATCGGTTACATCGTCTTTTCTAGTGTTTGGATAGGAGAGGTTCATTTTTTGAAGTTGGTTACCCGTAATTGATGTACCACCTGACGGTGCTGATTGTTGATTTGATTGGTTCGCGGTTGAACAGCCCATTAATAAGGCACTTATACCCACTGCGATAAGCGTTAATTTCATTTTTATTACCCTGATTTATGTCGTTTTTATATGTTTTGATGCATCTATTGTTGCGCATTCAGCAGGGATATTACCTTAGTTTTCGCTGTGATGATAAATCTCAAACTGTGACGAAAGATGTATAGGCACTGCTTATGATTACGAATTAGATTTGATAATAATCAAACAAAACAAATGCTTATGTAAAAAATATGATGACATCACTTAACATTTAATTTACATTGTCTGCGTTCAACGAGCGAAATGAGTTGAACAGCGGCGGAATAGTCGAGGTAACAAAAGCACGATAAGAAGGCGGACTTACCTCGACGCCTTTTATGCTTCTCAGTGAACCACGGTGGGGGCTCTCTCCTTAAAATGTCATTAAGTAATGACATCGTTCAAGCTAGGTGGAAACTAAACTATGCCAGACACTCCAGCAAACACATTTGATTTTATCATTGTGGGGGCGGGGTCTGCAGGTTGCACATTAGCCGCACGATTAACAGAGTACAAACACTGCCGCGTTTGCCTGATTGAAGCTGGTGGAAAAGACAGTAACCCTCTCATTCACATTCCCTTTGGCCTTGCCCTTTTATCCCGAGTTAAAGCGATTAACTGGAATTACAATACGCTTGCCCAACCGCATTTGAATAATCGTGAATTGTATTGGCCCCGAGGGAAAACCTTGGGTGGGTCAAGCTCTGTGAATGCCATGTGCTACATCCGCGGCGTACCAGAAGATTACAATGATTGGGCGCAACAAGGCGCCGAGGGCTGGGATTGGGACAGTGTGTTGCCTTATTTCAAAAAGTCCGAAGGTTATCAGCGCAAAGCAGACGATTATCACGGCGTGAATGGCCCGTTGTGTGTTGATGATTTGCGTTTCGTCAACCCAATGTCACAGACGTTTGTCGATGCTGCGCGCGATGTAAACTTACCGATAAGTGCTGACTTTAATGGTGCCCAGCATGAAGGCTTGGGCATTTACCAAGTGACACATAAGGGGGGCCAACGCTGTTCAACGGCAAAGAGCTTCTTAGCATTAGCTCAAGACCGACCTAACTTTACCCTCGTTACCCATGCTTTGGTCGAAAAAGTCCTCATAGAGAACAACCGTACTCAAGGTGTGGCAATACAGGTAAACGGTCAATCACAGATTATTCATGCAGAAAAAGAAGTGATCCTGAGTGCAGGAGCAATTAATTCGCCGCAGCTTCTTATGCTTTCAGGTGTTGGCCCGCAACAACATTTAGCTGAGCACGGCATTGAGATGAAGCAGAATGTGGCGGGTGTCGGCCAAAATTTACAAGATCACCTTGATGCCATAGTGCAATATCGCTGTAAAACAAAAGAGAGCTATGCTGTGGCGCTAGCAAAATTGCCTCGATATGTGCAAGCGGCGCTGCGTTATTGGCGAAAACGTAACGACATTTTATCGTCAAACATTGCTGAGGCTGGTGGCTTTGTCAGAAGCGACTTCGCAGCAGACGTTCCAGATATTCAGTTTCATTTTTTGCCAGCCATTTTGCAGGATCACGGGCGTCAAACAGCGTTAGGTTACGGTTTCGGTTTGCATATTTGTAATCTGTATCCAAAAAGCCGCGGCACGATTACGCTCGCATCCGCCGACCCTGCACAACCTGCTATTATCGACCCACAGTATTTATCGCACCCTGACGATCAAAAAGTCATGATTGATGGTATTCGCAAGGGCCGCGCAATTTTGCAATCGCAAGGCTTTGCTCAGTATCAAGGGGCAGAGGTACTTCCCGGTAAAGATATAAACAGTGACGAAGCGCTTTTGGCATTTATTAAGCAACATGCAGAAACCATTTATCATCCCGTTGGCACTTGTAAGATGGGCGCTGATAACGATGATATGGCCGTCGTGGATGAAAAGTTAAATGTGCGGAGTGTGATGGGCCTAAGGGTCGCAGATGCGTCGGTTTTTCCTCGTTTAGTGGGGGGCAATACCAATGCACCAACAATCATGGTCGCAGAGCGAGCTGCTGATTTTATTCACCAGCAATATCATTTGGCTTAATACCAATTCCATTAAGTAAAGGAGTAGGTATAACGTGCGTTTTTAGCGTTTGGACGAAAGGAGTATTTCATTGAGTTGCAAACGCTTAATTCGCATTTTTTCTTCTATTTTGGGCAATAGGTGGGCGTGTTTTTTATTTATCGTGTGATATAAGAATATGCTGCGTAGCTTTACATAGTGCATACCCGGTGGGACTAATTGCCGCTCATCTATCATAAAGGTCGCATAATCGGCGCGCTTTGTACGCAGCATATCGACGGTGTTTATGATTATCTCTTTTTTAATCACTCTAGTTTGAATGTCAAAATCCTCTAAGTACATAAGAGAACGCTCGTTTGTAAGTAAAAGCTTTTCTTTATTACTCAGTACGTTACGGTTGCATTCAACGCCACTTCTGCACAGTAAAACGAGGGTCGCGCGAACCAGTTCAGGTTTTATTAGCATCACGTTTTCAAAGCGAGCGGCAACACGTCCTAGTCGATGAGCATCAGCATCAACTTTGCCTTCGTTCACTAGCTGCAAACCTCTAAGAGCGGGCGCTGGGACCTTATGTACAGCAAAACCAAGCTCGGTATATATCTCGCTTAACACATCTAAATAAGGCTTGGCACCCGGATAATCTACGAAGGTTATGAGGAATTGTTTGCTAAATGAATCAGTTGGTTCTAACGTGCCTTGTTCATTGTTTCTTACAGGTTGAGCAAGCGCATAGAAGCTGGCTAATGCCTGAGAAAAGCTCAGAGACAGTATCAGAAGTAGTGTTTGTAACGGTTTACCATTCATATTATCGACGCTAAATAGTGTGTACTTAATTCAAAACAGTGATTGCAATCACAGTCACGGACATCTCAAACTCTTGTTACTTCAGGTCAGTTAGCGTTCTTACGCGCGACACTTACATTCAGATCTCAAGTTTGAGTACAAATTATGTTTTAAAGTTCTCACTTTTCAGGGGTAGTATGGTTCAATTTTACGGATAACCAAAGGTTCGGTCTCGTATTCGTGGGCTGCTTGCTTTCAATTTTAGGCAAGAGACAAACAAGTTTGCTATTGCTATGTTGATGCACGCTGTGGGTCATTGTGTTGCAAATGCGAAAAATGTCATTTCTTGCATGCGTGCATAATGCGAGCTTAATGCCTGCATCATATCTCTGTTACAAGGCAGGTTAAGCGCATGATTTAATTATTTGTGTTGTCCTGTGACTTTATGTTTTTCTCGTTCGTCTATTAAACTCATTCAACCAAAGAAGAAAAAATAATGAAAATTGCCATTTTATCTCGTAACAAGAAGCTGTACTCCACCCGTCGTCTGCAAGAAGCAGCAATTGCCCGCGGGCATGAGGTCGATATCATAGATACGTTGCATTGTTATATGGATATTTCGAGCAACAAACCCTCGGTGCGTTTCAAAGGTGAACCTTTGCCTAAATACGATGCGATCATTCCACGTATTGGCGCGTCAGTGACGTTTTACGGTACGGCCGTGGTGCGTCAGTTTGAAATGATGGGTAGCTTCAGTGTCAACGAATCAGTTGCCATTAGTCGTTCACGGGATAAGTTGCGCTCAATGCAATTACTTTCACGCAAAGGAATTGGCTTGCCGCGCACTGGCTTTGCCCATAGCCCAGATAACATCAAAGATTTGATTGCTAATGTGGGCGGTGCGCCAGTGGTGATTAAATTGCTTGAAGGCACGCAGGGCATTGGAGTGGTGTTAGCTGACACCAACAAAGCAGCAGAAAGTATCGTTGAAGCCTTTATGGGCATTAAAGCCAACATCTTAGTGCAGGAATACATAAAAGAAGCGGGCGGGGCAGATATTCGTTGCTTCGTGGTAGGCGGTAAAGTCGTGGCAGCCATGAAGCGTCAAGGCGCTCCGGGAGAATTTCGCTCGAATTTACATCGCGGGGGCAGCGCAACCTTAGTTAAGTTGACCGCTGTTGAGCGCGCAACCGCAGTGGCTGCTGCTGGTGCAATGGGATTAAACGTTTGTGGTGTTGATTTATTGCGCTCGAGTCATGGCCCGGTCGTCATGGAAGTGAACTCATCCCCTGGACTTGAGGGGATTGAAGCGGCGACCTCGAAGGATGTGGCGAATATGATCATTGAGTTTATCGAGAACAAAAAAGCGAAGCCACATAGCACGAAAACACGAGGTAATGGTTAATCATGGTAAAAGCAGCTCCGCTAAAAATAGGCGATCATGTTATTGAGCCGGGTACGCGCACTAAGTTGCAGCTCTCTGCTGCACGCTTGTACACAGATACCGACATGTCTATTCCGGTTGAAGTCATACGTGCTAAAAAGGAAGGGCCTACGGTATTTATCAGCGCCGCCATCCACGGTGATGAGTTAAACGGGATTGAGATTGTACGGCGCGTGCTAGATTCACCCTCGTTTAAATTAATTGCAGGCACTGTGATTGCAGTGCCTATGGTTAATGTATATGGCATGTTGATGCAAAGCCGCTATATGCCTGATCGTCGTGATTTGAATCGCTCGTTTCCTGGTTCGCCCAATGGTTCATTAACCTCACGTTTAGCGCATATGTTTTTATCTGAAATAGTGTCTAAATGCGACTATGGAATTGATTTGCACACCGGCGCAATTCATCGCAGCAACCTGCCGCAAATCAGAGCGAATCTAAAGGATCCTAAAACCGCTGAATTGGCTCACGCCTTTGGGGTGCCTGTACTGCTTAACTCAGACTTACGTGATGGTTCACTTCGTCAAGCCGCGGATGAATCAGGTACCAAAATTCTGCTATATGAAGCAGGTGAAGCGTTACGCTTCGATGAATTGTCGATTCGTGCCGGTGTGAAAGGCATCTTTAATGTACTGGCGTCGTTAGGTGTGGTGTCGAAGCGTCGTCGTTCACTGCCAAAAATTGAACCCTTGGTGGCATATAAAAGTTCTTGGTTGCGCGCCCCAGAAAGCGGCATAGTGCGGGATCGTAAAAGCTTAGGTGATTATGTAAAACGAGGTGATGTGTTGGCTGACGTTTGCAGTCCTACAGGCACATACAGCGAACCATTGCTGGCAAACCGTTCCGGTATCATTATTGGAAAGCAGAATATCCCGCTGGTACAAGAAGGAGATGCAATGTTTCATATCGCCTTGTTTGACGATCCAAAAGACGTGGTGGATAACATGGATCAGTTACAGGAAAACCTGATGCCGGATATCGACCCTCAAGGTATGGTGGTTTAGTTAGACTAAGCCGCGCTAAGCCAGACTAAGCCGCGCCAAGCTAAGCCACGTAACGAACGTGAGTAGGGTAAAAACGTCACAACTGTGGCGTTTTTTTATGTTCAATAATTACGATGAAATACCGATCCCCCGTTAATAAGTTATCACTTACTAAAGTGGAATGGTTCAAGAGCAATGAACCAAATGGAAGTGCCTGATCTTTAGTCAAAATTATCCAGAAAAGACCATCGAGCCAACTTTAGATAACTTTACATTCCCTTTACAGTATTTAGCGCAAATAAGTGATTTAATCCGTTCATATTCCAAGCATTTTAATTAGATTATTAGACAGTAGATTATGAACAAGACAAAGTTAACGAAGGGATTGGTTTTCGTGGTCGTCGTCGCGGTAGCATTGTGGTGGTTTATGCGGCCTTCACAATCTGACGAACACATTGTGTATCACACTCAACCCCTTTCCTTAGGTAAAATTGAAAGTACGGTTAACTCATCAGGTACGATTTCGCCTGTGGTCACCGTATTAGTGGGCTCAGAATTATCTGGCCTAATCTCTCAGTTAAATGCGGATTTTAATGACGAAGTGCGCAGTGGGCAGGTCATCGCGCGCATTGATGATCGTACTATTTTATCTAGGTTGCGCCAAAGTGAAGCTGATTTAGCGTCATCCAAAGCCTCCCTTACCCAGTTAAAAGCAGCGCTTAAAAAAGCGCAGACCGAAGCGACTCTTGCCCAACGCGAATTTAATCGTACAAAAGAGTTAAGAAATAAAAACCTAGTCAGCGCATCTGAATTAGATATTAGTGAAACCAGTCATGAACTAGCCAAGGTAGCAATTGATACCGCCAAAGCGGCTATTTTGGTAGGAGAGGCACAAGTTGAGCAATCTCAATCCAGTCTTGAGCAAACAAAGCTTGATTTAGACCGAACCTATATCCGCTCACCCGTGGACGGTGTTGTTATCGATCGCCAAGTTGATACTGGGCAAACGGTGTCTGCTAGCTTATCTGCGCCAACGCTGTTTTCGATCGCTCAGGACTTAGTGAAAATGCAAATTGAAGCTGACGTAGATGAAGCGGATATTGGACGCATAGCAAAAGATCAAAAGGTCAACTTTACCGTTGATGCATTCCCTGAACGTCAGTTCCGCGGTGTCGTTAGTCAAGTCAGAAAAGCGGCAACCGTGACCAATAATGTGGTGACCTACAAGGTGATTATTAGCGTGCAAAATGAGCAACTGCTGTTATTACCCGGCATGACCGCCAACGTTGACGTGGTCTTAGGTGAGCGTGAAAACGTGCTGCGTGTGCCAAATTCAGCATTACGTTTTACGCCAGAGGGGGCAACGTCTAGCGCTACTTCTGCTAGAAGCGGGCCTGGGGATCGCGTAGCCCAGCTAACGGAACAACTAGGGTTAAGTGATTTACAGCAGGAACAGGTGGAAAAAGTCATGCAAGGTATGCGTGAAGCCATGCAAGCTGCACGTGAATCATCGCCTCGCGGCCCAGGGGGACCGGGCGGTTCACCAAATGACGCAATGAAGAAAATTCGTAGCAAGATGAATATCGAGTTGCAGAGTATTTTAACCCCAGAGCAAATGGACACATTTAAAGCGTCTGGTCAGTCTAGAGGTGCTAAACGTAGATCGGGTGACAATGATTATCAGCCTGGCTCTGTGTGGGTATTACGCGATGGGCAGCCAGTTAAAGTGGAAGTTGGCATTGGTATCGCCGATCTTGAATACAGCGAAATTCGCGCTAGAGAATTAAAAGAGGGTGACAAGGTCATAGTGCGTGCTCAGAAGGTAGCCGAATAATGACCCAGCCTTTGTTAAAAGTACGGCAAGCGAAAAAAGTTTACGCCATGGGCGATGAACAAGTCTGGGCGCTTAAAGGCGTTGATCTCGATATTCAGCAAGGCGAATTTGTGGCAATTATGGGCAGCTCTGGCTCAGGTAAGTCCACCATGATGAACCTATTGGGCTGTTTAGATATAGCCAGTGAAGGCAGCATCGCATTCGCTGGGCAGGAATTATCTTCATTGACTAAGAATGAGTTAGCAAGTGTACGCAATCAGCGTATCGGTTTTGTGTTCCAACAATTTAATTTGTTACCACGAACCAGCGCTTTAGATAATGTCACCTTACCGCTTTTATATAGCAATGTGCCTGAGTCTGACTGGGCAAGCCGGGCCAAACAATGTTTAGAAAATGTTGGGCTTGGATCACGTATGGATCATCACCCTGGTCAGTTATCCGGCGGGCAGCAGCAGCGCGTGGCGATCGCCAGAGCCCTCATCAACGACCCGTTAATGATATTGGCAGATGAGCCAACAGGCGCTTTAGATACTCAAACTGGTTTAGAAGTTATGGCCCTGTTTCAACAGCTTAATCAGCAAGGCAAAACGATTATTTTGGTTACTCACGAACCGGATATCGCGCAATTTGCCAAGCGTAAATTGACCTTTCGTGACGGCGAGCTAATCAGTGATGAGCGCAATAACAATGTGCGTCAGGCGGCATTAGAGAACACTTTATGAAGATTGTCATTTTACTTAAAACCGCCATTACCGCGCTGAAAGTCAATGTGCTACGTAGCTGTTTGACCATGCTTGGGATCATAATTGGCGTGGCAGCCGTGATTATTATGGTCGCTATGGGGGCGGGTGCTCAGCAAAAAGTAGACGAACAAATTAAATCACTTGGCGGTAACGTGTTTTTTGTGACGGGCGCATTTAGGCAAAGTGGCGGGGCACGCTCAGCATCGGTCGTGAAAATTAATGAAGACGACGCTAATTTAATTGAAAAACAAGTCCCCGGGGTAGAAGCAGCAGCACCTTATTTATCCTCAGCAGGCCAGGTTATTTACGGAAATTTAAATTGGTCTACTGAGATAGATGGTATCGATAACCGCTATTTTGTGGTGCGTGACTGGGACTTGGCCAGTGGGCGTGAGTTCACCAGTGCTGAAATCAATCGCGGCAGCAAGGTGGCAATCATTGGCGAGCGCTTGCGCGTCGAGTTATTTGGCGCTAGCGATCCTATTGGCCAAACAATACGGGTCACTAATTTTAATGCCACCATTATTGGGGTGTTGGCCGCAAAAGGACAAGACTCCAGAGGCGAAGATCAAGACGATGTGATTTTTCTGCCAATTAAAACCGTACGCAATAAAATTACCGGTGTGAGTTCAACAAACCCTAAATCGGTGCGTTTTATTCAAGTCAGTGCCTATGATGGTGAAGACATGGATTATATCGAAGATGAAATGTCGCGCCTATTACGCCAGCGTATGCGTATCCCGGTTGGCGGCGATGATATGTTTCGCATTCGCAATGTGTCAGAAATGATCGCCACACGGGCTGAAACGATACAGGTATTCAATACCTTACTCGCTTGGGTTGCTTCTGTCAGCTTAGTGGTCGGCGGTATTGGCATCATGAATATTATGTTGGTCTCGGTCACTGAGCGCACCCGTGAAATTGGACTGCGTATGGCGGTGGGGGCAAAGCCGTCAGACATTCTGTATCAATTTCTAATCGAATCTATTGTGCTGTGTGGGTTAGGTGGCTTCATTGGCGTGGTGATTGCCTACGGTTTCGTATTTATGGGGAATCAATATGGCATTGGTGCTGGGGGGATCATCGAAACTCAGGTGGTACTGTTAAGCTTGGGCTTTTCGGGGCTGATTGGGGTATTTTTTGGTTATTACCCTGCGCTAAAAGCATCACGATTAGCACCTATCGACGCTCTGCGTTACGAATAGCGCTGGCGATAAAAAAGCCCAGAGCAACCGGTCTTGGGCTCATCTTGAATATTCCCTTCAGTGAGGCTCACTTATACAAGTGAGCCTGCTGCCTCATCATAATGCATTTTTTTAATCCAATTGGTTTTGAACATGCCATGCATATCTGCCTTACAAACAAAACATTAAGCGCCTATGGTTTACTTTTAAGTGTGTTAACAGTCTGATTTAGGTGTAATTATTTCAACGTGATCTGCCTGAGTTACCGAGTCGCGCTTCTTTGTACGTTGTGTACCTTAACCTCAACAGCCTTCAAAGGCTGATGGTTGCTCACCTTCACTGTTATTCTTCATTTGGTATGGTTTCTGCTAATTCCCGCACAGAACAACATAACGATCGAGAAGACGAGCACGTAAACATACACGCTCTGAACACTTCATGGTCCTATGTTTTATCAATAAAAAATAATGAAATGACGCGCGAGGGTTTACCTGTGGTAGTGACGGAATTAACAATAGGTGTATTTTTACTTTTAGTGGCTTCTTTATTAGTCGTACAAGGCAGCCGACTCCAGCTGGTTCAAAAGGGCAATACTAGAATAAGCAAAGAGCGATTGAATAACCGCGGTAGAATAATGATGGTATCTGGCATGGTGTTAATTATTGTCAAAGTGTATGAATTAGCACAATTCTTTTATCAGTGATGCCAGCGTAAAATGTTTTATCACGTTATAAAGTGCGATCTGTTCTTTGACCTACTTCAAACCTGCTGAAGCCGACAAAGCAAAATCACTAACAAACAGCACAAAGCCTAAGCAAAGCAAACGTTAACCCGCTTCAGAAGTGAAGTTAAATGCGGGCGCCCAACCCGCAAGGTTTTGTTCACTTAGCGTAGCGAAGTTCGAATACATCATCTTTTACCAAATCTAAAAACACCGATCTGGCCATTGCGCTTCACGTATCACTGTTTTTATAGACAGTTAAGGACTTATTTCCGCTTAACAGCAAGATCTTGGCTTATTCCGTGTTTCTGAAAGTGAAAACCATAAAACAGGAAAAAATTTAACCTGTACAATAAGTTACCGTGTATGCTAAAAAAAGACAAATGGAGAAAAGCGGAAAGTTTCCGTGATAAATACGCGGATGCAATCATGGAAAACTTCCGGATATTAATATTGTTATATTTACAAAGAGGTTTTGTGCAATTATTTAATATTAGCCGCATAAATACAGATTTTGGGATCTTTCGCGTATCAGGTGATTGGTGCTTTAATAATCCTGAAGTTGAAAGCATAAGCCTTAAATCAATCGAAGTTATGGGAACTGATGGTTGGGTTTTATTAAATAAAACTAGCGAAAGCAATTCTCAATTAATTAATAATTTACTGCCACTGTTATTGTCTCATTTACTGTTAAAAAATAATGCAGTGTAAACGTAAATATAATGAGTTTATTAAACATCATTATTTCTAACAAAGACAGCCATCTTTAGAATCGTGTAAAAAACTCTTCTGCTTAGGGGGAGATACCCATCAATATGCGTCAAAGTACTTTTGATTTGAATGATTAGGGATTTTTACTGGAATATTAAGCGTTGAGGGAGAAAACGGCGCGAAAGGTCGGTTTTTAGGCAAACGCCTACGTTACAAGAGATGCATTAGATGTGTTAGTTACAATGTCTTATGCGCGTTTTAACAACGCTTTCGCTTTGGTTATTCCTCGAAGCCGTTGATGATGGGTGTGGCGTTTGAACGCATTCATCATTTGCTCCGCACCTGCGGCGTAGCAGAAGTGTTTATCAAACTCAGTGGTTAGCGTTAACCACTGAGCAGAATCTAAGCCGAGTCGTTCTAGAATGGGGCTTTGCTATTTGAGTGATTAACAAAACAGCATTAGCCTAAATCGCTAATCATCGCTAACCATATAGATACAGCCGGCTAAAGGCATATCAGTTGGGTATTGGGTTTTTACAAAACCCAATTTTTGATAAGCGCTGATCGCAGAAATGTTGTCACTAAACACAAATAGCGAGCAGCTGGTTACTTTTAACTCCTTTTTCCCACGAGCAGCTAAGTTTGCGATTAATGTAGCCGCAATACCTTGGCCTCTATGGGCAGGGTTTACCACTAAACGGCCTAAGTGACACCGATTCTCGCGCAAGTAGTATTGGCCAAATGCCAGTAAAGCACCTTGTGGCGATAGTAGTGAAAAAGAGGGCAGGCTTGTTAGTTTCAAATCTTGTTTGAATGTGACCAAATCATATGGATAGCGAAACCCCGGCCCTGACCACATAACAAGTTGCGCCTCGTCTTCAAACCAGCCCATTAATTCAGTTAAATGTGTATCGTTTGCTTTGACGAGTTTCATGCATTCCTATTGTGGGGTGCTGTGCTAGCAAGTCTACGGATATTAACATGAAGGTATATACGTGAGGTACAAGTGAAGCTACTGTAAAAAATGCCCTTTGCTCACGCGCAGGGCTGAGAAAAATAGGGCATCAGTGCTAATTAGTGGGCTATTTCTGCTTAACGTAAAACGCGTCTGGTTCGACTTCTAGCAGATTTTTTACCAGCGCTTTGGCTGCTTGCTTGGCCACATAAGGGATCAGTTGTCGATTGGTGTTGTCGCCCACTTCGTAGGTCACAGCATGTACTTTGTAGTGATCGGCAATGTATTGTTTGAAGATGCCTCTATCGGGTGATGACGCCGATTTATTCACCGTTTTAAATACCCAACCTGTTTCAGCATCTAAATCTGCTAACCAGCCTTTCATAAGGGGAAGCGGAGCCAAATCGTGGTCATCCGGCATGGTGTAAAAAACGTCGTGGAAGGTAGAGTGAAAATCGAGGGCAAATACAATTTTTCCGCTGTTTTGCACTATGCTGGCCATTTTGTCACGAACTAGGCGAGTTTCCGCTTGGGCGAAGTTTTTCCAGTCGCGGTTTAGATCAACACCATTGGCGTTATGCCGCCAATTGCCGGTGTGAACGCCATCAGGGTTTAAATCAGGCACCATGAGCAGATTAAAACGTTCGAAAAAGGGATTGCTTAAGGTGTTGTCGAGTAATAAGGCTTCACTAAACGCAAATAAAGCCATAGCGCCTGTCACTTCAGGAGGGTGCTGCCTGCCAACAATAACCAGCCATTCGTCGTTGTTTGGTGACTGCTTTACAACCGCTTTAATGGGGCGGCCTTTTTCTGATGATCCTAGGATTTCAATATGAAGATCAGGACGCTGCGCTTTTAGGCGGGCTAACCACTGGTCATACTTTTGATTATCAATGACTTCTTGGGCTGAAATCCAGACAGGCTTTTTGCCAGTGCTTAGGCTTAACCACATTTCTTTGCCTTTGGTCTCAAACGGAATGTTTTGCCAATCTTTGCCATTCATACTGAGTTTGGGTAGGTAACGCGGGTTATTACCATTGAAGGTCAGTTTTATTTTTACCTCGGTATTCGTTTTTGATTGCACTTTAAAACCAAACCAAGGGCTAGGGTTGACGGGTTCATTCTCTGGCAAAATGCCAATATGGTATTCATGTTTAGCCAGCTTTTCGCAGGTGCTTAAACGGGCGGTGCTAAAATCGCTGTGAAAGGTGACGTCGTCAAACTGGCAGTCTTTGGCGTGACTGAACGCTGAAAAAGTGATGAGTAACAGTATGGGGAAAAAATATCTAAGCATGTTGATAGCATTCCGTTCTTTATAGGTAATAAGGTATAGGTAATAAGAAAAAGCCAATCAGCGTAACCCTGATTGGCTGAGCCGCTAAGAGACTAAAACTTCTTGTTTAAGGTCATGTACAGGTAACGCCCTGCGGATGAATGTACGCCAGCCTCGTAACCAAATGTTCCCGAGGTAAAAGGAGGCTCTTTGTCACCAAGATTACGTGCGCCCAACGTTAATTTAGTTTTGTCTAGCCAACTGTTTTGCTGTGTAAACGAATATGAAGCATAGGCGTCAACCGTGGACCAATCGTCAATTTGTTGGTAAATCAAATCGCCAGCATCGTCAAAATAAGACAGGGATACATTTTCTAACTCACTAATATATTTGTATTTTATGCCTGCGCCCCAGTTATCTTTTTGCCATCTTATACCAATGTTACTGCGCCATTCTGGGCGACCATTTTTTGTTAATAAATCACCTGCCGCGCCTGGTATGCCAACAGTTTCACCGTCAAATAGTACCGCTTCGTTGCCGTTCTCTTGTGCGGTCACTACGCGCTGCGTGACGGGGTCTAACCCTTGGTCAAACTGGGTTAAATTAGCCGCATTAGCAGTGAAGGTAAAATCACCCAGCTCAGTATTCATCTTGTAAAAAATACTGTAGTCGATGCCTTTAATTTCCCGAGGAAGCAGGTTGGTATAGTCGTTAGTAACGTACAAAATCTCGTTATTGTCATCACGGATCACGTTGGTATTACTGCCACCATCTACTCGAAGTAGTGCATCATACAGAATTTGCGTTTGGCTACTTAATATTCCTACCACGTCTTTTTGTTTTATATGCCACCAGTCCGCCGTTAACGTTAGGTTTTTTATTGGGGTAAATACAATTCCTGCAAACGTGTTGGTGCTGGTTTCAGGTTTTAGGTCGTCGCTACCATTACGTATTTCAAGGGTGCCTTGACGAATACCTGATATGGGATCAGAACGGGTGTTAGAGCGTGACACATCAACGGCTGTTGTTTGAGGTAATCCTGGTGCTTTAAAACCTTCTGCATAGGCCGCGCGAAGTTGAATCATGTCATTCACCTGCCAAGCTAACGATACCTTGGGTTTGGTGATATCGCCTACATCGGAAAAACGCTCATAACGGGCAGCCAGCTGCATGTTCAAGCTTTTCACTAGCGGTAGGTCTGCTAACAAAGGCACGGCAAATTCTACATACGTTGAAAACACATTGCGGCTGCCTGAAGAGTCCGGCGTTGGGCTACTGCCTAGTACCGTACTGGCAAGCGCCGAAGCGTTACCTGTTACTATGTCAATAAAGCTATCTGTGCCATTTAGCGCATCGCTGCGTGCATCTGAGAAGCTCTCGTAACGGTATTCCACGCCCACAGCCATGCCTACATCGCCAGCAGGTAAGGCAAAAATATCGGGGCGTGATAGTTTAAAATCATAAAGGGCAAGCTCGGTTTCAGATTCACGTTCAATATTGAACATAAAGCTGTCGATAACGGCTTGGTCATTGCCTGTGTCATCGCCAATGTTTGGTGAGGTCAGGCTACCACCGTTAAAGAGGTTATAGGCTGTGCTTTGATCTGTACTGTTCACAGCTTGTTGAAATAAAGTGGTATTGACCCGGTTCGCAGTATCGAGCGTATGGGCTTTTGAATAAAGAACGGCTGTGTCCCAATCCCAGTCTTGATAGTAACCCCTGAGCCCCGTTAGAAAGCGATAAGAATAATCTTCTACGTTTATTTTACGCGGGCCAGTATCAATGGGGCGGTAGCGTCTTACGGTTACATCTTCACCAAATGGGTTGTAAAAAGCGTCACTTGATACCGTGAAACGCTGGGCCGTTAAGTTCCCGCTTTGCTCACGTAATCGATCAGCTTGTGCTTGGTAGTACAGTGCTTCACCGTACAGCTCAACTTCATCAGATAAGTTATGGGTCATAAGTGCATACAAATTAACACGGCTAACTTCTGAGCTAAGAGAGCGTTCAGAGTTTGAGTCGTAACGTAATTCGCGATCTAAGCTACCGCCATCGGCACAAATGCCGTTATCCAGTGCCACTTCACAGCCATCAAACGTGTCGGGTTGAATATGAAAAGTGCCAAGGCTGTCAGAGCTTAATTCTGCCCAAGGTGTGGAAGTCGTGCGTCCGTCTAAGGACGTATTACCAACAAATTCAGCTGCTAACCCTGGATAATTACGGGTGTCTGAGCTGGCTGCATAGTCTCGCTCTGATGCCATCAACATATCTTGTTGATACAGACTCGCGCTGAGTGTTAAGTGGGTTTGCTCGTTATTAAAAAACCAGCCACCTGAGCCTGATAGGTTAAGTGTGTCTTTGTCAGTGCCGTCATTTTTACCGTATTGGAACTGTAAATCACCACCGGTGTTTTTGTCTTTGAGTACGTAATTAATAACCCCTGCGATAGCGTCTGTTCCATATATAGCTGCGGCGCCATCACGTAACACTTCTACCCGTTTAAGACCGCGTACCGGCAAAGCATTTGAGTTAACCGTGGTAACAGGGACTAAATCTTCAGCTTGGGTGCCGGGGTGCAGGACTAATCGTCGACCGTTCAACAGGGTCAAACTATAGCCGGTGCCAATGCCGCGCAAGTTAACGGAGGAAACGTCACCGCGAGCATCATTGACACCGCCAACCACGCGTTCGCTGTTGAAGCTAACTTCCCCTTGTTGGGGTAATTCTGCCAGCAAATCAGCGCCGCTGGATATGCCTAAATCTTCAAAGTCTTGGGCACTAAAGGTGGTAATAGGCAATGCGCCAGAATCTTGGTTGACGCGGATATTTGAGCCCACTACTTTAATGCGCTCAACACTGGCTTCGCCGTCAGCCTTTTTTGCTGATTTACCTGATACCTCTTTCGTGGCGGCTACAGAAGCAGTGCTATTTTCTGTGTTGGGAGCGACCGAAGACGGCGCGTTTTTTTCACGTATGATATAGGTGCTTTTAGAGCGCTTAACAAATTCTAAAGACGTGTTTTCAAGTAATACCGCTAAGGCTTCTTCTACGGTTAAATTTGCTGATATCGCGCGGGTGGTGATGTTCTGGGTAATGGCAGAGGAAAATAAAATTTGGGTTTCACTTTCTTGTGCAAGTTCGAGCAGGGCTGATTCAATGTTTTGCGCCGGTATATCAATGTTTTGCCGCGTGTCTTGTGCAGCAAAACTGTGACTGGCGGGCAGCATAAGCATGACGCAGCAAGCAAGGGGACTGAGTTTAAACGACTTATGTAGTTTCATGTGCAGTTTCATTTTGTATGCCTCTATTATTATTAGATGTGACTGTTCCTATTAGAGGTATACGCAAGGCACATTATGATCCTCCATTAAAAGTGAAAATTAGTTTTTCGCCGTCAGCTCGATGTACTCAGGATAACGCTCTACTTCCACAGGTAGCGCCGCCTCAAGTGCCGATAAAATACTGTCACCGTCTTTTAATTTGAACACGCCACTTATTTTCAATTTGCCCAAGGCTTGGTTTTCTAGGGTTATTTTTTTTAGTCGATAGCGGTTGAACTCAGTCAGCACCTTGGCTAATGGTTCATTATCGAAACGAAAAATACCTTGGCGCCACTGCTGACTGGCGTTTACCTCTTTTGAGGTCACTTGTGCAATGACTTCGCTGGTGCCGTTAAATGCCCCAATTGACCCTGCAGGCAGTAGGGTTTCAGCTTCCTCGAAGTCAATTTGATCGCTGCTGGGCAGGGTAGATGACTGCACCGCTACTAAGCCCTCAGCGACAGACACTTTTAGTGTCGCGTCAGATTTTCGCACATTGAATTTTGTGCCAATTACCCGAATGGTTTTTTCACCGGTGTTAATGCTGAACACCCGGGTAGCATCTTTCGCCACGTCGAAAAACGCTTCCCCTCGCTCTAATAAAATACGCCGTTGGCTACCTGAAAAATCGACTTTAATGGCACTGTTGGTATTGAGCGTTACTATGCTGCCATCGGGTAAACCCACCGTACTTATTTCACCAACGGCAGTGTGATAACGGTTCGGTTCGTTATGGGCTACTTGTTGTGTTGACACAGATGGGGGCAGGGCAACGAACCAAATGGCTAACACGGCGCACACAAAACTCGCTGCAATACCTGTATACCAATACGTGTGTTTTTTCTTTTTGACGGGCGCAGCCGTTTGAAACAGCTGATTACTGCTGTCCCAAATCGCTAACATATTGTCAAATTCCTGTTGGTGCTGGGGAGATTGGTCACACCAAGCATAAATTTCGTTTTCTTCTTCCGCGCTTAGCTCACCGGAATATAATCGAGCCACAAAGTTAGCGGCCTGTTTGGTTATGGCGTCTTGGTTTAAATCCGTTTTCATATGGGCGACACCTTTGCTCTGATCGCGACCAAAGCGGCTGAGATATATTTTTCCACCGTACTAACTGATACGCCTAATGCGTCACTGATCTCTCGGTAACTCATGCCTTCTACTCTATTTAACATAAATGCCTGTTTGTGGCTGGTTTTAATTTCTGCCAATGCTATTTCAATTTCTCGGAGCTGCTTTCTGTTTTGCAGCGCTCGTTCTGGGGAAAATATCGATGAAAATATAGCCGTGTCTTGTTCGCTCACATGGTTGTCACGGCAGCGCACCTTAGCGCGGCGGTCACGATCGATTAAAATATGGGTCGCAATTTGAAACAGATAATTGCGAACGGTATCCATTCTACCCGATAGCTTTTGCGTTAAGTCATCCAGCTTAAGCAGGCGCTCATATACTTCTTGCATGACATCCTCACAATCGTTGTCACTTAACCGTGAGCGCACGCGAATAAAGCGGCGCAAGGCACTTCCATACTCTGCATATAGCTGCTGCACTAGCTGGCTATTCTCATCTCTGGCAAGGAGCTGCTTTTTTGCCCTATTTAGCTGGATTACTTTCACGCCTTACCCGTTAAATTGCACCATGTTACTACGTATACGCAGCGAAAATAAAACACCTCAACAAATGCTTTGAATACTTTTATTCGAGGCGTGGAATGGTATTACTTTTGCGCTAGGATAGGGCTCTTTCCAATTACGATTTACGGCGCAAGCAAATCGAAATATCCAAAATAAATCAAATCAAATTAAAGTAACCCATAAGGAGAAGGAATGAGCGACGAGATAGAAACGCTGTCCAGTACGGTGGTGTATGAAAACAAATGGATGCGTCTAAAAGAAGACAAAATTCGCCGCAGTAGTGGCCATCAAGGCGTATACAGCGTAGTAGAAAAGCCGGACTTCGTGGTTATATTGGCCGTACAAGATGGATACGTGCATTTGGTTGAGCAATACAGGTACCCCATTAAAAAACGCTGCTGGGAATTGCCTCAAGGCGCATGGGAAGAAAACCCTGATGCAGATCATGCTCTGTTAGCGGCAGGTGAATTAAAGGAAGAAACCGGGCTAGTCGCCAATAAAATGCACTACCTTGGAGATCAGTACTTGGCCTACGGCTTTTGCAACCAAATGTATCATATTTACCTTGCTACCGAGCTTACCTTTACCGAAATTGATTTAGACCCAGAAGAAGAAGGTTTAATCACTAAAAAGGTGACCTTAACTGAGTTTGAAGAAATGATTTTATCCGGTGAAATCAAAGATGCGTCCACGGTGAATGCCTATGGGCTAGCTAAATTGAAAGGTGTACTTTAGCAAGGCATTTACGTCATCTGGGCTGTTTGTATTTGTGATGTGATATTTCGCAAGTGGCACTTGACCTAAAGTCGACTTTAAGTGGCATGATACAGACCCTATAAATGAAATCGAAATAGCTCAGCTGTTTCACTGGTATATGATGGAGCGAATATGCAAGCAAATTACTGGCATGACAAATGGGAAAAAGGCGAAATAGCATTTCATCAATTTAAAGGTAGTCCTTTATTAAAGGCTCACTTTACCGCTCTCGAATTGCCTCAAGGTAGTAGAATTTTTGTACCCTTGTGTGGCAAGACGCGCGACATAGCTTGGCTGCTAGCCAACGACCATAACGTGGTGGGGGCTGAATTACATGAGCCCGCTGTGAAACAGTTATTTCACGACATGGAAATACAGCCAGAAGTGTCACAACGAGAAGACCTTGGTTTAGTGCATTATCATGCCACTGTGAATGACAGAGCGGTTGACGTGTATGTGGGAGATATTTTTCAACTCATCCCCGACTTAGTGGGTGAAATAGATGGAATATACGACCGCGCTGCACTGGTCGCTTTACCATCAGAAGTAAGAGCAAAGTACACCTCGCATATACGTAAGTTAAGCGGCACTGCGCCGCAGTTACTCATTAGCTTTGATTATCAACAGCATTTAATGCCAGGCCCGCCGCATTGCGTTAATGCCAAAGAGATAGCCAAACACTATGCTGATGATTATGCCATTCAATTGCTTGCCAGCGTGGACGTCGAAGGCGGTTTAAAAGGTAAGGTACCTGCAAATGAAGAGGTATGGTTACTGAAAAAGCTCGGCTAAACAAAGCGCAGTTAAGCAAAGTGCAGTTAAGCAAAGTAAAACTAAGCTACGCAAATAAATACATGGGCGTGCTTTCAAACAGGTACGCCCTCAACTTTTTATTAACAGCGCTTAATTCTCGAGGGGGCCGAGCACAATAGTCTTAATGGGTTGATTACGAACGCACATTTTATTGCTGGATATTTTCTGACAAAAACCGCTGTACACCTTAGCCACGTTATCTCCAGTCTCTTTTACATACTGACATGATGCGCGCAGTTCCTTCTCTTTGCAGGCCAGTTGCGCATCTTTGTCCACATGGCCTTCATGGGCAACAGCCGTAAAGGTTAGTGTGCCTAATACAGCAACGACTTTGCACCATGGGCGAGTGCGCATTTGCCAGCTAAAACGTGCATTTGTTGAATCTACTATCATTTCTTGCTCCGTTTGATGTTTCATTCACTCGCGACCCACTCACCTTGCTCACCGTGAAAGCAACCGATAAACATATTTTCACCTGGGCTGGCCACATGATAATGGTAGCCTCTCGTATCGTCAGTGTGACCTCGACATTCGTCTAAGTCTGTTTCTTCATAACCGCTAGCGTCTAGCATGGCGTATATGCGATAGCCATCAAGTGCATAGCCGATTTGACTGGCGTGGCCGTCTTCTTCTTCACTGGCTGTAGAGCAACCCGTGGCAGCGTGGTAATGGTAGCCATCAAACGGATTGATATGCCCGCCGCAGTCATCAAAAGCAGCAATCGTATAGTTGCTCAATATGGCATCGACAGGCGCTTGTGCTGCCAATATCACGCCGTTTAAAGAGACGCCCATATTGGCGTTAACATAGCTCGGGGTCGAGAGGGGGACTGGCGTGACGGGCAATAGCACGGTTTCACTTACACCGCCGCCGTAATATTCTAAATCGCACTGTACGCAGTAATTTTGGTAGGCAGGGTCGACATTCGGCCTGGCTGCTGCTTCACACGCGGTTTGCGTATCAGTGATTTTCACCTCGCCTGTGCTAGGGTCGTATAATAACCAGCCATCACCGTAAAGCTGATCTAAGTTGCTGATAAATTCGCCATCGATATCGTAAACCTCACCTGAACCGTCAAACCAAATACCACCTTGGGAAGCGTCCGATTCTATTGTGGGTGGGCAGAATGGGCCTATTTCATCTACTGCTGGTTCACCCGCCAGAGTAATACGATAACAGGTTGTTTGTGTACCACCTGACAGGGTACAACTTTGTGTCGTGATGGTCTCAATGACAGCGTCATCGAAAAACAACAGGGAGCTGGCTGTCACTGACGCATCGCTGTCAGGCTCTGTCTCTGATCCCGTCTCGACGTCGTCAGTAGTTGAATCTGTCGAAGTTTCGGTAGAGGTTTGTTCTTGCCCCGTTTCTTCGTAATTAGCGTCTGTAGAGCTGTCGCCACAGGCACATAAGATAACACCAAGCGCAATTATCAAATAGGTTTGTGCGGTACACATTATACGTTTCATTCAATTATCTAGTTTTATTGGTTTGCCCTAACGTTACGAATATAAAACGCAGAAACGGTGCAGATACTGAGGATTTTGCGCACAAAATGCACGCTATTGAATGTGTGTTACATTAATTTATAGCCCACACCGTACACGGATTGCAGAATGGGTTGGGGGTCGTCAACAAGGGAAATCTTGTTGCGCAAGTTCTTCATGTGGCTGTCGATTGTGCGGTTACTGACAATACGCGCATCTTCGTAGCAACGTTGCATAAGTATTTCTCGGGAAAAAACCGTTCCTGGTTTTCCCAATAAGGTTTTCAATAAACGAAATTCTACCGGCGTTAACTCGATAATACTGCCATTAATGGTGCATTCGAATCGCTCGGTATCGATGCGAATATGCTTGAAAGTAAGTATGTTGGGCGCTGTTTTCTCAGTCGGGGCGCCGAGCGCTGCTCTGCGTAACAAGGCTTGCACACGGGCCACAACTTCACGTGGGGAAAAGGGTTTACAGACATAATCGTCAGCACCGAATCCTAGTCCCATTAATCTATCTATTTCATCTACTCTGGCGGTCAACATAATGATCGGTACATGAGAAAATTTTCGTACATCTTTGCAAATACTCAAGCCATCTTTGCCTGGCAGCATCAAGTCAAGTATCACGCAATCTGGGTTTACTTGTTTAATTGCTGCTTCGGCTTCATCGCCATCATGTACGACGTGTGTTAAGAAGCCCTCTAAACTCAGAAAGTCTACTAATATTTGCGCGATTTTAGGTTCATCTTCAACGACGAGAACCTGTTGTTGGCTAGTCATGCTGGCTCCTTGGTTAAGGGGATTTTGACCGTCACACACAAACCACCTAGTGCCGATTGGGTTGCGTGAATGCAGCCACGATGTGCATTGACGATATTTTTGCAAATGGTTAGTCCTAATCCCGCGCCAGGTGTGGCTCTGTTACGCGATGCATTTTGCCGATACAAGGGATCGAATAACTTTTCGCAATCCTCAAAAGGTACGCTAGGTAAGGTGTCGTTAATTTCAAATACAACAGCATTCCCCTTTTGGGAGAGGGCGATTTGAACGCTACCTTTTGCATTGGTGTGAATAATCGCGTTATTGATTAAATTAATAAACAACTGCTCAATGCGCTGCGGGTCGACCAAGCCTACTACATTCTCTTGAATATTCGGTGTGATGATAATGTCTTTACCTTGTGCTTTGCTTTGTAGGGATGAGCACACATTTTCAAGGGCTGAGCTGATGTCGAGCTGACTAAAGTGGTACTTCAAGCCGCCTACATCAGACAGGGACAATTGATACAAATCGTCAACTAAGCGGTGTAACAGCAAGGCCTCATGTTTTAAAGATTCAACTTGTTTAGGACCAAACGGACGGATGCCCGCTTCAAGCGCATCTAGCTCACCAATTAGTATGGTTAAGGGGGTTCTTAACTCATGCGATATATCGGCAAACCAACGGTTTTTTGCGCTACGCGTTTCGTTCAAAATATGGCTCAGACCGTTTAGGTTTTGCATAAGCTTGCCCAATTCATCACTGCGCGAGGTATCTAGCTTCAGGTCATAATTACCTCGGCTAAGACGCTCTACGCCATGAAGTACGGAATTTACCGGGGATGTTAAGCGCCGAGCGAGCAACCAAGATGCGACACCGGCGAGTAACAGACATAATAAACCTATGGCAATGCTGGCGTATCTTTGTTGAATCGAAAATGACGAAGCTAACGAACGTTGTGGTATGTCGTTTAACCAACTGCGTAATTCACCAATTTTTTCCCCGTTAAGATAAATTTCATGGCTGAGTACCTCTTGGGTGTGTGGCTTAGGTTTATCACCTGTTAACCATTGCCCTTGTGTATTGAAAAGGGCTGTAGGGGGGCGGTTTTCCTTGCGCGCTTGAGGTGGGTGAAAAGGAGCACCTGCATTAGGATTGCGCGGGCGCAAAGGACTTGGCTGCCCAAAGCCTCCACCGGGACGAGCGCTGTGAGGCATGGGTTGCGCGCTGGTATCAATAAATCGTTCAAGCCCCGTACTGATAACCAACTGCCAGTTGTTATTATGAGAATATGCAGCCGACAAGTTGTTCCCTAAAAGGGTAAGCCTTTGCTGTTCTAGGCCGGCTATAAAATTGAGAAAGCCCTGATCGAAGCTCCATCGTGCGAGGCCCAATGTAATTAAAAGTGTGACGGCAGTAAGCCCAAGAAAAGATAAGAAAACTTTGCGGAATATGTTCATGACACTAGTATACATTCGCCGAAGCGGGCTGCACCAGCACCGCGCTAAGAATGTCGGACTTCTCCATGTAATCTCCACTGTTTCTGCACATTTGCTTGTTAGTATTCGTTGTAGACTAATTATGGAGTAAAAAAATATGCAAATCTCAACCCTAATTTTCGCAGCAAGCCTGTTAGCTATGAGTAATATTAGTAGCTATGCACAAGAAGGACGTGGTCAGGGAGGCGAACGCCGTCCGCCGCCTGAAGCATTTGAAGCGTGTGAAAGCAAATCTGAAGGTGACAGCGTGACAGTGGAAACCAGACGAGGCGATTCTCTTAGTGCTACCTGCCAAATGATGAACGATACCTTGGTAGCCGTGCCACAGGATGCGAAAAGAGACTAGCGTATTCATAAAGTGCACTGATAAAGGGTACTGATACATTAACTGAAAGAGGATACATGACATGCAAATACAGTCTGCAAGCCAAGCTGTTAACCCTATGAATACGTCAGAGGTGAATCGTCCTAAAGGACCTCCACCGCCACCACGGGAAGGCGGCGTACCACCAGGGTTGGAGTCTGCGGTTTCAACTCTATCCAGTGAAGAGCAAAGCGCCGTTACCGATATGTTGGCTAGCTTGAGTAAAGATCAGCAAACGACGTTAAAGTCCCAGTTAGACAGCTTGCGAGATAAGGGGAGCAGTATGTCTCAAGAGGAACTTGGCGGCGCTTTTAAAGACATTTTGACCTCGTTATCGGCTGAGCAATCTGACTCGTCTTCATTAAATCAAGTGGATGTATTTGCTTAGCCGCGAGAAATTTATTGCTAAGAAGCGCATTATGCAAACTGGCGATTAAGCTTAATTGCCAGTTTAGCGATTAGCGTATAGGGTATAACCTTAGCGAACATGCTTATTGAGGTTACGCCCTGTTTTCTACCAGCTTACACGCCGAATACTTGCTTTGAATCCGCTGAACAGTTGCTCTGTTAACTGGCAACTCTGTTTGTCCAGAAACTGGATCGTGAACTGAGCGGGTTGATAAAAATCTTTAATGGTTCGCGCTTTCTCTTTACCACCTTGAATAGAAGCCAATCCAAATGCCTCAGAGGCTTTTTTGCCACTTTGCTCTTCTATGATGGGCAGCAATACTGTTTTTAGAATGTCGGCGTCCACATGCTGACAGAATACTAGATTGTGGTATTGCTCCTTGTAGCGCAGGCTTAAGCCGATTTGCTCGCAAATAATTTTTAGTTTATCGATACTGACATCGGATGCGTGATCGCCGTCATCATTGACACATATCAGTGATGAGGCAGTGCGTTTAATGGCGTTAAAACCGTCATCAGTTGCCACAAGATTGCGAAACGAAGCGATTTGCTCAAGTAGTTCTGGCAATCCTTCTTCATCGGAAAATGTGCGACCTTGGTTTAGCGCGTTAATTCTACGTTGATCCATATCAATACCAATCACTTTATGCCCTAAAGCCGCCATGCAAATCGCTGACAAAGCACCGCTGTGCCCTAGACCAAACACGCTAATCTGTTTAGTATTTCTACATTTAGGTAATTGATAACTTTGTTGATTGCCATCGCTAAACGTCACGATGCGACTAAAGCCACGCGTATTGTCTATGGTGAGTTGCGGCGTTGCATGATGCGTATACGTGCTATGCGTTTCTGAGGTGTCAAATCGCTGAGAATCAAACATTTAAGTTTCCTTCGTTATTTGAATGTTGATCCTAAACGAAGTATCAGGTTCAACATTATCGTTGACAAAGAAAATGCAGTTCTTGTTCCAAAGTATAATAGTGTATAAAAAACAAATGGTTAAATCTTATTCGTCGTGTTTTTAGTATAAGAATGTTGCAAATTTAAGACAAGTTTACATGCAGATGTAGACTAATTTACGTTGAGGTTAGGCGTTTGCATCGTATATCTTGGAGGTGTGGTTGTTGGCAACCGCACTGAGTACCTAGCGAGACGTTGAAGGTAAAGGAGACGAAGTATGAAAGGTATCATTTTTGTAAAGTTGAACCAGTTCGTAGATGAACTCTGGGGAGAAGAGTTTTGGGATGCGCTTTTACAAGAAGCAACTCTGCCCAGTGAAGGTATTTATACCTCTGTCGCTACCTATGATGACGAAGAGTTGTTTACGCTCGTCGGCCTTATTATGCTAAAGCAGGAGTTATCAGCGCAACAAGCGCAATTTGCCTTTGGCCAATGGATGTTCAAAGAGCTATTACTAGCTGCGCCACCCGAAGCGCATAAGTTTACCGATGTTTTTGAATTTCTTTATGGTGTGCAGGCGGTGATCCATGTGGAAGTGAAAAAGCTCAACCCAGAGGCCATTTTGCCCGAGTTTGAGTTTATTCAAGAAACAGATAATTCGTTGACCTTTCATTATATTTCCCCCCGTCATATGTGTTATTTCTGTGAAGGCATTATTCAAGGCTTAGCAGCGCATACTGGGCAGACGGTAAGTGTGGAGCAGCCTGAGTGCGTACATGAGGGGGGAGAGCGGTGCGTAATGAAGGTGACTAAAGTTGGCTAAATCGCGAGAGGAACTCGAAACAAGAATTGCGGTACTTGAGCGAAAGGTTGAGCGCGAGAAAAAAGCCCGCGTGATGTCTGAACAGCATTTGGAGTATCATTCACGTGCGGTTTATGAAGCGAATCAATCTTTACAAGCTTCGTTGGCGATGGCCAAGAAAAAGCAAGCTGAGCTTGAATTTTTGCGCCAAACATCAGGTGATGTATCGTCCGACATTTCTCTGCAAGAGCTAATTAGTAACACGGTTGAGCTTACTGGGCAGTTCTTCTCGGTTGAATGTGGCTTATTTATTGTCACAAAAGACGGTGAAGCGCTGGACTCACAAGAAGACAATATTTGGCGCGCACCGAATCAGTGGGTTACGGACACGGAGTTTTTTGAGCAAGCAGTCAAGTTTTTACCACTTCATCAGCAAGAGTGTTTAAGCATGTGGCTTGTCTCGGCCATTGATGATGAATCGAGCCAAGCTATGTCTGGGTTCAAATGGATTGTGTTTGTTAATTTTGCCTTATTAGGAGACAAAATTGCCTGGTTGGCATTTTTTAGCAGAGCCGAGTTTATCGACGAGGAGGCACTGTCTGTTTTAGGGACTGCGCGTGAGCACTTGTTAAGCGGTATAAACCGTAGAGTAACAGATGTGAATATACGTAAGCGCACGGTAGAGCTGCAAGATACCGTTAACCGCTTAGAACAAGCGAAGCGCCAGTTAATTCAATCGGAAAAAATGGCTTCTCTTGGTCAATTAGCGGCGGGTGTAGCCCATGAAATTAACAATCCAGTTGGTTTTATTCGCTCCAACTTAGAGATGCTTGAAGAGTACTTACAAGACTATCAAACGTTGCATGAATCCATGCTGCGCCATATTGAAACCGCCGGTCAATTGGATGCTCAGCACTACAAAGAACTGTGCGATAACATTGACTTAGCTTACATACAACAGGATGCAAAAGATTTACTCGGCTCCAATTTAGAAGGGTTAGAACGGGTTAAGGAGATTGTCGAAAATCTCAGAACGTTCTCCCACAGTGGTGATGGAAAATTAGAGCGGATAAACCTAGGCGTGTGTATCGAAGGGGCGTTAAAAATCGCTTGGAACGCGCTTAAATATGAGCATATTGTAGAAAATCAGATCCCCAATGATTTGCCTGAGGTACTTGGTAATATAGGTCAGTTGCAACAGGTGTTTGTGAATTTATTTGTAAATGCAGCGTACGCCATGGACGCTGGTGGAACATTAACCCTCAAAGCACACGTTACACCCGATGCTTTGCTCGTTGAGGTACGCGACACAGGGTGCGGTATGGACAGAAAAACCCTAGATCAGCTCTTTACCCCATTTTTCACTACCAAACCTGTAGGCGTCGGTACCGGCCTCGGTTTATCTGTTTCGTATGCCATATTAGAGTCGCACAATGTTCTGACGCAAGTTAGCTCAACGGTGGGGAAGGGAACGCTATTTTCGCTTAGCTTTCCGCTTCTTGATGGTTAGGCGCCCGCGGAGAGTTTTTCATTTTCTGGCTGCTCTACAAATATTTCAAAACGTTCAGATTTCTGTTTTTCATATTGGATAAGCTGCAAAATGGAGGCGGCTGAAAACACATGTCCTTTGGGTAAAACAAGGATATGTTGCTGCGTCAGTATATCCTTTTTCAAACGCATGCCTTCTCGTAAGTCGTTTACGTCTATCGCACTTTCAATAAACTCGATACTGATAATTTCGGGGTGTTGAACCAAAATATCTATTATTTTCGGTGTATAGCGCAGTCCGCGGTATTTTTTTAATTCACCAATCGCTTCATGATTCGATAATGCAGATTTACCAATACGGCCTAACTTATGACGCCAAAAATCTCTGGCCACTGCCAAAATTTGCGCACCGATTGGAATTTGCTCTAATGACAGTTGATTTGGGCCACTGCCATCAGGGAACTCAAATTGGCAGATGATGATATCTAGTTCTGGGCGCAAGTGAGTTGCTGGCCCCAATATTTGCTCAGCGTATTTACTTTGTTGAAGAAAGATATGTTGTTGATTGAAATTCAATTCGCAAAAAGGCTTTGAGTATAATGCGGTGTCTAAACCCAATAAGCCGATTTCGCAGAGTAAAGCCGCAAACGATATGTGGGCTTGTTGCTCATCTGAGAGCGATAATTGCTCGGCTAGCTTAGCGCTTAAGTGGCTAACACTTTGGGCAAATCCACCGTCTAAATTTGGGTTGATGCTAATAAAGTTATAAAGAACACGTTGGTTGGCCAAGGTATTACGTTTGAGTTTTTCCATGGCTAGCGCAACTTGTTTGCTGCGCAGTTTTACTTTTTCATCTAAATTGTGGTTCAAATCTTTGAGCAGGGTATTTTGTTTATTCACCAAAGCCTGTAGGCGGGCATTTTCATGCTTGAGCTTAACCGTTGCTAGTCCGTCATTGATGGTACATATCAGCTTGTTATTATCCCAAGGCTTTTGCACATAACAATCGATGTGGCCTTTATTGACCGCATCTATGGTAGATGACATATCGGCATAACCCGTAAGCAAAATACGGTAACAATCAGGCGCTATTTTAATACTCTGTTGCAGAAATTCAGCCCCAGACATGGAAGGCATTTTCATGTCTGAGATAATCAAATGTACATCGTGCTCAGCCATTAACTCTAATGCTTGTGCGCCGCTTTGCGCTGTAAGTAGGTTGAACGCTTGTTTACGCAAAATACGCTTCATTGCTTGCAAGATATTCACCTCGTCATCCACACACAATACAGTGTAAATGGGGGGTTCTTGTATATTAGGTTCACTCATACTTTTGCCTCTTGATATTGACGCTATCTACGCACTAAATCGTGTTTGCCGCTGTGTTTACAGGCTCAGCCTCTTGCTGCACAGCAGGAAGACTCAAGGTAAAACAGCTACCTTGAGCGACTTCACTTTTTACCGTCAGATCGCCGTCATGCTCTTGTGCTATGCCATATGAAATGGCTAATCCAAGGCCAGTGCCTTGACCTTCAGGTTTAGTGGTAAAGAAGGGGTCAAACAAACGTTTGATGTCATCCGCAGGAATACCATTTCCCGTATCACATACACTCAGATATACGAATTGATCATGACTGTAAGTTTCAATGCTAATGACGCCATTTTGGCTGATCGCTTGGCCTGCATTAATCAATAGATTGGTGAGAACTTGGCATATTTTCCCAACATTAATGTCGACTTGGGGAACATCTTGTAACTTGGTAACTATCTCGCAGTGGTATTTCAGTTCGTTGCTGACCATGCTCAATGTGGTCTTCACACAATCATTAATATTGAATATCTGGTGCTCTTGGCTGTCGGCCCGTGAAAACTGCTTTAGCCCTGAAACAATGTCTTTTACCCGGGATAAGCCATCGCTCGATTCCTGAATTAAAGCGAGGGTGTCTTCTTGCATAAATTGGATATTTTCATCGCTAAGCATGTCGTTTATTTGCGCTTCTATACTTTGGCGCTCAGTATCTTTGTCGCTTTCATTCCAGTCATTAACAAGTTTGGTTAAACGAATGTAAACATCCGCGTAGTCAGCTAGCGACGCCAAGTTGCTATTCACGAAACCAATAGGATTATTAATTTCGTGGGCTACTCCAGCTGCTAGTTGGCCAAGTGAGGCCATCTTTTCCGCTTGTACTAATTGTTGCTGGGCACTTTTAAGCTCAAAATTGATTAGGCTCAGTTGTTCGTTTTTGCTTTCTAATAATTGGGTACGTGCCGCAACTCGTTTTTCTAGTGTTTGATTCAGGTTCTCCAGCTCTTCTTGATAATTTTTTACGCGAATACACTCAGCTTTCAAGGTTTCTACCATTTGATTAAATGCGTGGGTCACTTCGCCAAGCTCATCTTTACTTTTGATAGGAATATGGGTGTTACTAAAATCACCGGAGATAACGCTATGGGATATTTTTTTAGCGCCTACTCTCAAGGTTTTAAGTTGGCGTGTTAGATAATGACCTAAGGCGTAGGAAAACAGCGCCACTAAGATCATCTCTATTACAGCGATAGAGGTGGTCCATTGTTTTATTTTTGATATCGAACTGTGAGCATGATCTGTACTGATACCAATCTCGACACGGCCATAAATATTATTCCCTTCAACAATATTGGCATACGTATCGAAGATCCCATCGGTAACATCTTCCATGTGTTGATCGGCTTTAAAAACACGCGTTAAGGCTTCTTTAGAGCCATTTTGTGATAACACCCCCTCGGTGCTGCTGATTACGCGAGCGTATGCAATTCCGGGGTTTTTCAGTGCTTCTAATACGAAGTCGTCTAGTGATGCAAGGTCGTATGATAAAACTGCATCCTTGGTGGTTGTTGAAAACAAGGTCGCTGTCGTTGAGGCATGCTTTACCAAGTCGTTGTTTACGGCTTGGCTCAAGAATGTTACAGCCGTCATAATAAGGGATATAAGCAGCACTGCTTCGATACTGGCGATGCCAATAATGGTTTTACCACGTAAAGACATGACGATGCTCCCCTTGTTAGGCGGTTAAAATATGATAAACGTTACAGTGAATCGATACCGAGGACGCGAATGTCATTCCAATCGCTGTCTTGTGCGGTTTCGAACTGCGTAAAGTTAATCGCTTTTAGCAATTGCGCCCCCTGTTCAGATGTGTGCAGGGTTAACAGGCTTTGCTGTACGTTTTGAGATACCTCGTGCGGTACTAATGGATGATTAGCAATAGCATGAGGTGTATATTTTGGGGTTTTCCACAATATCTGTAATTCGTCACGTACGTGTTGCGGCGCGTTATTAAAGGTGCGCATGATGCCGCCCCCAGCAGGGAATAATCCGCGTGCGACACTTAGATAAACCGAATCGTGAGACGAAACATAGCGACTCGTTATAGCAATACCCTGAGCTTTTAGATCTGCTTTAGGCAATAAGGTAGCGGCAAATGCAGCCGGAGCAGGAAAAGCGAGCGTTAAGTCTTTAAGTTGGCCAAGTTCAGTAATACCTGAATTCTTTTTAACAACGATAATACCTTGTATACGCTTGTTTTTTTGTTTCGCCAACGCTTGGTACCCAGCGGATTTATTGTAAACAACAAAGTGATAAGGGTTCATGTAGGCGAAATCATACTCACCTTTAGCTAAGCGTTGTTCAAACATCGGAATATTGGGTGCAGTGGTAAATATCAGTTTTACACCACTTTTTTTACTGATTTCAGTTAATAACGGCGTCCATAATTTGGCGAGTTTTTTCGCCGATTGTTGTGGTACGACTGCGAACGTCAGTGATTCTTTTTGTTGGGCTGTGCTTTGCGGGGCGCAAAGGGCTTGAAATGTCAGTAATAAACCGCTTATTAGGGAAATGAACGTTTTCATGTCGTACTCCTATTATTTACTTATTACTGCTTAGTCGCGCAAAAGGGTTTCTATGGCGTTTAGCAAGTCTTTGTTCGAAAAGGGTTTGCCTAACGCGGCGTCGGCACCTAGATCGACAGCTTTTTGCCGCTTTTCTTCATCAAGTGCTGAAATCACCAGGATTTTTAAACCACTGTCAGCAAACTCTTTTCTGGCAAATTCAATTACTTCAAACCCATCTGCACCGGGCATGCTTAAATCCAGGGTCATTAAGCTAGGTTTGTAACTAGAAAGTAATGAGCCCGCTTTGAAAGGGTCGGTAGCAATCATGCTTTTATATCCTGCACGGGTTACAACTCGACTAATGGACTTCGCCATTTGAAGCTCATCATCAACAATGAGTACAGAGGGTTGTTGAGGTGCGTATTTAGCGGGCAAAGGCAAACTATTTTTTTTCAGAAAATCGACAAAATCTTCCTCTGTGACGCGATTGTTACCGCCACCAGGCAGTTTGAATCCTTTAAGACGCCCGCTATCTATCCAGCGGATGACGGTGCGCAGATTGACATCGCAATATTTTGCTATCTCACCGGAGGTTAGTGTTTTCATAGTTATCTCTTAGCTGCTACGAAATCGATAACATAGTTATAACACTCAAAGCAAAAATGACAAATAGGACTAAAGTGTAATATGTGACAATAGTGACATTGTGCAATAGTTAAGCACATCAACTCATCTATGTCATTGACATGCAGGAAAGCGCAATGAGAAAACTAATTGGTGCCATCACACTTGTGCTAACCAGCGCAGCAAACGCAGCGAGTGAAAAAGACCTTGATGTATTTGGTGGCGTGCTACTACGTTATGAGAATGAGCTGCAGCATATCAACATACCTGACCGTGAACGTTTGAGAGCGATTGTACGTTTCGGAGTCAAAGGTGAGATCAATAACAACTGGTCGGCCCAGGGTAGACTGAGTACTGGTTTAAAAAATAAGCAAAACGTACCGGCAATAACGATCCATCGGTTTAATACTCAGCCTCAACCAGATAATGACGTATTTGTTGAGCGACTATTTGTGACCGGGCGCTTTGAAAATACCACTATTTTTATGGGGAAAATTCCTTGGAAAACCAAACAACTTTCAGATGCGTTTTGGGATAGAAATTTAAGCCCGGTGGGGATCCATGTGGATTATCAGCTTTCAAAGCAGCACCAATTGCAATTTGCTTCATTAAAGCCTCTTGATGGAGACAGTGACTTCGTTGGGTTGATGCATATCGCTCAGTGGAATATGTCGTACACATTTGACCAGATAAGGTTAGATGTTTCCCCTTGGTTTGTGGACTACCAAGGAGAGGCCAATGCAAAATATGCGAAAAAAGATACTCAGTTAGATAATCAGTTTTTGCGTTTATCCAGCAGCCTCAACTATAAAGGGTATCAACTAGGAATTGATTTGGGACGTTCATTAAAGGGGTTTTCGCAATTCGAGCAATTCGCGGACCAAAAAAACAGTGTGGTCGTGCAGTTATCCCAGGGCAAGCTAAAGCAGGCCGGAGATTATGCATGGCACCTGCGCTACCTTCGAGTTGAAAGGTTTGGGGTAATTAGTGAGTTTGCACAAAATGCCACTGCCCGTTTCGCTACAGCAAACTTGCGTGGCCTAGACATTAGACTACGTAAAAAAATGGCTCGCAATTGGTGGCTAGGGGCGCGGGTAAGTGATATGCAAACCATTAAAGGTGAGCAAGAACAAGGGCTTCGTTTTCGGTTTGAAGGTCAGTATACATTTTGATTTCAGTATTATTTGTATCAGTTGATACGCTATTTAAAACAGGTAAAGGTGAGTCGCGATGAAGAGTCAGCAATCACATGTAAAAGCACCAGCCGGTAAGCTACTCGTCGTTGATGATGAGCCGAATATATTGTCGTCATTAAAACGTTGTTTAGTCAAAACGCCATTTGAGGTTTACGTTGCCAATAGCGCTCAAGAAGGCTTGGCGATTATGCAAGAGCATAATATCCAAGTGGTCTTGTCTGATTTTCGCATGCCGCATATGTCTGGTGCTGAACTGATTGAGCAAATAAAAAGTACTTACCCTGATGTGATTTCAATGGTGCTAAGCGGTTTTGCCGATTTTGATTCCGCTATCGGTTTATTGAATAGTGGGGCGGCGCATAAATTTTTGCGCAAGCCATGGAACAATCAGGATTTAATCGATGAAATAGGTGGTGCATTTACCGAATACCATACTCGCTTACTCAATAAACGCGTATTGGAAGGTGAACATAACCCAGAATATTACGCGTTCGAGCAAGCGGTTAGAGATCAATTTGAGATGCAGCAAGAGTTTTGCTTGGTATCGCTAAAAATCAAAGATTATGATTTTTTGGAGCAACACGCTGGGCCGAACATTTTTAAAGGGCTACTAACCGAAATAAGGGGGTTAGTGAATAGTGAATTGCCCCAAGGGAGTCAAACCTTCGCTTTTGATAATGGCAAAATCTTTATTATTATTCCCGATTATGAAAGTGAAGCGATTATCCATAGTCGCTTATCAGCCATTAATCACAAGTTAAATGAGCCAAACACGCAGCGCCAAGGCTGCGTAAAAATTAATTGCGTGATGGGCTATGCATTGGCACCTAGTGACGGTGACTCTCCTACCAGCTTACTGGAGAATCTGCGTTGCGCGTTTTCAGTGGACAATGTGGAAAAAGAAAGGTTATGCCGTTTCGATTCTGCGTTGCGCGACGTGCAACAGCGACAGCTTAAAATTAAGAACTCTATCAATGGTGCCCTGCGTGAAAATCAGTTTTATCTGCACTTTCAGCCTAAAGTACATTTGCCAGAACAGAAAATTGATAGTGCTGAAATACTGATCCGCTGGCAACACAAAGAGCTGGGGTGGATCCCGCCGAATGAATTTATAAACCTCAGTGAGCTTGATGGTCAAATAGAGCAAATAGGGGAATGGCTGATTACCCAAAGCGTAAAAATGATTGCTGAGCTGCATCAATTTAGTCCGGATTTAAAACGGGTGGCTATCAATATATCGGCCTGTCAGTTAGCGAATAACAGTGTTGTAGAGCAGTTCGCTCGCCTACTTGAACAATACGCCTTACCGCCATCGTTAATTGAGCTGGAAATTACCGAATCGTGCTTGATTCAAGACTTTGAACAAACGTTAAAAATACTTCAAGCGCTCAAGTCTCTAGGGCTAAGTATTGCCATGGATGACTTTGGGACAGGTTATTCTTCGTTTGCTTATTTAGCGAAATTACCTATTGATGTATTGAAACTCGATAAAGTATTGGTTGATGGTATTGAAGGCTGTAAGGAAATACAAAGCATGATCGCCGGGTTGATAACCATGTGCCACGAATTAGGCATTTCTGTGGTGGCAGAGGGGGTAGAAGTCGCAGGGCAGGTAGACCTGTTGAAACTTTACGGTTGCGATTATATCCAGGGGTTCCATTTTAGTAAGGCGCTACCTAAACCCGAATTCGAACAAATATTGCTTCAGCAACCCTTTAATACCAATTCCCGTAAATAACACGCGGTAGGGCTTAACTCGGTCTCGTTGTTAAAGCACCTTCTTGCCTGGCTTTGACAGGAACTGCTAGAGCTAGCAAAGGGCTAGAGCTAGCGAGGAGCCGGCACAGGGCTAGCGTGAGCGAAGAGCCAGAGCGGGCAAAGAACCAAGGCGGGTAAAAAGCGCTGAGTGTCAGAAACGCACGCGGGTGCCTGATTAGGTTAGCGAGGTAAACCACAGGGCCTCATAATTATGTAATGGAATTGGTATTAGTATTTGCTGTGAACCTGGGGTAAATCAATCAACACCAGTAGGGCACCCTGACCACCCCATTCTAATGGCGCTTGGTGGAAACCTTTCACGGCAGGGTGCTGTATGAGCCAATTCGGCACATTCTTTTTTAATACAAAACTGCCTATTCCATGCACGATACACACACAATGAAAATGCTGCTTTTGTGCAGCATAAATTAGCGCGGCAATTTCTAATTTTGCTTGCTCTTTATTTAAACCATGCAAGTCTAAAATGAGGTCGGGGGGATATTCCCCGCGTCGCAAACGTTTCACTTCGTATGAGTCAGCGCCTGGTTGCACATATTTTAACGGTTGGTTGCTGTCAAAATAACCTTCAAAGCCATCTGAAAATTGAAAAGTTGCATTTCGTTGCTTTACCTCGCTCAGAGGATCGTGCTTTTTCGTTAAATCCGCGGATTTGTGCTTGCTGGAAAGGCGTTGAGGCGGTATTTTGTCCTGCTTTATTGGCTTTACATCAGTAAACTCACTACGAAATAGTGCGCTATCGGATGATTCTGGTGCGTAGGGTTTCTTCATAGTGATATACAGCAAGCTGGGTGTAAGGCGATCGTTAAGCGCAGTTTAACAAAATCTAGGTAGTGAAACTACGCAGGGTGCTTGTTTAAGCGAAACAAATATTTAGGTAAATCATGAATAACAGTGTGGATATAGAACAAGCCGTGAACGACTTGCAAACGATGCTCGATATGGTGCGTTGGGCGGTCAGTCAATTTAATCAAGCCGGTTTGTTTTATGGCCATGGTACGGACAACCCTTGGGATGAAGCTGTTTGTTTAACGCTGCATACCTTAAACTTGCCGCAAGATATGCTTGAGCAAACCGGTGAGCAGCTTTTTCAGGCACGTTTAACGCAAACTGAAAAGCGTGATATCGCGACCTTGGTTCAGCGCCGGGCGCAAGAGCGAATTCCGTTACCGTATTTAATCAACCAAGCTTGGTTTTGTGGTTTACCTTTTTACGTTGATGAGCGAGTACTCATTCCGCGCTCACCTTTTGCAGAGCTAATCGAAGATAAGTTTGCCGCTTGGGTGACAGTCCCGCCCACACATATTTTAGATTTGTGTACTGGTGGCGGTTGTATCGCAATTGCCTTGGCCTACGCGTTCGAAGATGCCACTGTAGATGCAGTTGATATCAGCACTGAGGCACTTGAAGTTGCCGAAATGAATATTAATGAGCATCAGCTTAGTGAGCGAGTCTATCCTATTCAATCGGATTTGTTGGACGCACTACAAGGGCAAAAATACGATCTCATCATTAGTAATCCACCTTATGTTGACGCCGAAGACATGGCTGATTTACCCGACGAGTTTCACCACGAGCCTGAACTCGCCTTGGCCGCAGGAGATGACGGGTTAGACTTAGTACACAAAATGTTGCGCCAAGCAGCGGCACACTTAACTGACGAGGGTTGGTTATTTGTTGAGGTGGGTAACAGCCAAGTTCACATGGAGCATGTTTATCCTGACCTAAACTTGCAATGGGTTGAATTTACCCGCGGTGGCCATGGTGTCTTTGCCATAAGCAGAGCTGAATTAGTGGCCTACTTTGCCTCTTAGATACCGCAAAACAGCATTTGAGCAATTAAGATAACGCATTAGCAATAACCGAATACGAGGAATACAACACTATGGCTGGCAATACGTTTGGCAAGCTTTTTACTTTAAGTACCTTTGGGGAAAGTCACGGCATTGCCATTGGCGGCGTAATTGATGGATGCCCTCCTGGTTTAGAGATAAGTGAAGCTGATTTACAGGTAGATTTAGACCGCCGTAAACCCGGTACGTCTCGTTATACGACGGCACGTCGCGAGGAAGACGAAGTACAAATTTTATCTGGCGTATTTGAAGGAAAAACTACCGGCACTAGCATTGGCTTATTGATCAAAAACACCGATCAGCGCAGCAATGATTATTCAAAAATAAAAGATACTTTTCGCCCCGGTCATGCGGACTATACCTATCAACAAAAGTATGGTTTGAGAGATTACCGAGGCGGCGGCCGCTCGTCAGCTCGTGAAACGGCTATCCGTGTGGCAGCTGGTGGAGTTGCGAAAAAATTCCTAAAAAACCATTTAGGCATTGAAGTACGTGGCTATTTGTCTCAGCTTGGGCCGATTAAAATCGATAAGGTTGACCACAGTGTCACCAATAAAAATGCGTTCTTTTGCCCAGATGAAAGCAAACTAGACGCGTTAGATGAATACATGCGTGACCTGAAAAAGCAGGGCGATTCAATTGGTGCCAAAGTTTCCGTTGTCGCAACGAATATGCCTGTGGGATTGGGCGAGCCTATCTTTGATCGCCTAGACGCTGATTTGGCCCACGCGATGATGGGTATAAATGCAGTAAAAGGTGTTGAAGTTGGTGATGGTTTTGCTACCGTCGAACAAAAGGGCAGTGAGCACCGTGATTTGATGTCAGCTGAAGGCTTTAAGTCAAACCGTTCTGGTGGGGTGCTAGGGGGCATTTCTAGCGGCCAAGATTTAGTCGTGCATATGGCGCTTAAACCTACGTCTAGCATCAGTGTGCCAGGTGAAAGTATCGATATTAATGGCGAGGCGGCTGAGGTAGTAACCAAAGGGCGTCATGATCCATGTGTGGGTATTCGCGCAGTTCCCATTGCTGAAGCGATGATGGCGTTGGTGTTGATGGATCACTACCTTCGTCACCGGGGTCAAAACGCCGATGTGCAATCCATAACACCTGTTATTCCTGCTCAAAGTAAATAAGTATTTCAGTGGTAACTGAGCAGGGAGCTCACGCTAGAGGGAATCTGGTGATGCTGTCGTTGACCTTCTTTTTGTATTTCGGTCAACTAGGCGTGTTAGTGCCTTACCTCGGCGTTTTTCTTGACGGGCGAGGTTTTAACTCACAAGAAATTGGTGAATTATTTGCCCTTGTGACATTGATGCGTATTATTGGCCCGAATTTGTTTGCTTCTTTTGCTGATAAATCGGGAAAATCGCTTGGTATTCTGCAGATTGGGGCCTTTCTTACCTTTGCTACATTTTGTTCCATCTTTTGGTTAAATAGCTTTTGGGGGTTAACCATAGCATTTGGCTTAATGATGCTATTTTTTACTGCGATTGCTCCGCAGACTGAAGTCATAACCCTTGGCAGCGTGCGGGGTGATGCCACAAAATACAGCCACGTGCGTTTGTGGGGGAGCATAGGGTTTATCGTGCTGACGGTGCTTGCAGGGAAATTGATTGATGTTTTTTCCAGTGAAGCACCGATTTATATTAGCGGTGCGGTGTTACTAGGCTTATTTTTAGTCACCCTGAGTTTAAAAGAAGCCACTGCCAGCGAGCATAAATCGAGCGCTGCAGACTCAATCTGGCGTAAAGTGCGGACCAAGGTGTTTATCGGCTTTATTTTATCTTCTACTCTCATTCAAATCAGTTTTGGTCCTTATTATAGTTTTTTCGCCCTTTACGCCCGAGATTTAAATTATTCGGGGCAAGAAACGGGCGCGTTGATTGCCCTAGGTGTTGCCGCTGAAGTGATTATTTTCTTGTTGGCAGGAAGGTTGATTGGCCGCTTTGGCGTTAAATGGACCTTGTTTGTCAGTATGTTGTTGACTGGCCTGCGCTGGTATTTGTTAGCAGTGGCTGCGCAGTTTTGGCCTACCCTGATAGTGAGTCAGCTATTGCACGCATTCAGTTTTGGCTTGATTCACGCCGCTTCTATCAATTTTATTCATCACTATTTTGGGGTTCAGTTTCGCAGTCAAGGGCAGGCGTTATATACCAGTATTGGCTTTGGCATTGGTGGAGCGGCTGGAAACTTTGGTGCTGGGTTAATTTGGCAGCAAGGACAGGGGGCTGAACTTGCTTTTACGTTAGCCACGGGCTTTGCCTTACTGGGAGCTTTACTTGTTGCATGTATACCTAGCCGGTATATGCCTAAATGATCCCTTTTCAAGTTAGCCCTTTAATATTGTGCAAAACTGCGTGTTTACAGGTTGATGCTGGCTTGGGGCAATGTGCCAAATCAAATGTACCGTATGTATTTGATTTAAAATTGATAAAGAAGAGCTTGTTAGACCAGTCTTTCTGATAATAAAGGTTGACGTAACTGCGAAGGGTGTTATTCTAAACGCGCTTGAAAGTACGTTTGATATTTATGCACACTGTTTCGATGTTCCATTGTAGTACCTCGTCTTGTATATCATAAGTAATAGCAACACGCTTCAGCAAACCTCGCCTTGTAAAAGGTATTTTTATTACTCTTGAAAATTATAGGAAAGACTATGTCTACTACTACTGGTACAGTTAAATGGTTCAACGAATCTAAAGGTTTTGGTTTCATTCAGCAAGAAAATGGTCCTGACGTATTTGCTCACTTCCGTGCAATTACTGGTACTGGCTTCAAAACGCTAGCTGAAGGCCAAAAAGTTGAGTTCACAGTAACTCAAGGCCAAAAAGGTCCTCAAGCAGAGAATATCGTAGTACTTTAATTCAAGCTTGCTTGATTAAATACGAATTCCAAAAAAAGGCAAACATCTAGTTTGCCTTTTTTTATGCCTTAAATTTGATGTGTTTAACATGTTGGAGCCAATGTTGACTCCCTGTATTAGACAGTAAGCTCTCCCTTAAGATTACTCGTCATCATTCTTTTCATTTCTGTCACGCTAAGTGTTTTACTCAATAGGTAATGTAATTTCGCTAATGTAGCCTCTGGTGTCATGTCACCACCTGATAATACGCCTACGTCCTGTAGTACGTTACCATTTGCATAACCAGACATATTGACTTTGCCGCGTAAGCATTGCGTGCAGTTAACGATTAAAATACCATTGTCGTTAGCGTGTTTAAGTTCGTTTAACAAAGCAGCGTTTTGAGGTGCATTACCCACCCCATAACTAAGTAAAATCAACGCTTTCACGGGTTGCTGTAGAATATTTCGGATAACCTCAGCGCTGATCCCCGGGTATAAACTGACCACCCCAACCGGTTGTGGTGTGACATTGCTGACCAATAGCTGTTGTTGACTAATGGGTGTCACTTTACCGGCCATCACTTCGATGTTAATGCCAGCTTTTAACAATACGGGAAAGTTAGGCGAGCCAAATGCGTCAAAGCCATCGGCATCCAATTTACGACTACGATTGCCACGAAAAAGCTTATTGTTGAAATACAAGCTAACCTCGGCAATAGGATAGTTAGCTGCTAAATAAAGGGCGTTTAATAGGTTTTCTTGGCCGTCAGAGCGTAGTTGCGCTAAGGGTATTTGTGAGCCAGTAACAATTACGGGCTTTCCTAAGTTCTCTAACATAAATGACAGCACTGACGCTGTATACGCCATGGTATCTGTACCGTGCAGGATAATGAAACCATCATAGTCTTGGTAATTTTGTTGTATATCATCTGCAATTTGCTGCCAGTCTTTGGGACTCATATCTGCAGAATCAATCAAACTTTCATATTCGTTGATGGTGAAGTCAGGCATTTCTTGGCGATGAAACTCAGGCATTTTAGCAATGGTATCTGATAAGAACCCTGCTGCTGGCACATAGCCCTTGGAAGATGGGCGCATACCGATCGTGCCGCCAGTATACGCAACGTAGATTTGTTTTTTCACGTGATAACTCGTTTAACCTTGTTTGGCAGAATTGTAACCTAAATAGGGTGCAGAAATCCCGAGTCAGAGACGCTACAGGCTCACTTTCTTGTTAGGTTATCCTGCTTAGGGAAATCCTCTGGATACAGCTGACGCGCAGGTGAGGATTCAAATGACTCAAGAAGAGGAGTGAAAACCGACGCGCCGAGTAATCCGTCTAAATCACTCATTAATTGCTCGGCACTGGCATGGGGTTCATTACAGCAAAACTGATATTGACTGATTAGGGTAGTGAGCCGGGTATTGTGTTGTTCTTGTAAAATGTTATCGGCCAAAATGAAAAAGTATGCGCTACCCCAGTAAGCTGCGGGATATTGCTTGTTACTCATTAAGCGCCTTGCAATAGAGGCAGGGGGTAAATCGCTATTGAACCATTTTAAATGCGGAGCGATTTTCTTGGTATAATTCTTCTCTGTTGTACCTGCTAATATGCCTGCCTTTGCCATGACTTGATACTGCATAAAACTGGCGAATCCTTCTGCAAGCCAAGCGTATCGGCTGCCTAAATAGGGTATGGCTAAGTGGCTTATCTCGTGATAAATCGTCCAGTCATTGATGAATTTATCTTGCTGAAAGCGGCTATCCACGTGCAGATAAATACGTTGAGGGTTATCTCGACGTGTGTACGCCCATGGCACAGGTTGATTTGATTTTTTCGGCACCAAGTGGAATATCAATCGTGATGGATATACGCCTAGTGTATCTCGCGTGGCGTTAACGCCTACTTTGACCCACTGGGTTAGCTTGGCCTTGTCAGGGGCACTAAAGCGTTTAAAACCATGAATTTCAAACTGGTCGAATTCTCCAGCGTTGATGCGTTTTATACGACTTTCAACCCGCTCGACTCGCGCTGCTTGGGCGTCATGTAATGAAGATGCACCTAAAGACGGCTGGCTTACAAAAGCGCTTAACAAAAGCAATAGGGCAGGAAAAAGGCTCAGCGCTATCGTATAGCCCGATTTGCAGGGCGGCGCTTTCCTGCATGCCCGGAGCACACCTATACTTTTAAATAGGCTCATACCGTCAAGCGCTCGATAAATATGCATTTAGCTGAGGCAGCGATTGAACATCTGAATAGCCATTTGGTAGCAATGAATTGCTAATGCAGGGTCGTATCTTTCTCCTTCATCACGCATAAAGGCGTGCTGGGCATTTAGCTCATGCCAGGTGTAGTTGAGATTGTGATCCTGCATTGTTTTATTAATTAACTCTCGACCTTCGCGAGAAACATGAGGATCTTGCTTGCCAAAAATCATGCACAACTCAGCATTAATTTTAGCGCATTGACTTAGCGAGTCGTTGCCCTGTGCGCAAGGTAAGGTATTAGAGTGAATATCGGTTGGATATAAACAAAAGGCCCCTGCGATCCTTGGATTCAATGCTGCCCTAAAAGCAAGGTGACCGCCTATGCACACGCCCATGCTACCCACTTTCCCGTTACAGTAACTTTGTGTGTCGATAAAGTTGAGCATACTTTGGGTGTCGCTGTCGTGCTGCTCAAGTGGCTTTGCAAATTTATCGGCATTTCCTTTATCTTTGCCTACGTCATCATAAGCAAGTACGGTACCCATGGGATTTAACTCATGAAAAACCTCAGGCACTAACACAACAAAACCGTGGCCTGCGAGCAGTTTAGCACTGCGAGTAATCGGCGCGGTTTCTTGAAATATTTCAGAATAAAAAATAATGCTTGGGTAAGTGCCCTGGGCTATAGGCCGATATATCGAGGTTTGCATATCGCCGCTAGGTGTTGAGATGGTACTTTGATGAGATTGAATGATCATGAATGGTGGTTGTCGTTAGAGAGTGATGGAACATAAGAGTAATGGAAGGGGCGTAAACTTTGAAGAAAAAGATACTATTGGCTGTGCAGGAAAACCCTAAAGCTGATACATTAGCGCCGCAAAAATTAATCTAACAGGAGTAGAACCATGTTTAACGTAAATGAATATTTTGAAGGTAACGTAAAATCTATCGCTTTTGATACAGCGGTTGGCAACTCTACTTTAGGTGTTATGGCTCCTGGTGAGTATGAATTTGCAACCTCAAAACACGAAACCATGAGCGTGGTAAGTGGCGCGATGACGGTTTTATTGCCAGGTGAAACAGAATGGAAAACATTCGCCGCCGGCCAAGTATTTACAGTAGATGCAAACGTAAAATTTAAAGCGCAAGTATCGGTTAATACTGCATACCTTTGCGACTACGTATAGTTGCTAACTGACTAAACGTTAGGGCCTGAGTATCAAATATGCAAAAAACGGTAAAGAAGCTAGATAACAATGTGATTAAAGCGCTGACAATAGTTTGTGAGCAAGCTAAACAAGAAGTGCCCGGCTTTGAGTGGATAACACATACCGCCAGCTACGATCGTTTTCCGGGCAGCTTAGCGGTTATTTGCGTGTTTGATACTCAAGCCTCAATAGAGCAAGCCCAAGCGCAACAACTAGATGTGTACTTGCGTCGTCAAATCCAAGGGCAACTACTCAAAGTTGGGATCAAGCTAAAAGATGCCAGACACCACGTGCGCTATGACAGCGAGCAAGCCTGTGAAGCACAAAATAACGGTAATTGGCAGCAGCGTTTAAAACTACATTAAGACCATTTAGCCACAAAAATTATGCTGAGATTTTGGTTTAAAGAGTTCCCTCAATATCCTTGTGACCATACGGATTATTGGCGCACGCGCTTAATTTCCTATGCGTTACTGGTGACGACAAGTTATTTCTTGATCCTTACCATCATCAATATTGTGACGTTCAGTGATTTTTCCTTAGCCTTGTTAGATGGCACTGGGCTGCTATTTTCATTGGGGATTTTCGCATGGTTCAGAGCAACAGGTAATGTAACCGTTACCTCGTGGGCCATTACGATTATGGTGACCGCGCTCATATTGTTATTCGTTGTTACTTCCCAGGGGTATTCTCATTCCCTATATTGGGCCACCCTTGTTCCCCCTTTTGCTTTTTTCTTGCTAGGACGAACTTCCGGTACTGGGGTCAGTACCTTTACCTTTTTCATTTGTGCACTTGTCGTGTATGAGCAAATGGAAACGCAGCGGCCTGCATTCTTTGCATTTGGCTCACTACTGAATGTGATAGAAGTGAGCATCGCGCATGTATTGCTATTTCGTTTCTACGAACAGGCTCGCTCGTCTGCTTACGATACATTGGCAATTAGAAACACTGAGATTTTACAATTAGCCGAGACGGACAAGCTGACGGGTTTATACAATAGAGAAAAATTAGAAAATACCCTGACAGCCTTACTTCCCGGGGCCGATGAACAGTACCCACTAAGTGTAATGTTGTTGGATGTTGACTACTTCAAGAAAATTAATGATCAATATGGCCATTTTGAAGGTGATAAGGTGTTGCAAGCACTCGCCAAAAAGCTAAAAGATTTTATGCGTGAGCAAGATATAGTCGCTCGCTGGGGCGGGGAAGAGTTTGTTGTGTTATGTACCAATGCATCACTCGAAACCGCCATGCAGTTAGCGCAACGCATTCGCGAAGACATTGCCAAGCAGGTCATTTGTGGTCATGGGTTAACGGTAAGCGTAGGTGTAGCGCAATATGTGCCTGGCGATAGCGTTGAATCATTATTAGATCGCGCTGACGTTGGCCTATACCAAGCGAAAAATAACGGGCGTAATAGCGTTATTGCCGCCTAGCGTTATCAACCATGCTGTACCCTTATACTGCTATGGTTAGCCAAGTATTACACCGGTTTATTAACATGCACAAAAGAGGTAAACAATGAGCAAACCCAGTGCGACGTTTCGGTTTTTAGATTTAAACAAAATGCAGGCGTTTACCCTGCAAAAAGAAGTCGAAGGCGCTTATTATACTGCATCAGCGAGAGATGGCCGATTTGTCGGCAGCGTTGAGTTGTGTGAGCACAGGTTTGACGAATTAAATATATTTTTCGTTCGCCAACAAATCGATATAACCCAGTGTGATATCCATATTGTGGCTAAGCTTGAACAACCCAGCCAACAGGTTGCTGTACCGTTGGCTGTAAATAAGTTGCTCAAGCATATTGACTGTCAACTCACTTTTTCAGTTATAAAAAGTAGCTAATCTTAAAGAGGTTTACAGCTGACTTAATGGGGCTGCTTATTCGCTAAACGCTCTATTATGGCTTTATGTTGAGGAAATTTTTCGAGTAACTCCCCTTGGCTTACCTCTATCATGTCTTCTTTTTCCCAACCTGGAGACACAGCTTCACTGACTAATCCATAAGAGCCTGAGGGCAATTCTGCCGCTTTATATGTGCCGCCTGGTACTGCGAGTTGCAATTGCTGACCATTTTGGATATCTGGGCCTACAACGGCTTTCTCGTAACGCCCATCAGGGTAAATCATGTGGTAGGTAATAGGAGCACCCATATGATAAAACTCAATGCCGTCTGAATACTTTGTGTGAAAATGGTCAATGTTGTTGTCGTCTGTCAGCATGTAGAAAATCGCTGTCATTGTGACGCGCTCACCACGCTTGGTTGTTACTTTGTCTCTATGGTTTGCTTTGAACGTTTGACGGAAGTACCCGCCTTCAAAATGATGAGATAAATTGAGCTGCTCTATGACTTGTTCTTTGCTCAAAGTAGGCGCGAGAGGATTAGCGCTAACGTGACTCGGGTTAAGCGTAACGGTTGCTGCCATAGTGCAGGTCATTAGGAAGGTTTTCATTTTGCTATTGGCGAATGTTGTGCTCTTCAAAGCGAGTTTGCGCGGCATATTGGTATCAAATCCCTATTTATGGTTGAGTAAGTTGTGTGAAAGATTCTGTGTGTTGTCACAGCGGTAGCACGGTTTCAGCCAGGGTGACTGTTTTTGCGTCTACTCTATCAATGATTTTTATAATGGTGGTCTGTACCGTTTCATCTTGGCGAATATCGTTGCTGCTATTAAAACTCTCAGCCATTGCTGGTGCGCCTTCTTGCTCAATAAAGCTGACTTCCACCTTGCTAGCCAAATCGCTGCTTTGGCCAAAGTATTGAATGCTGATCATCGGGTAACCCTGAAACCCGCGTTTCACCCGTTTTTCGATTCGTTTGTGTGCTTTGTCTACATTCATTTATTACGCTCCGATTTTTATACCACTTCAAATAAATAATTTCCCTCTCACGGGTATAAAGCAATAGAAACAAAAAACTCGCCGGTTGGCGAGTTTTGTTTATTAATCTTTGGTGATGCTAAAACGCTGTGTTGTAGTTACTTAACTTCAACGCCGGCTGCTTGTTTGTCTGCATGGTAACTTGAACGTACCATAGGCCCGCAAGCTGCGTGGGTAAAGCCGATTTCTTTGGCGATTTCCCCTAGCTCGTCAAACTCAGTTGGGTGTACATAGCGCTTTAATGGGAAGTGATGCTTACTAGGTTGTAAATACTGACCTAGGGTAAGCATCTCAACATCATGTGCACGTAAGTCTTTGAGCACTTCAGCAATTTCTTCTTTGTTTTCACCCATGCCCATCATTAAGCCTGACTTGGTGGGAATATCAGGGTGTTGCTCTTTGAATTTTTTCAACAAATCAAGAGACCACTGGTAGTTTGCACCAGGACGACACTCGCGGTACAAACGGGGAATGGTTTCCAAGTTGTGATTAAACACGTCCGGCACACCGTTTTTCAATATCTCTAGTGCTTTGTCCATGCGGCCACGAAAATCAGGAACCAGTACTTCAATCTTGGTGCTTGGGCTGTGTTCGCGAATTGCGTTGATACAATCAACAAAATGCTGAGCGCCACCGTCACGCAAATCATCTCGGTCAACCGAGGTGATAACCACGTACTTAAGCTGCATTTCGGCAATGGTTTTAGCTAATTTAATTGGCTCTTCCGCACTTGGCGGTAATGGCTTACCGTGAGCGACATCACAAAACGGACAACGACGAGTGCAAATATCACCTAAAATCATAAAGGTGGCAGTACCGTGGTTGAAACACTCCGCTAAGTTAGGGCAGCTTGCTTCTTCACAGACCGAGTGCAAGTTGTTTTTACGCAATGTCTTTTTAATGTGATCAATACGATCAGTGGTGCGCGGTAATCGAATTTTTATCCAATCAGGTTTGCGCAGCATTTCCGCCTTTTCAGTAGGCATGATAGTGATCGGAATATGTTTAACTTTTTCATCATCCCGGAGTTTTACTCCGGCTTGTGGACGTGCGTTACTCATCAAAACCTTCTTTGTTTTCGACGCTTGCAATACCAAGCAATGAACATAATTTGTCGGCGATGGCTGAGCCAGCAACAGATAATGCGTCTGGTCCGCCTAATTGGGTGCAATCTACCATTTCTAGGCCAGCATAACCACAAGGATTAATTCGCTGAAAGGGGGCTAAGTCCATATTTACATTCAAAGCTAAGCCATGAAACGAACAACCGCGGCGAATGCGTAAGCCGATAGAACATACTTTTTTGCTATCGACATATACCCCTGGCGCATCTGCTCTTGGGTAGGCATCAATCGCGTACTCTTTTAGAGTATCAACAATGCAGTTTTCCAAGGCGCTAACCAATGTACGTACACCTAAATTGTGACGCTTTAAGTTTAGCAAAACATACATCATTTGTTGACCAGGCCCATGATAGGTGACTTGACCACCTCGATCGACTTTTACTACGGGAATATCACCAGGGGCGAGTAGGTGTTCTTCTTTACCCGCTTGGCCTTGAGTAAAAACAGGATCGTGCTCCACTAACCATATTTCGTCTTGGCTGTGTGCATCGCGGTTATCAGTGAAGTCTTGCATGGCTTGCCATATCGGCTGGTATGGTTGACGGCCGAGCTGGCGAATAATAACGGGGGTAGTGTCGTTCAAACCTTATGGGTGTCCTGTCTAAGAAAAGCGCATCGTAAGATGCGCTAGATCTAAAAAACGATTAAAGAACCACGCGCACTAATTCAAGCTTAGAAAGCTCAGTATAGATGGTTTCCATATGCTCCTTACTTGTCACTCGTACACTGATTGACAGCGAGTGATAGTTACCTTTAGAGCTTGGTTTAACACTGGGTGAATAGTCACCCGGTGCATGGTTTTGTAAACAATTTATTACCTGATCAGGTAGCTTTTCGTCTGCAACGCCCATTACCTTAAAGGTTTGCTGACAGGGGAAATCGAGTAATTTATCAAATTGAGTTTGCATAATAATGTGCTCAATACGTCTTAGCTATCGAAGCCAAGTTGTAGTTTAACGAAGTCTACTAGGCGATCAATCAAGCCACCTTCATTGACTTCTTGTAATGTAACCAAGGGATATTCGGCTACGTCTTCGCCGTCTAATTGCAAAAATAATTTTCCGACTACTTCGCCTTTCGCCAAGGGCGCTTCTAACTTTTTATCAAGTTCGAAATTAGCTTCTAAATTTTTGCTTTGTCCGCGAGGGATGGTAATGGGGGTATCTTGAGAAATACCAAGATCAACTGTTTCTTTGTCACCCATAAATATACGGTGCGACACGAAGCTTTCACCCGCCTGGTAAGGGGTGATGGTTTCATAGAATCTAAAACCATATTTAAGCAGCTTTTTATTTTCAACTTTACGCGCACGCTCGCTGTCAGCGCCCATAACCACAGCGATTAAACGCATGTCACCTTGGGTAGCAGAAGACACCAAACTGTAACCAGCATCTGATGTGTGGCCTGTTTTAATACCGTCCACGTTCAGGCTTTTATCCCACAGCAAGCCATTACGGTTGTATTGCTTGATGTTGTTGTAAGTAAATTCTTTTTCGCTGTATACCTTGTATTCGTTAGGAACGTCAGTAATAAGTGCTCGAGCTAAGGTCGCCATGTCACGCGGCGTTGTGTAATGGTCGGCGTCTTGCAAACCATGGCTATTGACGAAATTAGTCGAGGTCATGCCTAGTTTTTCAGCATGCAAGTTCATCATACTGGCGAAGGCATCTTCACTGCCGGCAATATGCTCAGCCATAGCAACACAAGCGTCATTACCCGATTGGACAATAATGCCACGATTTAAATCAGCCACAGAAATCTGTGTGCCCACTTCAATAAACATTTTCGATGAATCTGGGAAATTTTTGGCCCATGCATTCTCAGAAATTGTCACCATGTCAGTATCTTTAATATTGCCGTTGGCGATTTCCTTACCAATCACATAGCTGGTCATCATTTTAGTTAAGCTGGCAGGGGGGATTTGAATGTCAGCATTTTGTTCGGCAATTACCTTGCCTGTTTGATAGTCAACTAAAATAAAGCCCTTAGCTGAAACGGTGGGTGCGTCAGGTATGATAACCGCTGCACTCGCCGCATGAGAGAAAAAGGAAAGAGAGAAGCAGCTAAATATGGCTAATATGAGTGTCTTGGTGTTTCGCATGGACCTACCGTAATGTGATATTTGTTAATAATGTATTTTTGGCGTGCTGTGCCTAAAACGACGGCTAATATATCAGTTTTTCAATGACTTTGCTTTGCCAGCAACAAAAATTGTTACACAAAACAAAATTGATAAAACGCCAGTTGGACAACCACCCCAGTAAAAAGTTTATTGCGTTACTTAATTCATCAGATGATGTTTGTAAGCGCCGCCTAATTCATTGGATGAAACTTGTAAGCGTCGCCATACCCTGTGTTGCGTAATTGCTCTAAAATGCCGTTTGCTTGTTGGTCAGAATCAAAGGGGCCTAAGCGCAAACGATATAAGCCTTCTTCTAACGGAGCGACAAACGGCACTTGATAAAGACTCGCCAGTGCATTTCCAATTTTATGAATTCGTTGGTTATTGGTCAGCGCTGCAATTTGAATAAAAACCGGATCTCGTTGTTCATTGTCGGGCGGCAATACAATGGCTTTTTGGGGGAAGGCGGTACTAGCAGACGCCACTTCGGTGGTTGCGCCTAACGAAGGGACTGTCGGTGCTGATGCGATTTGCACCTTGTCATTTGCCTCTGAATCGTTCTTAAGCGGAGCAGGAGGGACAGATATACCATTGCCTACGGTTTGCGTGCCAGCTTCATCAATGTGAATGACTTCTAATTTAACTTCGGTTGTACCTGTGCTTAGCATGCCTAGTTTCATGGCAGCAGCATATGATAAGTCGATAATGCGGTTGTCATGAAAAGGGCCACGATCGTTGACACGTACTATGGCTTCCCGTGCATTTTTTAAATTAGTTACTTTTACATATGAAGGCAGGGGTAAGGTTTTGTGCGCTGCTGTCATGGCATACATATCGTAGGTTTCACCGTTCGATGTAAGATGGCCATGAAATTTCTGACCGTACCAAGAAGCACCACCCGTAGCGGAATACCCCTTACCAGTTTTTAATGGCGTATAGTGCTTTCCTAGAACCGAATAGCTGCGTAAATTGGCTAGGGCATAGGGTTCGTACATGGGCTCAGCGTCATCAAATTTGATCCCTTCTTTTATTGCATTTGGGGCTGAGTCTTTATGCTGGCTGTAGCGCCCGTTGTTCGGGTTTGACGAACTGGTACAGGCAGTCACACAAACCAGTAATAGCGTTAAAAGGTGCGTCTTAAATAGCATTTTCTTGTGCTTTTTCATCAATCGTTTTAATGCCCATGGCTAACTGGCGACTAAATTGAAATGCCACCATTGCGTACAATTTACTGTGGTTATAGCGGGTAATCACATAGAAGTTTTTTAAGCCAAGCCAATAGTCTTTACCATCAGGCTGGGCGAAATCGAGTAACTTTACGCTGCTTTTTTGCCCTATGTTTTGCCACTGCGCATCGGGGCTATCGATAGCGTAATGTTGAGCTGTTTCAACATTAAGATTAATACCTGCTTGTTGCAATTGGCCAAAGGTCTCACGGTATTTAAGCGACTTTCTTAGCCATGGCTTCGCTTGTTTACTTGTGGCATTTACAGGAAATGCCACCGCTTCGCCTCGTTGCCAGCCATTACGTTTGAAGTAATTGGCGATACTGCCAATGGCATCCACTGGGTTATTCAATAGGTCTCGTACGCCATCATTGTCAAAGTCCACGGCATAGTGGCGATAACTCGATGGGATAAACTGACCCCAGCCCAGCGCCCCAGCATAAGAACTTTTTAATGCGGAGGCATCAAATTGCTCTTCATTAGCCAGCATTAACAATTGAGCTAGTTCTTTTTTAAAGAATGATGCGCGTGGTGGGTAATGAAAACCTAGCGTAAAAAGCGCATTCAAAGCTGAGTAAGTACCTTTATATGTGCCGTAAAATGACTCAATACCCAGTATTGCCACGATCATTTCTGCGGGCACACCATATTTTTCTTCAGCCCTTGCAAGGGTGGTGCGGTGGGTTTGATAGAATGCCAAACCTTTTTCTAAACGCTTTTCAGTGAGAAATATGGGGTAATATTGATGCCAAGGCTTTGCCTCCCATGGGCGTTTAATGGCATCGATGACCGCTTGGTCTTTTTCCGCTCGGTTTAAGACCTGTTGCGCTGTCTCGCGATTGAACTTATGTTCGTTGACCATATTTTCAATGAATGCTGCTTCTTTGTCTGTGGTTTTTTCAGCACTAGAGACAGTGGTAATCACTGTAAATGAGATGACAAGTAAAGCATTCACCACAAGGCGAAGACTGGGTTTAAAAGAAGTTAGAATAGCCACACTTGCTCCATACAATGACAATATTATTATTTTTAACTGAATACCTTAGTAAATTCAGGCATGGGTGTTAACGAGACAATAACCGTTTCTGTGTTGCAATAGCCATTAAAATGCCAAAGCCTGCGAGCAGCGTCACCATGGATGTCCCCCCGTAACTAACCAAAGGTAGTGGCACGCCGACTACCGGTAAAATACCTGATACCATCCCCATATTAACAAATACATAAACAAAGAAGGTGAGGGTGATACTACCCGCGAGAAGCTTACTAAATGCATCCTGAGCGCGATTGGCAATGATCATTCCGCGTATAACGATGAAGGTATATATCGCTAGCAAGCCCACCACACCCCAAAATCCGAATTCTTCACTGAATACGGCGAAGATAAAGTCAGTATGCCGTTCGGGCAAGAACTCTAATTGAGACTGGGTACCTTGTAACCAACCTTTTCCTTCGGCTCCACCAGAACCAATGGCAATTTGCGACTGAATGATATGATAGCCTGAGCCTAGAGGATCACTTTCAGGGTTCAAAAATGTTAGTACCCGCTGTTTTTGATATTCCTTCATAAGGAAGTTCCACATAATTGGGCTGAATACGGATACGGCTAAGGCGATGCCGCCGATAAAGCGCCAGCTCATGCCAGCTAAAAACAGTGCAAATACTCCTGAACTAGCAATTAACAGCGAAGTTCCTAAGTCCGGTTGTTGTGCAATTAGCAACGTGGGAACGCCAACCAGAATAAAGCCGAACAATATGTGCCTTAGTTTGGGAGGCAAGTTGAATTGGCTGATGTACCAAGCCACCATCATAGGTACCGCGAGCTTCATAATTTCAGAGGGTTGAAAACGCACTACGCCTAAGTCCAACCAGCGCTGTGCCCCTTTACCTACGTGACCAAAAATAATAACCGCTATCAACATAGCGATACCAAGTAAGTAAAAATATATGGATAGTTTTTGATAGGCAAGGGGAGGAATTTGCGCCACAACCAGCATTACCCCAAGGGCTAAACCAAGGCGTACCAGTTGGCGATCAATCAGTTGCCAATCTTGGCCTCCGGCTGAATATATCGTTATCAAACCGACAGCCATCAACACTAACAGGCCAACCAATAGTGGGCCATCACAGTGAATGCGGTTGAGAAATGTGCGTTTATTTGGGTCAAGCTTGGTGCGTAACATCATATTCATAATGGTGATCCAAGCTTAATGATTGTGTGAGGCAGAGTGACGTGCGACATCTTGTGAGACCTCGCGTTCAATAACGTCAGGTTTAGGGGAAAACTCTCGCTGTTCAAAGTATTTATCCATCATGGTTCTTGCTAATGGTGCTGCCTGAGAGCTACCGCCGCCGGCGTTTTCAAGGACTACGGTAACGGCGATTTCTGGTTTTTCATATGGGGCAAACCCAACGTACATGGCGTTATCGCGCAAGTTTTCCGCTAGGCTGTCGGCGTCATATTTGGCGTCTTGGGCTATGGCTACCAATTGTGCTGTGCCCGTTTTACCAGCCGATACGTACGGCGTGTCCACAAATGCGCGACGAGCGGTACCAATTTTGCGGTTCACTACGCCATACATAGCGTCTAATACTGTGTCCCAGTTTTTGTCATTTTGAATATCCATGGGGCGGCGTTCTTTGCTGCCTTCAAAGACAAGTTCCTTGTCGATGTACTTGCCGCGTAAAATTTGTGGAATATAACGCTGACCATGATTAACTAAGGTGGTAATCGATTGGGTCAATTGAATTGGGGTTACTGTCCAGTAACTCTGTCCAATCCCCACCGGAATAGTGTCACCAATGTACCAAGGCTGATTAAATCGAGCGCGCTTCCAGCCGCGACTCGGCATGTTCGCGTCTGACTCTTCATGTAAATCGATACCCGTGTAATCACCAAATCCGAACTCGAACATGTTGTCGCTGATTTTATCAATTCCCAAGCGATAGGCGAGATCGTAAAAATAAATATCACAGGATTGTTCAATCGCCGAGGTTAAATCGACCCAGCCATGACCCCAGCGTTTCCAGTCACGCCAAACATGCTCGACATTTTTTAAACGATATTTACCGTTATCAAAGATACGCGTTTCTGGCGTAACGGTTTTTTCTTCTAAGCCAACTAATGCTAAATGCGGTTTAATGGTTGAAGCAGGGGGATACTGACCTTGTGTCGCGCGGTTTATTAAGGGGCGGCCATTAGAGTTTAATAAACCGCTGTAGTTCTTGCTGCTGATACCATGCACGAATAAATTCGGGTCATAGCTTGGGCTACTAAACATGGCCAGTACGCCGCCGTCGTTTGAGTCCATCATGACGATGGTACCTTTGTCACCATCAAGAATTCGCTCAGCTTCTTGCTGTAATTTTAAATCTATATTGAGCACAATGTCTTGCCCAGGAACAGGCGGGCTAAAGTTAAGTGTGCGAATAATACGCCCTTGGTTATTAACCTCTACCTCTTGGTAACCCACTTGACCATGAAGAACATCCTCATGGTATTTTTCGACACCGAGTTTTCCTATGTCGTGGGTAGCAGCGTAATTTGCTTCAAGCCCCGCTTCGCTAAGTTTCTGCAGATCTTTCTTGTTAATTTTAGAAACGTATCCCAATACATGGGTTAAGGTTTTTCCATAGGGATAGTGCCGTGTTAAGCGCGCTTCTACGCTGACGCCTGGAAATTTGTGTTGATTTGCCGAGAAGAGTGCCACCTCTTCTGGGGTTAAACGTTTTCGTAACGAGACGGGTTTAAAACGACGATTACGTTTGATTTCTCGATAAAAGTCGGTGACTTCGTCTTCTTCTATATCCAATAATACACTAAGCAAGCCGAGGGTTTTTTCTAAGTTATCTACCTTTTCAGGGATAACTTCTAAATTAAAAACAGGACGGTTTTCCGCGAGCAGAGTACCGTTTCTGTCATAAATTAACCCACGGTTAGGGGCCACAGGTAAGACTTTAATGCGATTGCCGTTTGAGCGGGTTTGATAATCTTCAAAGCGAGTGACTTGCAAATAGTAAAGGTTGCTCAGCACCATGGCGATCATCGTAAAAATAACCAGCATGGCAATGACAGTACGTCTGGCAAACAGGTTTGCTTCAGCCGTATGGTCTTTAATCGTTACCCTGTTACGCGCCATGACTACTCTCTGTGATAAGGGTGGTTGGCGTTTACTGACCAAGCTCGGTATAAACTTTCAGCGACGATAATCCGTACCAAAGGGTGGGGCAAGGTTAAAGGAGAAAGCGACCATTTTTGTTCTGATGCGGCAATGCATTCTGGTGCTAGCCCCTCAGGGCCGCCAATCAACAAGCTTACGTCGCGACCGTCCATTTGCCACTTTTCCATATTGTTGGCGAGCGTAGGCGTGTCCCAGGGCTTGCCTGTTACTTCCAAAGTGACAATGCGATTCCCTTTAGGAATAGCCGCCATGGTTAATTCGCCTTCTTTGTGCAAAATGCGTTTAATATCCGCATTTTTGCCACGCTTACCAGCAGGTATTTCTGTCAGGCTTAAGGGCATATCAGAAGGAAAGCGTTTTACGTATTGTTGGTAACCTTGTTCGACCCAACTTGGCATTTTACTGCCTACGGCTATGAGTTGAATTCGCATGGCGTTATCTACTTTGCAATGTTACAGCTAGCACTATGATGGTCAATTAGCCCCAAAGTTTCTCTAACTGATAAAATTCTCTCGCGTCTTCTTGCATCACGTGCAGTACAACGTCACCTAAATCGACGAGTACCCAATCCCCCACGTCACGCCCTTCTATGCTTAGAGGCGGGTTACCTGCCTGTTTCGCTTCAACCACCACATTTTCGGCGATGGAAACAACATGACGTTTTGAGTTCCCTGAACAAATTAGCATGGTTTCAGTCACGCTAGACTTTTCTGACACGTCTAAATCTATGATATCTCGACCTTTTAGGTCTTCAATTTTTTCTACCACAAAGGCTTTTAACTGTTGGTGATCCAAAGGGATTCCTTATATTGAACGGACGAATTCTCAGTTTATCAGAAAGTCGTGCTTGGCTGATATAACTTATGTGTTTCTATATATCGACGCACCTTAGGATCGAGCATGTCGTCGGTCGGTTGCTTATCTTCGATACGCTGACGTATTTCACTAGAGGATATCGCTAGCTCAGGGGTGTCAGCGAGAAATATTTTACCATTTAATGCATTATGAAGGGCATTATTTGTCGATACTTGGCGCTGTGCTAGCAAATGGGTTAGCTCTTCACTCAGTGGTTTTTTACTACCTGGGCGGCAGCAGACCACAAAATGGCAATAATCGAATAGCGCTTGCCATTCATTCCAGCTCAAAAGTGAGTGCAATGAGTCCATACCGATAAAAAAGCACAAGGGGTGCTTCGGATACTCTTTCCGAAGTGCTCGTAGCGTATGGATCGTATATGAGGGGGTATCGCTGTGGATCTCACGCTCATCGATGTAAAGTTGTGGGTATTGTTCAATCGCCAATTTTAACATGGCTAAGCGATGCCGGCTGGCACTTGGCGCATGGGCTTTGTGAACCGGAATATGGCAAGGCAGCATAGCCACAGATTGCACTGCGGCTTGGCGCGCGGCTACGATAACGGGTTGAGTATGGCCATAATGCACGGGATCAAAAGTCCCGCCAAAGATGCCTAATGCAGGTCGTAAAATGTTCAATTTAGTGCAAAGTTCTCTAAAGACATGGGAATAAAAAGCAAACACAAATGACATAGTTCAACATAAGGACGCTCGACTTGGGATTGTTTGAGTGCGCAGTCCATGACGTTAAGCTTGTGCTGTAGCTGTTGTAAATGAACAGGAGACAAGCGTTGCAAGGCAGATAAATACAACCCTTGACGATTTTTCCAGATCCTGTGTTGATTCCAGTTTATGCTTTGCCCTGCTGTTTTATTAGCTTGCAGGGCAGATAGGGTTTGCCATTCTCGGGTTAATGCCCACAAAACGATGTTTGGTTCAACACCTTCGCTTTCAAGCCGATAGAGCATTTTTACCGACTTTTGACTATCGCCTGCAAGCAATACATCTATTAGCTGAAAGACGTTGTATCTGGATTGATCAACCACTGCTTGTTCAACCTGTTCTAAGGTCGGGTTACCGTTAGGGTAGAGTAAACACAGTTTTTCGATCTCTTGGCTAGCCGCCAGCAGATTACCTTCACAGTATTCAGCGAGTAAACGACTTATGTCAGAAGAAGCGTTCAGGCCTTGGGTACGCATTTGCTCTGTTAACCACTGGTGCAGCGCATTCCCTTCTAATGGGTAGCATGGAACATAGCTACCTTGTTTATCTAGCGCTTTAAACCATTTACTGTTTTGAACGTCTTTGCCAATTTTCGCCCCGTGAATAACCAACAAAATGTCTGGATTATTTTGCGTGCTAAGCTCAGTGAGTATTTTACTGCCTTGGGTACCTGGTTTACCTGTAGGCAACTCGAGCTCAATATACTGACGAGACGAAAATAGCGATAACGTTTGCGTTGCTTCGAGTAAGGTTAGCCAATCGAATTGGGCGTCAGCCACCAAGGTTTGACGCTCGTCAAACCCTTGGGCAAGGGCTATCTCTCGTATCTGATTAATCGCGGTTAGCTTTTGTTGGGGTTCGTCACCAAATATTAAGTAAAAGGGCTGTAACCCTTTATTTAACGAAGCGGCAAAACGATTCGGATAAACTTGCATTAGGGAGTAACGAGCGCCGAATTAGATAATGTATGTTGGGCAATAGATATTTGATGGATAATACGAATTGCTGCTTGCTTGCGCATTTCAGATAGCACGAGTTCGAGTTCACGAGACTTTGCTAATACGGCGTCGGGATCGTCCTGATACTCACGTTTGATATCAAATTCCAATAATTGTGCATCACTGTTAGCAAACTGAAGTTCGTAGCGTACCGTGTAGATTAATTCGTACTCAGCCACTTGCCCTGTGCTGAACAACGATAACAGGCGTCTGTCGAGTTCATCGCTCAGCAGGTATATGTTGGTAACATCAGAATTACCTTCAACGCTGGCATCAATTACATCTACGTCGTATGGCTTTAATTCATTGCGAAGTGCGCGCTCAAGTGCTGAGTGTGCCTCGGCTGAGCCTACTCTCAATTGAGAGACACTTGCTGGTAGCTCATAATTGCCACGCAATGAAAAACCGCAGCCACTGATAATAACACTACATAATAAACAGATGATGAGGTTTCGCATTGCGTTTTTCACTCGTTAATTTGCCACGATATTAAGCAATTTGCCGGCAATATAAATGACCTTGCGTATGGTTTTACCCTCAACAAATTGCTGTACATTTTCTTGTGCTAATCCAAGTGCTTGTACTTCATCTTGGCTTGCATCAGCAGCAACTGTAATTTTAGAGCGTACCTTTCCGTTCACTTGCACGATGATCAGTTTTTCGTCTTCTACTAACGCAGATTCGTCAACCTCAGGCCAAGCTGCGGTTTCGATATCTGTAGTATGCCCAAGGTCATGCCACAACACATGGCACATATGCGGTGCGATGGGGTTTAGTAGTAACACCACTGACTCAATGGCCTCATGCATAACAGCTTTGTCTTGTGCGCTGTCCTGAGGGGCTTTTTGTAAACTGTTAAGTAGCTCCATAATGGCTGCTACTGCAGTGTTAAACGTTTGGCGTCGACCCACATCATCTGTGACTTTAGCAATCGTACGATGCACAGCACGGCGCAATGTTTTTTGCTCGCTAGTCAGGGCGGCCTTGTCAATCGCAGGTGCCGCTTCACCATTAAGCACGTCAATATGATCTTGAGTGAGTTTCCACACACGCTTTATAAAACGGTTAGCGCCTTCAACACCAGAATCGACCCATTCTAATGTTTGCTCAGGCGGCGCCGCGAACATAGTGAATACCCGTATGGTATCTGCACCGTATAAATCGATAACATGCTGAGGATCGATACCGTTATTTTTCGACTTCGACATTTTGGTCATGCCGCCGTGTTCAACAGGTTTTCCGTCACTGCGCAGTGTGGCTAGCGTAATTCGGCCTTTTTCGTCTTTTTCTGTGTCGACATCCGCTGGTGAGAACCATTCTTTTTTGCCGTTCTCATCTTCTCTGTAGAATGAATCAGCCAGTACCATACCTTGGCATAGCAAGCGCTTATAAGGCTCGTCAGAGCTAACTAAGCCTTCATCACGCAGCAGTTTGTGGAAAAAACGTGAATATAACAAATGTAAGATAGCATGCTCAATACCGCCGATGTACTGATCTACTGGTAGCCAGTAATTAGCTTGGGCCGGGTCGAGCATGGCATCTTGATTTTGTGCGCTGCAATAGCGGGCGTAATACCAAGATGACTCCATGAAGGTATCGAACGTATCTGTTTCACGCTGAGCTGGCTGACCATTATATTCGGTCTTCGCCCATTCAGGGTCTGCTTTAATGGGGGAAATAACGCCGTTCATTTGTACATCTTCAGGCAATTCAACCGGAAGCTGATCGCTTGGAACAGGAACAGATTCACCGTTCTCAAGATTAAGCATGGGGATAGGAGAACCCCAGTAACGCTGACGAGATACGCCCCAATCACGCAAGCGATAATTCACTTTCTTACAGCCGGAACCTAGAGCTTCTAGTTTGGCAGCAATGGCGTCAAATGCCTCTTGAAAGGCCAATCCATTAAATTCTCCAGAGTTAACCAATACGCCTTTTTCTGTGTAAGCGGCTGTGGTGAGGTCGCACTCTTGCGGGTCATCTGCACTGGGCTCTACTACCTGCTTAATAGGCAGACTGTATTTTTGTGCAAATTCCCAGTCGCGTTGATCGTGACCCGGAACAGACATCACCGCGCCAGAGCCATAACCCATCAATACAAAGTTGGCGACCCAAACGGCTACCTTTTCACCTGTTAATGGGTGAATAGCAAATAAGCCGGTATCGCAGCCTTTTTTCTCCATGGTGGCAAGCTCAGCTTCAGCCACTTTGGTGTTCTTGCATGATTCGATAAACTCGGCTAATTCTGGGCGAGTTTGTGCTGCATGTAACGCTAGGGGATGCTGCGCTGCAACGGCGACGTATGTCACGCCGTAGAGTGTGTCAGGGCGCGTGGTGTAAACATCAAAACTGCTGATATCCGCTGCAGACTCACTCAGGTTAAATGTGATATCTACGCCTTCTGAGCGACCAATCCAGTTTTTCTGCATGGCACGCACTTGTTCAGGCCAATCTTCTAATTGTTCAAGGTCAGTCAACAATTCTTCAGCGTAGTCGGTGATTTTAATAAACCACTGAGGGATCTCTTTTTGCTCGACTAAGGCACCTGAACGCCAACCTCGACCATCAATAACTTGCTCGTTCGCTAAAACGGTATGATCAACTGGATCCCAGTTAACCGTAGAGTTTTTCTTGTAGACCAGACCTTTTTCATAAAGACGGGTGAAGAACCATTGTTCCCAGCGGTAGTATTCTTTCTTACAGGTGGCAACCTCACGGTCCCAGTCATAACCAAAACCAAGAGATTTTAACTGGTTTTTCATGTAATCGATGTTTTGATAGGTCCATTTGGCTGGGGCGGTATTGTTGTTCAGTGCCGCATTTTCTGCAGGCAAACCAAAGGCATCCCAACCCATAGGCTGTAATACGTTTTTGCCATTCATACGTTGAAAACGACTAACAACATCACCTATGGTGTAATTACGCACATGACCCATGTGCAAGCGCCCACTTGGATAAGGGAACATAGACAAGCAGTAGAATTTCTCTTTATCTTCTTGTTCTGTTGCTTTAAAAGTTTGATTGGTTTCCCAAAGCGCTTGTACCTCTTGTTCTATTTTCTGAGGTTCGTAAATTTTTTCGGCCATTAAAAAGAGTTTCCGCGAAGATAAGGTGTATGAAATAAGATAGCCGGTAAGAATACCCTAACGGTTTGCTGGGTCACAATAGCTGAACTGGGATTTAACGATATTTATCGTAAAAAATAATGACTTAAGGGATAAATCTTTCCTTTAGTCAGGATTTGTAGGTTTAATGTATTCGGCTAACGCCATTAATTGGCTGTTCTGCACCCTATCCACAATAGGCGCTAATTCAGTAAAGTTGCCTTCGATAACCCCATGGGCTTGATAGGTTAAGACGAGTTTGGTGCGGTTATTTTGTGCTGTTAACTGCCATGTAAGAGCCCCATAAATGCCCATTCCTTGCAGTGGCCCTAAGCCACCTGTCATGCGTAATATGTGATTAACCTCAACGAAACTAATGCGCATATGCTCGGCAGAGTTCTCACCTGCAGTCTCGCAGAAGCAACCACCTGCCACAGGGCGTAAAGTCAAGGTCCCCTTGTTGCCCCACCATGTATGATCTTTTGGCCACCAATAATCAATGTCGCTCACCAGTGCTGCCCAAACCTGCTTTGCCGGTGCGTTAATAAGCACGGTGTTTTCAAGCGTAAAGCCGTGCTCGTTTAACTGCTTAACGCTGGCATGGCTAGAGAATGAAAAAGATAACCCAAGGCTAAGAATGTAAATAAACTTTTTAATGTGAGTAAAGTGAAGCATGCTATTCCTGTTTTTTGTTATTATATTAACATTGGATATCAGCTTATTAATCAATATGCTAATGCGCAATGTTATGTGCTAAAGCGCAACCTAATGAGTTTATCAATTACGTTATTCACCTCAAATGAGAATTTCGCGACGAGCAGGTGCTAGTTCACTTGCTCTTAAAAGGACAAAGCCAGCTAACCATGCATCTTAAATACGCCTTGAGTTTAAAAGAAATTACCGCCAAGCCTAGTCGACGATTAATTAACCACGCCCTGAAAGATGACAACGCTATGCAGGCTACCTTTATAGGTCAAGCACGTGCACGAGAAGCTTTGGATTTCGGGCTGGGTATTAATGCAAAGGGTTACAATCTTTATGTGATGGGCGAACAAGCCACAGGTAGATTTACCTTGGTGCACGAATATATCGCTAAATACGTACAAAAAGTACTTACCCCAGATGATTGGTGTTATATCAATAATTTCGAAGATGAGCGTGAGCCTTTTGCTTTACGCCTTCCTCCTGGGGAAAGTAAGCAACTGGTAAAAGAGATGGAAAAGTTAATTGATGAATTACTTGATACCTTTCCGGCCGCCTTTGATAACCCAGGCTACCAGCGCAAAAAAGTCACTATCACCCGTGAGTTTGATCAACGCTATGATCACGCCATTGATTCTGTAGAACAACTTGCTCAGGCGCAAAATGTCGCGTTATATGAAGATAATGGCAATATTAGCTTTTCGCCCATAGTGGATGGTAAACCAATCAATGATGCGGACTTTGCTAAGCTGAGCGACGACCAGCGTCAGAATTACTATCAACTTATCGATGAGTTAGAAAACCGCCTGAGTGAAGCGTTATTAGAATTACCTAAATGGAAACGTGCCTCATCAGAACAGCTCAGGCGGCTGAAAAAAGACACAGCAGAGCAGGGAATAAAACCCCTGCTAAAAGCCCTAGAGCATCAATATGCATCGGATTTAGGGATTTTAAAGTTCTTACGCCAGCTCAAGCCGCATTTGGTTGAAACCATAGTAGAAATACTGGCGGATGATAAAAAAGACGATAAACACGACGAATATGACCGTCGCTCTGTGCTTGAAGAACAGTACTTGCCTAACATTTTGGTCAGTCATGAGTTAGAAAGCGGCGCACCTGTTATATACGAACCTAACCCGACACATCAAAATTTATTCGGGCGTGTTGAATACACCAATGTATCAGGCTCAGTGTTTACTAACTACAGGATGATCCGCCCCGGTGCCTTACACCGAGCAAATGGCGGTTATTTACTGCTGGATGTGGATAAGCTGATTTTACAACCTTACGCATGGGAAACCTTAAAGTTAGTGCTCAAGTCAGGGCATCTTAAAATGGATTTACCCCAACCCGATGTCGGCATGGTGAATTCTATTACCCTTAACCCTCAGCAAATACCCATCAACGTTAAGGTTGTGCTGCTTGGCTCCCGTGAGCTTTATTACAACCTGCAAGATTTTGACGATGAGTTTTATGAGATGTTTAGGGTATTGGTGGATTTTGACCATGAAATTCAATTAGACAAACAAACCCTGTATGACTTTGTCGGGCGCGTACGGCATCAAGTGTCACAACTAGGGTTAAACAGTATTTCGCCTAAGGCAATGTACCGACTAGTGGAATACAGCCTGCGCATGGCTGAACATCAACAACGTTTATCGGCGCGCTTTTCTGACGTTATTGAGTTGCTTAACGAGAGTTTATATTTCTGTCGCCAAAAGCAAGAGCTGGATTTGGATGTGACGCATATTGAAGCAGCATTAAGCGCTAAAACGAGGCGCACGGGCCGGGTAAGCGAAGCGGTGCTTGATGATATTAAGCAAGGGCAAATTCTGATAGCCACTGAAGGCGTAGACGTTGGTAAAGTCAACGGTCTCACTGTACTGGAAGTCGGTGATAGCTTATTTGGTACGCCTGCCCGGATTACCTCCACGGTATACGCTGGGGCGAATGGCGTTGTGGATATAGAGCGTGAAGTAGAATTGGGCCAACCGATTCACTCTAAAGGAGTCATGCTGTTAACTGGCTATTTAGGCCACAAATATGCGCAGTTATTCCCCCTGACGTTATCGGCGAATATTGCAATAGAACAATCATATGGTCACATAGATGGTGACAGCGCTTCTTTGGCTGAATTAGTTGCTCTTATATCCGCACTTACTAACATTCCGACTCGTCAAGATTTAGCCATAACCGGCTCTATCAATCAGTATGGGCAAGTACAATCTGTTGGTGGGGTAAATGAAAAAATTGAAGGTTTTTTCAAGTTATGTCAGCACAGAGGGCTAACCGGCACCCAAGGAGCGATAATTCCCAAGTCGAATCAGATATCACTGATGTTAGATAAAGAAGTGGTAGCTGCGGTTAAACTTGGCAAGTTTCATATTTGTGTTGTTGAAACTGTTGACCAAGCGCTAGAGCTGTTGATGAATAAAGAGGTAGGCGTAATGAATGCCAAAGGGCGCTACCCTAAAGGCACAATTAACTATATGGCGGTCAGTAGTTTGCTGAATATCGCCAATGTAGTGAATGGCGCTGATGAAGACTGATGCCAATTCCAATAAATAAAGCGCAATTATGCCATCACGACAGCAAATCTGATTTCACCAAGAAGATGATCTGATAGACTGCGGCAAATTTACCGTTCACAAGAGATAAAAGATGCAAATAGAAAAAGACACAGTTGTTCAATTTAAGTACACCATTACAGAGTTAGATGGCACCGAACTGGAAAGCAACCGTGATGCAGAGCCTGTCGCGTATCTTCACGGCCACGACAATATGATGCCAGGAGTTGAAGCTGCACTTGCAGGGAAAAACGTTGGCGACAGTTTTACGGTAGAACTAGAGCCAGCACAAACCTATGGTGAAATACGCGAGAACGCTGAGCAGCGTATTCCGGCTAAACACCTGCAGGACGAAAAAGGAACCAAAAAATGGAAGGCTGGTATGACCGCAGTGGTGAACACTGAGCAAGGTCAACGAGAAGTCACTGTCATAAAAGTGGGAAAATTTATGGTGACAGTAGATTTAAACCACCCAATGGCGGGTAAAACGCTGAATTTTGCGCTAGAAGTTATTGATGTTCGCCAAGCCACACCTGAAGAAATTCAGCATGGTCACGCGCATGGGGTAGGTGGTCACCACCACTAAATGAGAGCTACTCAGGTGGCTAGCAGATAAACCATAATGCGGCCCACCGAACCCGTATCAAAGCTGAATATTATTCGCTTTGTTACGGGGCGGATTAGGCAGCAACGCTATTTACGTGGCAACTCGATCTTTTTTTCGTCACTTTGACGAAATAATACCAAGGTGTGGCCGATCGTTTGTAACTTCTCAGCGTTTGTTTCACGGATAATGGCATCCATTATTAAAGCTTTCTCTTCTCTGTCGTCAGTGGGGACTTTAACTTTAATGAGTTCATGATGGCTAAGTGCGCCTTCAATTTCAGCCAATACGCCTTCGGTTAATCCATTTGCGCCAAGTTGAACCACTGGCTTAAGTGAATGTGCGAGGCCTTTTAGGTGTTGTTTTTGCTTATTTGATAGAGTCATTGAGTAATATTTCTTACAATTATATTGAATGTGAACAGTTGAAAAGCAGTATTCTAGCGCCATCTTCCAAGTATTCCTAATGACAAACGAAGCCAATGGGTAAAAATAAGCAATCTGAAAGCAGTAAACGCTGGTTAAAAGAACACTTTGACGATAAATATGTCATTCAGGCAAAAAAACAAGGCCTTCGTTCTCGGGCAGTGTTTAAGCTTGAAGAAATTCAAGCAAAGGACAGCCTGATAAAGCCTGGGATGACGGTTGTCGATCTAGGTGCTGCGCCAGGGGGCTGGTCGCAGTATGCAGTAAAACAGGTCGGAGAGAGCGGGCATGTTATCGCCTGCGATATTTTGGCTATGGACCCTCTACCTGGCGTTGATTTCCTTATGGGGGATTTTCGAGAGGAAGCAGTACTTGACACTTTATTGAACAAAATTGGTGGCAAGAACGTAGATGTTGTTATGTCTGATATGGCGCCGAACATGACAGGCAATGACACGGCAGACCAAGCAAAATCGATGTATTTAGTCGAACTTTCACTGGATATGTGCCGGCAAGTATTGAAGAAAAACGGTAGTTACACCGTAAAGGTTTTTATGGGTGAAGGTTTTGACCAATTCTTTAATGAGGTCAAAAGTGCCTTCAAAGTAGTCAAAACACGTAAACCTGATTCATCTCGTGCGCGGTCAAGAGAGGTTTATCTGGTAGCGACGGGCTTTAAATTATAGTAGTCTCAGGCGTGAGATTCGCAACAAAATTGAAATAACAGAGGTCAACAACTTGAGCGACATGGCAAAAAATTTAATCCTATGGTTGGTCATAGCTGTCGTTTTGATGTCAGTCTTCCAGAGTTTTTCTCCGGGAGAGTCATCAAAGGTACAAACGGATTACACAACGTTTCTTAAAGAAGCCAATCAAGGGCAAATCCGTGAGGTGCGTATTGATAGTGAATCACGTGAAATAAAGGGCACGAAGCGGTCAGGGGAAAGTTTCTCTACGTACATCCCATATTTTGACGACCAACTTATTTCAGATTTGGTAAAACAAGACGTAAAAATTCTTGGAGAACCACCTGAAGAACCGTCATTACTGACCTCTATCTTCATTTCTTGGTTTCCTATGTTGTTGCTTATTGGGGTATGGATTTTCTTCATGCGTCAAATGCAAGGCGGCGGCGGTGGTCGTGGTGCCATGTCGTTTGGTAAGAGTAAAGCGCGCCTGATGGGCGAAGACCAAATCAAAACGACTTTTGCTGACGTGGCAGGTTGTGACGAAGCAAAAGAAGATGTGTCTGAGTTAGTCGACTTCTTGCGTGACCCAAGTAAATTCCAAAAACTAGGCGGCCGTATTCCTACTGGTGTGCTTATGGTGGGTCCTCCTGGTACAGGTAAAACTTTGTTAGCCAAAGCAATTGCCGGTGAAGCAAAAGTGCCGTTTTTCTCGATTTCAGGTTCTGACTTTGTTGAAATGTTCGTGGGTGTCGGTGCATCTCGTGTACGTGATATGTTCGAGCAAGCTAAGAAAGCGGCACCTTGTATTATATTCATCGATGAAATCGATGCTGTTGGTCGCCAACGTGGTGCCGGCATGGGCGGTGGGCATGATGAACGTGAACAAACATTGAACCAAATGTTGGTGGAAATGGATGGTTTTGGTGGAAACGAAGGTATTATCGTTATTGCTGCAACCAACCGCCCTGACGTACTTGACCCTGCGCTATTGCGTCCAGGTCGTTTTGACCGTCAAGTACACGTTGGTTTGCCTGACATTCGCGGTCGTGAGCAAATTTTAAAAGTACATATGCGTAAAGTGCCGTTAGGGGACAACGTTGAACCCTCTTATATTGCACGAGGCACACCTGGCTTCTCAGGAGCTGATTTAGCAAACTTGGTTAACGAAGCTGCTTTGTTTGCTGCAAGAAGCGGTAAGCGCACTGTATCGATGGAAGAGTTTGATAAAGCCAAAGATAAAATCATGATGGGCTCTGAGCGCAAAAACATGGTGATGTCAGAGGAAGAAAAGACCAATACGGCATACCACGAAGCTGGTCACGCCATTGTGGGCCGGTTAGTCCCTGAGCATGATCCGGTTTATAAAGTGTCTATTATTCCACGTGGTCGCGCGTTAGGTGTAACTATGTACCTGCCGGAGCAAGACAGATACAGCCACAGTAAGCAACATCTTGAAAGCATGATTTCAAGCTTGTTTGGTGGTCGAATCGCTGAAGCGCTCACTTTAGGTGAAGACCGAGTCACCACAGGTGCATCAAACGATATCGAACGTGCTACCGATATAGCGCGCAAGATGGTAACACAATGGGGCTTATCGACTAAGATGGGGCCAATGCTTTACGCCGAAGAAGAGGGCGAAGTGTTCCTTGGTCGCAGCATGGCGAAATCTAAGCATATGTCTGATGACACCGCTCGTGCAATTGATGCCGAAGTGAAATCATTAATTGATAGAAACTATTCACGCGCTGAAAAAATATTGACCGATAACATCGATATTTTGCACGCAATGAAAGATTGCTTGATGAAATATGAAACCATTGATGCGAAACAAATTGATGATTTGATGGCGCGTACAGATGTTCGTCCTCCAGCTGATTGGATTGAAGATTCTAAAAATGACAATACTCCGCCAACCGGTGGTGCGTCAGTCAGTGATGAACCTAAAGATGATTCGAGCGACAAGAAAGAGACGAAAAAGTCTGACCCTACGGTTGGAAAACCGGGCGATGCAACTAACTAATTAAATTAGTAGTGAATACAACGCTTTGTTGAGTAATCAGCAAAGCGTTTTTTTTCAGCTCCACTTAGGTGTTCAAAGCCCAACAATGAATTTTCTTCATACAATACTAAATTTGGATAGCCCCAAGGTCATGGGGATCCTCAATGTCACGCCTGATTCATTTTCAGATGGCGGACGCTTCTCAACCATTAGTAATGCTATTAATCACGCCGAAGAAATGATTACATCAGGCGCCGATTTTATTGACGTAGGTGGAGAGTCCACGCGCCCAGGTGCAGACGATGTCACTGAGCAGGAGGAGCTCGACAGAGTCGTGCCCGTTATTGAGGCTCTTCATGCCCGCTTTGATACGGTAATCTCTATCGATACCAGTAAGCCTGCCGTGATGAAAGCTGCGGTAGATGCAGGGGCAGGGCTTATTAATGACGTTAGAGCGCTGCAGGAGCCAGGGGCATTAGAAGTAGCCGCTCATGCACAGGTAGCAGTGTGTTTAATGCATATGCGTGGTCAACCGCGTAGCATGCAGGATGCCCCTCATTACGATAATGTACAGACTGACGTGCATGACTTTTTGCATGCTCGAGCGCAATCGTGTATTCAAGCAGGTATTCACAAAGATCAAATTTTGATAGATCCAGGCTTTGGATTTGGAAAAAGTTTAGCGCATAATTATCAGTTGCTTGCGCAGTTAGAAGCGTTACACCTATTGGGCTACCCATTACTTGTTGGGATGTCGAGAAAGTCAATGATAGGCCAGTTGCTAAACCGAACCACGGATGAGCGACTAGCAGGGAGCGTAGCATTGGCGACGATTGCAGCGCTTAAAGGCGCGCAAATCATACGTGTACATGATGTAAAAGAAACAGTTGATGCAGTCAAAATTGTGTCTATGTTACAAAAGGAAAATAATAATGAGTGACAGAAAGTATTTCGGAACCGACGGTATTCGCGGAAAAGTCGGTGAGAACCTAATTAATCCAGAGTTCGTTATGAAGCTCGGATGGGCTGCTGGTAAAGTGCTAGCTGGCAGTGGCACAAACAAAGTCATCATAGGTAAGGATACGCGTATATCAGGTTACATGCTGGAGTCAGCATTAGAATCAGGCTTATCAGCTGCCGGCATTAATATCGGCTTACTTGGCCCTATGCCTACGCCAGCGATTGCCTATTTAACTAAAACGTTTCGCTCTGAAGCAGGGATCGTGATCAGTGCATCTCATAACCCGTATTATGATAACGGCATCAAGTTTTTCTCTGCTGATGGCACTAAATTAGACGATGATATAGAGCTGGCGATCGAAGCCGAAATGGACAAGCCAATGCAATGCGTCGCATCAGATAAACTGGGTAAAGCGGTACGTATCGCCGATGCTGCTGGCCGTTATATTGAATTTTGTAAGGGTAATTTCCCGTCAAACTTATCCTTGAAAGGCCTGAAAATCGTGGTCGATTGCGCGCATGGTGCAACATATCACATTGCACCTAATGTGCTGAGTGAGCTAGGTGCAGAAGTCATTGAAATAGGCACTGAGCCTGATGGCTTAAATATCAATCGCAAGGTAGGGGCTACCTCTATGAAAGCGATTGTAGATAGTGTTATCAAAAACAAAGCGGATCTTGGTTTCGCCTTAGATGGTGACGGCGATAGAATTATGCTCGTTGACCACCATGGTAATGTTATCGACGGTGATCAAATTGTCTATATCATCGCACGTGACGCCCTTAAATCTGGCAAGTTAAATGGTGGTGTGGTCGGCACTGTAATGAGTAACTTAGGCCTAGAAGTCGCATTAAGTACACTCGGTGTTCCTTTTGAACGAAGCAAAGTCGGTGACAGATATGTACTTGAATTGTTGCGTCAAAAGGGTTGGTCAATTGGCGGTGAAGGATCTGGGCATGTACTGAACCTCGATGCAGCGTCTACTGGTGATGGTATTGTTGCTGGGTTGCAAGTACTGGCCGCGATGATTAATGCCAATATGACATTAAACGAATTAAGCCGGGGTATGACCAAATTCCCACAAACGCTGATTAATGTGCGCTTTAACGAAGGAGACACTCCGTTGTCTGCTGAAGCGGTTAACAACAGTGTACTTGAAGCTGAAGCAGCATTGGGCGAACGGGGCAGGGTGCTACTGCGTAAAAGTGGTACTGAACCTTTGATACGCGTCATGGTTGAAGCTAACGATGCAGCAGACTCACGCAAGTGGGCAGAGCATATTGCAGACGCTGTGCGCAAAGCAACTGGGCAATAAAACAGCAATATCAAATAACTGACGCGATTTACTGAATAAAGTCGTTAAATTTCAATTCTTCTACTTGTATATTAGCAGCAGGTTGGTTAATATCTCGCGCGCTTTTCACTGGCGCTACAGGAGTTAGGATGCAAACGAATAACCGTCGACCCATAGTCGCAGGTAATTGGAAGATGAACGGAAATCTTGCCTTAATAAAGCAAGTTGAAGAATTGTTTTCCAACGCAGATATATCTCATGTAGATGTTGTAGTGTGCCCACCTTTTCCTTATTTAGGTGGATTCAATGACAGTAACTTTGCCTTAGGTGGTCAAAATATTAGTCATTTTGAATCTGGTGCGCATACAGGCGAAACTGCCGTCAGCATGTTGAAAGAAATGAATTGCCAATATGTTATATTGGGACATTCAGAACGACGGGCTGATAACAACGAGTCGAACGAATTGGTTGCCGATAAAGTTGAGTTGGCGTTAGCGCACAAGCTCATCCCTTTATTTTGTATAGGTGAGCCAGAAGATATTCGTGAAAGTGGTCAGTTATTTGATTTTATTGCGGCACAAATTGATGCCGTGATAAACAAAGTGGGTATTGCGGCATTTAACGATATTGTCATTGCTTATGAGCCGATTTGGGCTATAGGAACAGGCAAAACTGCAAGCCCTGAACAAGCACAAGAAGTGCATGCATTTATTCGTCAACATTTGGCTAAGCAAGATAGTAATATCGCTAACCAATGCGTGATTTTATATGGTGGAAGTGTCAAGGGCAGTAATGCTGTTGAACTGTTTTCACAACCTGATGTTGATGGTGGATTGATTGGCGGCGCCAGTTTAAATCCAGAAGATTTTTTAAGCATTTGCTTAGCAGCAAAGCGATAGAGGCGACAGATGTTTTACGAAGTATTAATTGTAGTGTATTTGATAGTAGCGATTATGTTGATCGGCTTTGTTCTTATTCAACAGGGCAAGGGTGCGGACATGGGCGCGTCGTTTGGTAGTGGCGGTTCTAACACAGTGTTTGGGTCAACCGGCTCTGGTAACTTCTTAACTCGCACTACCGCAATATTAGCTACGTTTTTCTTCGTGATTAGCTTAATTTTAGGGAATCAAACTGCAGATAAAGAGAAAGCAGTTGATGACTGGCAAAACATTGAAGTGCCTGTTTTAGATGAGCCTGCTCAATCTACTCCAGCGCCTGTTGAATCTGATGTACCCGTTACAACATCAGATGCACCTGCGAGCGACGTACCTCAAAGCTAAAAGTATTACCACGCGGATGTGGTGGAATTGGTAGACACGCAGCCTTGAGGGGGCTGTGGCTTAGGCCGTGGGAGTTCGAGTCTCCCCATCCGCACCATATTATAAAAAGGGCTGTAACGAGAGTTACAGCCCTTTTTTGTTTATCTTGCCATTGTTTTCACAGTCGGGTTGTTGTCACTGATGAGTCAAATTAGCCTACAAAACATTTCAACAGTTTTAGAAAGCACAACGAACCGATTTCGCTTGCCTCCACTATCTGCTGAATTTGCCGTGGGAGAATTTGTGGCCATTGTGGGACCTTCTGGTGTAGGAAAGTCAACTTTACTCAGGCTCATCGCAGGGCTGGAGACGTTGACGCAAGGCGCGATATTGTTTGACTCCCAGCGCGTTGATCACTTGGCGAGTCAGCAACGCAATGTGGGAATGGTTTTTCAAAACTATGCTTTATTTCCGCATTTAAGCGTGGCCGATAACTTAGGTTATGCCTTGTACGCAGAAAAGGTTCAGCGTTCGAAGATTAAACACGCAGTAGAGCAGGTTGCCGAGCGCTTAGCGATTGAAGATCTGTTGGCACGGTTCCCTCGGCAGTTATCTGGCGGTCAACGCCAGCGTGTCGCAATTGGTCGAGCCATGCTGTCATCGCCCCAAGTATTCCTATTCGACGAGCCTTTTTCTAACCTTGACCCAACTTTAAGAGTGCAAATGCGTCACCAGCTCAAAGAGCTGCACGAAAATTTGGCCACCACCACATTGTTTGTGACCCATGATCAGCACGAAGCTATGGCGTTAGCACAGCGTATTATGCTACTCAGTCAGCGCGGTATTGAACAATTTGATACGCCTGAAAACCTGTATCGTTATCCGAAAAATTTATACGTTGCTCGTTTCTTTGGGGAGCCGAAAATCAATGTTTTTGATGGCCTAGCAGATGGGCAGGGGGTACGGTTAATCAATCAGGTAGAATACCAGCTGAGATGCAAGCTACCTGAAGTCTTACACCATAAAACACTCATCGTAGGAATACGACCAAGAGCATTTTGTGTTTCGTTAGATTTTATTGCTCATGGGTTAAGCATGCAGGTGAGTAGAGTTGAATATGTAGGGGATACTCAATACCTGTATCTCGCTCCCTACGATGCCCCTCAGAGCATAAACAGCAGCACACATGACAGCGATGATACGCAGTCAGTGGTGGTGGTAGATAACCGTTCAATAAGTATAGGCCAGCGAGTGTACTTGACGTTCGCGCTAGAAGACATATTGCTATTTGATGAAAACCAAGAGCGTATCCCCTTGTAAATTACGGTAACGGTTAAATGAGTTACACGTTTTTTAGGGCATCTTGCTTTATGTAATGGAGTTGGTATTAAAGACCTCTCATAAATCTATTTAGCGCTAAATAGCCTGTTATTGCTAGGCAATGCAACACCGCTAGGCACAAAAGAGCGTTATCGAGAAGTTCGGCCTATCCAGTTTTCAGGTTAAATATAATCCTGATAAATCAATCGCCTATTCTTTGCTAACTAGACTTGCAATCAAGCCTAAAATCCGTACAATACGGCGTCCTTTTATCTAGCGGTGAATCGTTAGATAGTTAAAAAGGACATAAGTTAACGTTAACGCTACAACGAGTTTGAGGCAAATATGGTTACTATTCGTTTACAGCGTGGTGGCGCGAAAAAGCGTCCATTTTATCAAGTAGTGGTTGCTGACAGCCGTCGTTCACGCGATGGTCGTTTTATTGAAAACATTGGTTTCTTTAATCCTACAGCACAAGGTCAAGAAGAGCGTTTGCGTCTTGATCTAGACCGCGTAGAGCATTGGGTAGGAAATGGCGCTGGCCTTTCTGACCGTGTTGCTCGCTTGGTTAAAGATGCACAAAAAGCAGCTGCTTAATTGCAATTGCGAAGCAAGATTGAGGTATAAATGAGTCACGCGTCTGACACATTAGTGATTGGCAAAATCGGTGCACCTTACGGTGTTAAAGGTTGGGTCAAGATCACATCATATACCGATGAATTAGACGGTATCTTCAGTTATACCCCTTGGCTTGTGGGCCAAGAAGGGAATACTAAAGAGATCGTCGTTGACCAATGGCGAACCCACAATAAGGGATTGGTTGCCAAACTGGTTGGGGTTGAAACACGAGATGATGCTGAAAGTATCAAAAATCTCGATATTTCAATTAAAGCTCAACAGCTACCTCAGTTAGATGGTGATGAATTTTATTGGAGAGAGTTAGTCGGCATGCAGGTAGTAACCGAACAGGGTTATAACTTAGGTGTCGTGAAAGAATTATTCGAAACGGGTGCGAATGACGTTATGTTAATCAAAGCCAATTTGAAAGATGCTTTCGGTCAAAAAGAACGCATGGTGCCTTATTTAATCGACCAAGTCGTTAAGCAAGTGGACCGTGAGGCAAAAACCATTCAGGTTGACTGGGATCCGAGCTTTTAATGAGTTCAGATACACAGCGTTGGTTTGGGGTAGTCAGTCTGTTTCCAGAAATGTTTCAGACTTTTACCGAACAGGGCGTAACAGGGCGAGCTGTAAAAAGCGGTAAGTTGAAAGTAGATTTCTTTAATCCAAGAGATTTTACTCACGACAAACATCGTACTGTAGACGACCGACCATACGGTGGTGGTCCCGGAATGCTGATGATGGTTCAGCCGTTATTAGACGCTATTCGTGCAGCAAAACAGGCTGCCGAGAAAAAAACTAAGGTGATTTATCTCTCACCTCAGGGGAAAACGTTAACTCAACGTGGTGTGAAGCAGCTTTCTGAAAATGAAAGTGTGATTCTAGTCGCCGGTCGCTACGAAGGTATCGACGAGAGAGTAATAGAAGCTGAAATAGACGAAGAATGGTCTGTTGGTGACTATATCCTCAGTGGTGGTGAACTACCTGCGATGATCTTAATGGATGCGGTCGCAAGACTGGTACCCGGTGTATTAGGGCATGCACAATCTGCCGAGCAAGATTCGTTTAGCGACGGTTTGCTAGATTGTCCGCACTATACCCGACCAGAAAACTTGAACGGCCAATCAGTTCCTTCTGTGTTGTTGAGTGGTGATCACCAAAAAATCAAACAGTGGCGTGAAAAACAGTCGCTAGGTAGAACCTGGCAACGACGCCCTGAATTATTAAACGACCTAGCTCTGACTGAGGAGCAGCAACGTTTGTTAGATGAATATCAGCAAGAGTTGTTGCAGCAAAATGGCAGTTATTCTGGGATGAGAGGATATGATGAGTAAAGTCAATCAAGATATCATCAAGCGCATTGAAGAAGCTCAGTTAAAAACTGATGTTCCTGCATTTGGCCCTGGTGATACAGTTGTTGTTCAAGTACGCGTTAAAGAAGGCGAGAAAGAGCGTCTTCAGGCATACGAAGGCGTTGTAATCGCTAAACGTAACCGTGGCCTACACTCTGCTTTTACAGTTCGTAAGATTTCTAGCGGCGAAGGTGTTGAGCGTACGTTCCAAACCCACAGCCCTGCAATTAGTTCAATTGCTGTGAAACGTCGTGGCGATGTTCGTCGTGCTAAGCTTTATTACTTGCGTGACCGTTCAGGTCGTTCTGCACGTATCAAAGAAAAGCTTAACTAATATTAATTTTGCGTTACCGTTAACTTATAAAAAAGCCCGCATCTTGCGGGCTTTTTACTGTCTGCTTAACTGATATAACTCACTACTCAACTGGTATAACTCACTACTTCCATTTCGATACTTTCACTGAGCATAAAATAAAAGCGTCTTCCTGGTTCATAATCACCGTGGTTAAAGGTTTTAAAGCCAAGGGCGATGACTGCTTTTTCTACAGCATCTAATTCATTGACCAAAATCCCGAGGTGATTCACTTTGCCTAGGTTACGGTGATCTAAGTCAGCGTCTACCGGGCGCTTCGGTTTATACAAGGCTAAATAAGCGGTCTCAGAGCCCACATGCACAGTGTAGCCGTCATCCTTTGCTGGTCCTGACCAGCGAATATGCCAGTTGAATAATTGGCAAAGTACTTCGGCGGTTTTGTCCGGATTATTGACGGTTAAATTAACGTGTTCAAACATAGCTGGACGCATAATATTTCCTTTTTTATTGACTGGATTATTGTATGGCGACAGCTTAATATCTAAAGTGAACTTTAGATCAACAAGAAATTTAAATTTTTTATGTCTCAAGAGCCATTAGTGAGTATCGGTTTTGTGGCAAAGCGCACTGGGAATGCCGTTTCCTTGATACGCTATTATGCAAATCAACAGCTCATTCCTTTTATACGCACGCAAGGTGGTAGTCGGGTGTTCCCTCGGTCGGTGATCCGCCGAGTCTCTTTTATCCTTATTGCGCAAAATATGGGGTATAGCTTGGATGAAATACGGCAACTTTTGCATACGCTGCCCGACAAGCGAACGCCGACAAAGTCCGATTGGGCGAAACTAAGCCGCGTTTTTAATCAGCGGATTGAACAGCGCATTGCACAGTTAAATGAACTTAAATCTTCATTGGCGGGGTGTATTGGGTGTGGCTGTCTGTCTTTAGATAAATGTCGCCTGTACAATAAAGAAGATAAAATTGCAGTAAAAGGGCCGGGGGCGAGATATTTACTTGGCGACACGCCTATCTTGCACAAATAGCGCTCTAAAAAACATAAAATTAACGACACAAGGGCAGAACAAGTTGGCTGTAAAGCAAAGTAAAACCACGCGAAAAAGTGCTACTCAAAAAAGGTCCTGCCATGCATCCGCGTAACCTACACCGCAGCGGCTATCCTATGGCCAAATTGTGCCAAAGTTACCCAGCGCTGCGCGCGCATCTCATTAGTGCAAAAAGTGGCCAGCAAAGTGTTGATTTCGCTAACCCCGATTCTGTTAAAGCTCTGAATGCGGCTTTGCTTATACACTACTACGGGATGAGCATGTGGGACATACCAGCGGGTTACTTATGCCCACCTGTGCCAGGGCGGGCAGATTATATACATGGCATAGCGGACCTCTTATCAGCGGAAAATAATGGGAAAACGCCTACCGGAAGCAAAATTAATGGGCTAGATGTAGGTGTGGGAGCCAACGCAATTTATCCCATTATTGGCAGTCAGACGTACGGCTGGCGTTTTGTTGGCAGTGATATTGACGATGTAGCGTTAAGCTGTGCAAATACACTCATTGATAATAACTCAAGGTTGAAACCGCTGTTGGCAGTGCGTAAACAGCACAGCAAAGATAATATTTTTGCTGGGATCATTCAGCCGGATGAACATTTTACCTTTAGTTTGTGCAACCCGCCATTTCATAAATCTGCGAGCGATGCTGCCACGGGGAGCCAGCGCAAGATGTCAGGACTTGAGCGCAGTAAGCAAAGACATAGCAGGAAAGGCAAAACGTCAGCTGCACAGGGAAGTAAACTGAACTTTGCAGGGCAAAACAATGAACTTTGGTGCGAAGGGGGAGAGCTCGCGTTTATACAACGTATGATCAGCCAAAGCGTGGATGTTCAGCAGCAAGTGGACTGGTTTACGTGTTTAGTGTCAAAAAGCGCACATTTAAAAGCGATTGAAACCAGCGTGAAATACGTTGGAGCGAAAAAGTTTATTAAAGTCGATATGGGTCAAGGGCAAAAAATAAGTCGTTTTGTGGCATGGACTTTTAAGGATAATAAAGCGCAAGTTAACGAATAGTAACGCAAAGCAGAGCAAAGCCGTAAGAGCTGAGTCTAACGAGAAACTTCTTTTAAAACTGTGCAGTGCAAGCAGGAGACAAATGGAAAAGTTAAGCGAAAAAGAAAAAATGCTGCGAGGAGAACTGTATTTTCCGAGTAATAAAGTATTACAGCAGGATAGAGCGATAGCAAAGGCGGCTTGCCAACAGTTTAATCAAGCGCCTGAAGCCCAGCGTAAGTCAGCCATGAAAGCTTTGCAGAGCCTGTTTGCTGAATCACCTAATGCTTGGATAGAGCCGACGTTTTACTGTGACTATGGATACAATATCCGCATGGGGCGAAATTTCTATGCTAACCACAATGTGGTTATTTTAGATGCTGCACCCGTTACCTTTGGCGATGATGTAATGCTTGCCCCTGGTGTGTTGCTTTCCACTGCTTCGCATCCCCTTGATGCGAAAAGACGCAATAAAGGTCTTGAAACAGCAAGGCCCATTACCATTGGCAACAGTGTGTGGATTGGTATGGGAGCAAAAATTTTAGATGGGGTCACCATAGGGGACAACGCCGTTATCGCAGCGGGTGCTGTGGTCAACAAAGATGTAGCGGCAGATACTGTGGTCGCTGGCGTGCCGGCTGTGGTTATTCGCCAAATTGACAACACATCAACCGTTAGTACTAGTGTCGAATAACAACGCGCGATTAAGTGATCCATTAGCCATTCTTCAAGGGGGAAAAAGCACACAGTCGCTGCTTGTCACCCTTGAATCTTTGTTACTTAGGCATCCTACTGGCGTGAGTGAATATGATTTACTCAGGTGTTTACAAAGGGTTTATAAGCAGCGTGCTCAGCAGCTAGGCGAGGTGATAAACGCGTCGCCAAGGGATCTATTTTCTTCATTAAACCTGAATGACTCATTAAGCTTATTTCAAACTCATTTCGTATTATTCAATGGGCTGTATCAGTTAAGGCAAATTTGGCGAAAAGAGCATATTGGGGATATCGATATTCATACCCTCAATATTTTACCTTTGCCGTACAATGAGCAAGCGACTGGCAGCGGGCTGACCAACAGCGACCCGTTAGCTGTGTATTATCTAGACTGGAATAATTTAATTGGCACCTCAGCTGCGAATGTGGATAGCTTACTCAGCAGTTTTTGGCAGCATTTCTACGCAGCTGAGAACGGCCTGGGTGCATATGCGAAGGTCAATCAAAAACAGCTTGAAGAGAGTTACACTCTACTTGAAGTTGTGTTTAACGCTCCGTTAAAAGAAGTAAAACGTCAATATCTAAGGTTAATTCATCAGTATCACCCCGATAAAGGGGGAGATACCGAGGCTGCGCAATCCTTACAGGCAGCTTATACCATTCCACGTTAATAAGTGATCACTCAGCGAGAGTTTAAAAGGGCTTAAACAAGGCGCATGACTGAATGAATAGTTGTTCTCTTTCGAAGTCATGCAAAGCAGTGTAAGCCCTTTTA
>Ga0189289_10131_pt1 | contig 83312 bp, 73 predicted proteins | sample UW106minimetaG_FD_130313 | JGI IMG/M metagenome (GOLD analysis project Ga0189289, IMG submission 130313) | Marine microbial communities from the Costa Rica Dome - UW106 mini metaG | ecosystem: Environmental > Aquatic > Marine > Oceanic > Photic zone | place: Costa Rica: the Eastern Pacific...
AAATAAAATAGTTTTGACCATTGACTAACGTTTAAAACAGATTGAATTATGAAAAAAATGTTTACCTTATGTATGTTCTCTTTAGCATTTGGATTATTTGCACAGGAAGAAGAGACAGAAGAAAAAAAGTCATTTAGTTTTAGTGGAAGTATTGACGCTTATTATAGGGCTAACTTAACTGCTCCAAATGATGAAGATGCTATTGCCCCAGGATCGTCTTTTGCCAATTTGCCAGGTTTCTCTCTTGGTATGGCTAATATTATTGCTTCTTATGAAGGAGAGAAGATTGGATTTGTTGCTGATTTAGTCTTTGGTCCTAGAGGAACAGACGCCATTTTTGCCTCACCAATGTATTCGGCAACAGGGAACATTGTAAATCAATTATACGCCTACTGGAATGTAAATGAAAGTGTAACCTTAACCTTTGGTAATTTCAATACGTTCTTGGGTTATGAGGTTATTTCACCTGTAGCTAACTTTAATTATAGTACATCTTATCTTTTCTCTTATGGTCCTTTTAGTCATACAGGGTTAAAAGCAGACTTTGCTTTATCAGATGATTTAAGCTTAATGGTTGGTGTTTTTAATGACACGGATTTAACTGAATTTAATCCAACAGGTGATTATGCTGCTGGTGCCCAATTAGGTTACAAAGACTAGTATTTGAACTTATTATATGATCCATCATTTTTTGAAATTGATTTTACCGGGGGATTCAACCTTTCTGATGAATTCTTTTTAGGAATTAATGCGGCTTATTTAAGTTTAGAAGATGATGCAGGTGGATTTATGGGTGCGGCTTTATATCCTCAGTACACTGTTTCCGATACGTCTGCAATAGGTTTAAGAGTGGAGTACTTTGCTGAAGATGAAAATTTTGGTGCTATTGGTTCTGGAGTTGCAGATACTAGTGTTATTGCTGCAACATTAACAGGAAGTTTTACAATTGAAGATGATTTAATCATCAAGCCAGAAATACGACTGGATAGTGCCTCCGATGATGCGTTTATAGATAATGATTTAGCTGCGACAAAGAGTTTGGGTTCTTTCTTGATAGCTGCTGTCTATAAGTTCTAGTACTACAAAAATTTAACTAACAAAAACAAATAATTATGACTGACAACTTTTTAATGATATTGCCAAAATTTATGGCGATTCAAGAAGCTGTTCCAGCGACAACAAAGGACATTGAAGATGCTGTATCGGCAATCAACGGTGACTTAGGGATGCTTTGGATGCTTCTTTCGGGAATCTTAGTATTTTTTATGCAAGCAGGGTTTACCCTTGTTGAATCTGGGATGACACGATCAAAAAATGCGGTAAATATCGCAATGAAAAACTTACTTGATATTTGTGTTGGATCACTAACGTATTGGTTAGTAGGGTATTCTTTAATGTATGGTGACACTTCTAACGGATGGTTCTTCTGGAGTGGTTTATTTCAAGGTGAAGGTGCGGATTTATTTTTCCAAACAATGTTTGCTGCAACAGCTGCAACAATTGTATCTGGTGCCATAGCTGGTAGAACAAAATATTCGACTTATGTTATTTTCTCTGTAGTAATGACTGCTTTAATTTATCCTATTTCAGGTGGGTGGCAATGGCAAGGCGAAGGCTGGTTAACAGAATTAGGTTTCATTGACTTTGCCGGATCTTCAATTGTTCATTCTGTAGGTGGATGGGCTGCTTTAGTTGCTGCTATTTTGGTAGGACCGCGAATTGGAAAATTTGTTGATGGAAAAGTATTACCAATACCTGGACATAATCAAATCTTAGCGACTTTAGGTGTATTCATTCTTTGGTTAGGCTGGTTTGGATTTAACGGTGGATCTCAATTAGCTTGGGGAGGTGCAGATGCCATTGGAGCCTCAAATGTAGTGTTAATTACAAATATCGCAGCTGCAGCTGGTGGTTTAGGGGCATTAATTACTACTTGGATTTGGTATGGAAAACCACATTTAGCGCAAACTTTAAACGGTGCTTTAGCTGGATTAGTGAGTATTACTGCTGGATGTGGAAATATGTCTTCTCAAGGTGCTTTCTTAGCCGGTTTATTAGGTGGAATTTTAGTTGTATTCTCTATCGAATTTATTGAGAAGAAATTAAAAATAGATGATGCTATTGGTGCCGTTTCTGTACACGGAGTAGTAGGTGTATGGGGAACTGTAGTTATTGGATTATGGGGAATTGACGGTGACACAGGTATTGGTTTATTCAATGGAGGTGGTATTACGCAACTTGGCGTACAGGCTTTAGGTGCTTTAGCATATGCTGTTTGGGCTGTTGCTTTATCATGGATCGTTTTATTTACCTTAAAGAAAACAATTGGATTGCGTGTAAGTAAAGAAGTTGAAGAAAAAGGATTAGATTTGGCTGAACATGGAACTATTGCTTACCCTGGTAAGAGAGATAGAGGAGAATAGATTTTATATAAAATAATGAAACTTTACAAAGATTTTAAAATTGATCATATCATTTAGTTTTGTTAGCAAAACCCTCGGAATAGTCTTTCGAGGGTTTGCATTTTAAATTCTCAATAAAACTTGTATTATATCAATTAGACATTGTAAATCTTTAAATCTACCAGATTGATTCTTTATTCTAATTAATATTTCAGTTAGTGCAATAAACATATGAAAAAGATAGAAGCAATAATTAAACAGCCTAAGTTTCCAGAAGTTAAATCTGCATTACATGATGTTGGGGTTAAGTTTTTCTCTTACTGGGAAGTTAATGCGGTATTAGATGAAAATGATACGTTTAAAAAATTGTATCTATCCATTTTGGTTAATGATGATTTTGAAGAAGTTACTATAAAAGCAATTCTTCAATCTGCATTCACTGGGGACGATGGTGATGGGAGGATTTTTATTTCCTCAATAGATGAAATATATAAAATTCGAACTAAGGAAAAAGGATCAAGAACTTTAAGATAATAGTCTTGTTTTATCAAATTTAGGCGTTTGATAAAGACACTATAAAGAGACTCAACAATATTGTTTTTAGCTATTAGCTAAATTCATTTTTGTTAGTTAAACCCTCTAAGGTGATTTGATTTAGAGGGTTTTCTTTGCATTAGTAAGAGAATTAAATTTTTTAATCTGAAAATTAAAAAAGACCCATTCAATATTAAAACTAAATGGGCCTCAGTAAAAGTATTTTTTATTACTACGCAGAATTACGGCTTGCATTAATGTTACCAAATAGTGACCGTGTTACCATATTAGCATAAATCTTCATTTCTTCATTGTCTGGTTTAATCCCAGCTTTTTCCATATCCTGAATCTTTTTCAAAGCATATTGTTGAATCGTTAATAAGGGTAGAACAATGGATTCTCTAACGCTAATTGAAGCTTTACCTGCAGGTTCTTCTTGCATTAATTCAGAATAACCAGTCAATTTAAGAATAAGGCGTTTAGAGGTTTCATATTCATCATAAATAATCTTCCAGAAGTCTCCGTATTCTTCATCATCTGCCATATATCTTGTTAAATCAAAAAAGGATTTAGATAGAGACATCATACTGTTTTCAATAAGTGTTTTAAAGAAATCAGATGTTTTAAATAAAATCTTTACCTTTTCAAATTCTCCATGGTCTTCATAGTACTTTAAGGCAGAACCTACACCAAAAAATCCAGGGACATTTTGTTTTAGTTGACTCCAAGATCCAACAAAAGGAATAGCTCTTAAATCTGAGAATACTAATCCATCAGATTTTCCACGTTTAGAGGGTCTACTACCAATATTAGTTTTAGCGTAATACTTTAAAGTACTCATATGCTCTAAATACGGTATGAACTTTGGATGTGCTTTAAAATCTGAATACACCTTATAACTCCGTTCAGCTAAGTCAGTCATAACAACTCTGTTTTCAGGCGTCATACTTAGATCTGTATCACTGATACTATTGTAAATACCAGAACTTATTAATTGTTCTAAGTTGTATTGTGAGGAATCTAAAGTTCCAAAGTTTGAACTAATCGTTTGTCCTTGAATAGTCAATTGTACTTCTTCATCTTCGATGGTTGGACCTAATGAGGCATAAAAGTTATGCGTTTTTCCACCTCCACGAGCAGGTGGTCCACCACGTCCATCAAAAAAGATAACTTTAATGCCATACTTTCTCGAAATCGCTGTTAAATTTTCTTTAGCTCTATAAATGGCCCAATTTGCCATTAAATAACCTCCATCTTTAGTACCGTCACTAAAGCCAAGCATAATGGTTTGTTTATTGCCTCTAGATTTCAAATGTGCAGCATATTCTGGATTTGTATATAGCTCTTCCATAACCGTAGGTGCATTTTGTAAATCTGTTACAGTTTCAAAAAGAGGACCAATATCTACAGTTAGTTCATCTTGAAATGCCACTAATTTTAGCATGGCATACAATTGCATTACATTTAAAGTAGTTTGGTTGTTACTTATGATATAACGATTGGCAGCTTTCTCGCCATTATTCCCTTGAATGATCTTTATCACTTTCATGGTTTTTAAGGCTTTAAGTGTCTCTTCATCTTTAATTATAGATAAATCGACTTCACCCTTTACCTTAGAAAGTATTTTAATTTGTTCCTTTTCAGATAAATCATGATAGTTTTCTGGAAAGACAGAACTACCGTTTTCTATTAAGGCATTAACCATATCATTAAAAAACTGGGCGTGTTTTCTACTGTCTTGTCGGATGTCTAGATTAGCAAAGTGAAACCCAAATAAGTGAATTTTATTAAGTAAGCTATTGACTTCGGAGACATAAAGTGACTGGTGCTTATTAATTAGTAAATCCTTAATGACTTTCATTTCTGAGATGAAATGTTCAATAGTTAAATTAGATTCTTTATTGGTTATGATTTTCCAGAGTTCTGTCTCCAATGCAACTATGCGTTCCTCTACACCAACAAATGTTAATTTTCGTCTTAAACGGCGTGCGTCTCTGTAATAGTTTTTTATGACAGTTGAATGCAATCGTTCAGCAACACTAAGTGTTATCTCTGGTGTTACAAATGGATTGCCGTCGCGATCTCCTCCTGGCCAGAATCCAATATTGATAATATCATTTTCAATTTCCTTGCCTTCTAAGATATTTTCTTGGATATAATCGTAAATTTTCCCAAAAGATTTATAAAAGACATTTTCTAAATACCATATTAAACTAACCGCCTCGTCATATGGAGTTGGTTTTTTATGTTTAAAGAATGGTGTTTTGCCTAATTGTGCTAATAAATTATTTATTCTTAACAGATCATTTTCTTGAATGGCCTCTGTTAAATCTGTAATAATACCCAAAACTGATCCTGGATAAAACTGAGTGGGATGTGCTGTTAAAACAATTCTTACTTTAAACTCCTCTAAGTATTTTTTAAGAGTATCCAATTTACCCTCCTTTGCGACAGACTCTTTTAAACTTCTTAGGGTGCCAATACCATCCATATTATTCACCACAGGGAAGGCAGCATCTTCAATAGCATCAAACAAAACTACTTGACGCTCGATATACTGTATAAACCTAAACAGTAAATTAATACGGCTCTTTGGGGATCGTCTTGCCTGGTACTTCTTAAAAAATGTATCTACTATTGTAGTCGGGTCTTCTTGATTGGAAAATCCGTTTTTACAAGTTTCATGAAACAAGGGTAGTAAAACACCTGTTTTAGTAATTGTATCGAAAGGAAGTGTCATAAATATACTGTTATATATCTGATATTTAGACAATACACTTTGATTGAATCTTGTAAGTTTAGGTTGTGTTGGCATTTTAATTTATATGATAGTTGATTGACCGAGATGAATATTGGTAAAGTTCATGTTACTGTCATTTGGATTATTGATAAAATCTTCAATAAACTCTCCAACTTTACTTGTTGTTACATTATCGTGATTGTCGTTAATATCTGGTGTTGAAATACCTAGTTTTAAAGATTTTTCAACAGCTTTATTAATTAATTGCGCTTCTAAAAACAATTCAAAATGCTCTAGAAGCATAGCAGCAGACAGAATAGAAGCAATAGGATTTGCTATGCCTTTACCAGTAGCTTGAGGATATGATCCGTGAATGGGTTCGAACATTGCATATGTCTCTCCAACTGAAGCAGAGGCTAATAATCCAATAGACCCACCAATAACACTAGCCTCGTCACTAATAATATCACCAAACATATTTTCAGTTAAAATAACATCAAATTGCTTTGGGTTTAGAATCATTTGCATCGCTGCATTATCAACAAATAAGAAGTCTAATTCTACATCTTGGTATTGCTGCGCAATTTCACCAACGACTTTTCTCCAGAGCCTTGAGCTCTCTAAAACGTTTGCTTTGTCAACCAAGGTAACTTTACCCTTTCTGTTTTGAGCGGCTTGAAAAGCTAAGTGTGTTATGCGTTCAATTTCTTCACGCGAATAGAGACATAAATCTGAGGCAACGTTTCCATTTTCACTTAAATGTTTATCACCGAAGTAAATACCACCCGTAAGTTCTCTATAAATTGAAATATCAGTCCCCTTAATAATATGTTCTTTTAAAGGAGATTTATCCAGCAGCGTTTCATAAGCTTTCACTGGTCTTATATTGGCAAATAAGCCTAATTCTTTTCTTAGTTTAAGTAGCCCTTGTTCCGGACGTATTTTAGCGCTTGGATCATTATCATATTTTGGATGACCAATAGAGCCAAATAAAATCGCATCAGACGTTTTGCACAATTCAAGGGTTTCATCGGGTAATGGATTATTGTATTTATCAATAGCTATAGCTCCAACATCTGCTTTTTTAAATGTAAAGCTATGATTAAATTCAGAGGCTATAGCCTTAAGTGCTTTTACCGCTTGATCAGTCACTTCTGGACCGATGCCATCACCTGGTAATACTGCTATATTTAACTTCATATCTAAGGCTTAATAAATTTTGTTAGCTTCAAAAGCTTCAATTAACTTTTTATTATTAATTAGGTAGTCAATATCATCATACCCATTTATCATACAGGTTTTTTTGTAAGGATCAATAGCAAACATTTCTGAGAGATCACTTCCTTCAATTGCAATGGTTTGTTGTTCTAGATTTACCTTCACTAAGGTCTCTGGATTGGATGTTACGTCTTGTAATAAGTGTTCTAAAAACTCCTTTGAAACCTGAACTGGTAATAAACCATTATTAAGTGCATTGCCTTTAAATATGTCCGCAAAGAAGCTTGAAACTACTACCTTGAATCCATATCCACCAATAGCCCATGCAGCATGTTCTCTACTAGAGCCACAACCAAAGTTATCTCCAGCAATTAAAATGCTTCCGCTGTAGACTTTATTGTTTAAAATAAATGATTCGTTTATTGATCCATCTTTATGAAACCTCCAATCTCTAAATACATTATCGCCAAATCCTTTTTTATCTGTCGCCTTTAAAAAGCGCGCAGGTATAATTTGGTCTGTATCAACATTCTCTATATTTAACGGAATGGCTGTAGATGTTAATGTCCTGAACTTTTCCATTAATTTAAGTGTTTTGTGATATCTATTATTTTTCCTTCAATTGCGGTAGCAGCTGCTACAAGTGGGCTCGCTAAAATGGTGCGAGAACCTTGTCCTTGTCGTCCTTCAAAATTTCGATTAGAAGTTGAGACACAATACTCACCTTGAGGTATTTTGTCATCATTCATTGCTAAACAGGCAGAGCAGCCAGGTTGACGAAGCTCAAAACCAGCTTCTGTAAAAATATCTTTTAATCCTTCATCTATAATTTGAGTTTCAACTTGTTTACTACCCGGTACAAGCCAGGCGGTAACGTTGTCAGCTTTTTTCTTTCCTTTAATAAAGTTTGCAGCTACCCTAAAATCTTCAATTCTTGAGTTGGTACAACTTCCTATAAAAACGTAATTAATAGGCTTATTTATCAGGCTCTCTCCTGCTTCAAAATCCATATAAGCCAATGACTTTTTAAAAGATGGATTTTCTTCAACAGGAATGGTGTCTGAGATTTTAATTCCCATACCAGGGTTAGTACCGTAGGTTACCATTGGTTCTATATCGGCTGCATCAAAATGATATTCTTTGTCAAAGGCGGCCCCTTCATCTGTTGGAAGTGTTTTCCAATAGGCGACCTTCTTTTCAAAAGCTTCACCTTTTGGTGCAAATTCTCGGTTTTTAATATAATTAAACGTAGTTTGGTCAGGTGCTATCATGCCTCCACGCGCACCCATTTCTATGCTCATATTACAGACAGTCATTCGACCCTCCATACTCATTTCTTCGAAAACATTTCCTGCGTATTCACAGAAATAACCTGTTCCTGAGTTTGTGCCGAGCTTTGAAATGATGTAAAGGATAACATCTTTAGGAAGCACTCCCTTTTTTAGTTTACCATTTACAGTTACTCTTAAACTTTTTGGTTTAGTCAATAACAAACATTGACTTGCAAATACCTGAGCAACCTGGCTGGTTCCAATACCAAAAGCAATTGTTCCAAAAGCACCGTGAGTAGAGGTGTGACTATCACCACATACCATAGTAATACCTGGTTGCGTAATGCCAAGTTCTGGGGCCATAACATGGACAATACCATTATACTTATGGCCTAACTCATATAAGGTTATATTGTTCTTTTTGCAGTTAATTGAAAGTTGCTCTAACTGATGACGCGACAGGGCGTCTTTAACCGGTTGATCCTGATTTAAAGTCGGTGTATTGTGGTCTGCAGTAGCAACAATTTGATTTGGTCTAAAAATAGGAATTCCGCGATTTTCTAATTCGTTGAAAGCTTGCGGACTTGTTACTTCATGGATTAAGTGTTTGTCGATGTATAAAATCTGTGGACCATTTTCTATACTATCGACAACATGAGAATCCCATACTTTGTCAAATAGTGTTTTTTTACTCATCTAAGCTCAAATAATTTCCTGATATACTTTGCTTGTTTCAATGATTTGGTGAATATCATCATTATTAATTTCTTTCTTCTTATCGGCAAATATTAAAAAGTTAGCATAAACTTCATCAAGTTGCAATTTAGTTAATTCATAACCTATTTTTTTAGCACGGTAAGCTAATGCAGCTCTCCCACTTCTTGCAGTAAGAATTATAGCAGACTCAGTAACACCGACATCTTTAGGGTCTATTATTTCGTAAGTTTCTCTATTTTTTATGACACCATCTTGATGGATTCCTGAGCTATGTGCAAATGCGTTTGCACCTACTATAGCTTTATTTGGCTGTGTATAAATTCCCATGCTATCACTTACTAACTGACTCATACCATAAAGCATTGAGGTATTTACATTGGTATCTAAATTGAGGTAAGGATGCTGTTTTAAAATCATCACAACTTCTTCTAGAGCAGTGTTACCTGCGCGTTCTCCAATACCGTTAATAGTACATTCTATTTGCCTTGCACCGTTAATAACACCTTCTATAGAATTAGCAGTTGCTAAACCTAAATCGTTATGGCAATGACATGATAAAATGGCTTTTTCTATGCCTTTTACATTTTCTTTTAAATACTTAATCTTAGCGCCATATTCGCTTGGTAAGCAATAGCCTGTGGTATCTGGAATATTAAGCACTGTGGCACCAGCCTTAATGGCAACCTCACACACTCTAGCTAAATATTCATTATCAGTTCTACCGGCATCTTCCGCATAAAACTCTACATCTTCAACAAAAGACTTTGCATACTTTACTGCTGCAAAAGCACGTTCTAAAATATCTTCTTTTGTTGTTTTGAATTTATGTACAATATGAGAATCTGATGTACCTATTCCAGTATGAATTCTAGGTTTCTTAGCATACTTTAGAGCTTCAGCGGCCACTTTTATGTCATTTTCTACAGATCGGGTTAATCCACACACGGTAGCATTTTTTACGATTTTTGAAATAGACTCTACAGATTTAAAATCACCTGGACTCGACACAGGAAAACCAGCTTCGATAACATCTACACCTAAAATGTCTAGTTGCTCTGCAATTAATACTTTTCTTTGAGTATCAAGTTTACAACCAGGCACTTGTTCACCATCGCGAAGCGTAGTATCGAATATTTGAATAGCGTTATTTGACATTTAACAAAATAAAGATTAGTATTGTCTAACGAAGTTAGGGTATGGTTTTTTCAATTTTTTGGACCCTCCGATAGATTTTACGATGTTCAAAACCAAAAACATACATTAAAAACCTCACAGTCAAATACTTAATAGATATTTCCGTTGACAACTAAGGACCAAAAAGACAACTTATTTTCACTCGTTAAATCACTGACCAAATCAGAGAAAAGACAGTTTAAACTTTATGTTGGTCGCTTGGGTGTAAATGCTAATTCAAAATTTCTTAATCTCTTTAATCTTCTCGATAAAGCAAAGACTTATAATGAGCAAGTAATTTTAGAAAGTAAAATCATAAAAAAGCAGCAATTGGCAAATGTAAAAGCGCATTTGTATAAACAGATTTTAATTAGCCTTAAGCTTAATCCCTCGCATCAGAATATAAGATCTCAAATTAGGGAACAACTCGACTTTGCATCTATATTATATCATAAGGGATTATACAAACAAAGCCTAAAAATTTTAGACAAAGCAAAGGAGTTGGCTATAGCCAATGAAGAGAAAAATATGGCTTTCGAAATTGTTGAATTGGAGAAAATTATTGAGTCACAGTATATCACAAGAAGTATCAGTACTAGAGCTGATGAATTGGCAATTCAAGCTCGAGATTTAAGTGCTCAAAATGTCATTGCAAGTAAACTTTCTAATCTTTCCCTACAGCTGTATAGCATTATTCTTAAAACGGGGTATGTTAAAAATGAAAAAGAAGGAAAGGTTATTAAGGAATACTTCAACGATAGACTTCCTAAGTTAAACAATAAAAAAATTGGTTTTAGAGAGAAGCTTTGGTATTATAAAGCCCATTTATGGTATAATTTTTTACTGCAGGATTTTTTGAATTGCTATAGATATGCTTCAAAATGGGTAGATCTTTTCTATCAATATCCAAACATGATCAATTTAAATCCTGTGTTTTTCTTAAAAGGGAATAACTATTTACTTGAGTCAATTTTCTTCCTAAAGAGCAAGGATAAGTTTGTTAAGAAACTCAATGAGTTAAATGCTACGGTTTCAGATTCTAATTTTATAAAGGATGAAAATGTAGCTGCACTCATTTTTCTTTACACAAACTTCCATAGCATAAATCAACATTTTATTGACGGTAGTTTTGATGAAGGGTTAGCTTTAATACCTGATATTGAAAAGCAACTTTCAAAATATGAAAGTCGAATTGATCCGCATCATAAAATGATTTTCTATTACAAATTTGCGAGTCTTTATTTTGGAGCTGGATATAATAAAAAGTCCATCGAATACTTAGGTAAGATAATTTCTAACAAGTCCCTATCTATGCGTGAAGACCTACTTTGTTTTTCGAGAGTCCTCAATCTGGTTGCTCATTATGAAGCAGGATTAGATTATCATCTGGAAGCGTTACTCCGCAGCACGTATAAATTTTTGATTAAAATGAATGACTTGTACGAAGTGCAAAAGGAAATGATAAAGTTTATCCGCGGGCTGCAAGATATCTATCCGCAAGACCTGAAAAAGGCATTTAAAGCGCTGCTAGAACAATTAAAAGTCTATGAAGATCATCCGTACGAACGACGAGCATTCCTATATTTAGATATTATTTCATGGTTAGAAAGTAAGATTGAAAATTGCACGGTTCAAAAAATAATTCAGAAAAAATACATCTTGTCTCAAAATAATGCTAGAAAACTATAGATATGCGTTGGACGCTGAAACCTAAACCTGAGATTTCAAAAATTGAAGCTTTAAAAAAAGCACTTCAAGTAGATGATACTGTGGCGATGCTTTTGTTACAACGTGGTATTGAAACTTATGAAGCAGCAAAAACATTTTTTAGACCAAGTTTTAATGATTTACACGATCCTTTTTTAATGAGGGATATGGATATGGCTGTTAATAGAATCGAAAAGGCCATAGAATTAAAAGAAAATATCTTGGTTTATGGGGATTATGATGTCGATGGAACTACTGCTGTTGCTTTAGTGTCTTCATATTTAAAGACAAGGGTAAAATCTGTCGCAACATATGTTCCAGATCGTTATGATGAAGGGTATGGTGTTTCTTTTAAAGGAATAGACTTTGCTGATGATAATGACTTTAGTTTAATTATCGCCTTAGATTGTGGTGTTAAAGCAATTGAAAAAGTGACCTATGCTAAAGACAAGGGTATTGATTTTATTATTTGCGATCATCACAGACCAGGTGATACATTGCCTGAAGCGGTTGCCGTATTAGACCCTAAAAGGAATGATTGTGACTACCCCTATAAAGAACTATGTGGTTGTGGAGTTGGTTTTAAACTAATTACAGCCTTAGCAGTGAAACAAGGTCAAACAGCTGAAGATTTAGTAGAATATTTAGATTTAGTAGCCATTGCTATAGGTGCAGATATCGTACCAATAACGGGTGAGAATAGAGCATTGACATATTTTGGGTTACAGGTTATTAATTCTAATCCTAGGCCTGGCATTAAGGCTATTATTACTGAGGTTAAGAAAGAAGAGTTATCCATTATAGATGTGGTCTTCATAATAGCACCGCGCATAAATGCTGCCGGCAGAATGAAACATGGTAATCATGCTGTGACTCTTTTAACGGAGCAAGATTTTAATCTTGCTGCAGAATATGCATTGGATATAGACCAATTTAATACGGATAGACGTGAAACGGATCGGATTATAACAGAAGAAGCCTTACTTCAAATTAAAGAAAATAAAGAGCAAAAAGGGTTTACAACGGTCGTATATAACAAAGACTGGCATAAGGGTGTTATAGGCATTGTTGCCTCTAGATTAACTGAAACCTACTATAGACCCACATTAGTTTTTACAAAAAGCGGTGACAAATTGGCTGCATCAGCACGTTCAGTTAAGGGCTTTGATGTATATAATGCGCTTGAAGCTTGTAGTGATATTATCGTTCAATTTGGCGGACATAAATATGCGGCAGGATTGACAATATTGCCAGAAAATTATGACGCATTTAAAGCAAAATTTGAAGGTGTTGTCAAGGAAACAATAGATAAAAAACTGTTGACTCCAGAACTTAAAATTGACTTAACTATTGGATTACAGCAAATAGATCATAAACTTTATAGAATAATTCGTCAATTTGCTCCTTTTGGCCCAGGAAATATGACTCCTGTATTTATGACTCAAGGAGTTACAGATACTGGATGGGGAAAATGCGTCGGTGAAGACGATAAACATATTAGATTTACAGCAACACAATCGTTCAATGATAAGCTTGTTGCAATAGGATTTGGTTTAGGGGATAAAATAGATCTTATTAGAAACAGAAAGCCTTTTGATATTGCCTATACGATTGATGAAAATCAATGGAATGGTTCTGTAAGTTTACAATTAAAATTAAAAGACATTAAAGCATAATTACTTGGCAAAAGTAGATCCATACGCAGCATTACGGTTTAAAGAATTTAATATCTTTTTACTATTACGTTTTGCATTGGTTTCTGCATGGTCCATGCAATTTTTAGTAATTGAATGGCAAGTCTATGATCTTACTAATGATAAATTGAGTTTGGCGATTATTGGTGCTTGTGAATTTCTACCAGCGTTTTTTTTAGCTCCTTTTGCAGGGCATATTGTGGATCAAAAAGAGAAGCGAAATTTATTTGCTATATGTATAGCATTATTTTCCTTGATTAGCTTTGGTCTATTTTGGTTAACCTCTGAAACGATTGAATCGTCTTGGGAAACGAACACTATTTTATTCAGTATATACGGTTTGGTGTTCTTTGGTGGTGTTCTAAGATCCTTTTTCGGACCAACTATTTTTTCATTGATTGCCCTATTGGTTCCCAAAAAAATATATCCTAATGCTGCAACCTGGAGTAGCAGCACTTGGAAGGGTGCAGCGGTTTTAGGGTCGTTATCTAGTGGTTTTTTAATTGCTTGGATTGGTGTACATTCTACATTAGGTGTAGTCTTTTTGTTGGTAATGTTTGCGCTGGTATTAGTTTTTTTCATAAAGAAAAAGTCTATCTTAAACAAGGAGATCAAAGAATCCGTTAAAGAGAGTTTAATAACAGGTGTAAGCTTTGTATTTAATGATAAGGTTATTTTAGGTGCTTTGACTTTAGATATGATTGCTGTACTATTTGGTGGCGCAGTGGCGATTTTTACAGTATTTGCTAAAGATATTTTTGAAAATGGACCTAGAGGACTAAGTATTTTAAATGCATCACTCTCCTTGGGTAGTATTTTAACAATGTTAGCAACGACTTATATACCAATAACCAAAAATACAGGAAAGAAACTATTAGTGGCAGTGTTTGGTTTTGGTCTTTGCATGATTGTTTTTGGGGCATCTAAATTATTCTGGCTTAGTGTGGTAGCAATATTTATAGCTGGTGTTTTTGATGGTATTTCTATGGTGGTTCGCCAAACCATACTGCAATTAAAAACTCCAGATGAAATGCGTGGACGTGTAGGTGCTGTAAATTCAATGTTTGTTGGATCTTCTAATGAACTTGGAGCTGTTGAAAGTGGTGTAGCGGCAAAGATATTTGGTGCTCCGCTTGCTGTTATGCTTGGTGGAACAGTAACATTAATCGTAGTACTAATTATTGGTGCAAAAAATAAATCTTTACGAGAGCTGGACTTACAGCAAGATGTTGAAGCGAATTAAGCGGAAGCAAAAGAGTGATTAATTTTTCTTTAACTCTAAAACTTTTCCATCAAAAACTCCATAGGTATAGTATTGAATCCAATCTCCTAAGTTAATGTAGTTTGATTTTTCATTTAGGGTAATTTCTAAAGGGAGATGTCTATGACCAAAAACAAAATAATCGCGATGTTTTTCACAGAGTTTCTTTTTACTGTATATGGCTAGCCATTCATTTTCCTCTCCTAAAAATTTGGCATCATCATCACCAGATATCAGTTTATTTTTTACAGATAAATATTGAGCAATTTTAACACCTATATCTGGATGCAGCCATCTAAAAAGCCACTTAAAGAATGGATTTGTAAATACCTTTTTCATTCGCTTATAGCCTTTGTCTCCAGGACCAAGGCCATCTCCATGACCTATAAAGAATGAGGCATTGCCGATAGTAAAATCTTGAGGTTTGAAAAACACAGGAATCCCTAGCTCCTTTTCAAAATAACCATTCATCCATAAATCGTGATTTCCAACAAAATAATAGACAGGAATTCCTGAATCTACAATTTCAGCAAGTTTACCTAAAGTACGCGTAAATCCTTTTGGAACGACAGTTTTATATTCGAACCAAAAATCGAACAAATCACCGATAAGAAATATAGCAGCGGCATCGTTTTTAATGGCGTCTAACCAAGCCACAAACTTTTTTTCACGTGGTAGAGATTCTTTAGGAGTTGGTGCGCCTAAATGATTATCTGAGGCAAAGTATACTTTTTTGCCTTCAGACAAAACTATGTGGTGATTACTATTCATTATCAGACGCATACCATTCTGCAAAGCTGGTAGCGGTTTCTTGGAGTTTTATAGAATGAAGTTTTATATTTTCTGGTAATCGACTTTTAATCTTTGCAGCAAAGTCTATTACCATCATTTCAGTTGTTGGTTGATAATTCGTTAAAATAATATTATGGCCCTGCTCCTTTAGATCATTAGCCAAATCTATATGTGGTGTGTTTTTATTAAAGATCATTGTATGATCAAATACATCTACAATTTCTTCTTTAACAATCTTTTTTAAATCTCCAAAATCAATTACCATTCCAAATTTAACATTTGCAGTATCTGTAATTGGAACACCTATCACTGTAACAAACAAATGATAACTATGGCCGTGAAGGTTTTTACATTTACCGTCGTACCCATAAAGTGCATGACCAGCTTCAAAAGAAAATTGCTTTGTAATTCTTATGTTACTCATTATCGTCTTTTGTTTCGATTATAGAAATAGACAACAACAAGGACTACACCTAGAATAAGAAACAATCCGTTACCTCCTAGAAAATTTAAAACATCCATCTTATTCGTCTTTTATTCTGTTTTTATAATATCTCAATATTACGTGAGCAAAGATTACCAAAACCACAAAGGGCAATAACATACCCATAGATATTCCAATACTCTAACTATTATTAGGAGCTTCCGTAAGCTTTTCTTTGCTATGAACTTATTGAAATAATTTAATCAATGCAAACATGGCGCAAATGTAATACGTATTTACTTGATCACTAAATTTTTTGCGCGCTCAAATTTAAGTCTTTTGTACAAGTGGTTTAAAAGTTTTTCTGAATTTTATGATTAGTGGCAATCCACGGGCTACAATCCAAAGTGTAAATGCAATGAAAATTCCAATGAGCTTATAACTAAAATAATCCATTACATAAATTACAGGAATAAACACCAATAAGGTTGAAAATAGTAGCACATTTCTGAGATATTCCATTTTACCTAGGCCTTTAAAGACTCCGTCAAATATGAAGGCCAAAGCACATAAAGGTTGCATCAATAAAATTATCCAAAAAACCTTATAAAACTCTTTGAGTACAGTTTTATCGTCTGTAAATATTTGACCAATTGGGAAATACAGGATCGCCCCCAAAAATCCAATAATTATACCTACAAAGATTCCATATTTAATAAGTTTTTTGCTCAGATCTATTAGTAATTCATACTTCTTTGCACCAAGTAGTTTTCCTGAAAGAATATTACCTGCACTAGCGTACCCATCTATTAAAAAAGCCCCTAAAAACCATAGATTAATAGCTATAGTATAGGCAGCAATGTAGGTTGCACCATACTTTGTTGCAAAGCTAGTTCCAAAATACAAAGCAATATTTAAGGCAATTGTCCTTATGAATAAATTCATAATCATTAAAATAAAGCGCTTTATCTCCGGATTAAATGGAAACTTAACTAATAAAGGAATATTTGTTTTTTTAATGATGAAATATGCAGCGATAAAGGCCATAATTATTTGTGCAACTACACTAGCATATGCTGCTCCTTGAATATGCATAGCAGGAATAATGTCCGGAATACCATAGACAAAAATGATATCTAAAACTATATTAGCTAAAGCACCTGTAATAGCTATGAGCATTGGATGATAAGTGTTTTGAAGACCTCTAAAGGTTCCAAATACAGCTATAGTAAAAAGTGTAAATGGAAATCCAAATACTCTAATTTGGTAATAGTCCACACTGTAAGTTAAAATTACACCTGATGCATTATATAGTTTAAAAATCTGCGATGAAAAAGGATAAGTTACCAGAATAATAATAATACTTAGTGAGGTAATTAGAAAAATTGCTTGTGCAGGTAGATTTTTAACTTCACTTAATTTATCAGCTCCTAAATATTGCGATACAATCGAAGAGATGGCACTACGTGTTTGACCCAAAACCCAAATTAGCATTGACATAAATGTGGTTACGATACCAACAGCAGCCAAAGATGCTGTGGCATTATAATCCATATTACCAATTATTGCTGCATCAGTTAGAGACAATATAGGTTCAGATACACCAGAGATTAAGGCTGGTATAGCCAGGTTATTAATTTGTTTTAAAGTAATTGTTGTACTCAAAGGACTAATTCATAGCAATGAAAAGGGAATTCACTTTGTTTCGGAAAATAAATATCACCCAATCGTTTATAGCCGCGAAGTTCGTAAAACTTTTGATTTCTTTTGTTCTGTGAAAAGGTGTCTAATCGTATAGAGTTATAGTAATTTTCTATAGCGTAGTTTTCGGCAAAACTCATGAGCTGTTGTGCATGACCAGAGCCCTGAAACTTTGGGTGAACCGCTAAGCGATGGATGTAGATATTATTGTCATTTTGGGTTAACCATTTAACAGGTATGTATTCCTTGTCCATGTACGTTGAAATCACGATGGTACCTATTAATGTTTCATCTTTAATTAAAACATAGAGCTCAGCACGTTTTACATCATTAACAAAGGCTTTAGGGTTTGGGTAATGTTCATTCCATTGATAAATGTCATTGGTAATCATTGCTTTAGCACAAGCCTTAATCATTACCATGATGGCGTCTATATCTTTCAAATTACCTTTTCGAATCATTTATAATGTGTACTTTTGTTTCAAATTTATAGAGATGAAAACAATATTAGTTCCTGTTGGGTCGTCAAATAATGCAAAGTCCCATTTGCAGTATGCTGTGGATTTTGCAAAAGCATTTGGGGCTAAATTATATGTAGTTCAAATATATAATGTTTATACCAAAGCAGGAACAATGATTAAAGTAGATCATATTATTGAGCGTGAATCTAAAAAGTTTTTAGATAATCATGTAGCCTCTATAGATACTAAAGGTGTTGACCTTATTACGAAAACTTTTAAGGGTAAACTTGTTGATACCATAGAGAAAGTGTCTCATGCTTTGGATGTGGACCTTATTATTCTTGAGCCAAGAACAAATTCTGTAAAAGACGACGTGTATTTGGGTAAAACGTCAGGGAAGATAATAAAGCGTACTCAGATTCCTGCTCTCATAGTCCCTGAAGGGTCCACTTACAGGCCGATAGTTAAAATTTTAATCGCTTTAAAATCTGCTATTATTAAAAGGGAAGGTGTCTTGAGACCCTTAACTGCAATTAAGGATCATTTTAAGGCTGTTGTTAATATTCTCTTGGTTAAGACGAAGCAATATATTGAGGAAGATTTTGAACTTAATGACGAGTTACAGAGCATCATTACGAATACTACAATTGCAGAATGCCCAACAACCTTTCATGCTGTTTTAGAGCACTATAAAAATCATAGTCCAGATTTATTATGTGTTGTTAGACGTAAACGAGGATTCTTCTCTAAACTTTGGGAAGAAGACGTGATTTTAAAGAAGGATTTCCACAGCTCAACAATTCCTGTTTTAGTTTTAAGTGGTTTAAAATAATTGGGGCATTAGCTCAGCTGGCTAGAGCGCTACGCTGGCAGCGTAGAGGTCATCGGTTCGAATCCGATATGCTCCACTTTAATAGAAATACCTAAGTCTACACTTAGGTATTTTTATTTAACGAAAGTTATTATAGATTCAACAACTATATCCAGTTCTGAGGACAATTGGTTTGAAGTCCAAGGATGTTTTACATTAAAAACATGATCTGCTCCGTCGATTATTACAAGCTTACTATTGGGATTCCATTGATGTAAAGCATAGGCTTCGTCCATAGAAATCGATGTATCATTATCACCATGAATAATTAAGTGTGGTATATCCAATCGTTTTTCAGCAGATGCTATGTGAAACCGTTCTTTATTTGCTATAAAATCTTCATAGAACTGATAATAATGAGGCATTTGTTGTTTGGTTCTTCCATTAATAACATATTTTACCCCTTTAGCTTTCCATTCGTCAAGGTCACTAGTTGTTACTGTGCGCTTCTCAAAATCAGAAACACTAGCTAAGGTTATTAATTTGGTGACCCTATTATCTTCTGAGGCCTTTAATATTGTTATCCCACCACCTCTACTGTGCCCTATTAAAGTAATCTGAGAACAATCAATTTTAGGATGAGTTATAAAATGCGCTATAACCCAAGAAATAACATCATTTAAATCATCTAGCTCTATAGAATAATTGTTATTTCCAAAGGCTTCAAGATCTGGAAAATCTATGGGATTTTCAATAGTACCTCCATTGTGTGAAAAGTTGAATTTGACAAAACAATTTCCAGCTTCAGCAATTTTTTTACCCATTAAATCCCAAGCTCCCCAATCTTTAAATCCCTTATAACCATGACAAAATAGAACTATGGGCTGATTCGGCACGTCTTCTTTATAAAATGTATCAACTAGTATGGATTTCTTTCCTTTACGATTAAGGATACTATTTTTATTAATAATCATGATTAGCGTTCTTTTTCGGTAAAGTCAATATTCGGATCCAATATTTCTAAGATAAGTTGCTTTAACTCAACTTCAAAAGCCTTAATTGTATCAATGGAAAGTGTTTGATCTTTTTTCTTGCTGTAGGTTGAGGGTTTTGTTCCAAATTTTAGAAAACCCGAATTAAGATTTTTAAATGAAATAATTCCTGCTTCAATGGGTAATTCTATCTTACTATTGACATACATCATATACGCATAGCAGAGTATCTGAAACGATTTACTGTATTTATCGTAGTCAGTTGTGATATCTTCCCAATTGATTATTTCGACTTTATTTTGTTCTACCTTTCCTGACTTATAATCAATAACCCTAGTTACGCCATTTAACTGATCAATGCGGTCTACTTTTCCTTTTAAGACAATTGGGAAGTTAATATTTTTAATTTTAATAGGGATAGATTCATCAACTTCAATAGCTAAAATTTTAATGGTATTTCCTGAGTTAAGGGATTTTATTTCTAGGTCTAAAAAGTTATGAATGTACCGTTGGGCAATCTCAAAAACGATGAGGTTTTTTCCTTTTGAAAAATCTCCTTCCCTATATAAAAGTTTAAAGTGTTTATAAACGGTACTTCTAACCTTAGATTTAAACGCTTTAAGTAAAGCTATAGTTAAAAAATGGCCTTCCAAGGGTTTATATAAATCCTCCAAGGTGTTATGAATAACCGAGCCTAGCGTATTGGCTGCAATATTTTCTTCAACACCTTCAAACTCTTTAACACCCAGTACTTTGTCATAATAAAAGTCTATAGGATTTCGAATGTAGTTTGTTAAAGACGACGGTGAAAATCCTTTAGCAGCAATAGTCTTAAGTTGCTCTAAGGCAGTTTGATTTTTCGACACTTGCTTTAGTTTATGTTCAATTATAGGGACTTTAGGCGCTGCAATAACCTGTTCAATTGTATGTATGCCTTCAATTTCTAACTGTGTAATAAATCTACTTTTTTCACCTCCCTTAAGTGCATTAATTTCTGTATTATAAAGTATATAAATATTTTTAGCACGCTGAAGGAGTCGAAAAAAATGGTAGGTGTAGACAGCGTCTTTTTCTTTATATGTTGGCAATCCATTTTGTAACTTAACGTCATAAGGGATAAAGGAATTATTAGTTTTACCTGAAGGAAGTATGCCTTCATTAACCGAACTAATTATCACGGTTTCAAAATCTAATACTCGCGATTCTAACATTCCCATTATTTGTAACCCATCAAGAGGTTCACCTTGAAAGTCTAAAGTTTCTGAAGTTAATAATTCGTTGAATAGACCTTCTAATATTTTAATAGACTTTAATTGTTGCTTGTATTTAGAGCTAAGTTCTGTTAACTGATTAAATAATTTATAAAATCTAAATAAATATTCTAACTCCAAATTACTCTTCTCCTGATTTAGCTTTGTTTTTATACGCTTAATTAGTTTTAAACATTGATTAAGAGCAAATTTGGGATTGTCGGTCCAGGATTCAAATAACTCATGCAAGAAATTGAAATGAATATCATCAACTAGTGATTTTAATTGGTCTAGATTTAAATAGGTAAAGTTATATTTTTGAATACTTGTAATAATGTGTTTAGCCCCATTGCCTGAGTTTGACTCAAAGAGTCTATAGATTGAAGGGTGAGAAAGTAAATCGACAACATCTTCATGATAATATTGAGCAGTATTGTGTCGATGAATATGGAAAAGTAAATTAAATAATGATGCAAGAGGTACAAACTTTAATGGTAATCCCATTGTTACATTAACTTGACTGATACTTTTAGGAATAGAATTTAAAACAGGCACTAAAAGATTTTCCTCTCCTAAAACCACAGCTACTTTTGATAGGTCTGAACGTTCTTCCTTTAAACCCTTAAGTATATGGCCAATATACTTGGCTTGCCCAACTAATTTGGGTATGCCAATAGTCTGAATCTTTTTCTTATTTGAATAGTGCGAGGTAATCCAATTGAAAGGGTTAGTATTAAAATATTTCCACTGTGATCGGTGCTGTCTTGCAAAATGTCCGGCATCATGAATAACGTCATTTACGAACGTCTGATCGATGTCCCAATAGATATGAGCAATATCACTTTGAAGCAAGCCTTGGATAATCTGAGACTCGGATTTATTTAAAGCATTAAATCCAAGAAATATGTGTTTTCTATTAGAATTAGTTTCGATGTAGTACTCAAGGTTGTTTGCAGCCTCCCTATAGATTAGTCCTTGATAGCCTTCTTTGTTACCAATTAATTCTTCTGTAAATGCGTTGTAGTAGTTTCCTAATTGCTTCCAGAATTTTAAATGCGATTTAATTAAGTTAGTTTGGTTAGATTCTAAGGACCAGTGGTCCAATTCTTTTATAGCTCCTAAATAATTGAATATATCAGTTTGATTTACCAGATATCTGTCAATCTCGTTAAAGTCTTGCAGTAATATCTGAGCCCATTTTATAAAAGAGTCAAAGGGTTCTATTTCTAAATTATCAGTATGAGTAGAATAAGTTGTATATAGTCTAAATAACAGTTCTGAATTATGAAGCGCCTTAAGTCCTGATAGGTCTTCTACTAACTCTTCAATACTGAGAATTGTTGGGGATAAAATAGGAAACTTTAGAACAGAAGCTAGCTCATGTTTTAAGAATATTTTTGCCCGTTTACTTGGCAGAATAAAGCATAAATCTTGGAGTGGTAGTCCTTTTTTTTGGAGATCGTATAATACCTGCTTTATAAAACTTTCCATTTTATAAAAATAAAAAACGCCCCGAAATACGGGACGTTTTTAGTCAATTTATATAAATGTTTATTTAATTCTGCGGATTTAATAGAATTACTTCAACACGTCTGTTGCTTTTTCTTCCATCTCTTGTTTTATTGTCTGCAATTGGCTTTTCTTCACCATACCCTTTTGATTCTAATCGGTCTGCAGCAATTCCATTAGCAATTAAATAATCTCTAACTGCATTAGCTCTTCTTTCAGATAACAACTGGTTTGTTTTCTTAGAACCTACACTATCTGTATGACCGTCTATAGAGAATCTAGAATTTGGATATTCCTTAAGAATTGCAATGATATTATCAACTACTTGCTCAGACTCACCCTTAATTGAAGATTTACCTGTGTTAAATAAAATAGTCTTAGCGTAATCGTTTAATGTTTTCATAACGGCTGGGCTAGGTGCTTGTCTTGGACATCCATCTAATTCAGCTTCACCAGCTTCGTTAGGACATTTATCATCTTTATCTAAAACACCGTCTCCATCAGTATCTGGCCAAGGGCAACCACTATTGGCAGCAGGTCCAGCCTCGTTAGGACAGTTATCATCAACGTCAGCAACACCGTCACCGTCTGCATCTGGACAACCCATTAAAGATTTCAAACCAGCTACAGTAGGACACTTATCGTCGTTATCTATAACACCATCACCATCGCTATCTGGGCATCCATTAAATTCAGCTAAACCAGCAGTATTAGGACAGTCATCTTTAGAATCTTGGATACCATCGTTATCAGAATCCGGACATCCGTTGAAAATTTCTAAACCAGCTTCTTCTGGACAAGCATCGTCTTGGTCATAAATACCATCGTTATCCGTATCAACACCACCAAATTTAAATGTAACACCTAACGAATGTTGGAAATGCTTAGGCAGATAATCCTCGAAAGCATGTTTATATCTTGTATTGAAATCAACACCTAATTTTTTAGTGATCCAATATTTGATACCTAATGTACCATTGAATGTACCTGCTCCGATATCATCTAACCAGGTATAACCACCACCGATACCTAAATAAGGATCAATTTTATTAGAATTAATAGCATTCATGAAACTATATGAAATTGTACCGTCAACAGCATAATAAGTTAAGTCACCAACTGTGTTTGTACCAGCTTCAGATCCGTCAGGATTTAAATTTGTACCAAACTTGTCTATTTTATTAACAGAACCAGTAGCAGTAAAAATAAAACCATCGCTGAGATATCTTGAAAGAGAGATAGTAGAAAGTGATGGATAGATATTCCAATGATCTTCTACATTAAAAAATTCGTCAAAATATTCTCCTTGAGGTGCATCCTCCCCAACAGGATATGGGTCGACTGCATTGACACCAATAGAAACAGCCCATGGATTGTTCTTGTCTTGACCATGCGTAGTGCTGAAACTCATAAGAAGCACTGCGACAAAAAGTAATCTGCTAAGATTTTTCATATTCTAATTAATTTAATTTTTTAAGTGTTAATTGTTAGCAAATGTAAGTTGTTAAATGTTATTAACAAAGACAAATATATAAAAATATTGTTATAACGCCCTATAATAGTGACTTTCTAAGGTTTTTATATCAATTGTAGTTTTTTACCAACTTTAACAAATGCATTAATGGCTTTGTCCAATTGGTCTTTACTATGAGCTGCAGATAATTGTACTCGAATTCTCGCTTTTTCTTTAGGAACTACAGGATAGAAAAACCCTATCACGTAGACACCTTCATCAAGTAGCATCTTAGCCATAGTTTGAGATAGCTTTGCATCATATAACATTACAGGAACAATCGCTGAATCTCCATCAATTATATCAAACCCAGCCTCTCTCATACCTTTCTTAAAATATTTGGTATTCCAATCAACTTTATCTCTCAGTGAGGTATCGTTTTTGAGCATATCAAAAACCTTAATACTGGCACCTACTATTGCAGGTGCTAAAGAATTTGAAAACAAGTATGGTCTCGATCTTTGACGTAAAATTTCAATAATTTCTTTTTTAGCAGTTGTGTAACCTCCCATAGCACCTCCCATGGCCTTGCCAAGAGTACCCGTAATAATATCAATTCTTCCAAGTACACCTTTTTCTTCTAAAGTTCCAATACCCGTCTCACCTATAAATCCAGTAGCGTGACATTCGTCTATCATGACTAAGGCATCATATTTATCTGCCAAATCACAAATTTTATCTAATGGGGCAACAAGACCATCCATTGAAAAAACACCATCTGTAACTATGATTTTAAATCTAGCACCATTTTCATTCGCTGCAATGAGCTGTTTTTCTAAGTCGGCCATATCATTATTTCGATAACGATACCTGGCGGCTTTACAAAGTCTAACACCATCAATTATGGAAGCATGATTAAGTGCGTCTGAAATTATAGCATCTTCTTTAGTAAGTAAGGGTTCAAAAACTCCCCCATTAGCGTCAAAAGCTGCCGCATAAAGAATTGTATCTTCGGTGCCATAAAAATCAGCGATTTTTTGCTCCAGTTCTTTGTGGATATCCTGTGTGCCACAAATAAAACGAACGGATGACATGCCAAAGCCATGGGAGTCTAAAGTGTTTTTTGCGGCTTTAATAACCTCAGGATGAGAGGATAAGCCAAGATAGTTGTTGGCGCAGAAATTTAATACCTTTTCTCCAGTATTTAATGTAATTTCTGCATCTTGAGGTGATGTTATAATGCGCTCCTCTTTAAAAAGTCCAGCCTCTTTTATAGCTTCTATTTCTTGTTGTAAATGCGATTTTATATTGCCGTACATAGTTATGGTGTTAATTATTTGGTAAAGATACCATCAATAAGTTAGACTTCAATGACCTTAATAGTATCATTTATATAAACCAAATATTTATGAGTAACCTTTAAGCCCATCATACTTATAACAGTAGAATATTCGTCTAACTGTGATTCATGTGATGATTTTGGGATCCCGGTCTTATAGTCAATAATTATGGTATTATCGTTTATAATATTTAAACGGTCAGGTCTAAAAAGTAAACCAGAATCGGTAATGATATCTCGTTCGTTATGCACTTCAGAACCTTGAACATAATATGTTTGTAACATTGGATGGTTAATAACCTCTAACACTAACTTTTGTAAATTTTCTTTTTCATCATAAACAATTTCACCTGAACTGATCAAGTCATTAAAGGCAAAATCTAAGTCTTCCTGGTATTTAATTTTTGAAAGAATTAAATGTACTTTATTGCCTCGTTCTATTGCTATTTCTTGCTTTGTATCCCATAACTGACCTGATTTAGTTATGATATTTAAATTATGGTCTTCTTTTGGTATCGATAAAAGTGGCAACTCTTTAGGTATAAAATCCTCTTGTTCGGCTTTAGATAGTTTGGATTCTGGTTCACCAAAATTATAGCTAAGTCTTTGGTCAGACCATTGATCTAGACTTTGCAAATAAGAGATTAACATTCCGGAATAGGTGTTGTCTTTTACATTGCCTTTTGAGTCAAAGTCCTTTTTTGATATTATGTGAAGTTCATCCTCAGGTCTCGTTAATGCCACATACAAGAGATTTATATTATCCAATTCTAATTGAGATTGGTGTTCTCTAAAAATACGCTCTCCAATTTCTCCGAATTGAACGACGTCTTTACTATAATTGAGCAGTAAAATCTCAAAATCATTGAATTTTTCTCTTTCTGTGGGAAACCAAATCTTTGGCTCGAGTTCTTTATAGATGTTAAGGTCTGCAAACGGAAAAATAACAACTGGGAATTCTAAACCCTTACTTTTATGAATAGTCATAATTTCTAGAGCATTTAAATTCTGCGATGAGATAATGCTTAGACTATCTTTTTTAGTGTCAAAAAATTTCAAAAAAGAACTTAGATCTGCATTTTGTTTTTGAGTGAATTCTAAAATAAAATCTAGATAAAATTGAATGTAAGCATCAGACTCTTTATTGAGTTTAAATGACCTTATAAGTTCTTCAACGAGATCATATAGAGGCAAACTAATAAGTTGTGTTTTATTTATAAACACATTCAAGGACTCTAATCCTTCAAAGAATTTGTCTGTATTTGAATCTAAATGGCTTGTAAAAAATGCATGTTTATCCTTTATATCGTTTAGTTCAGCTAATGCAGAAAGGATTTCAATCTTTAGGTTATCATTATCTTCTTGAACTAATAATTTCAGCGTTGTATCTAATAGGTTTACTTTTGGAGAGTTTGAAACAAGTAATGTTTCAGAAGAGGTTATTTTTAGATTTTTTTGACTCAGGTAATCTGCGATAGCAACACCTTCTTTACGCTTTCTTACAAGAATACAAATATCATTAAGTTCATATCCTCTGCTTAAGCAATTAATAATTGTTTCATAAGCCTTCTCACAATATAATAATGCCTCATCATCATCAACTGTAGCATCTATGAAATCTAGATTAACATAGCCATTAGTATTACGAATAGCATTTTGCTCTCCATTTTCATAGAGATCAGCATAATTACCATCAGAAAAGTAATTTTGACTCAAAAATTTAAAGAAGCTATTATTGAACTTAATAATTTGTTTTGCACTTCTATAATTTGAGTTCAATGAAATAACGTCTGGTGCTATTTGAAATGGATTAGATGACCTATTGTATAGGCCAATAAACTGTTCTGCTTCTCCACCGCGCCATCTATAAATGGCTTGTTTTGCATCTCCAACTAGCATAGCTGTTCCATTTGACGCAGATAATGTGTTGTCGAAAAGAGGAATAAGATTTTCCCATTGTAACCTTGAAGTATCCTGAAATTCATCAACAAAATAGTGCTTAAATTTTTCACCTAAACGTTCATAAATAAAAGGTGTAGGTTGATTTTTAATTTCTTTACTTATTATTTTATTAAATTCTGAAATAAGCATTTTATTTTGCTCTTCTTTTAAAGTGTTAAGTTCCTTTGTTATAGAATTTAAAACTGAAAGAGGGATGACATTTTTATAAAATCCTTTCTTCAATTTTAACTCAAACACTAAATTTCTCGAAGATTGAAATAGTTTGGATAATTGAGGTTGAATACTGTCAATAGTTTCAGCGATGGTTTCTGTAACTCGCTTTGGATAAAGCGTATTGTTATTTAACAGATCATTTTGCCAACTCGCTTCAAAATTTAGTTTGAAGTTTTTTTCTTTTAGTTGTTTAAAATGATTAGGCAAAGACTTTCTGTTAAAGTCATTAAATTGTAAACCGCACTCTTCAATTAAGGTTAATGCATTTAATCCGATTATACTAATGTTTTTCTCCAACGAATTGATGGAACTAAATAGAACATCTTTTAAATTATCAAAGTCATTTAGGGTTTTGGTTTTTAAATTGTCAATAGCTTCAATATCATTTTCACTCACCAAAAGCTTTGCAATTTTGTTAAAATCATAACTAATGTCCCAGCTTTTATCTTCATCTGTTTTATCAAATGCAAAATCGATTAGGCTTTTGGTTAAAGCTTCGTCATCACCAGCTTTAGAAATGAGTTTATCTACAGCTTCATTTAATAAACGATTTTGATCTAGTTCCACTTCAAAATTCACCGGTAGGTTTAGATCATGAGCAAAGGTTCTTATAATTCGATGTGTAAAACCGTCAATTGTGGAAATATCAAAAGCACCGTAGTTATGGATGATATGTTTTAAGATGTGCTTTGATTTATTTTTTAGGTGTGTAGGCTTAATGGATAATTCTTGACAAATGTCTATGAACATTGTATGTGGTTCTGTAAGATTTTTGTCGCTGGAGAATTGCCGAAGCATATCTATAATTCTTGTCTTCATTTCACCAACAGCCTTATTGGTAAAAGTAATTGCCAATATGGATTTAAATTGATCATAGTTTTGTGCTTTGACCAAAATTTTAATGTAAGACTTGGCAAGGTTGTAGGTTTTACCACTTCCGGCTGATGCATTGTAAATTTTGAATGAAGAATCTCCCAAAAGATAAATTTTATACCAAAATAGGGAATCTTAATAATTTATTTAGAACATCTTATTATCAAAACCGTAAATTTGTTAAAATAGAAATACTAACATTTAAAACATAAATATTATGGCTTTTGAATTACCAAAATTAAACTATGCATATGACGCTTTAGAACCACATATTGATGCAAGAACGATGGAGATACATCATTCTAAGCATCATAACGGGTATACAACAAAATTAAATGCGGCAATTGAAGGAACCAATTTAGAAGGTAAATCAATTGAAGACATTCTAACTAATCTAGACATGAGTAATTCAGGAGTTAGAAATAACGGGGGTGGATTTTATAACCATTCTTTATTTTGGGATGTGCTTAACCCAGAAGATAGAGGATATCTTTCAGGTGAGTTAAAAGATGCTATTGAAGCTGAGTTTGGATCTAAAGATGCTTTTATTGAAGCATTCTCAAAAGCTGCGGCTACACAGTTTGGATCAGGTTGGGCTTGGTTATGTGTTCATAAAGGAGGTAAGGTTGAGGTGTGTTCAACACCAAACCAAGATAATCCATTAATGCCAGGCGTATCTTGTGGGGGTACTCCAATTTTAGGGTTAGATGTGTGGGAGCACGCCTATTACTTAAATTACCAAAATAGAAGACCAGATTATATTGAGGCGTTTTTCAAGGTCATTAATTGGAATGAAGTAGAGCGGAAATATGCTCAAGCAAAATAAGTATCAAAAAATAGAAAAGAAAAATCCAAGTCCATATGGCTTGGATTTTTTAATGTTTTTAAATGAAAAAAGGTGAACAGAGAGTTCACCTTTTTTGCCCCAAATCTACCATAAACTTAACCTACTTATGTTATGGTGAGTCAAATATAGGAGGACCTATATTTAATATTTTAATTTATTGGATAAACGACCTATATATTAGTCTAAGCGAAGAATCCTCTGGTATTAGAAATCTTTTGAAAATAAAATCGATTAGTGAATAGAAGCTTTACATAAAGTATTACTTTAATATGGTGCATAAAAAAAGGTGAACTCTGTTCACCTTTTTTTGCCCCAAATCTACCATGAACTTAACCTACTTATGTTATGGTATCACCAATGTAAATTTTATTTGTTAAAACAGTACATTATATTAGATGAAATGCATGATTCTTAGGTGAAATACGTAATTTTTCGGATTAACCGTAAATCAATTGTGATTATTTAGTAAGCACGTTCTTTATTCCCTTCAAAGAAATTAATAAATGCTCTATTAACTACCCTATTACCGCCGTCAGTTGGATAATTGCCTGTAAAATACCAATCTCCTAAATTTTTTGGACAGGCTTTGTGGAGGTTCTCAACTGGCTGAAAAATTATTTTAACTTCTGCGTTGACATCTTTATCACTGAGCAATTCCGAAATCTTAGCCGAGATTTGTTCGTCTGTAAAGTTGTTGTAAATTTCTTTAACATAATTAAGGACGTTCTTATCTTTAAGATTTACTTGCTTAATACATTTTTTATAAACCTCTTCAACAATATGATATTGATTGTTATCCTTAAGAAGTTCAAGAGCGGCTCTAAAAGCAACTAAACTTTCAAGATTGGCCATGTCAATACCATAGCAGTCAGGATAACGAATTTGAGGAGCAGACGAAACAACAATAATCTTCTTTGGATTCAAACGATCCATCATTTTTATGATACTTTTTTTCAAGGTCGTACCTCTTACAATACTATCGTCAATAATAACAAGATTATCCGTGGGCTTAATAACACCATAGGTAACATCATAAACATGAGCTACTAAATCATCTCGACTACTATCTTCAGTAATAAAAGTTCTTAATTTAACGTCTTTAATAGCAATTTTTTCAATACGTGGTCTTTCAGACAAAATCTCCTCAACTTTCTGAGCTGATAAAGCACGTTGACCTTTGAGGATGGCTTGTGTCTTTTTTTGATTTAGGTGCTCCTCAACCGTATCTATCATTCCAAAGAAAGAGGTTTCAGCAGTGTTTGGTATATAAGAAAACACGGTATTTTTTGTATCAAAGGCAATGGCATCTAAAACCTTTGGCATTAATAGTCTCCCTAGTTTTTTACGTTCCTCATAAATTTCGGCATCACTACCGCGCGAAAAATAAATACGCTCAAATGAACATGCTTTTCGTTCAAGAGGTTCCAGAATTTGTTTGATCTGTGTTGTACCATTCTTTTTAGTAATGATTGCATGACCAGGATTTAATTCAATAACTTGGTCAAACGGAACATCAAACACTGTCTGAATCACTGGTCGTTCAGACGCTACAACAACAACTTCATCATCTTTATAATAATAGGCTGGACGTATACCTGCAGGATCTCTTAACACGAAGGAATCACCATGACCCAATAAACCAGCCATGGCATAACCGCCATCCCAGTTTTTTGCCGCACGACGTAAGATTTTACCAACTTTTAAACGCTCAGCAATTAAAGGTGAGCATTCACTTTTACTGTAGCCTTCTTTCTTAAGATCTTTATATATTTTACCTACAGCATCATCTAAAAAATGACCAATTTTTTCCATCACTGTAATTGTATCAGCCTTTTCTTTTGGGTGTTGGCCAAGATCCACAAGATTGTTAAATAACTCATTAACATTAGTCATGTTAAAGTTACCTGCAACAATTAAATTACGATGCATCCAATTATTTTGCCTTAAAAATGGATGAACACTTTCCACACTATTTTTACCGAACGTACCATAACGTACATGACCAAGAAGTAATTCTCCTATATATGGGATGTTCTTTTTTTGAAGCGTAACATCATTTTTATATTCTGGATTTTGATTCATTTCCAAATTAATACGATGGTTAATTTGAGAGAAAATGTCTTGAATTGGTTGTTGTTCTACCGATCTTACTCGACTGATATAACGTTCCCCAGGGTTAGTATCCAATTTTATGCTTGCAAATCCAGCTCCGTCTTGGCCGCGGTTGTGCTGCTTTTCCATCATCAAATACATTTTGTTGACTCCGTAGAAAGCACTGCCGTACTTTTCTTTGTAATATTCCAATGGTTTTAGAAGCCTAATAAGTGCTATTCCGCATTCATGTTTTAAAGCATCACTCATATTGTGTAATAAAAAAACGCGCTCAATTTTGAGCGCGCTGGTTTTATGTTAATTCTATATCAAATTGTGTTAGACTTTTAAATTGGTCTAAGCGTTTATGTATTTCTGTTTTAGATAAATTTTCCATACGTTCGGTACCAAACTTTTCAACACAAAACGAGGCTAAGGTTGATCCATAGATAACAGCAGTCTTCATATTTTCAAAAGAATAATCTCCAGTTTTTGCCAAATAACCTGCAAAGCCACCTGCAAATGTATCACCAGCACCTGTTGGATCAAACACTTCCTTTAAAGGTAGAGCAGGTGCATAAAAAACATTATCCTCTTGAAAAAGTAATGCGCCATGTTCCCCTTTTTTAATCACCACATATTTTGGGCCCATTTCATGGATTTTCTTTGCTGCAACCACTAGGGAATATTCACCTGTTAATTGTCTCGCTTCTTCATCATTAATAGTAATGACATCAATATGTTTAATGGTATTATGTAAGTCTTCAAGTGCGCAATCCATCCAGAAATTCATAGTGTCAAGCACTACCAATTTTGGCTTAGATGTCATTTGATTTAAAACACTCATCTGCGTTAATGGATGCAGATTTCCTAGCATCACCACGTCAGCATTTTGATAATCCTTCGGAACTTTAGGTTCAAAATCAGCAAGTACATTAAGTTCTGTTGCTAAAGTATCTCTAGAATTCATGTCATTATGATACTTCCCACTCCAAAAAAAGGTTTTACCATCTTTAACGATTTCTATACCTGAAATATCAATATTTTTATTGGCAAGGAGATCTAAATAATTTTGTGGAAAATCACCACCTACTACAGATACAACAGCAGAATCTACATTAAAATTGGAGGCTGCTAAACCAATGAATGTTCCCGCTCCACCAAGAATTTTATCGGTTTTACCAAAAGGCGTTTCAATGGCATCAAATGCAACGGTACCTACAATTACTAATTTACCCATTAAAAAAAGTTTAAATTAAGGTGTAAAAGTACATAAAATATATTCCTCATAAAACACGAAAAAGTGACAAAACGGTCCTTGCTACTTTCTTCCAAAATCAGCAGGAATTTCTCCCCAAGCTTTTGTTTCCCACTTAACAATTATTGTATTATAATCATTAGAGTTGAGCCATTTTACTGCTCGGTCAACCAATTCAAATAGGGTTTTATTTGTTTCTGTGCGTTCGAGTTTCGAATTACATGTTTTTTTGCGAACCCAACTTATAGCCGTTTTAGAATCTGTATAAATAATGCGATTGCTACGTTTTTGTTTTAGAAATGCTAAACCATGCACAATAGCTAAAAACTCACCAATGTTGTTTGTGCCTTGTTCAAAGGGGCCTTGGAGAAACAATTGTGTTTTTGTTTTTGTGTCTACTCCACGATATTCCATCTTACCGGGATTACCACTTGAAGCAGCATCCACCGAAATTGAGTTGAAATTGGGTTTGCCAATTTTTTTGAGCTGCTCTTCCGAGAGTTCACTTTTAAAAGTCTTGGATTTTCCTATGTAGTCTTTAGCCCCTTCTTTAAAGGCCTTTTTTGCGGCATCAAAAGATGTGAAGGATTTGTATTTTGCGCCTTTAAAATCTTTAATCTGTGATTTGCAATCATCCCAAGATTCAAAGATCCCGGGTTTATGTCCTTTCCAAACAACGTAATATTTGGATTTCTTCTTAGCCATTTAACAGTTTTTCAACGACAATAGGAAAGTGATTCATTTCTAATTCATGAATTTTAGCAGCCACATCATTAGAATTATCCGTTGGGAAAACTTCACACTTCGCTTGGAAAATAATTGCCCCTTCGTCATAGTTTTCATTCACATAATGTATAGTTATCCCCGTTTCTTTTTCTTTGTTAGATACAACAGCGTTGTGCACATGCATTCCATACATACCCTTTCCCCCGTATTTAGGTAAAAGTGCAGGATGAATATTAATCACTTTGTTTGGAAATTCGTTTAATATAAACTCAGGAAATTTCCAAAGAAAGCCAGCTAAAACGATTAAATCTGGTTGCGATGACTTTAAAATATTAAGGACATCATCAGATTTTGAAAAAGCAATCCTATTAAAAGCTACAGCGCTAATATTTAACCGCTTGCATCGGTCCAGAACTTTGGCGTGAGGATTGTTTGTAAGTACTTGAATAACAGATGCATTGTCACTGTTTTTAAAAAATCTTATCAAGTTTTCAGCATTACTTCCACTGCCTGACGCAAAGACTACAATTCGTTTCATAATTTAGCTATACGTATTCAATTATTCGAAACAAAAAAAAGAATAAAATTTTACAATTAGGTACAAAACAAAAAGACATATATCTTAATTTATTATTAAACCGCACATTTTATCGGTAAAGATGAATTTTAAAATAAAGTTTTTTATTTTTGCGTCCTAATTAAAACTTAAAATTAAAAGATTATGTCAGACATTGCATCAAGAGTAAAAGCGATTATCGTAGACAAATTAGGTGTTGATGAAAACGAAGTTGTAACTGAAGCGAGCTTCACTAACGACTTAGGTGCAGATTCATTGGATACTGTAGAATTAATCATGGAGTTTGAAAAAGAATTTGATATTCAAATCCCAGATGATCAAGCTGAAAACATTGCAACAGTTGGTCAAGCTATCTCTTACATAGAAGAAGCAAAATAAGACTTTATTTTTATGGAATTAAAGCGAGTAGTAGTTACTGGTTTAGGAGCGCTTACACCTATTGGCAATACCAAAGATGAATATTGGAGTGGTCTTGTTAATGGAAAGAGTGGTGCTGCACCTATAACACATTTTGATGCTGAAAAGTTCAAAACACAGTTCGCTTGTGAAGTAAAAAACTTTGAAGTTACTGACTTTATTGATAGAAAATTATCGCGTCAAATGGATAAATTTTCGCAATATGCTATGGTTGCCTCTGATGAGGCTATTGCAGATGCAAAATTAGATCTAGATGCGATAAATAAATATAGAGTAGGAGTAATTTGGGGAGCTGGAATTGGTGGTTTAGAAACATTTCAAGAAGAAGTGTTGAATTTTGCTGCTGGTGATGGAACACCTCGTTTTAGTCCTCGTTTCATTCCAAAAATGATAGCTGATATTGCTCCTGGAAATATATCTATTAAATATGGTTTCATGGGCCCTAACTACACAACAGTTTCTGCTTGTGCTTCTTCCGCTAATTCAATGATCGATGCTCTTAATACAATTCGTTTAGGGCATTGTGATGTTGTTATTACTGGTGGAAGTGAGGCTGCAGTAACTATTGCAGGTATGGGAGGATTCAATGCAATGCATGCTATGAGTACAAGAAATGATAGCCCAGAAACTGCGTCTAGACCTTTTGATGCTAATCGTGATGGTTTTGTATTAGGTGAAGGTGCAGGTTCTATTGTTTTAGAAGAATACGAGCATGCAAAAGCTAGAGGTGCTAAGATTTACGCGGAAGTTGTAGGTGGCGGATTATCCTCAGATGCTTATCATATGACAGCACCTCACCCAGATGGGATTGGTGTTGTGGCAGTAATGAAAAATTGTTTGAAAAATGCTGGTTTAAATCCGGAAGATGTAGATCATATTAATACACACGGTACATCTACTCCATTAGGGGATGTTGCAGAATTAAAAGCTATATCTGAAGTATTTGGAAGTCATGCAAAGAACATAAATATTAATTCTACTAAGTCTATGACAGGTCACTTGTTGGGTGCTGCAGGTGCTATAGAAGCTATTGCTTCTATTATGGCACTTGAAAACGGAATTATTCCTCCAACAATTAATCATGAAACAGCAGATGAAAACATAGATTCGGAATTAAATTTAACGCTCAATAAAGCTCAGAAACGAGATATTAAAGTCGCAATGAGTAATACCTTTGGATTTGGCGGTCATAACGCTTGTGTATTATTTAAGAAATTAGACTAAATCCCGAATGGGTTTCATTCGTAACATATTAAAAAGTTCCCGTTCTCAAGAAGACGGGAATTTTTTTTTACAACTAAGAAAGATTTTAGGTTTTAAGCCAAAATCAAAATCTCTTTACATTAAAGCCTTCACACATCGTTCGATGAATATAAAGGATGAAAAAGGCAATCCTATTAATTATGAACGTCTTGAATTTGTTGGTGATGCAATGATTAGCGCTGTAATTGCTGCGTATTTATATGGTCAAGTACCTCATGGAAATGAAGGATATCTCACAAAAATGCGTTCAAAAGTTGTGAGTAGAGAACATCTAAATGAGTTAGGAAAAGAGCTTGGTCTCATAGAATTGGTACAAAGTAGAATACCTAAGTCTAACTTTGGAAATAACATTCACGGTAATCTTTTTGAAGCATTGGTTGGCGCTATTTACCTAGATATGGGCTATAAAAATTGCGAAAAATTCTTATATCAACGGGTTATTAATCCACATGTAGATATTGAAACTTTAGAAGGTAAAGTCATCAGTTACAAAAGTTTGTTGATCGAATGGTGTCAGAAAGAAAAGAATACCTTCGATTACTTAGTTTATGAAGATACCGGTAATGATGAATTGAAGCATTTTTCAGTAAAGTTGAGTATTAATGACAAAGTGGTATCTAAAGCCAGAGCAACTTCTAAGAAAAAGGCTGAAGAAAAAGCTTCAAAACGTGCGTTTTTTGCTTTTCAGAAGCAAATTACAAAGGTAATTTGAATAATCATAAGTATTTTATTTTAACGATAACGTTTTCGTAGAATTTGACCGTCAAGATTAACCAAAAGTTAATTATTGTAAGTTATTAATATTCTATATTTACACCTCAAAGTTGTAACTATATGGCTTTACACAAACTTCTAGTTGATGAGTTTTATGACGATACTTACAAGCTCATTGCTATTCATTGTGGCTTAGAAGATTATCGTTTAGCCTATTTGCTTAATAGAAGTTTAGACTTAAATCTAACTCGCAAGAGCGAAGACTTAGATTTGGAATACTTAAAGTCATCATATAGCATCTTTGAATGGAATAATACCTCGCAATATATAACGTGGAACTTAATATCTAATGTTTGTAAGAAAGAGGAGGATAGTCTATACAGTACAGGATTATTTCGAACCAATCAGAGGGTGTTAAAAACATTTAATCTTGTGCCGGAATATAAGCGTGTAGATTTCTTTATTAAAATTTCTGAGGAAATACAGAATATTAATGAGAAACTTATACTTAACCGATTACAGAATATTCCTCAAATTGTCACGAGTTATTGTGTTAATCCATCAGAACTAAAATCTAAAGACCATTTAATTTTTTGAATTGATGTCAAATAAGAAAACGAAAATAGTAGCTACATTAGGCCCAGCAACAAGCAATAAGGAAACCCTCAAAGCCATGCTAGATGAAGGGGCAAACGTTTTTAGAATTAATTTCTCTCACGCAGATTATGATGATGTAACAGAGCGTATTAATATGATTAGAGAGCTTAACGAGGAGTTTGGTTATAATGCTGCTATTCTGGGTGATTTACAAGGACCTAAATTGAGGGTTGGTGTAATGAAGGGTGAGGTTATTGTAAATGAAGGCGATGAAATTATTTTTGCAACTGGTGAACGTTTTGAAGGCACTAAGGAACGCGTTTACATGACGTATGACAATTTCCCTCAGGATGCAAAACCTGGTGAGCGCATCTTATTAGATGATGGTAAATTAATTTTTGAAGTAGTGTCTACAGATGGTAAAAAAGAGGTAAAAGCAAAAGTTATACAAGGCGGACCTCTAAAATCTAAGAAAGGGGTTAATCTACCAAATACTAATATTTCGCAACCAGCATTGACCGAAAAAGATATTGAAGATGCTGTTTTTGCTATTAGTAAAAATGTTGATTGGATTGCATTATCTTTTGTAAGACATGCTGAAGATTTAATGCAACTAGAGGAATTAATTAAGGAGCACAGCGATCATAAAATTCCAATTATAGCAAAGATTGAAAAGCCAGAAGCCGTAGAAAATATCGATAAAATTGTAGCGTATTGTGATGGACTTATGGTAGCACGTGGTGATTTGGGCGTAGAAATTCCTGCAGAAGAAGTACCATTAATTCAGAAGAAACTGGTTTTAAGAGCGAAGCGTGCTAGAATCCCTGTAATTATTGCGACTCAAATGATGGAGACTATGATTACAAGTTTAACTCCAACCAGAGCTGAGGTAAACGATGTTGCTAATTCTGTTATGGATGGTGCTGATGCGGTTATGCTTTCTGGTGAAACTTCTGTTGGTCAGTATCCAGTGCAGGTAATTCGTCAGATGGCTAATATCATCCGTAGTGTAGAAGATTCTCCATTAATTGAAGTACCACAAGCACCACCACATATTCGGACAAAGCGTTATATCACAAAATCTATTTGCTATCATGCAGCTAACATGGCCAATGAAATAAATGCTAAAGCTATTTCAACCTTGACAAACAGTGGTTATACTGCGTTTCAAATTTCGGCTTGGAGACCTAAGTCTCACATTTTAGTGTTTACGTCTAATGCCCGTATTCTAACACAATTGAGTTTGCTTTGGGGTGTTAAGGCTTTTTATTATGATAAATACGTAAGTACTGACGAGACTATTGAGGATGTAAATGCAATAGCCTGTAAGAAAGGTTACCTTGATGTTGGGGATATGCTTGTTAGTTTAGCGGCCATGCCAATTAAAGACAGAGGAATGGTAAATACATTAAGGGTTACTGAGATTGAGAGTTGTAGTTTTTAAACTCAACTTGATAGATTCTACGGAATCCATTATCATATTTTCTAATTTGGCTAATTAATTCTTCAGCAGAATTAAAGCCGTTTGCTTTCATTTCAACACTGCTTCTTCGGCTTGTAAATATAGGGTTCCATTATTTACAAAAGGACAGAACTCCATGCCTTTAGAGTTTATTTGTTTTCCTAGATTTTTGGCCATTGACCATTCTCCATTATTATTTCCGCTGATGTACATATCACCAGAACCTAAACCATTTGGCCGTCTCCAACCACCAAAAATAATGTAGGACTTATCTGGGGCGATAAAGGCATTATATTCAGTACCCTTTGTATTAATACCTTCTCCTAAAATCTCTGGTTTGGAATATACATTGTTTATCCATTTGCTCATAAAGATATCATCTTGCGATTCGAGTTCTTTTTTGATGGTTGTAAAGAAGAGGTTACCATTGCTGGCTATCGAAGGATAAAATTCATCTCCACCAGTATTTATAGGTGCACCAATATTTTTAGGTTGAGACCATTTACTGGTTTTAGAAGAACGCTCAACAAACCAAATGTCCATACCTTAGTATTAATACTACCCTTTGAAATGGGTCTATTAGACACAAAATAGAGCTTTAAATTGTTTGGCGACATAAAGGGTTCTAAATCGTTAAAACGTTCTGAAAACGGACTTATTTGAGGATCTTGCCATTCCCAATTGTCTTTTATTATTTTCATAATTACAGATAGTTCTCGAGCAGGACTCTGCAAAGTAAAGTAAGCTTCGGTTTCATCGGAACTCATTGTAAAGTCTCTCACTTTTGAAAATTTGAAGAAAATGTGTTCTACAAAAGGTTGAACACCTTTATCATGTTCTAATTGGGTTTCTGTGTGTTTTGCCTTTAATTTTCTTCCTTGTTACAAGACACAAGCGAAAAAGCGACTGCTAGCAGCAGTAAGGATAGCATAGATTTCATTTTTTGATTGTTTCAGTCAGTCTTATAAACTTATAAAACCTAAGTCATTAAAAGTCAAACTTTAACTGAACACTAACAGACTTATCCTTTGATTGTTTAAGCTTTATTTTTTCTGAATCAGTATTTAAATTAGATAATGAAATCCCTAATAGGCGTACGGAATTGTTCAAGTGCTCCTGATATAAAAGATCTTTTGCTGTATCAAGAATAATAGACTTATCTTGGACATAGTAGGGTAAGGTTTTACTTCGTGTTTGTAATGTGAAATCGCTGTATTTTATTTTTAGTGTAAGGGTCTTTCCAGAGACCTTACTCTTTTCTAAACGCCGAGCTACCTCTTGTGCTATATGATCTAGTTTATCAAGCATAAAGATTTCGGAGGATAGGTTTTCGCTAAAGGTTCGTTCTGCGGCAAGGGATTTTCTGGTACGATTTGGTTTTACTTCACTATTATGTATTCCTCTAACAACATGGTAATAGTAAACCCCAGATTTACCAAAGTTTTCGTCAAGAAATTCTAAACTTTTAGCTTTTAAATCTTGACCCGTAAAAATGCCCTTTTGATACATCTTTTCAGCAGTAACTTTTCCAACCCCATAGAATTTTCTAATGTCTAGCGCTTCTAAAAAAGATATAACGTCTTCAGGATTTACGGTTTTTTGGCCATTAGGTTTATTATAATCGCTTGCTACTTTGGCTATGAATTTGTTTATAGAGATGCCTGCGGATGCTGTGAGTCCGATTTCGTTAAAAATGCGTTGACGTATTTTCTGTGCAATTAGTGTTGCACTGGGCAATCCTATTTTATTTTCTGTAACATCAAGATAGGCTTCGTCTAAGGATAAGGGCTCTACTAAATCCGTATAATCAAGAAATATTTTTCGAATCCGATCTGAAATCTCTTTATACCTCGCAAAATCTGTTTTTACAAAGATTAAATTAGGACATAATTTTTCTGCTAAGCGTCCAGACATCGCACTTTTTACTCCAAACTTTCGAGCTTCATAGCTTGCAGCACTTATAACTCCGCGTTTACCTCCACCTCCAACGGCAATGGGTTTACCTTTAAGTTCAGGATGATCCATTTGCGCGATAGATGCATAAAACGCATCCATATCTACATGAATAATTTTTCTAATTGGTAAATCCTGAATCATAGTGTAAATTTAGGCATGATTGAAATAGAAAGAAAATTTTTAGTTCTTTGCGATGTATATAAAAAAGATGCTACCACTAGTTATTCTATAAAACAGGGATTTTTAAATAGTCATGCAGAACGGACAGTCAGGGTTAGACTAAAAAAGGATATTGGAATCTTAACCATAAAAGGAAAATCATCTGAAGATGGTTTGTCACGGTACGAATGGGAAAAAGAAATTTCATTTAAAGACGCCGAAGAACTATTTAAACTGTGTGAAGAATGGACTATTGAGAAAGTAAGATATGAAGTAAAAAATGGAGATCATCTTTTCGAAATTGACGAGTTTTTCGGTGAAAATGAAGGCCTGGTTATTGCAGAAATTGAGCTTAATAATGAAAATGAATATTTTGAACAACCAGATTGGTTAGGGGAGGAAGTAACAGGCGATATAAGGTATTACAATTCTCAACTAAGTAAGCATCCGTTTAGACATTGGAACAAATAAAAAAAGCTCTGAATTATTCAGAGCTTTTTTATGATTGTGTTTTTAATTATTTCTGTGATTGAGGTCCACCACTTACAATTAAGAATTCAGAACGTCTATTTTGTTGATGTTCATCATCTGTACAGTTAGAACCACAATTAATTTTAAGATCACTTTCCCCTTTACCTTCTGCCGAAATTCTTGTAGCATCGATGCCTTGAGAAATCACGTATTGCTGTGTACTTTTTGCTCTGCGCTGTGATAATCTTTGATTATAAGGTGCAGGTCCTCTACTGTCTGTATGAGACGTTGCATTTATTACTAAGTCAGGGTATTTGTTCATGATTTGAACTAATTTATCCAATTCAAATGCAGCTTGTGCAGTAATATTGGATTTGTCAAAATCAAAATAAATTGGATTTAAAACAATTTCCTCAGGAGTAATAATTTCTTCGATAGGATCTAAAGAAATTTGCACCGCTACTTCTTCCTCTCTAGATCCATTAACAGTTACCTTCTTACTTTCATAGTCAGCCATTGTAACTTCAAGCTCAGTATTCTGTTCGCATTCCACTATAAATTCGGCAATACCATCAGCGTTAGTTGTTTTAGTCGAAACCTTATTTCCTTCAGCATCATATAATGACACAGAAGCACCACCAATTGGTTCTCTGTTAGTATCATCTAATACCGTCGCTATAATTAAAACATCACATAATGGTTGTAATTTCTTAAAGGCATAAACATCATCACTTCCTTGTCCACCATCTCTATTAGATGATATAAATCCTTCTTCAGATTCGTCATCAATAATAAAGGCAAAATCATCAGCATTACTGTTAATAGGTATTCCTACATTTCTAATTGGTGCAATTTTTCCATCTATTTCTTTAGTGTAAAACACATCCATTCCACCTAATCCTAAATGACCATTAGAAGAAAAGTAAAGGGTGTTATTACTACTCATGTATGGGAACATTTCTTGTCCCTCAGTATTTACCTTTTGACCTAAATTAATAGGTTCTCCGATAGTTCCGTCTTCATTGATAGGTGCTTTATAGATATCAAAATTTCCATAGCCTCCAGGCATATTAGATGAGAAATATAAAGTTGATCCATCGGCACTAACAGCAGGATTTTTAACAGAGTAATTTTCGCTGTTTATAGCCAAACTCTCAACCGTATCCCAATCAGCACCTAATTTAGTCGCTTTAAATAAATAAAGTTGACTGTAGCGTACTTTACTAATAGAGTCTCTCTGGAAATCCTTTTCAAAATAACTCTCTCTAGAGAAGTACATTGTATTTCCATCAGGAGAAAATGATACTAAGCCTTCATGATATTTTGTATTGATTTTATCATTCATTAAAGTTTCTGCACCATATGAACCATCACTATTTTTAGTGAAACTATAAATATCTAAATAAGGCTCTTCGTTCCAGCCATAAGTTTTACGATTATCATTTCTCCCTGAGGTAATATATAATTTACCATCATGCATGACACCACCAAAATCTGATTGTTCTGAATTGAAGCCAGCGTCCTGAACATTAAACTTCTTACCTCGCTCTAATATTTTAGGAAGGTAATTCGGGTTTTTTCGAAATGCGGTAGCTCTATTATCCGAAGGTCTCATAGAAGCAAACTTTTCCATTTGTTGATTAGATTCTTCATATTTCCCATTAGCCTTTAACATTTCAGAATACTTGTATATCATTTCTGGATTATCAGAAGATTCTAAAGCTTTAGCATACCAACGTTCTGCTTCCACAGTATTAAATATATTGTAATAGCATTCGGCCAACTGACCATAGACATAAGAAGATCCACTTCCTTTATCCACAAGTTTTTGGTATTTCTTGGCGGCATCCACGTATTCAAATCGTGCAAATTCTTTATCGGCCTTTTTTGTGTCTTTATTTTGAGCAGTTAAGCATAAACCACTCATCAACGTGATTAATAATAGTGTTTTAAAGTTTTTCATAATTGTTTAGCTTAACGGATTAAAAGTATCGAGGTGAACGAGAAACTCGTTTAGGGAAATTAAGATCAAATAGCAGCATGACCTCATGTGAAGCTGGTGCATACGCTTTGATATCAGATGACACAGCATCATATGCATAACCAACCCTAATAGCTGGGGTCAAAGCAAAATTGACTAAACCTGAAATTGAATCATCTAATCTATAAGACGCACCAATTTCAAACTTTTTAAAGAATCTTGCATTTAGGTTTACATCAAATGATGTTGGTGCACCGAATGCAGATTTAACCATAAATGAGGGTTTGAGTTCAGTATTAGCAGATAAGTTAAATACATAACCGCCAGTAACAAAATAATGCTGAGTTTCTGAGCCAATTTTAAACCCATTAGCATCTAAGTGCACAGATGATAACAGATTAGGAACTGAAACAGCAAAATAGTACTTATTGGTGTAATAGAAGAAACCTGCACCAATATTAGGCGTTGTTTCATTTATGTTTTGATTAAAAAATGGATCATCTGGATCAATAAGATCTAAATCAGTTAAACCAATATCATGAAACGTGGCGCCAGCTTTAATACCGAATGCGAGTCGATGCTCACCGCCAAGTTTTAATGTATATGAAATATCTGCATAAACATTAGTTTCAGTTACTGGACCAATTTGGTCGGATATTAAAGACAATCCTAGTCCTAAGTTATTTCCAATTGGAGAATGTCCAAAGAAGGTACCTGTCTCAGGAGCACCACTAATATTAACCCATTGATTTCTATATAATAATCCAAAAGATAAATTTTCTCTTGAACCTGCATATGCAGGATTTATTATATTCATGTTGTACATGTACTGCGTGTACTGTGGGTCTTGTTGCCCATACATCTGAAATGCTAGGAGCAATACCGCTATTATCGAGAATTTTTTCATTATAATAAGTTGATTCTGTTAGTTGATTATCTGTTTATGTATATCCAAGCACTACGTTTCTTAGCACCACCTTCGTAAATCATGGTATAGAAATAAGTTCCTACTGGTAGTTCTTCACCACTATTGGTTTGACCAACCCATTCATTGCTATAGTTGTCTTTAGAGTAGACTAAGGTTCCGTTTCGATTAAAAATTTCAAGACGTGTAACATCATAACTACTTAAGTCAAAACTATCATTAAATCCAGGTGTAACTCCAGGGGAAATACCTTCTGGTATAACACAAGATTCTAATTCCATAACAAATTGACTTACAGTATTAACACAGCCCGTAGCGCTAAAGGTTATTTCTGCAGAATAATCTCCTTCAACTAATACAGTGTCTAGAGTTAATCCACTTGCTCCTGTAATTAATGTACCATCTAAATACCAGTTAACTGTTACTTCCGACTCTGTAAAGTTGTTAGGAATTATACCTATAATAATTGGAACTGTAGCGTTAGGACATACTTCATAATCAATCTGAGGGTCAAACGATGCGAGTGGCACAATATTAACTACAAGGTTAAATGACGTAGTTGTATAACACCCTGTATTACTATCTAATGCTCTAAGATAAATAGTTTCACCACTACTTGTATATGGACTAGCCAAAGCTCCTGTGCCATTATCAGCATCTTCTTGAGACGTGTGGTAGCTTATCGTGATATCAGGATCTGTACTAACTTCTGGATCAATAGATGATAAATCAAAATCAGTTGCACCATCAACAGCACCATCTAAATCATCACATACAATAAAGTCTGCCGGTTGATTAATACTTGGTCTGGCATCAACGGTTAAAACAACTTCAGATAACTGACGACATCCTAAGAATCCGTTAGCTGCAGCATCTGCGTCTTCAACTCTAATTATTAAAGTCTCACCAGCAGAAGTATATGGTGATGTTACTGCGTTCATAGCTTGATTTGCGTCCGCTGTATTCGTGTAATAACTCACTATAAAATCCGATCCAAATCCTAAAGAGCTAGTTAAATCATCGAGATCAAATACCTCAGTACCGTCTCCTTCTGGTCCGTCACAAACCGTAAGGCTTTGAGAATCTAATGCCCCAGGGTCTTCGTAAAGGTTTATAACAACTATTTGTGAGAACGTGTCAACGCCACACTGAGTATCGAACGCTTGTACCTGGTAACTATTAGAGGACGTTACTGTAATTGAAGGACCGGTCTCACCTGGCATAACAAAACCATCTTCGTACCAAATAAACTCATCTGCAAAAGGAGAATTTGTTTCAATAGTTACAGAGTCAAATCCACACACATTTGCTTCTACTGGTGTACTAGGATCAGAATCTACATCAACAAACACAACCTCATTACTAATTATTTCTGCTTCTATTTCAGCTGAAATCTCACCACTTCCAGTATCATTTGTATTTGTCTGCTCAATAGTGATCGTTCCAGGGTTACCATTGAAGTTGGTAACTAATAACATGTAAATCTCACCAGCAATTGCATTATCAATTGAAAGATTTTCTACCGAAGCAGCCGAATAACTACAATCTACAATATTACCAAAAGGATAAAAGTTTGGATTACTCGTATTATTAGGACATGTAGGGCAATCTTCAAAAACAATATCCATACAAGCTTGTTCAACTGAAGTAAATGGTCCCCATAAAACGAAGTCAACATCTAAACCATTACCATTATCATCTTGTTGGTTGATTTGGATTTCAATTGGACCATCCTCACTAATTTGAATAATGTTCCAAACTGGATTAGGAGCTGTACCTAAGCAAGCTAAATCATTAGGATCTGGAATACCAATAATATTCGGAGTTGATAATGCACCACCATCAGAGCAGAAATTTTCAGCATTTTCACAAATAATGTTAGAAGGTGCATTTCTAATACAGATATCGAAACTTGATGTCTCAGATTGACTTCCGCCACTAAATACCCTTAAGTAATAGGTATTTCCAACAACTAACTGTGGTGTAACACTAGCATCATCATTTGAACAATATAATTCTGTTAAGGTACCACATGTTCCTTCATAAACTGCATGGTCTATGTTAAAGGTACCACCTGTAACGTTTAATATTGAAATAATTTGTACTTCACTCAAAGCTGTAAATTCAAACCAAACATCATCGTCCGTATCGCCAGTACAGCTTCCTGAAGGCACATTTGATGTTGTAGCTGCTAAAATTGTACCTGAGGTTAACATATCACAGCTACCATTATCATTTACAACAGCAGTGATTGCACCAGAACATTCATCATTTGCTGGTGGACAAGCAAGTACTTCGAAGAATGGACTGCTTATAACACAATTGTTGTCTTGTTCATTAGTTACAAAAACTTTAACTGTATTTCCAAATGGGAATGGTCCAGATTGATATATTCCTGCAGCAGTTGCTTGAACTGTAGTTGCATCAAAATCATTAGAAATTGCTAACGAAGTTGCATCTCCCAAACTTGTTACATCCACATCGATAAAGAATTGATCATTGTCACAATCCGTTGATACTGTGAAGTCAGCTGCTGGCAGAGTACAAGCTAATTCTTGTATATTCACTGTGAAATCCAAAGTAACACCCCAACTTCCATTGTAACATGGATTAGGTGTGGCTTGACCAGTATCTGCAGTACCGATTCGCATTCTATGTTCGCCTAATGGTGCAGTTATTGGCATCACAAATGACGCGTCTAAAGTTGTAGGATTGGCATTAGTAGATTCACCAGAAAACACAAGTTCTGTCGTACTATCAAATATTAAATCATCGTTAAAATCAATCCAAATATTAGTTCCATAAGTAAAACCAGTAGCAAATGTAATTGCTACGTTAGTATTAATGCCTTGGAAAACGTTAACCACTGGAGAGGTCTGATTCTCGTAAGTAACATCACCTAAACTCGGGAAATCAGTGACCCCTATAGTTACATTAGTTACTCCTTCTCCATCATTACTTGTTGGCTCGGATTCACAATATCCAGTGAAGAAATCACCAGGACCACCGAATGAACTCAAGTTCGAAGGGTCACATTCTGCTTGAACGTAAAATTCATACTGTGTATCTGACGTTAAACCTGTTAAAACAAGTGGGTTTGTTGTTACACCAGTGACTAAGGTTCCTGTGCCAGGGGTAAAACCGGCAACACCATATTCTATATTCCAAACCGTAGAGGTTCCAGTTTCAGTCCAACCAATTTCCGTTGATGTCAAACTCAGATTTGTTGCAGTTAAATCTGTTGGTTCAGGACAAGTTGGGATACCTCTTACTCGGAAATTATCAACAAAGACATCAATATCTTCAGGGTCATCAACAGTTCCTTCCGAACCTAGAATGCCAAATTGAACTGTTTGACCAGCATAAGCTTCTAAAGTTACAACGGGTGTTATGCCAGGAAGAGGTACAACAGATGTACTGTCGTATGTGAGAAGAGGAGTCCATGACGCACCGCCATCTTGAGTAATTAATAATTGCACGATGTCATCAGAACCTAAAGTTCCGGCTACAGTGCTACTATTCCAATTGGTAATTGCAAAATCAAATTCAACTTGGAACGGACCACCAGTTAAATCAAATACTGGCGAAAGTATCCAGTCACTTTTACCTGTTGTGAAGAGGTTTATTTTGTATGCACCATCATTGGTGCCAATATTTATAAATTCGTCAGCGATCCATGCTCCAGTACCAAAATCACCTGGTCCACTTACAGCATCACCACTATCGGCCTCATCCCAACAATTAGGAATAATTGTATCAAATTGTTCTATATAATCTGGCGTAAATACATCACAAGCTGTAGTAAATGTAAATGGTCCAGAGAAGTTACTTGTATCACTTCCGCTACAATCTGCTTGTACATAAAAATCATAGTCAGTATTTGACATTAAGCCAGTAACAGTATAAGGGTTAGAAACTCCAGTGGCAGTTGGTGTCCCTGTTGGTGTATCTCCAGTGGGAACAACTTCAACATTCCAAACAGTTGCAGAACCATTTTCAGTCCAGCTTAAATCTGCCCCATCAATAGTAACGTTAGAAGCACCTAGGTTTGTAGGGAAGGTACAAGTAGGACCTTCCTGAATACAGATATCGGCTGAGCCAGCTTGTGTATCTCTCCATAATAGAGCTACATAAGTATTTCCTGGCGTTAGACCACTAATAATATCTGAACTGTCACCATCATCAAAAATATTATTGAAACATCCTAAAGACGTACCTCCACATGTGTCTAAAATTTCGAGACCAATATTATCCGCTCCTGTTCCAAAATTAAATACAACAGACCCGACAGTTGGTGCAGTAAAACTTACCCAATAACCAAAGTTGCCAAAGCCATCACATGATGGATTTTCTCCTGCAGCATCAATATCTTCACTAATACTAAAATCGAAAGTTGTTGGTGTTGCAACAGAGCAATCTGTTTCAACAGTCATAGGTATTGCAACATTACATGTACCACCTGGAGCAGGTGTATTAAAGGTAAAAGGACCAACTGCGCTTGATAATGACCCTCCACAATCTGCAACAACATAAACATCATAAACTGTTCCTTCAACAAGACCAGTTAAATTAAAACTTGTAACAGTTAAACCTGACTCCAAAGTTCCAGTTCCAGGAGTAAAACCTGAAACACCCCATTCTAAATTCCAAAGGGTTTCAGTTCCACCTGTATTCCAGGACACATCAGCTGTTGTTTGTGTTATGTTATCCACGGTAAGAGCGGTTGGTTCTGGACAGGACACTTCAAAAATACTAACATCATCAAAACCAAATCCTTCATCTGTAACAGAACCATCAGAACCAAAAGCAATTCTAAAGATTACATTAGCCTCTCCCGCTAGGCCATCGAGCGCATGTCTTGCTGTAACCCAGGCATTTGTACCTGCTGTTCCTGTGCCAGACCACCCTTCTTGCTGACCACCAGGATTACCATTAATTGTATTATCAGTATACCAGTTATTAGGATCTCCTGCAGCACCTACATTTTGCCAAGATGCACCAGAGTCGATTGACGATTGTAAAACAGCACCATCCCAACTAAATTCTATGTCATACCAAATACTCATTTCAATTGAAGGAGAAGATAAAGACGATAAGTCAAATACGGGACTGGTTACAGAAGAGTCTTCATTTGAGTTGTAATTACCGGTTAGGTTAGTTACCCAAGCATTTGATCCTGAAGCGGCACTATTAATAATGGCTCCTGCAGGCGATCCTAATGCCCAACTACCATTTGAATTGTTGTCAGCAACCCAGCCGCCATCACCAGACTCAAAGTCTTCTGTATAAGGGTAAGATGTTATTTGCGCTTCAATATTGGTGATTGTAAAACATGAAAGAACAAATAAGAATAAAGTAATCTTTTTCATTATTAATCGGTTTGTTAGAAATTATTAAACCCCTTGTAATTAATATATTACAAAGGAGTTGATTTATTTAAAATTTGATGAGGCTTAATAAGGCAGTTGTTACGGTGATTAGTCGTTTTTTTTCTGCCTATTCGAATATATAAAAAATGACTATTAACAAGATGTTAACATTGCTATAATAGACTAACTACCATATTAATCGACAAATGGCTTAAATAGCCTTTAACTCTATATACACTGGGAAATGGTCACTGTATCCACCTTTATATTTTCGACCTACATATGTACGGAAGGGCTGACCTTCATATTTACCATGATATTGGGTTAAAAACTTATGATTAAAAATTTCGGCTTTAGCAAATGACAAATTTGAATTTATAGTATCCAAAAAATTTGTTGAAAATAGGATTTGATCGAATAAATTCCATTCAAAATCGTAGTTAAGGCTTCCATTATTTTCAGACCAAACCGTTTTAAAAGGATTGAACAAGTCACTTTCGTTTTCTAGGGAAAGAATACTGTTGTTATTTGGATTATCATTAAAGTCTCCCATAACGATAATTTTAGCTTCCTTGTTTGCATTTCTGATATTTCTAATGATGGTATTTACTTTATTTGAGGCGGCTACGCGTTTAAACTCAGTTTCTTTTTCTCCTTCTCTGCGTGATGACCAGTGATTTACAATAATACTTACAGGTTCTTTATGCAATAAACCTTGCACTAGAAGAATATCTCGTGTATAGTCTCTTTCACCAGTTTTAGTTTGAAGATAAACAGAAAATGTTTCTGAGTTTGTTACTGTAAATAGATCACTTTTATAAATCAGTGCAACGTCAATACCTCTTTCGTCAGATGAGTCGTAGTGTATATAGCTATAGGCTTCGTCAATAAGATTTTTATCCCTAAGTAAATCAGATATAACTTTTTTATTTTCCACCTCTGCCAGCCCTACAATTGCTGGAGCTTTATCAGCATGTTTGTTGCCAATTTTTGAAATGACGGAACCCAACTTTCTTAATTTGTTTTCATAGCGTTTTGGCGTCCATCGTTTTGCTGAATAGGGTAAGAAATCATCATCATTTGTGAGAGGATCATTTTCAATATCAAATAAGTTTTCAATATTATAGAAAGCAATCGTATAAGTTTCTGACCGTTTAATCATAGGTTTAAATATAGGTTTTTTAATCGTTACTAAAAATTGGTTTTGTTTAACTTTGTAGTTTAATTTAATATGATAGAGAAAAAAGACATTGCCTTAGAAAAAGTAGTACTTATAGGTATAATTACACAAGAACAAAACGAAGCACAATCTAAAGAATATTTGGATGAACTTGAGTTTTTAACCTATACAGCAGGTGGTGAGGTCGTGAAACGATATACTCAGAAGATGGCTATGCCTAATTCCAAAACATTCATCGGGTCGGGAAAAATGGATGAAGTCTTTGAATACGTAAAAGACAATGAAGTGGGTACCGTGATTTTTGATGATGAATTATCGCCAGCTCAAGAACGTAATATTAGTAAAATACTTAATTGTAAGATTCTCGATAGAACTAACCTTATTCTAGATATTTTTGCCCAACGTGCTCAAACGAGCTATGCCAGGACTCAAGTAGAATTGGCTCAATGTGAGTATTTATTACCGCGATTAAAAGGAATGTGGACACATCTTGAACGTCAGAAAGGTGGTATTGGTATGCGTGGACCTGGGGAAACTGAAATTGAGACAGACAGACGTATTGTAAGAGATAAAATTGCATTACTTAAAGCAAAAATCAAGACTATTGACAAACAAATGGCAGTGCAACGCGGTAATCGCGGTAAAATGGTGCGTGTTGCCCTTGTAGGATATACTAATGTTGGAAAGTCTACCTTGATGAACGTAATTAGTAAAAGCCAGGTTTTTGCAGAGAATAAATTATTTGCTACGTTAGATACTACTGTTAGGAAGGTAGTTATAGGAAATCTTCCTTTTTTAGTGAGTGATACTGTTGGATTTATTAGAAAGTTACCAACCCAACTGGTAGAGTCTTTTAAAAGTACTTTAGATGAGGTACGTGAGGCCGATTTATTACTTCACATTGTAGACATTTCACATTCTAATTTTGAAGAACATATAGCATCTGTAAATCAGATTTTAGATGAAATTGATAGTAAGGGAAAACCAACTATAATGGTCTTCAATAAAATAGACGCCTATGAGGCAGAACCTTTTGATGAAGAAGACCTCGTAGTAGAAAGAACAAAGGTCAATTATTCTATAGATGAATGGAGGAGAACATGGATGTCTAAGATTGGCGATAATGCTCTATTCATTTCTGCATTGAACAAGGAAAATTTAGTTGAATTTAGAAAGCGTGTGTATAGCGAAGTCAGAGAAATTCATATTACACGATTTCCGTATAATCATTTCCTCTATCCAGACGTTGAAGATATTGAATAAAAAAGAGGTCCATAGGTGACCTCTTTTTTGCTAAAGATAATTGGTGTTTTAAAAAGCGTAGCTTAAACCAATGGTATAATACGATTGTAATTTGTTGTCCGCATCCCCTAAGTCAACCCCTTGAGCATTTGCCGCTTCTTGCTTGTTACTTCTTAAAGCAAAATCAAAACCAACACCAATCATTTTCCATAACGTGTAGGCAAATGAGTTGGTCCATGTCCAATTAGATAGGTCACTATCTTTATAGCTTTGGAATGCAGAGAAGTTTGATTTAAAGTTAATAGCACCGAATTCTCTTGTGTAATCTGCAACGATTTTAGCACCAAATGACGAATCAAAAACTGTCTCTCCACTTGAGAATACGAAATTGTAGTTAGCAGGGTGAATGACAACAACAAGGTTTTCGATAGGTGTCCAAGTTGCACCAAAACCTAAATCTAAATATCCAGGATCGTTAAAATTATCCAATAGTGTCGTTCTGTATTCGGCTAAACCTGAGATCGCCCATTTTTCATTTAATCTTTGACCATAAAGCGATGAAAAATTAAAGACATCTGTTGTTGGGTTAAAATCGCTATCGGTATTAGTTGCGTTGTCTTTATCATCTAATTTAACCCAGTTTAAATTAGTGGTTAATGCATTTCTCCAAAAGTACTTTTCTTCGATTTTATTGGCAAAAGCGTTTACAGTAATACCAATATTTCCAGAAACATTATTTGGTGTTCCTTGTGCATACCAATTATTAAAATCTGAAAGTGTCCCTCCAATTGTTCCAAATGCGCCAATTCTCCAACCAGGTAGTGCATCTATTTGAGCCTGAATAGCATCAGCCTCTGCCTGGTATTTATCTGCCTCAGCTTGTTTTTCTGCCTTCTGTGCTTCTAATTCTTCTTTCGTTTGAGCAAAATTGAATGCTATTGCAAACATTAAGAGTGCAGATAAAAGTAATTTTTTGTTCATAATCAATTAATTTAATGTAAATCTTAGTTAATGTCCTATTGCAAATATAAGTTAAAAAACATTCTGTGATTAGAGTACTACCCTATAGACAATGATATTTACTAAAAGTCACATTTGTTTTCGTTTATAAATTGGAACAGAGGAGCAAGCCTCGCCAAACATGATGGACTTGGCAACTGATTTTAGTTTTTGTGATAGTAATACCAATGCGTTTGAAGGTACAGGTTTGTTAGAACAGCCTTTAATGATAACTGGCAGGTCTTTATATTCTGAAACATCCATTTTAGAAATAATTGAAGTATAAAGTATGGATTCTAAATGCTCTAAATCACCAATAACTGTTAGTTTTGAGATAGCCTCTAACTTAATTGAAATGAGCATATAGGCCCAGTCAGGTATTATAGCACCAGTAGAACAATATAAGGCGACATAACTATTTTGGTATTGATGCCAATTATGTTCTAATACATATTGTCTAAATTCTTTTTCGCGGAGCACTAAACCTTCAAGAAGCCAATCTTTAATATCAAAAGCAATACGTTTGCCTTCCGGATAGTAATCTTCCAAGTCAATAACCTTAAGTTTACTATGAGCAACTCTATTTATAATTTCCTCGGCCATGTTATAGCATTCCAAGTTCTAATTTAGCTTCTTCACTCATTAAGTCTTGAGACCAAGGGGGATCAAAAGTAATTTCAACTTCAGCATCTTTAACATCATTAAGAGATTTTACCTTTTCTTCTACCTCTAGAGGAAGGGTTTCAGCAACGGGACAATTAGGTGTTGTTAAGGTCATTAATATCTTAACATCGTAATCTTCATTAACAAAAACGTCATAGATTAGTCCTAGCTCATAGATATCAACAGGAATTTCTGGATCATATATAGTTTTTAAAATTCGTACAATTTTATCACCTAATACGTTTGTGTCTATTGTTGTATCACTCATTTTAGTTCAATTGTGTTTGGTATGCGATAGCATACATTTTTAATTGCTTAATCATGCTTACTAATCCATTAGCTCGTGTTGGTGACAAATGTTCTTTTAAACCAATTTGATCAATAAAATCAGTATCGGCATCAATAATATCTTTTGGATGTTGATTGGAGAATGCGCGAATTAAAATTGCAATAATGCCTTTGGTAATAATAGCATCGCTATCTGCGGTAAAATTAACTTTTTCATCATTCATTTCGGCATGCACCCAGACTTTACTTTGACAGCCTTTAATAATATTAGTGTCGGTCTTAAACCGTTCTTCAATAAGAGGAAGGGTTTTGCCCAAATCAATCATATACTGGTAGCGCTCCTCCCAATCCTCAAACATTGAGAATTCATCTATAATTTCGTTTTGAATTTCTTCAATAGTCATCCTTGCCTTTTTAGGGTTTAAATACACTACAAAGATACAAGATACCTAGGGTTTCTCAAACAAAGTCTTTAGGGATAGTATTTTGTCAACCAAAGGCTTTATAGTCTTAGGTGGGTTACCATGATCAAAACTAGGAGTCATAAATTCCTTGTCTCCTTTTGTGATTTTTAAAAACGCTGCTGGAGCAGCATCATATTGATGTGTTTTTGAAGGGGGTTCTAATTGAGTAAGCTCATTAATATCTATGCTGTTGACCAAATTTAATAGACTTGTCTTGTCTTCTGGGGGTAAAATAACCGTATCAATTTTCTTGAGGTTATAGTCTTTTGTAAAGAATATAGAGTCTCCTTCAATTTGAATCACCTCAAAAAATCCTCGTGTCGAGGCTCTATACACTATTTTCAACGTGTCTTGTAACAAAGGCATTTCTGCTTTTTTATTGTTTGAGTCGTTTAAGGAGCTCTTTTTGTTCTGACACTCTTTCGATGAAACAAGCATTAGAAAAAGACAAACTAAGAGTTTCATAACATTATGAATTATGTTGTTGTTAGTAATGATACAAAAAAGAAGCCAAAGTTTAAGACAGCATCATTATGGCTTTTTTTAAGGAAGCTATAAAGGTGTCAATTTCTTCCTTTGTATTGTAAAACATGAAAGACGCTCTTATGGTGCCAGGAATTTTATAAAAGTCCATGATAGGTTGTGCACAATGATGTCCTGTGCGTACTGCAATGCCCATTTTATCTAAGATAGTACCAATATCATATGGGTGAATGGATCCTACATTAAAGGATATAACTGAAGTCTTGTTTTTAGCAGTACCATAGATTTTTAAATTTTCAATCTGCTCAAGTTGTTTAGTGGCATAAACTAAAAGTTCATTTTCGTAGTTGGCAATAGCATCAAATCCAATGGCATTCATGTAGTCTATTGCTGCGCCAAAGGCAATACCACCGCAAACGTTTGGTGTGCCTGCTTCAAATTTATGAGGTAAATCTGCATAGGTTGTTTTCTCAAAAGTTACTTCTGCAATCATTTCACCACCGCCTTGGTAAGGGGGTAATTTTTTTAGCCATTCTTCTTTACCATACAGCATTCCTACACCAGTTGGGCCACATATTTTATGGGCTGAACAAACGTAGAAGTCAACATCTAAATCTTGTACGTCTGGCCTAATGTGTGGACAAGATTGTGCGCCATCTACCAAAACAGCCGCACCAAGGCCATGGGCTTTATCTATAATGTATTGTATAGGATTAATGGTGCCTAAGGCATTAGATATATGGTTAACAAACACCAGTTTGGTATTTGTGCTTAAAAGGGCATCATACTCAGACAGTACTAATTCACCTTCTTCGCTCATCGGAATAACCTTTAATATGGCACCAGTGCGCTCACAAAGCATTTGCCAAGGCACAATATTACTGTGATGCTCTAATGCAGAGACAATTATTTCATCCCCTTTTTTAAGTAAAGACGAAAACCCATTTGCAATGAGATTTATGCCATGTGTTGTCCCAGAGGTAAAAATGATTTCATAAGCATGCTTGGCATTGAAGTGCTTTTGAATTTTAGTTCGTGCTCGTTCGTAAGCATCTGTAGCTTCTTGACTTAAAGCATGAACCCCTCTGTGAATATTAGCATTATAATTGGAATAGTAATCAACAATGACTTCAATGACTTGTTTTGGTGTTTGGGATGTTGCAGCATTGTCAAAATAAATCAGGGACTTGCCATTAACCTTTCTTTCAAGGATTGGGAAATCTTTTCTTATTGTATTAACATCAAAAACCGATTGTAACACTGCATTATTTATTTATAGGTCAAACCCAATATTAACACCAAGTTTGTTTGCTATAATTTTTGTGATTCTGTTCTTAATCTCTGGAATCTTTACTGAATCTAAAACATTATTACTAAACGCAAACATTAATAAGGCTCTGGCCTCTTTTTCAGGAATACCACGAGAACGCAAATAGAACATAGCACTTTCGTCGAGCTGGCCTATGGTACAACCATGAGAACACCTAACGTCATCAGCAAAAATTTCGAGTTGAGGTTTGGTGTTTATACTAGCCTTGTCACTAACCAAAATGTTGTTATTAGCTTGAAAGGCATTTGTTTTTTGAGCTTCTTTTTCTACGATAACTTTACCATTAAAAACACCAGTGGCATTATCATTAAAAATGCCTTTATAATCTTGATGACTTTCACAATTTGGTTTAATATGGTGTACTAGAGTATTGTGATCTACATGTTGTTTATTCCCAATAATTGTGATGCCTTTCATTGTTGAATCTAATCGTTCACCATTTTGGTAGAAATTAAGATTATTTCGAGTCAACTTTCCACCAAAAGAGAAAGTATGCACTTTAGCAATACTTTCTTGTTTCTGGTTAATGAAGGTGTTATCTATTAAGGAGGCCGTTTCTCGGTCATTTTGAATTTTATAATAGTCTACAATAGCACGTTTATTGGCAAAAATTTCTGTGACACTATTAGTTAAAACGGGATTGTCTGTTAAACTTTGATGACGCTCTATAATTTGTACATGAGAGTTTTCATCGACTACAACCAAGTTTCGTGGTTGTAGCATTAGGGCTGCTTCATTCCCTGTAGAAAAGTGAATGATTTGAATCGGCTTTTCTACTAACTTGTTCTTTGGGATATGAATGTAAGCACCTTCTGCAGAGAAAGCAGTATTTAATGATGATAAGCCATCTGTTGTTGCAATTTTATTGAAATAATTTTCAATGATAAGCCTGTACTTTGGCTTAGTTAATGCCGAAGACATTAAGCATACATCAATGGCGTCATGCGTTGTTTGAGAAAGATGTGATGAATATTTTCCATCGATAAAGATGATTTTATAAGAATCAATATCGTGGATAAAGTACTTCTTAACATCTTTAAATTCTAAAGCATCTTCGTGCTTTGGAAACACGCTATAATTATGCTTTAAGACAGCATTTAGTGAGGTATACTTCCAAGCTTCTTGACGTTTAGTTGGAAATCCTTCATTTTCAAAGTGCTTTATGGCTTCAGTTCTTATATCATGAACAGGAGAATCAATGTCTACTGTATTCTCAAACGCCATAAATGAAGACATTAACTTTTCTTTTAATTCCATCTGCTTTATGATGTTAAGCGTTTACTTCTTCTTTTATCCAATCGTATCCCTTAGCCTCTAATTCATGTGCTAATTCTGCTCCACCAGACTTAACAATCTTACCATTCATTAATACATGTACATGATCTGGAACGATGTAGTCCAATAAACGCTGATAGTGTGTAATTACAACTACCGCATTATCTTTAGATTTTAGCTTATTCACACCATTAGCAACGATTCTTAGAGCATCAATATCCAGTCCAGAATCTGTTTCGTCAAGGATTGCTAGTTTTGGCTCTAACATTGCCATTTGAAAAATTTCGTTTCGTTTTTTCTCACCTCCAGAAAACCCTTCATTCAATGATCGTGATAAGAATTTACGATCAATTTCCAACATTTGCGACTTCTCACGAATTAACTTTAACATCTCGTTAGCAGGCATATCCTCTAGGCCTTTTGCTTTGCGTGTTTCGTTTATTGCTGTCTTAATGAAGTTAGTAACACTTACTCCAGGAATTTCAACAGGATACTGAAATGATAAAAAGACACCTTTGTGAGCGCGCTCTTCTGCACCCAATTCGTCAATATTTTCACCGTCTAACAAAATTTCTCCTTCGTTAACTTCATAATCCTCTTTCCCAGCAACAACCGAAGCCAAGGTACTTTTTCCAGAACCGTTAGGTCCCATAATTGCATGAACTTCACCTGGTTTTATATCAAGATTTATTCCTCGTAATATTGCCTTATCTTCTACACTAGCGTGTAAGTTGTTTATCTTTAACATCTTATTCGTTTGATAATTTTATAACGTCGTCTTTATTTTCTTTCGGTGCCTCCACCATTAAAATTTCTTTAATCTCAACTCTATACTGCCAACCGTCTTCTCCTTCTGGTTTTTCGAATTTCCTAACACGAACTGTTACAGGAACCATATCAGTGGCTTCATTTTTAAAAGGTTTTACCTGAGCTTCCAACTGATGCATATTGTCGTCGACAACAACACCATAAATTTCGGAATTGGTTTGAAAAACTGCTGCATTATCAAAATACACATACTTACCTCTCATAGTGATTAGTCCGTCGTTTTGATCGTAAGATTTTGCACGGTTTTCTTCTAGATTAATCTCTGTCTTTGTTTCGTTTTTGCAGCTTATTATACTAACTAATATCAGTAAAAAAAATGTGATTCTTTTCATTATTATTGGGTTTATCCTACAGAACCTTCTAAACTTATTTCTAAAAGCTTTTGAGCTTCAACTGCAAATTCCATTGGCAATTTGTTTAATACTTCTTTGCTAAAACCGTTAACGATAAGAGCAATGGCTTTTTCTGTATCGATACCACGTTGATTGCAATAGAAAATTTGATCTTCACCAATTTTACTTGTTGTAGCTTCATGTTCTATCTGTGCGGACTTATTTTTGGCTTCTATGTAAGGGAAGGTATGTGCGCCACATTCATTTCCCATTAACAAACTATCGCACTGCGAAAAGTTACGCGCATTTTCTGCCCTTGGGCTAATTTGCACTAAACCACGATAAGAGTTTTGAGATTTTCCAGCTGAGATGCCTTTAGAAATAATGGTTGACTTCGTGTTTTTACCTAAGTGAATCATTTTTGTACCAGTATCGGCTTGCTGGAAATTATTAGTAACTGCAATTGAGTAAAATTCACCTACAGCGTTATCACCTTTTAGTACACAACTCGGATATTTCCATGTCACAGCAGATCCTGTTTCAACCTGTGTCCATGAAATTTTGGCGTTGGTTTCACATAAACCTCTTTTGGTTACAAAATTGTAAACACCGCCTTTACCTTCGGAGTTACCTGGATACCAGTTTTGTACTGTAGAATATTTGATTTCTGCATCTTCCAAAGCAATCAGTTCTACAACTGCAGCATGTAATTGATTCTCATCTCTACTTGGTGCTGTACAACCTTCTAGGTAACTGACATAGCTACCTTCATCAGCCACTACTAAAGTTCTTTCAAATTGACCCGTTCCTGCTTGGTTAATTCTAAAATAGGTGGATAATTCCATTGGACATTTTACACCTTTTGGGATATAACAAAAGGAACCATCACTAAATACAGCTGAGTTTAAAGCTGCATAGAAATTATCTTTTTGAGGTACAACTGTGCCAAGATATTTTTTTACCAGTTCCGGATGTTCTTGGATAGCCTCTGAAATACTCATAAATATGATGCCTTTTTCGGCTAAGGTCTTTTTGAATGTTGTCGCTACAGAAACCGAATCAACTACCACATCCATGGCTACACCAGCTAATTTTTTTTGCTCATCTAGAGAAATACCTAGTTTTTCGAAAGTAGCCAGTAATTCAGGATCTACCTCATCCAAACTGTCGTATTTAGGTTTGCTGTTTGGTGCAGAATAATAAGATATGGCTTGAAAGTCTGGCTTTTCATAATTAACATTAGGCCAATCTGGCTCAGTCATGTCTTGCCAAATTCTAAAAGCCTCTAATCTCCATTCGGTCATCCATTCGGGCTCCTCTTTTTTCTTTGATATGGCTCTTACAATATCTTCGTTAAGGCCATTAGGAAATGTTTCAGATTCAATATCTGTGTAAAACCCGTATTCGTATTCTTTGGTCTTTAATTCTTCTCTTAAATCGTCTTCAGTATACTTGCTCATCGCTAATTTTTAAAGTGAAAATGATTCTCCACAACCACAGGTTCGGTTGGCATTGGGATTATTGAAAACAAACCCGGTACCATTAAGTCCACCTGAATATTCTAAAGTGGTTCCAATAAGATATAAAAAGCTCTTTTTGTCTACAATGATTTTTACACCATTATCTTCAAAAACTTTATCGCCTTCGATTTGTTCCTTATCAAATTTTAGATCATATGACAAACCAGAACACCCACCACTTTTTACACCAACTCTAATATAGTCTGTATCAGGGTTATAGCCGTCATCACCCATCAATTCAACGACTTTTTTCTTTGCTTGTTCAGAAACTTTAATCATAATGTCAAAGTAGATTAATTCTAAATTGAATGCAAATATACGATATAACTGAGGTTAAACCATATTTACTAGCATTATATTAGCATATAATTTAATAGGAAATACTTATTTGAAATTAGCTAACCTTTGGCCTATAAAATCTTTGCTTAACGCTATATAATTTGTAGAGAATGCGTTGCAAATCCTTGCTTGGTAAAACTGTTTCTTTAAAATTCCCTTTGGCGTCTGTTTTAATTACCGTTCCGCAATTTTGGCAACTCAATCTAGAAGTATGGTCTATGAAAGTTTTTGTTTTTATGTAGTTATGTCCAAATACAGCGCACGGTAATACTTCATTTAACTTTCTCATTACTTCAGTATTAAGGCTTAACGTAATTTACGTAAAGAAAATCGCACATTACTTATCATAGGTCAATTTCCGATCAAATAGACACCTGTACCGATTCACTTTGACAACATGTTAACATTTTAGAAAGACAAAATAGGGGTCTCTTCCCAAAATTTCGGGATAGGCCTAATGATTTTGAAGGAGTATTAACAACTTGTAGATCTTAAACAAAATGAGACTCAAGAATAAGGTGTTTAAGCGAACTGAAGTTAAGAAAAGTTTGGCTTGGATTGTTGGAGACTTAAATGGAATAAACGTCGTAAGGTTGACTGAATATTCTTGTTAGATAGATTGCCATGATCAAAGTTTCCAGAAACATCTGTGGTCACTTTTATATCACAATGTCGACATCTGAGTTCTGTCGTTCGGTCAAGATTAGCTTTTACTTTTACATAATTATGACCGAGCACAGCACATGGTAATGCTTTGTTCGAAGTAGGTTTCATAATAATAGATTTGGATTTAAAATTTAGTGAATTTGTCGCTTAAGTACGTCAAAAAATCATAATTATTCGTTGAAATACATAATTTACATATAATATTCTTACAAAATTAATTTTGAAAGTCAGAATTATTTATAAAGGATGGGTCTGAAAGACTTAATAAAAATGCTTTTAAATCTGTTTTTTCTTGGGCACTTAATTGTACGCCACCTTGTTCTATTTGTTTCATTAAAGGATCAATAGTTGGGGAATCTTGTAGTCCTTCACTATAAAAATTTATGACCTCATCTAATGTCGCAAATCTTCCATCATGCATGTATGGAGCTGTAAATGCTAGATTACGAAGTGAAGGAGAACGAAACTTACCGTTATCATTTGGGTCACCTGTTACAGCACCTAATCCGAAATCTGAAAACGTGGCATCGAGTCCATTATTATGAAAATCGTTATCTGTCCAAAGCGGATTATTAGGATTACCATGACAGTGAAAGCAATCTCCTTTGTCTTCTCTAAGAAATATGTCTAATCCGTTTAACTCTTGAGCTGTTAAGTTAGTTTGGCCTAGCGAGTATCTGTCGAATTTTGAATTCGCTGAGATTAAGGTGCGTTCAAATTGTGCAATGGCTTTAGTTGTTAGCGTTTTAGTTATGGTTGTGGTATTAAATGCCAATCTGAATAATTCTGGATATTCAGGGTGATTTTGCAATCTTTCAATCACATCCTCCCAATTATTGTGCAATTCAATTGGATTTTGAACAGGTTCTTCTGCTTGACGTTCTAGGCTAAGTTCTTTGCCATCCCAAGCAAATCGTTCTTCATAATTCCAAGCCAGATTGAACAAAGGCATGGAATTACGTGTTCCAAAGACACCATCAACTCCAACACTCGTTGGAGTATTATCTGTAAATGAATTTTGTGGTGCATGGCAGGATGCGCAAGATTGTGTATTGTTGGATGATAAAATTCTATCAAAGAATAAGCGTTTTCCTAATGCGACTCCTTCAACAGTTTGAGGGTTATCTGAAGGAATAACAGGGCCAATTATATTGTCTGAAAAAATTTGAGGAATCTCTAGTGGTTGAGGTGTGGGTTGGTAATTGGAAACCGCATCGTCATTAGAACAACCTAAGAAAAAACCCAATCCAATTATGAAGAACAACCTTAAAGTCATGAGCCCAATTTACTGAAGAACATTACCTAAACTAAAGGCATCTTGTCCGTTTTCGTACATTAATATTTGCGCTGTTGAATTGGGCATTAGCATCTGATTGTGGACATTTAAATCCCATAGGTTTGGGGTTTTAAACCATTCTGCAATATTTACATTTACCTCAAATTCTACGTCATTGGTAATTGTAATAGCACCGAGATCGATTGTAAAAAAAGTATCTTGAGGAAAGCTTGGATTCGCACCAGGATTATCGACCGCTCTTATAGCATGGTAATTAAATCCTTGTTCCATCATATTAGAGTTGATAAATTTCCCATCAAATTGCATGTAATGATAACCTCCCCCTAACATGTCAGGTACATTAAAATTAGCGGAGTTTAAGTCTAAATAATTCTCAGCATTATCTTCATTGTCTAAACCAAAAGTAAAAGACACACTACTATAGTCTCCAGGTGTTATCTGTGTTTCTGGTGTGTATTCCATATTGGTTTCTGTGGTGAGATCTACCAAATTGTATACATCTAATTCTATTTGTTCACCATTAGCTTTTGTAAAGGTAATATCTGAAATCACATAGCGAAAGCGTTCAAAACTTATCAGGTCTCCATTAGCTGTGGTATATTGGATGGGACCAAAATTATAATCTCTAATGAGCGCTCCATCCCAATCATGGATGAATTTAAAAGTTGTTGACACCTTTGGCGCTTCACTTGGATCATCACTGTTGCATGACCAGAAAAAAACACTCAACATAGTATAAATAAATAACCTTTTCATTTAATTGATCTTAATAATTAATAGGTCCGAAAATCCTTTGTTATCCAAGATATCACCATCACTACTTGTAGTATTTCCAACAGCAATTATAGAACCATCGTTTAATTCGGCCACGCCGTAGGAAAAGTCAATATTAGATCCTCCAACGGTTATTTGCCATTCTAAAATTCCATTTGTGTCTGTCTTCACAATCCATGCGTCATTTTGACCTTTGTTTTCTGAAACATCAAAGTCACTACTTCGAGAGCTCCCTGAAAGAATTAAATCATTATTCTGAGATTTTACCATGGCTCTTGCGACATCAAAACTACTTCCTCCGACATTTCGTTCCCAAATCAAGGCACCATCAGGAGAAATTTTAATAAGCCATAGATCTGCACCACCATTATTTTTCGTGACATCATTAGAACTGCTTCGTGTATCACCAGTAATAATGAAATTTCCGTCATCAGCAGCTACTATAGCACGCGCTTCATCAATCTGATGACCACCAAATGATTTTTCCCAAATTAAATCTCCGGTTGATCCAATTCTGATAACCCAAAAGTCATAAGCACCGATATTTGAAGAAATGTCTGTGTCGTTACTATCCGAACTTCCAGCAATAATAAAATCACCATTATTTGTCTGAGCTATGCCTTGGGGAGTATCTGTGAAGTTACCACCGAAATAACGACTCCATTCAATATCTCCATTAATGCTGAGCTTTAAAGCCCAATAGTCACCTCCTGCATGTCTACCTAAATTTCTTGAGGTATTACCTTGTCCTCCAGAAGCGGTGACGTCTAATATTCCAGTGACTAAATAGCCTTGATCATTGGTTTGAATTAGCGATATTCCAGAATCGGCTCCTTGATATCCGAATGATTTCTCCCAGCTGATATTGCCATTTGAATCAAGTTTAACCAACCAATAATCTTGCAGACCAGCATTTGTTGAAACATCACTATCACTACTAAAACTATAGCCTAAAATCGCAAAACCTCCATCTAATGTTTGTATAATAGCGTTGCCTCTGTCATCATTAGAACCGCCATAAGTTTTTTGCCATTGTAAATTATCCTGTGCGTCAAACTTTAGTACCCAATAGTCAAAACTTTGGTCTTGTTTATCGGTTATATCTCCATCGTTGCTTTGCGTATATCCTAATATAGCATAGCCGCCATCGGTTGTTGCAATAATTGATTGTGCACTATCGTTGTTTGCACCTCCTAATGTTTTAACAAAAGAAATCTCAGCAGTTGGAGAACTTGATGAAGAATCGTCGGAACTGCAATTAAAGCATAAAAGCAATGAGAAAAAGCCACATATGTATGAGGTCCTTTTTAGCGACATACATATTAATTTGTTGGTCTAACAATGTACAGTCCTCCTTCAATATCACTAACAATAATATTCCCACTTTCAAAGAAGGGATAAATATTCCAAGCTCCATTAAAAGCCGTATTATCATTCGGTACAAAGGTGTCTAGGAATCCAATTTCTGTCATAACTCCAGAGTCAAGATTTGAAATATCGACTGCTCTTAGACCTGCAGTATAATTGGCCACATAAAAAATATTACCAACAACATAACCATTATGATCTATAGCAGAAGTCGGACCAAAATAATCCATATGAAACATTGGTGCATCTAAATCTGAGAAATCAAAAACTACAGTTCTTGAGTTGATGCCAAAATTAATTTCATCTATTTCATCACCTAGTAAAAAGTATTCCATATTTTCAGTAAACCAGCCTTGATGAGTGTAGCCAATATTATCGTAACCGATAGTTGAAATTTGAACAGGATTAGCTTTGTCTGTAACATCTACAATAACGACTTCATTTTCGTTACTACCTATTAAAATTTCTTTACCAACGTGATCTGTATCTGGTCCATTATAGGTTACAACTTGGGCATCATGAGAGTATGCGTCATCAGCATAACCACCTGCAGCTGTTGGTGACGTCGGATTTTGAATATTTATAAAATGAGGGCCACCATTAAACGTGTTGGAACCAACAGCATAAGCAAATCCACTATCTTCATTGATAACTATATTATGAGCACTTCCAAAACCATTATAATTAGCATCTGCTGAAAACGTAACGGGCGGATTAGCAACATCTCTTAAGCGTGTAAGATCAAAAACTTGCATACCGTGTCCACTAGCTTCACTTACAATAAAGGCATGATCGTTATAAGTTTTAATATCTCTCCACGGACTATTTGACGTTGCAGTTGGTAAAGTACCTAATAGTATAGGTTCAGAAGGATCTGATATGTCAACAAATGCAGAACCACTCGTTGTACATACTAAAGCATATTCTTTTCCAGTAGTTGGGTCCGTCCAGCCCCAAGAATCATTGCCTTCTGCTCCTGCACCACCTAAAACATCTATTGGAATGTGACTCATTAAGTCAAATCCATTACAAGGATGGCCATTAGCCATACCGTTTATACATGGAAATTGAGGTACTATGGTGTTGTCGTCACAAGCATCACCAATGCCATCATTGTCAGAATCTTCTTGATTAGGATTGGCAGTTAATGGACAGTTATCATCGTCATCTAAGATACCGTCATCATCATCGTCGTCATCACAAGCATCACCAATACCATCGATATCTGTATCTAATTGATCAGTATTAGCTACTGACATACAATTATCTAACGTGTTAGCAATGGAATCATTATCAATGTCATTATTGGCGTTACCACCATAATCTTCATTAGAACACCCGTGAATAAAGAAACTAAGGAAAATAGTTAAGCATATAGATTTACATAGGGCAGTAAATTTCATAATCTTTTTTTTAGCAATTTACAGTAAATTTTACATATCGATGAAAATGGTATGTAATAAACGCTAATAAAGCCACTATTATTTAAAAAAGCATAATATTTTTGCAGTATGATAGAAGATAAGAATCCAAAACGTACGCCTTTGAGCGAGTTGGGTGAATTTAAACTCATAGAGCACCTAACTAAACATTTTGAAATAAATCAAAAATCCACAGTTAAAAGTATTGGTGATGATGCTGCAATATTGTCTTTTGGCGATAAAGAAACAGTGATTTCTACCGACTTGTTGGTAGAAGGAGTACATTTTGATTTGAGTTATGTGCCGTTAAAACATTTAGGCTATAAGGCGGTTATGGTAAATCTATCTGATATTTGCGCCATGAATGCTATGCCAACTCAGATTACAGTCTCTATCGCTGTGTCCAATAGATTTCCACTCGAGGCTTTAGAGGAATTATATGCCGGAATTACAACTGCGGCTAAACTATATAATGTTGATGTAGTTGGAGGTGACACAACGTCTTCTACGTCTGGATTAATAATCTCAGTTACTGCTTTAGGAGAAGTTGAAAAAGATAATGCTGTTTTAAGATCAGGAGCAAAACCAAATGACTTGTTAGTGGTTTCTGGTGATATTGGTGGAGCATATATGGGATTACAAGTTTTAGAGCGGGAGAAAGAGGTATTTAAGGTTAATCCTAACTCACAGCCAGATTTATCGATGTACACATATATTGTAGAGCGCCAATTAAAACCTGAAGCTAGAAAAGACATTATTACACTTTTAACACAGCTAGAGGTGAGGCCAACAAGTATGATAGATATTAGTGATGGTTTATCATCTGAGATCATACACCTTTGTAAGCAAAGTAATGTCGGAGTTGATCTTTATGAAACTAAAATTCCATTAGATCCACAAGTGATTTCTACATGTGAAGAATTTAATATTGATAGCACAACTATTGCATTAAACGGCGGTGAAGACTACGAGTTACTAATGACGATTTCTCAAGAGGATTATCCAAAAATTAAAGGGAATCCAAATTTAACCGTAATTGGTTACATGACGGAAAAAGACAAAGGTATGCACTTGGTCACCAGAGCAGATGAAAAAATCGCTATAATTGCTAAGGGATGGAACGCGCTTAATAATCAATCATAAGAAGCTTCTGACTTCTTTCTAATCGCTTCATATGAACACGATTTAAAACAGAGTTGATTTCTTTGTGTTTTGGCGTTAGGGGAATGAATTTACCATTTCCATCAATGGTCATTTCAGAGTTGCAACGCGTACATTTGTATTCTTTAACATGGTATGTCACAACTTTTGAGATTTTATAGTCGTGCCCAATTAGTGAACAAATAACATTTTTCATTATTAATTTGTCTTATAGGAATTAAAGTCATTATTAGGAACTTAAATATAATAAAACAAGTTGTTCACAAGTTATTAACAATCAACAAATCGATGAACTGATTGTTTTTCGCTTTGAACGCATTAGTCTGTTGTTGTAGATACGTTCTAGAGTGGTATTTATCTCTCGGTATTTTGGGGTTAATTCTATAAGTTTGCCGTTGCTGTTGGTAGTTAATTGTTTGTTACAACGTGTACAAGTGTATTCTTTAACATGATTGGTTACTTTCTTTGTCATTTTGTAATCATGACCAAAAAAATCGCAGTATAATTTTGCAGGCATAAGCAGGTTGTATTAGTTTTTTTGAGTTTTTGTCCTTTAAACTTAGAAAAATAAATAATATAAAAACGCTAAAAGGTTTCATTTTTCGATGAAATGTAATAATAAGTAAGATAAATCTGATTTATTTTCAATATGACTCATGTGGCCTTCTGATAATTCTTCAAGTATAATCTTGGTATCCTTGGTCTGAGATTTGAGGTTTTTCGCACTAATCAAAATATCTTTTTGTCCTAAAATAAGAAGTTGTTTTCCTTTAACTTTTTTAAAGACTTCCAAACGATTTGGTCGTAATCGCATTCCTTCATTGGCAGCAATGTAACCTTGTACAGGAGTTTCTAAGGCAATAGCAAGTGCTGATTCATAGGCGCTCTTAAACTTCATCTTGCTTTCTGCCGCAAATAGATTAGCAAAAGACATACGTACCATGTTTTCAAAATTCGATTTTACCATCTCATTAGCTCTTGCTCGTAATGCTTTTCTATCATCATCATCTGCTTCAAATGTAGAATTCATGAGGCATAAACTCTCTACTAATGCTGGTTCTTGTTCTGCCAGGGCTAGTGCAACATAACCACCCATGGAATGCCCTATGATTTTCGCCTTAACAATATTTAGTTCATACAAAACAGCACGCAAAGCATCTGCCATAGCTTCCATAGTGTGAACATAACCAATACAATCGGTCTGGCCATGACCTAATAAATCAATACAGATTACACGATTATTCTTAGATAATTCTGGAATAAAATCCACCCACATAGCGCTTGTTTCTAAAAAGCCATGCAAGAGCACAACGGCTGGCCCTTCACCATTATCCGTATAATAAATCGTACTGTTTTTATATGCTACAATCATAGATGCAAAGATATGTTTTGATTGTAGTATTGACCTGCTTTTCTGAGTAACATTTTATTATATTTGATGCTATTCACAACAAATCAAAAATCAAATGATTTTAAAGCGATTATTAGTCTCGGTTTTAGTTTTAAACAGTATTTCTCTTACTGCACAAATTGAAGAATCCAAGTTAGATAAACTCATTCAAGAAACCTTATCCACTTATGAGGTACCTGGAATTTCAGTAGGTATTTATAAAGATGGCAAAGAAGTATATGCCAAAGGTTATGGAGTACGGTCTTTAACAACAGGCAAAGACATGAATTCTAAAACCTTAGTTGGTGTGGCGTCCAATAGTAAAGGGTTTACCTGTTTTGCTTTGGCAATGATGGTAGATGCTGGTAAGCTCAATTGGGATGATCCTGTTCGTAAATATATTCCAGAATTTCAATTGCATGATCCATGGGTCACTGAGCACTTTACGGTTAGAGATTTAGTAACACATCGCAGTGGTATGGGACTTGGAGCCGGAGATCTTATGTTCTTTCCTGAAGGGAATGATTTCACGGTTAAAGATGTCATTAATAATGTAAAATACTTAGAGCCAGAAACCTCTTTCAGAAGCAAATTTGCATACAATAACAACATGTTCATTATTGCTGGTGAAGTTTTAAAACGTGTGAGTGGGTTATCATGGGAAGACTTTATTGAAACTAAAATCATGAAGCCCGTTGGGATGCTTAACTCAAAAGCATCTTACAATAGAGTTACTGATAAGTCTAATATTATTGATGCACATACCAGAGCTGAAGGAAAGGTGATTCAAATTCCACACGATTGGAGTGAGACTGCTAATGCAGCAGGAGGTATCGTAAGTAATGTTCATGATATGATGACATGGGCCAAATTCTTAATGAACGATGCGGTTACGGAAAATGGGGAACGCTTATTAGATGCTCAATTATTTCATGAGTTATGGCAATTGCAAACTCCATTAACAGTTAGATCTGGCGATTGGTATAATTCAAATTTTAGAGGCTACGGTTTAGGTTGGTTTGTAACAGATGTTAAAGGCGGACATAAGCAAGTGTACCATACAGGTGGCTTATTAGGAACGGTAACTCAGTTCACTATGATTCCAGATTTAGATTTGGCCATTGTGGTGTTAACCAATCAAATGAATGGTTCGGCTTTTAATACCATAACCAATACGATTAAAGATACTTACTTGGGTTACGAAGATAGAGGTTGGTTAAAAATGCTTGGTGAGCGCAATGCAGATTACCTTAAGTATAACGACAGTATTAAAGCAGCGGTTTATAGCAAGACTGAGAAAATGAAAGGCAATACTACGCTTCCTAAATCAGAAAACATTGTTGGTACATACACGGATGATTGGTTTGGTGATATTATGATTTCTTATGATGGCAATAATTACAATATCAAGAGTAAACGCTCTCCAGTTTTATTTGGCGAATTATTACCATATAATACGACTACATACGTGGCCAAGTGGAACAATAGAAGTTTTGATGCCGATGTCTTTGTGCAATTTACCTTTAATGAAAAAGGCGAAGCGGTTTCCGCGAGTATGAAATACATAGCGCCGATTACCGATTTTAGTTTCGACTTTCACGATTTAGAACTCGTTAAGACCAACTAGGTGAATATTCAACGTAAAGAACTTTTAGTTACAAGTTTTGCACTTTTCTCGCTGTTTTTTGGAGCTGGAAATTTGTTGTTACCTCCATTATTGGGCTACAATTCTGGTGATAGTTGGCTTTGGGTTGCTGTGGGTTTTATGATTACGGCAGTAGTTATTCCTATTATTGGCATTTTAGCCCATGCTAAATTGCAAGGGACCATGTACGATTTTGGGAAGAAGGTTGCTCCTTGGTTTAGCTCAGTGTATTGCGTCATTGTATATCTAATTTCAGTGGCCATTCCATCCCCAAGAACAGCTTCTGCTACGCACGAAATTGCCATACATCCTGTCTTTGGAACAAGCCCATTGTTAACCAGTAGTATTTACTTTGCTTTGGTTTTAGTGTTTGTGCTAAACCGTTCAAAAATCCTGAATCTTATCGGTAAGTTTTTAACACCGTTTATCGTCATCATGTTATTAGTGGTGATATGTATAGGTTTGTTTTCCTCTTCCTTAGCTACTGGAGCATCATCTTTTGAAACACCAATTGTTTCAGGGATTTTGGAAGGCTATCAGACCTTTGATGCTATTGGAGCTGTTGTGGTTGGCGCCGTGATTATCGTATCCCTGAAATTTAAAAATATGAAGGTGAGTCAGTTTGAATCTAAACGAAAACTGATACGCCAATCTGGTTTTATAGCAGGATCTGGATTGTTTCTTATTTATGCAGGTCTTATTGCCGTTGGGGCCTATTATGGCTCGCAAATAAATATTGATGCAGCGTTAAGTACAGACATGCAGCGTGCTAATTTATTACGTGGTATTAGTATTGCTGCATTAGGTAATTTTGGAAATACAGTGTTGAGTATTCTAATTTCATTGGCCTGTTTTACGACAGCTGTTGGTGTTGTAGCAGGTACTGCAGATTACTTTAGAGGTTTGTTTTATAAATCCCAAACGGCATATGTGGCTACAGCGGTTATAGCCTGTTTAGCAGGAGTCGGAGTTGGACAATTAGATTTCCATTCTATTATTATTATAGCCTATCCTATACTCCTATTTATATATCCAATTACCATAGTGTTGATTTTGTTAAATGTACTATCAGATAAAGTGGCCACACCATTGGTGTTTAGAGTTGTGGTTTTGGTAACCTTTGTATTTAGCTTACCAGACGTAATTGGCTTTGTGCGTCCATCCGAACAATTGCAAATTATCACAGCGTACATTCCTCTCGCAAAGCATAGTTTAGGTTGGGTTTTACCAGCGCTTTTAGCCTTTACGATTACAACTTTAGTTCAACCTAAAAATAAAGAGGTATAAGACGAAACGTCTATTTTTAAAGTTGAATTTATTGACAGAATACCAATTAGATATTCCGCGATTTTATTAAAACAATCAAAACCAACGCATGAAATATATGGGCAGTAAGGCACGGTTTGCCAAAGATTTATTACCCATTATTTTAAAGGATAGGAAGTCTAACCAAGTCTATTTAGAGCCCTTTGCAGGTGGTATGAATATGACAGACAAGGTTGATGGCATACGCATTGCCAATGACCAACATGAGGAGCTCATGGCCATGTGGCAAGCCTTAATTTATGACGGTTGGGATCCGCCACAATCGATCAGTGAGGAGGAATACCGATACATTAAATACAACCAAGAATAATATCCAAAGCATTTAGTGGCTTATGTGGGTTATAACTCGTTTGGTGGTTAATGGTTTGCAGGCTACCGACGCGATAAACAAGGCAAGCGTGATTATTGGTCTGAGCATTACCGTAATATCACCAAACAAGTACCCAACTTAGAAGGAATACAACTCTCTTGCAAATCGTATTTAGATATAGACATCCCATAAAGTAGTGTTATTTATTGTGATCCACCATATGCGTCCACCACGAAATACAGAGACGGTTTTGATCATGAGCAATTTTGGGAATGGTGCCGCCAACAAAGCCAAGCAGGTCATCAAGTCTTTATTAGTGAGTATAATGCACCAGAAGACTTTACATGCATTTGGGAAAAAGGGGCTAAAACCACCTTTTCATGGCATGCTAAAAACCTATCGACTAAAAAAAGTGTGGAACGGTTGTTTGTTTAAGAAATGAGGTGAGAGCCGATTTCATTGGTTAAGAAATACATCAAGCAAATCTCTCAACTCTTTTGCCTTATCTTTAGTGAACTGAATATTTTGTTTAGAACCTCTTTCTCTTTCTTTGTCACCCATTGCATAGGTTCTTAATTGAAGATACTCCTTTTCAATAATTATATCACCAACTACATGTCCTGATCGTAGATTAATAGAATCTTTTCTTTCTCGAATAATTTTTCCAAGTACTGCCATACATTTATTTGTTTATAAATGTAAATGTAACATTACATTTGTACTTTTATAAAAATCAAAAAAATTAATGAATAATAAACTTGTTTTTTCGGGTCACGAAACTTTTCACTGTAAGAACATGTGGCTGAAAAAAGGATATGATTTTGTTGAAAATGAAGGTAGATTTGTTGATGAAGCTTGCATTGATCTCGGAGTTGGACGCAATATGGTCAGTTCTATAAGGTTTTGGTTGAAAGCCTTTCATATTATTGATTTTAAAAATGAGCAATCCACTCAACTAGCAAATTTTTTATTTAATGAGGAAAATGGTGTAGATAAATACCTGGAAAGTGAAACTTCGCTTTGGCTTCTTCATTACCTTTTAGTCATAAATAATTATTCTTCAATTTATTCAATTGTTTTTAATGACTTCAGGAAACTGAAACCTGAGTTTAATAAAGAGAATTTTATCTCTCACGTTCTTGGCATAGATTCTGGGCTAAATAAAAACACTCTTGCTAAAGATTTTGGTGTTCTATTAAGGATGTATTTTTCTAAGAATGAAAAAGATATTGAAGATAGTTTTTCAGGAATCTTATCAGATCTAGAATTAATACATGAAATTAAGAAAGATAATTCGACGAAATATATTGTCCATAATACTAAACAAGAAGGTATATCACCTGAGTTAGTTCTTTCTGTGATATTAATGAATAATGAATATGGGAATTCAATAAGTTTTAAAAATCTTTATAGTGACTATAACAGTGTAGGTAGCATTTTTGCGTTTACAAAAGAACAACTAGAAAGTAAACTAATTGAGATATCCAATCAATATGATGATATCATTTATTCTAATGATGCCGGAATAAAGGAACTTCAATTTAAAAATGAAAAACCAAATCCGTTTGATATTCTAAGGTCTTGCTATGAATAAAATAAAACAATTATCCTCAATAAATATTATCAGAGACCAAGATAAGTCTATTGAATATTTCCCTACGGAAAATACGAAACGCATTGCAGAAAACATATTAAACGAGTTTAATGTTGGTGTACACAGTTTTAGTATTATTGGATCCTATGGAACCGGAAAATCTTCTTTTTTATGGGCGTTTTGTAGAAGTCTTTCAGACTCTAGTGAAGACAACTATTTTGATCTTAACATCAGTAATTTCGGAAAATCTGAGTTCATAAATATTGTTGGAGAGTATAATTCTCTGATAGATTATTTTAAGGACTATTTTTCAGTTGAAAATAAGTTAAAAGGGAACCAAGAAATTTTTGATAGTATATATCAAGAGTATGATAAGGTAGTCAAGAAGCAAGGGTTACTTGTAATTTGTATTGATGAGTTTGGTAAATTCCTGGAATATGCTGCAATGCATAATCCTGAAAAGGAAATGTATTTTATACAGCAACTTGCAGAGTTTGTGAATGACTCAAGAAGAAATATTATTTTACTTACTTCTGTTCATCAAACTATAGACTCTTATGCAAATCAACTGTCATTAGCTCAAAAAAATGAATGGAAAAAAGTAAAAGGGAGGTTAAGAGAAATGCCGTTTAACGAACCTGTTGAAAATTTACTTTTTTTAGCTTCTAAATATTTAAGTACTTCATATAAATCCAACGATAAGTATAACGACTACAATAAAAAATTATATGAGCTCAACCAAAAGCACAACTGTTTTTCTATTTCTAAGCAATTAGTAAGTAATATCGGTAATGGCTTATACCCTCTAGATTTTTTTTCTGCCACTATCTTAACCTATACTTTACAAAGATATGGTCAAAATGAAAGATCCTTATTCACTTTTCTAAACACATCAGATCACCTTGGATTGCATAGTTTGAATAACCAAGAGGTCTTTGATTTACCAAAGTTGTATGATTATTTGTTTGTAAATCTCTATTCAATTTTAGTAACTAAACACAATCCAGACTATAGTCAATGGGCTCTAATAAAAGATGCGATTGAAAGAGCGGAAGCTAAAATTGAAGAACACCAAGATTTGGCCTTAGATTTATTAAAAACCATTGGCTTGCTAAATCTGTTTGTCAGTAAAGGAGCTAGTATAAATGAATTTTTCTTATTCCTATATTTTAGTTATAAATATGAGCAAAGTATAGTTTCAGAAATTATTAAATCACTAGTTAATTTTAAAATTATTCGATTTAACAGTTTCAATAATTCTTATAAGCTTTTTGGTGGAACTGACATGGATATTGAAGGTGCTATATTGAAAGTCAGTGAGAATTTAGATGAAAGGATAGACGTTGTTCATAAATTAAATGAGGCGTTTGATTTTCCGGTTTTAACTGCAAAAGAAACCCTCTATACAACAGGAACACCTCGACTTTTTAAATTTCAAATAAGTCAAGATCCAATATTTGAGACGCCTAAAGATGAAATAGATGGTTTCATTAATTTAATGTTTAATGAGAAACTAACCGAAAAAGATTTGTTAGAGCAGACCTCAAATAAGGATATGCCAATCTTGTACGGATTATATAAAAACTCATCAACTATAAAGACCACTCTTTTAGATATTGTTAAGACAGAAAAGGTAAGAGCTGATGTAGGTATAGATGATAAGTTCGCTAAAATTGAATTAGATTCGATAATTAAAAGTCAAAAAGCTTTATTGAATCATTATGTATTGGATTCGCTTTACTCTAAAAATATTGATTGGGTTTTTAATGGAGAAAAAATAGAAATTCAAAGTAAACAAGAATTAAATAAACGACTTTCTAAAATTTGTGGTGAAATATATCCTTATGCACCAAATATTAATATGGAATTAATAAATAAGCATAAGGTTTCTGGAGCTATAAGCTCAGCAAGAAAATTATATTTTGAAAACTTAGTAAATAATTGGGCTGAATCAGACCTGAACTATCCTAAAAATAAATTCCCTGCCGATAAAACTATTTATTGGAGTTTAATTAAGAATACGGGAATTCATAGAGAAATAAATGGTGTATTTACACTAACCACACCAAACGGTGATGATGAAAATTTAATTAGAGTATGGCAAGTGTGTGAGACATTTTTAGAACATGCCAGAAAAGAACAGAAACCAATCACAAATTTAATAGAACGATTAAAGACGAAACCATTTAAACTAAAGCAAGGAGTTGTTGATTTTCTAGTGCCAACGTTTTTGTTTGCTAAGCGTGGTGATTTTGCTCTTTACAATGTTGATGGTGGTTATATACCATATATAAATGAAACAATTCTTTATCTCATAACTAGAAATCCCCAAGAATATTCAGTAAAAACTTTTGAATTAGACAATCTAAGATTAAATCTTTTTAATAAATACAGAATTTATTTAAATCAAGATAGAGAGACTACTATGTCAAATGAGTCCTTTATTGAAAGTGTAAGACCATTTTTAATTTTGTATAAAGGATTGACTGAATATTCAAAGAAGACAAAACGACTTTCTTCAGAGGCTTTAAAGTTAAGACAAGCTATATCACATGCTGAAGATCCTGAAAAAATGTTTTTTGAACAATTCCCGTTAGCCCTTGGTTGTGACGTCAAAGAGCTCATTAATGATGAAAAACAATTTGATGATTATATCATTAAATTTCAAAAAACAATACTCGAAATAAAGAACTCTTATTTAGCCCTTCTAGATCGATTTGAGAATTATTTGACCGAAGAAATTTTAGGAACTAAAGAAGATTTCCCAAAGTATAAAACGCAACTTCAAAAACGTTTTAGCGCTTTAAAGGAACATCAAATTCTAGCATCGCAAAAAACATTTATGCTTCGTGTAAATTCTGAGTTAGATGATAGAGATAGTTGGTTAAATTCAATATGTTTTGCGCTATTATCGAAACCAATGGATAGAATTTCAGATAAGGATGAAGACGTTTTAAAAGAAAAGCTTAGTCTCATTGTTAAAGAATTAGATAACTTATCAGATGTGCATAGTATAGATTATGACGAGGACAAAGAAGAGGTATATAAATTAGATTTCACATCTCAAGATGAAGGAATGAAAAATCATCTAATTCGAATCTCAAAAGAGCAGAAAGAAACAGTGAAAAAAACTATTGCTAAAATTGAAGATAATTTAGAACTTGATAAACAATTACGAATTGCTGTCTTAGCAGAATTATTGAAAAGAGAACTTAATGAGTAAACTGCAACATGTATTAGGAATTTCAGGTGGTAAGGACAGCGCTGCCTTAGCGATTTACCTCAAGAAAAAACATCCAGAAATTGACTTTAAATACTATTTCACCGACACTGGCAAGGAGTTAGATGAGACCTATCAATTAATCGATAATTTAGAAAGTTATTTAGGTATTGAGGTTAATAGATTGGAAGATGAAAAAATTGCAAGCACCAATGAAGATCCTTTTGATTTTCATTTTAAATCATTCAGAGGCTATTTGCCATCACCACAAGCAAGATGGTGTACAGCGTTAATGAAACTTAAACCTTTTGAGAAATTTGTTAGTGGTAAGCCAACAGTGTCTTATGTGGGTATTAGAGGTGACGAACAGAGAGAAGGCTATATTTCTAGAGAAAAGAATATTCAGTCTATATTTCCATTCAGAAGAAATATTTGGAGCCAAGATGTTTTGGAAAAAATCTTTCATCCAGATAATAAAGAACAATTATTAGATAATTACGCTCAATTTTTCAGTGGGAACAAATTAGATAAAATAGATGCAATTTTCTCTTCAGCAATTTCTTTTAATAGAAATTATAGATTAGAAAAGGAACGTATTATTAAGGAAAAATTAGATGGGTTATTACAGATTGGTGTAGCCGAATATAATAAGAGTGTTTTTCAGTATCTAAAAAATACAGATTATCCGTTATCTCTAGAAGAGGATTATCCATTATTAGAAAATGAAGATAATTTGGTAAGAGCTGATATTTTTAAAATTCTTGAAGAAAGTGGTGTTGGCGTGCCTGCTTATTACAACAAGGTTAAGTACGAAGTAGATGGCCAAGTAGGTGAATATGCTCGAAGCAGATCTGGCTGTTATTTCTGTTTTTTCCAACAAAAGATAGAATGGGTTTGGTTATATGAGCAACATCCCGAAAAATTTAAAGAAGCTATGAAGTATGAGAATGAAGAAGAACACTTTACGTGGATACCAAATGAGTCTCTACAAGAACTTATGGAACCAAAACGAATCAGAGAAATTAAATTAGATCACTTAAAACGCACCAATAAGCATAAGTCTAAAAACTCTAAGTTTTTATTAGATATTTTAGATGATACAGAGAGTGATGCTTGTACCGCTTGTTTCATATAATGCAAAGACTAAATACATTTCAAAAGCTAACCTACTATGAGAAGTATTATGCTAACCCCGTGTCTGGAATACCTAAAGAGAGTGGCATTTATTATTGGGTCTATTGGCCTCAAATAAATAGTAAAATGAGTGTCACAGATGTTGAAAAAAAACTTTTAGAGTATACCAAAAATGGACTTCTCTTTTCTGAAAAAGTACGAGGCAAGTATAAATATGAAGCAGTCATAAACGAGCAGTGGTATAAAGACAATGGCAACATTTTCGGTCTAGCCGAATCGAAAAAAAATATATTAATTAATTATTTGAAGGCAGATTCTAAAAATTTAAAGTTTTTCGTTGATTATTTTGAAAGAATATGTTTTTCTAGACCATTTTATATTGGTAAAGCAAATAATCTACGGACTAGATTAGCGAGTCAGCATTTTAAAGGTAAGACAGAGATTATGGGGCAAATTGTCAAATATGGTATTCCAAGGAATGATATTTATGTTGGATATGAAGTTGTCGAAGACAACGCTCCGGAAAAAGTTAATGTTGTCTTAGAGGAAATTTTTTCTAGAAACGTAAAACCGGGAATAACAAAAAAACCAAATTAGGTATGAGTAATATCAACGAAATAGATGATTTCGATGAAATCGAAAAGGGCGGAGCTAATGAACAAACAATTAAGCTTTCAAATTTATATAATGTTATTGTTGGTGGTTTTGAATTGGATTCGGGTATTAGAACCTATTTGTGCTCAGTTAAGGTTGAAGATCTTGAACAAGACATAAGTTTTTATGAAGAACTCACAAAAGATAAGTCTTGGCCTGTCAGTCAAATAATTCAACGAGAAGTTGATGATATAAGGGTTTCTAATATTTCTAAAAGCTATATTTTAGGAGAAGGTAGACCTATAAAGTACTTTCCTCCAATTATTGTTGCAATCTTACCAAAACAAGAAGACGGTCAAATTAAGTTACAGTTCAAAAAATCTGATTCAGTAGGTGCTGATATCAGGAATATGATTTTTGAAAAATCTATTTTCAGAGATAATGACAAACTAAAGTCTTATTTTCTAAGTTGTGAGAATTTAACAAAAGCAGAAAATCTCTTTCTTCTAAATGTAGCAAAGGTCTTTGATTTAAATATTTTATGTTGGAACAAAACAGACTATTATGCTATTGTCATTGATGGACAACATAGGCTTGACGCATTGCTTAAAAGCAAAAATGAAGACCAAAAAATTGCTGAGTTTAAACAAGATGTCGCTTTTTTAGATTTCAGTGAATATGTAATAAATAATGAAGGTAAGGATAATAGTCTTTCTCCTGTTGAGGTAGTAAGAAGGGTATTTATTGATATAAATACAAATGCAAAAAAAGTTGGAATTGTCCGTCAAATACTTATGGATGATAAAGACTTAGCATCCTTGATGGTTCAATCCATTGTAGAATCAGTTAATACCGATGGTACAGATAAATGCTCTGATATGTATATTAAATCTGAGTTAGTTGATTGGTATGGAAAAAGTCTAAAGCATCAAATACCACATATAACAGGTATACTTTCTTTATATCAAATTTTTAATGATTATTTAGTTCAAAATAGTTTGAACTCAATTGACGATCATAGAAGTAAGTCGAAGGTTAGGCGATGGGTAAAAAGTATGAATGATAGATTTTTTATTGATACCATAATTGATGAAAAGAAATCAGATATTTCAAAGCTCGAAAAAGATGAAATTACATATTTAGAAAATATAAAACTCAATGAGGAATTAAGTGAAGATTATGGTGAGGAGTTCAAAGAATCAGAATTGTTTACATACGACTACAGAGTTTTAGATATTGCTACTGAACGATTCAATTTAGTATATGTTCAGTCCTTTGTTAAGATTTTTAATGAATTCTTACCATATAATGAAGTTCACAAAATTATAGAACAAGAAGGTGGCTTTACTAAAGGACATATTTTGAATACTGCTTTAATTGCTTCTCCAAATAAGTTTAAAACTTCTAGTTTATTAAGAAGTGAATTGTCAAAAATCAGGGTCTTAATAAAGGATCAGTTAGATGAAAAATTCTTTTTATTTTTTACAGTATTATTTCAAAAATCCCTGTTTTTTAATCTCATTCAAAGATTTGATATGGTAAATTCTTTAGAGATGAACAATGAGGACAGTTTGGAAATAGCTAATGCATATATAGAAGAAATAAATACTTTAGTCAATTTTTGTCTAGATAAAGACAATAGTTTATTTGGTTTCAAAGATAAATTGAATATTGAAATAGACAATAACGACGATCTCTCAGAACTTGGGACTATTGCTTCGTCTTTTTGGGATGGGATTATTTATGAAAATAACAATATAGTGTACAATACTCAAGGAATTAGAACATTATCTGCCTTTATTGATTTAGTATTAGATATAATGAAGAACAAAGATGACAATCTATATCAGCCTCCATCATTATCTGATTTGCCTTATGTTGCGTCTAGAGTGAGAAGAATAATAACCAAGCAATATGATATGATTTCAGAAGATGCTGTTAATGAGTTAGTGGAAAAAGTTATAGAATTAAAAAATAATTACATCCTAAATTATTTTAATCTTCAACTTTAATTTTTAATGCTGTTTTTTATAGAAAAAGGCATTCCCTTTTTTAAAGTATTCTAGTTTACCTTTCGTTCGTAAATGCATTAATTCGCATGATGAAACTTTAAGTTCTTTCATCATTTCTTTGCTACTCAAGTATTTTGGTTTTTCGTTACTCATAATTGTTTAGACGTTTAATCAGCCAAACCTTGCATCATCTCTTCCATTCCTCCAAAATTGAGGATAAATGTAGAGTAATAATGGTCAAATAAATCCTTTAGATATTGTCCTAAGTCTACATGCTCTAGCTCGTCTTTGCCTTCTTGTTTTTGCTTTATTTCGTAGCCTCTATTTTTACTAATAGTATATAAAAACAAGGTGTGAAAATATACAGAGGTATAAAACTTTCGATTTGCAATTTCTAATTGTTCTTGGTTTGGGTTTTTGTATTTAGATTTAAAGGTTTTTAATACGGAGCTATCCATATTAATAAAAATAGCATTTAAGTTGTCACCTTGAGCTTCAGGTGCCATTACCGTTTTAATGTCCATGTCTAAACTTGTAGCGGTTTCAACATCTTCCCAAGACACTGCATTTTCGCCTTTACCTTCTTTTTCCTTATAAGCAAAAACCATATTTGGTAATCCTAAGGATTCATTATCTTCATCTTGCTTTGGTGCTTTCTCTTTTTTAGCTTCTTTATCCGCAATCTTAACCCAAAAGAGTTCATTAAAATCCTCTCCAGGTGCGGTCAGTGAAACTTTCATTTGCACAGCATCTCCTACTTTTAAAGTGTCCTTAGGATTCAAACTAATTTTAATAGTGCCCTTGTTAGGGCTACTTTTTATAACATTAAATAATTCCGAAGGTTCCTTAGGTTCGCCAGGTGCATCACCACCAAAAAGATCATTGGACTTTACATTTAAAATAGATATTTGTAACTCACCAGGATCTTCTGTTCTATCAAAATAATCGTTTTCTACGTCTGTACTAAACTTAATAGTTTTTTCGCCATTTAAAGGAATTTTTGCCACTTCTTGCTCACCATCATTTTTGGCATTTATTTTAAACATTGATGGATAGCGTTGAGGGTTAAAAGGTGTTTCTTCTTTTTCCTTCTTAGAAGGTTTTTTCTCTTGCTTAGATTTCTTCTCCTTTTTTAAGTCGAGTTTAAAGGTATCGTTCAGAAGTTTCATTAAATCGGAATCTAAAGGTAGATTCTTAGAAAAGTTTTTTAGTAGGTCACTAGTTTTCGATGAGGTATCAATATCAACAGCTTGTTTTCTCCTTTTCTCTATTTCTGCTAATCTACCATCAGACTTACTTAATTGGGAGGCAAGGAAACTTCTTAGATAGTTTACTTCATCACCACTTTTTAATCGATCTCGTGAAGCCATAAACAATTCTTTTCTGAAATCATATTTCATATTAGTACAATCAACATGAATAAGTAAATGGCTTTTCAGTAAATTTAGCTTTAATGAACGAGTGATAAATTCGGAGGTGTAATGACCATGAACTTGACCATTGAGAGAGAACATCACAGCCATATTATTTTTAAAATATCTACTCTGAATTACTTGCTTGGATTTCTTTAAATCATAACCTCTTACTTTGGTTTTAAAAACATAACAGGACACCTTCGCACTGCCAAAAGTTTCATCATCAAAATCGACAGAAAATTTATCATCTAAATATTCATTTTCCTCATTTTGCAGTCGTCTTTTTAGGCCATACAAATCATTGACTAATACTTTGTTATTTGGATATCTTAAAGCAGTGTCTTTTGTTAGTATTGGAAGTGCTGGATCAAACAAAAATTCATTGATACTTTGATTTAAGTCTTGTGCAAAGCCAGAATAACCGCTTGGGAATTGATAGGAATACATTTTTATGATGGTTCCCGTTTTAAACTTTCTGTTTTCTAAACCAAGATCTAATTCATCAATTGGAAATGAAGGTATTTTACCATCTAGCAAAAGATACTCATACCACGTTTCTTTGGCTTGGTCAGAGTCTTGCTTTGGGTGTTCTCGAATTAGTGTAAAACCAAAATCACCATCGTTGGTATATCTTTTTGAAGCAATAAGTTGATAACGCTTTTTGCCACAGAAGACAATTGCTCCACTACCTCCCATATTGTACTTTCCTTGTACAAATTGGACATTATTTTTATTTCCTCTTAAAAGAGATAAAAAGGTGTCTTCAAATTTTTCTGGATGTTGACCCTCACCATTATCATAAACAATAACAGAAGTTGGTTGTTGACTTCTTTGAGTTCTTGGGCCGTTTCCATCAGCAATTATTTGAATTTCTTCAGCCTGTTGTTTTCTAAAACTAGAAAGATCCCAGTTGTTATCCTTATAAAAAATTTCAATCGCTTCTTCCATGGACTGCGGTGCAGTTTCCGATGAAGGGTCTTCACCGTGCTCGTAACATTTTTTTGTTAGCAAAGCATCAATTGAGTTTGTAACCTTTTCAATCAATGCGGCAATTGGATTGGATTGCTGATTTTTTACTACACCATAATTACTCTTATTATTCCCTAAAGGTTTCCAATTAGAGCTATTGAAGATAGTATCATTACCATCAATTATTTGCTGTAATTCATCTTCATCTTTCGCGTTAAAAAGTTGGAAAAATAGTTCTTTATTGTTACCAGCGGTTGATTGCTGCTTAAATAAGTCTGTAGAATTTGAGTTACTCATATTTATATTTGTAAATGCATAATTGCCTTGATCAAGTAGTAATTTCATTACTCTTCATCAATTAATTTTCGGGTTGTAACAAGAATTATTTTAAGGGGAATTAAAAATAATAAAAGCTTTAGTTCTTCAAGATGATTTTAGTTATTTAAATAAAAAGATTTTATTTATTTAATATTAATCATTCATCAAATCCTCAATCTCCTCAGCTTCAATAGGAATATTACGCATCAAATTAAATGGTTCTCCAGACTCTTGGATGACCACATCATCTTCTAAACGGATACCAAAACCTTCATCTGGGATATAAATACCAGGTTCTACCGTAAAGACCATATTGGCTTGCATAGGTTCATGCAACAATCCATAGTCATGCGTATCCAAACCGATATGGTGAGACGTACCATGCATAAAGTACTTTTTGTAGGCTGGCCAATCTGGGTTTTCGTTTTGTACATCGGCTTTATCA
>Ga0189289_10134_pt1 | contig 82326 bp, 85 predicted proteins | sample UW106minimetaG_FD_130313 | JGI IMG/M metagenome (GOLD analysis project Ga0189289, IMG submission 130313) | Marine microbial communities from the Costa Rica Dome - UW106 mini metaG | ecosystem: Environmental > Aquatic > Marine > Oceanic > Photic zone | place: Costa Rica: the Eastern Pacific...
CATCAACACCTCAACTTGCCGTAACTTCGAAACTATCTCTTCCGGCTTCGGTCGCTTGTTTGCCATGCGTGGTCCTCCGTTTCCTAAACATAGCGGCGGACCAGTTCACTGGGGGAGGCTCACAGCTATTACGAACAGTTGGAGGGCTATGAGCACCTCAAGGCGCTGGGGGTGAATTATCAGTTCTACAAGGGCAATTATACCAACGGGCTCGAAGGTGTGCTGGATCCTGCGCAAAAGACCATCATCCATATCCCGCACCGTGGCTCGTCCGAAGCATTCGATGACAAGAACAATGAGGTCGGGAAGATCATGGACTTCCTCGGCAAACATGTCGGTCGGGATCCGGAAACCGGGTTCGATCTGATCGAGCTGCCCGAGGGACGGGTTCTGAAGGTTGCCGACCTCGTCGATGACGGTCCAGGGCGCGGCATAGTCAAGACGGCCCTGTCGCGTGAGATCAAGGGCGCGGGTGGCAAGCGCGATGACGAGGCGGATCGTGCCAAGGTAGACATCATCATTGCACTCGGCATGGCCAAAGAAGGATTTGATTGGGGCTGGTGCGAACATGCGCTGACCATCGGCTACCGTTCCTCTCTGACAGAAATCGTGCAGATCATCGGCCGCGCCACACGCGATGCACCGGGAAAACCGCGCGCGGTCTTCACTAATCTGGTGGCCGAGCCGGGGATGGAAACCGATGTGGTCTCAGATGCGGTCAACGACATGCTCAAGGCAATCTCCGGCTCCTTGCTAATGGAGCAAGTGCTGGCCCCGAACTTCAAGTTCTACCGCCGCGAAGACGGGGACGTGCGTGAGCCCGTGCATAGCGATGGCCAGGGCAACGTCATGATCGGCATCAAGGGCTTGATCGAGCCGCCCACTGAGCGCGCCAAAGAGATCTGCGAGCAGGATATGCGTGATCTGCTGGCTGCCGCCTGCCAGGCCATGGACAAGCGCGTTCTGGCGCCTGACACAGCCCCTGAAGTCGCTACTCAGATGGTTCTGACCGACATCATCGAAACGCGTTATCCGGAGCTCAGTGCTGAAGAAACCGAAAGCGCGCGTCAGCATCTTGCAGCCCATATGAACATCCTGACTCTTGCCCGTGAGGAAGAGGAGCGCGGGATGGCGGAGGCTGCGGCGGTTTTTGAAGGCAAACCAACTAATGTTGACGGCAACGGTGAGGAAGAACCGGAGGGTGCCCCGAACACACTTCTGCAAATGGTGAAGAAATTCATCAACGTGCGCGAAATCGACGTCGATCTCATCGACAGTGTGAATGCCTTCCAGGAGCGGTTCGAAGTCGCCTCCAAGTCTCTCGATGCGCAGCTCTTGCAGCACGTCCAGTCCGCCATGGTCGCCATCCGTGTCGCTATGACCGAGGAAGAGGCGCGCACGCTTTGGCCGCGGATCAAGGCGTTTCGCGCAGCTGAAGGGCGCGAACCAAATCTGAACTCGCCTGATGCATTGGAGAAGCGGATGGCCGAGGCCTTGGCCTGGCTCAAAACACAGAAAGCCAAGCGTATGCGTGAGGGGGCGCTCTGATGCCGAGACCCACCCTTGATGATATCTTCGCCGAGCCGGACGAGTTTGGCCTTCTTCAAGTCGCCCCTCAGAAGCAGGTTGCGTCGAAATCTGACGGCGGGACAGCTGTCCTCAGCGACGTTACGCGGTTCTTCGAACAGCACGGCCGTCTGCCGGATCCCGACGCCGAAGACCACGAAGAGATGCGCCTCGGAACGATTTGGGACAAGTTGAGGCAAGCCCCAACCCAAGACATGTTGGGGGCGGATAGGCTGGGCCTCTTGACTGCCCAGGAACCTGAACACGCAAACTGGCGCGACGAACCTGCGGAAGATGTTATTCCGGACAGTCTGGACGATATTTTTGCCGATGACGATCTCGAAGTGCCTGCAGAATTCTCGGACCTCCGTCATGTCACACCATCAGCGGAGAGGCATCAGCCGGAACACCGCGCAGAGTTTTTTCCCTGCCAGAATTTCGACCAATTCGAAGCGAAGTTCTCGAAGATTCAGGCGGCTCTGGAAGCAGGTGAGCGGAAAACAAGGATCGTCGAGAAATGGGCGGTTATCGAACCTGTCGCCGGAGATGTATTCATCCGAAATGGGCTTTTGTGCCTCGTGGTTGAGCGGATGCGCAAATCTTCAGGCGGGCTTTCTCAGGAAGATCGGCTACGCATCGTGCTGTCCAACGGAACGGAAAGCGACCCCATGGTCGCTTCATTCCGAAAAGCACTTAACGACGACAAAACCGCCCGTTCAGTTCAGAAAGTCGGGTTGGGGCCACTCGATCCGGACTGGGAGGCTGACCGGCTGGCTGTGACTGGAACGATTTATGTCGCAAGATCCATGTCCGATGATCCTAACATTCGGCCGCACCGCGGCATTCTTCATAAGATCGGCGTGACCAGTCAGGACGTAAAACGTCGGGTGGCCGACGCTAAGAATGACCCAACCTTTTTGTTAGCCCCTGTTGAGATCGTCGCAACATACCAGCTGGAGAATCTGCCCAGAGAAAAAGTCGAGAGCCTGCTTCATCGGTTCTTTGAAGCAGCTCGCCCTGCAGAGCTTTTCATCGTGGATCGCTTTGGCAAGAAGGTACATCCGAAGGAATGGTTTTTTGTCCTGCCAGCACACGTGAGCCAAGCTGTGAAATTGATCCAGGAAGGACGGTTGCATGAGTTTTGGTATGATGTGTCGTCGCAAGATTTAGTCAGACGCGACCCGAAGTAACACACAAATCGGGTGCAAATTCCTTGAGCAGAAAAACATAAGTAAATTGGTGAGCGGAGGGTCGATGGCTCGGAGCAAAAGCAAAAAACGTGTGGATGCCGCGAGAGATTTATGGCGGCAAATGCTTGATCGAGCAAAAGACAGTGAATGGTCAACCTTTGATGATCCTGAGTATCAGCACCCAGGCTTTGATGAAGAGAGTGTGACACAAGCGTTACTGAATGCTGGTTGGTCAGAACAACACATCGAACTTCGAAACCAAGTAGATGCCGAAAGGAATGAGGCGGCACCAATCACGAGTCCAGGTGTGGCAAGAATGACGGAGGCAAGCTTATTCCGGCTTTCTCAATGTGTTGAAATGGCGCGTGAACAGATCGGTGCTCGGAACAGAGATAGGGTGCACTTTGTTGTTGAACCCAAGGCTGGCCCATTCATTTCAAAAATCAATGTTCCAATGACTGATGAGTCTATTATTTCGATGGGTTCGGTTTTCACCAGATACTGCGGTTTGATCTCACGAGCCTATATTCGTACCACTCTCTTATGCCCCAATTGTGCAGGTTCAAAATATGATGAAGATTTCCTACGGAGGCAGTTAAGGCGTAACCCTGATCTACTGTTTTATTGGTGGCGAATTTTTGTGTCATTCGCCCTGACAGGTACACATGTCCTCACGGAATTTAAGCCATCGACTAAGGAAGAAGTCATACTGGTGGAACAAATGGCTTTTGCGATGGAAATATTTGGCCTTTCTCATGAGTACGCCCATCATGCTTTAGATCATGGTCGGAATGTGGAAGACCTTGATGGGGCAAAGCGCGAGGAATTTGAAGCCGATGCCTTTGCGATGAGGCTATGTGAATCGGTTGAGGATGATCAGCGGTGGAAGTGGATCAAAGGTATTGAGGTGCCCAATCCTTATTTGTCTGCTGGCGCAGGCGGGATCCTACTGCTCGGATCATTAGACATATATCGCAAAGTAAAAAATAAAATGTTCAATAATCGGGTTTATGATACCCACCCAGAATTCATTGATAGAAGTCAGAGGATCAAAAATCGACATGTCATGCAACCCAACCGCTTCCAATCAAGCTTGGATTTTTGTGCATCAGTCGAAAATGTCCTAATATATGTCATTGGCGAATTGGAACCAATCATGAAAACCTATCCTTATGCCGCTTTGGTGAATTCCTCGCCAGGTGACTGGGAAGTGATGTCATTTGAGTGAATACCTGATCCACTTGCAAATCTTGGCTGGCGTGAAAGCGGTAAGAGTATCCTATTTAGGAAGTAACCAAAGCCCACCATTTCCAACCTTCATACTTATCCCCCCGCTGTTTGATCTGCGTGTAGCGCTTGAGACATTGCCAGGACTGATGGCCTGAGATCTGAGCTACCTGGGGGATTGTCAGTCCCATCTCGAACAGGCGGGAAATTCCCTCGTGGCGAAGATCGTGAAAATGCAGGTCTTCGATCCCCAGCAGTTTGCAGGCATCGGTGAACCGGCGACTGACGACATCACTGTTGTAAGGGAAGATCCTGTCGTCAGTGCGAGGCATGGATTCGATGATCGCCCGAGCTTCTTCCTGAATGGAGAGCGTCATGTCATTTCCCTGGGTCTGCCTGGGGTGTTTCATGTTGCGGATGGTGATCTCTTCATTCTCCAGATCATAATCTTCCCAGGTTTGCGACAGAATGGCCCCTTGGCGATGGGTTTCGAAGATCGCTGCCGCCACGATTTTGTGCATCGGTACCATCCGGGGATTTTCCCTGTAGCCGTTGACGAAGTGGTTCATCAGCAAGTCGAGTTCATCGAGGGTGGGCCGGCGGGTTCGTTGCGCTGATTTCATGACGATCTTCTGATGTTGAAGGGTGCGCATGGCCTCTTCGAATTCAGCGCGCGGCATGGTGACGCCACAGATCGGTCCACCAAAACGGATCAGCGTGCCCAGGGTCACCATATATCCGTTGACCGTTTGCGGTTTGCGGGGTTTGAAGGTGTAATGTGCAGGCGTGTCTTTTTGCGGATCAACGGGGCGCGCCTGAAGCCCGGACAGAAGCTCCATTGCGATTTTTACGAAATCCCGTGCCAATAGATCTTCGATGGCAGACGCGCCAAAATCCAGTCGCTGAAAATAACTCAGCATCTGGGACTTGGATTTGCCGAAACCTTCAGGGGAGGCATCAATGTAGTCGCTGATGCAATCGGCAACGCTTTTGCGTGTCTTTGCCTTTACGGCGCGTTCCAGGCCGCCCGGCCTTTTCAAGGCGTCTTCACGACGCTTCAACCAGCTTTTTGCAGCCTGCTCCGAGGCAAATGTCTCGACCAGGTTGAGGATGACCTTTCCGTTTTTCTTCTTGCGGATCTGGACGGTGAAGCTCGGTTTGCCATTTGCCTTGAGGCGTTCTGTGATAGTTCCCATGGGAGTTCCTTTCAGTCACGGGTTTTCCATGGCCGGGACATCTGATCGTTTGATTTTTTCGGAAGCGGGTTTGATTGGGTTTGAAACCCAAACCGGGGGCGATCGAGCCGAATGGGGCGGAACTGATGGGGTAGGATGGCAGCCCGGCAGTACTCGAACCGGAGTGCTGGAACTTGGGGTGAAAAAAGTGCTACACGGCGCCGTCGGTGCTACATTCTGTAGCACCGCACCCAAAAACGGGGCTAAACCGAGCCAAAACGAGGAAAACGGTGAAGATGGTGGTTTCGAAAAACCAAGAAAAATCAGGGTTTTCCGACGTGCGGCGAGCGGCACGCCTATCCATTGCACCCATGATGGACTGGACAGATCGCCATTGCCGCTATCTGCATCGGCTGCTGTCGAAGGAGGCGTTGCTTTATACTGAAATGGTCACCTCACCGGCGCTGGTGCGGGGGGGGGCGCTGCATTTGCTGGACTTCAATGATGAAGAGCACCCGGTTGCCCTGCAGCTGGGCGGATCTGATTCGGCGGAGCTGGCGGCGGCGGCCAAACTCTGTGAAGAGCGCGGTTATGATGAGGTGAACCTCAACTGCGGCTGCCCCTCGGATCGGGTGCAGTCGGGCACCTTTGGTGCTGTTTTGATGCGCTCCCCCGATGTGGTGGCGGATTGCGTCAAGGCGATGCAGGATGCGGTCTCGGTCGAGGTTACAGTGAAATGCCGCATTGGCGTGGATGATCAGGATCCTGAGGCCGTGCTGCCGGATTTCATTGAGAAAGTCGCGGCAACCGGCTGTAAACGCATCACAATCCATGCCCGCAAGGCCTGGCTGCAGGGACTGAGCCCAAAGGAAAACCGCGATATTCCGCCGCTTGATTATGATCTGGTGCATCGGATGAAGGCGCAGTTTCCGGAACTGCATATCTCGATCAACGGCGGCATCACCACTTTGGCTGAGGCGCAGGATCATCTGGCGCGCGGCCTTGATGGGGTGATGATCGGGCGCGCCGCCTATCACCAGCCTGCCGATGTGCTGTGTCAGGCGGATCCGCTGATTTATCGCACCGGTCAGGCCACAGATCCGGTGGATGTGGTGCGCCAGATGCTGCCCTATATTGAGGCACATGTCAGTGGCGGCGGTAAGCTGGGTCAGGTCACGCGCCACATGCTGGGCCTGTTTGCTGGCAAACCCGGTGCCCGCCAGTGGCGTCGCATCCTCTCGGAAAATGCCCATAAGCCCGGCATGGGGCCGGAACTGGTTGAAGAGGCGCTGGCCGCCCTACCTGTGGCCGCCTGACGGCCGCACCGCCAATGTCGGGTTCGTAGGGGCCGGCAAAAGCGCCCTGACAGAGCATTTTTCCCCTGAACCATTTTTTCCCTGTGCCATTGTGGTCTTTCCGAAAACCCGGTCTAAGTCTGCGCGGGATGCGCAGCGGTGTTTTGGTACCTGTCAGAGGGGCCAATCAGAGACCGCTGCGAGACGGACGGGACAGAAGAGGGGACCCCGATGCCAGAAATGGATCTGTTGTTGATGATGCTGGGGCTGTTGATGGTCATCGGTGCGCTGGCTGGCGTGCTGGCGGGCCTGTTGGGCGTCGGTGGCGGTATCGTGTTGGTGCCTGCATATTTCTATGCATTTCAGACGCTTGGCTATGACGGGCCGCAGTTGATGCAGATGTGTTTGGCGACCTCACTGGCGACGATCATCGTGACCTCACTGCGCTCGGTGATGAGCCACAACAAAAAGGGCGCCGTTGACTGGGAGATCCTGCGCGGCTGGGGGCCGGGCATCGTGATCGGCGCAATCCTTGGCATGTTGGTGGCGGCCTCGCTGCGCTCCACCACTTTGCAGGGGATCTTTGGCGTGCTGGCGCTGGTGATCGGCCTTTACATGGGATTTGGCCGCGCGGAATGGCGGTTGGGGCAGGCGATGCCCAAAGGGTTGGGCCGGGTGATCCTGTCACCTGCCATGGGTTTCCTTTCGGTGCTGATGGGCATCGGCGGGGGCAGCTTTGGCGTGCCCCTGATGAGCCTCTTCAACACGCCGATCCACCGGGCGGTGGCGACGGCTGCGGGCTTTGGCGTGATCATCGCGGTGCCCTCGGTCATCGGGTTCCTGTTCCTGCCGATTGAGGCGGCACAGCGCCCGCCACTGACCATCGGTGCGGTCAATCTGGTGGCCTTTGCTGTGACTATTGCCATGACGCTGATCACCACCCCCTGGGGGGTGAAACTGGCCCATGCGATGGATCCGAAACCGCTGAAACGGGTCTTTGCGTTGTTTCTGACCTTGGTGGCGCTCAACATGCTGCGCAAGGCGCTTGGCTGGTAGGTCTGAGCGCTAAGCTGGCCTGAAATGCCCCCGTGATCGCGCATGGGATGACGGGGGATGACGGAAAATTGTCGGCGGAATGGCAACGATTACAAGCCGTTCCGCCCTTTGTTTCCAAATACCCACGTCGATTTCTTTACATGTTGCAACTTTGGATGGTGTGTCCTACGCCTAAAAGTGTGAATTCTAGGGGCTGCTATTATGTTAACTCTTTATGCACTACTTGGACTTGCCGGGATTGCCGGCATTGTGACCCTCTTTGATGAGGACAGCGACGACAGCACAGACAGCGGACCGGATTTCGTCGGCTCTGGTGAGGGCACCGAAGGCAATGACCTGATGGAGGGCACCTACGCCGCGGATGACATTCTGGGCCGGGGTGGCGATGACACCATCAATGGTGGCCAGGGCATGGATACGATCCGTGCCGGTGTCGGCCGCGATCAGGTGGACGGCGGCGAGGGCAATGATGACCTGCGCGGTGGCTCCGGTGATGATGTGATCCAGGGCGGTCTGGGCAATGACCGTCTGGAAGGCGACGAAGGCAATGACACCCTGCTGGCAGGCGACGGCTATGACTTCATGGCAGGCGCTGAAGGCAACGATCTGATGTTCGGTGGCAATGGCGCTGACGTGATGGCGGGTGAGGCGGGCAATGACGCGCTGCTGGGCGAAGCGGGCAATGACACGCTTTATGGCGGCGCGGGCAATGACCTGATGGATGGCGGCGCGGACATGGATACGCTTTACGGCGAAGCCGGCAACGATGCGCTGCAGGGCTATCTGGCCATTGATTCTACTGATACCGGTTTCCGGGACAGCGATGTGCATGACCCGGATCTGCTGGATGGTGGCGAAGGCAATGACACGCTGCTGGCTGGCAGCGGTGACACGCTGACGGGTGGCGCGGGCGCTGACATGCATGTGCTGGGCACCTGGATCGATCAGGACGTGACCATTACCGATTATGTGCGTGGTCAGGACGTGATCGTGCTGAACTACAACGCCGCCGATACCACCCCGCCAGTGATCACGCTGCAGCAGTCGGGCACCACGCCTGCTGATGCTGAGATCCTGATTGACGGTGTGGTCGCCGCAGTGGTGCAGGGCGCCCATGGCACCTTGACCGCAACCGATGTGGTGCTGACCCCTGTGGCTGACTGGATCACCGCCGCTTAAGGTGCTCACAACACAATAGAAAAGCCGCGCGGTCCCTTCGGATGGCGCGGCTTTTTCTATTCGGGGATTTGCCTAGGATCAGGCTTGGCGCGCCCGCCCGGCACGGCCACCACGACGTTTCTTGAGGCGTGATTTACGCTCTGGCAGATCGGCCATAATGGCGCTGCGCAGATCCGGTGTCATGCCCGACCAGGCGCTGATTTCCTCAATGCTGCGATAACAGCCCAAACAGATCTTTTCCTCCGGGTGCATCACACAGATCTGCACACAGGGGCTCTCAATCTCATCGCGTCGCCAGACTTGGTTCATCCAGGGGCTACTCTCGTTTAGGCAGGTGCCTGTTGGGTGGGGCCTCATCCGGCCGGCTGTTCGTTCACCCCCTCAGAGGTTCCGCAGCCGGTCCAGAAACCCCTGCAGAATGAAGGAGGCGGCCACGTTGTCAATCTTTTCCGCACGTTTCGCCCGTGAGGTGTCCGCCTCCAGCAGCGCACGCTCGGCGGCTACGGTCGACAGTCGCTCATCCCAGAACCCGATGGGCAGATCGGTCAGCTGGCTGAGGTTGCGGGCAAAGGCACGGGTGGATTGGGCGCGGGGTCCTTCGCTGCCATCCATGTTGCGCGGCAGGCCCAGGAGGATACCGCCGACCTGCCGGTCCTTGCAGATCTCCATCAGGCGCGCCGCATCCACACCGAATTTCTTGCGCTTCACAGTTTCCACCGGCGTCGCGACAGAGCGCAGCACGTCTGAGACCGCAACGCCAATGGTCTTGGTGCCCAGATCCAGCCCCATCAAAGGCTGCATCGGCGGCAGCGCTGCCGCCATTTCCTGTTCGGTTTCATAAATCATTGGCGCAGTCCTGCATTTTCCGCGCCAGCCTCAATCAGCTGCAAGGCCTCTGGCACCTCGGCAAAGACGGTCAGTGCTTCCTGGTAGATCGCCTGCGCCCGCGCCATTTCGCCCAGAACACCGTAAGCCGAGATCAGCCGCGCCCATTCCTCCGGGGTGCCGCCATCGGTGGCCAGTCGCTCCGCCAGCCCTGCAACCATGCCGCGGATCATCTCCTGACGGTCTTCTTCGCTCATCTCTTGCGCCGCGCGCACCTGATCGGCATCCGGTCCCGGTGCTGCGTCGGCGCCACCAAGCGGCGGCAGCTCATATTGCACACCGGCCAGCCGCGCGACCTCCATGATCTGGCCACGGATCGGGGTGATCCAGGGCGCGTCATCCGGGCCTTCGTTCAGCAGGCGCGACCAGGTGCGGAAGGTCGCATCGGGACGGCCCACCTGGGCAAACATCAGCCCCATGTAATAGCGCGCCACGGCGTTGCTGGGATCCAGCTCCAGCGCGCGCATCAGCACACGCTCCGCCTCAGGCGAGACAAAACCACCGGCCGACAGGATCATCATATCGGCCAGATCGGTCAGATCACCGGCCCGGACCTGATCGCCCTTCAGCTCCACCACTTTGGCCTGCGCCTGATGTGCCGCCACAAAATTGCCAAGCGCCGCCTCATTGCGCGCCAGCAGCTGTTGCCCCTGCAGTTCACCCGGGCGCTCCGCCACGGCAGCGCGCAGTTTGGTCATCAGCTCCTGATATTCCGGGCTGACATCGCCCATCGCGGGCGAGGGCGGCAGACGCCCCTCAACCTCGGCCTGGCTGGGGCGGTTTTTGCGGGCCTCATCGGCCAGCGTCAGCCGCGCCTCCAACCCCTGATCGGGATATCCGGGCGCGCCCATGTCATTGTAAAGCCACAGCGCACCGCCAACCAGAAACAGGGTGCAGATCACCGCCAGCGCCTTGCCCGCCAGCGCCGGCTGCCCACCGGTTTCGCCGCCTTCACGCAGCTGTGCATCCGCTGCCAGAATGCGGCGTGAGATTTCGGCCTTGGTCCGTTCGCCATCTTCTGCGCTGACCACACCGCGGGCCAGATCCCGGTCCACCTCTTTCAGCTGGGCGCGATAGACCCGCAGATCAAAGGCCGCTGGCGGTTCATCGCCCACCCGTCCGCGCAGCAGCGCCAAACCCATCAGCCCTGACACAGCAAGGGCAAGTACGGTGATGATGATCCAGAATGTCATGTGGCCTCCAGCTACAGTTGTGACAGATGTAAACCGCCACCCCGGTAGGAAAAACCCCAAAGTGCCGCGAAATCGGGCAGGGGGCGCTCTTGTCGCAACTGTGATCGGCGGCAAAATCCCCTGAAATGCCCGCTGCGGCAGCGCCATGTCGCAACCAGACGGAAATATGACGCTTGGAAACGGGGGCAGATGTCGCAATCCGGTCAAACAGGAACAAGACCTCAATCCCCGGATTCGACGTGAAAGACGCCCCATGAAACGATATTCCGCCTTTGCCATTGCCCGCGAAGCCGCCCGGTATCACACCGGTTGGGAACGCGCCTGGGCTTCACCCAAGCCAAAGAAGAAATACGATGTGATCATCGTGGGTGCAGGTGGCCACGGCCTTGCAACCGCTTATTATCTTGGCAAAAACTTCGGCATCACCAATGTGGCTGTGCTGGAAAAAGGCTGGCTGGGCGGCGGCAACACCGGCCGCAACACCACGATCATCCGTTCAAACTACCTGCAGGATGCCTCGGCGGCGATCTATGAAAAGGCGCGTTCTCTTTATGAGACGATGAGCCAGGATCTGAACTACAACGTGATGTTCAGCCCGCGCGGCGTGATCATGCTGGCGCAAACAGAACATGAGGTGCGCGGCTACCAGCGCACGGCCCATGCCAATGCGCTGCAGGGCGTGAAGACCGAGTTCATCGGTCCTGAGCGCGTCAAGGAACTGGTGCCGATCATCAACATCGACGGTCCGCGCTACCCGGTTCTGGGCGGCCTCTGGCAGGAACGCGGCGGCACCGCGCGTCACGATGCGGTGGCCTGGGGCTATGCACGCGCCTGTTCGCAGATGGGCATGGACATCATCCAGAAATGCGAAGTGACCGGTGTGCGCTCCGAAGGGGGCAAGGTGGTTGGCGTCGACACCACCCAAGGCGCGATTGACTGTGACAAGCTGGGCATGGTGGTTGCGGGCCATTCGGGTGTTCTGGCCGAAATGGCCGGGTTCCGTCTGCCGATTGAATCGCTGTCGCTGCAGGCTTTGGTGTCAGAACCGATCAAACCCTGCATGGATGTGGTGGTCATGGCCAACACTGTGCATGGCTACATGAGCCAGTCTGACAAGGGCGAAATGGTCATTGGCGGCGGCACCGATGGCTACAACAACTACACCCAGCGCGGCTCCTACCACCATATTGAGGAAACCGTGCGGGCGCTGGTGGAAACCTTCCCGATGATCTCGCGCCTGAAAATGCTGCGCCAATGGGGTGGCATCGTGGATATGACCGGTGACCGCTCACCGATCCTGTCGAAAACTCCGGTGGATGGCATCTTCGTCAACTGCGGCTGGGGCACCGGCGGCTTCAAGGCGATCCCCGGCTCCGGCTGGGCCATGGCGGAACTGATGGCCAAAGGCCACTCGCCCCTGACCGAGGAATTCGGCCTCAACCGCTTCTCCGAAGGTCGCTTCATCGACGAAAGCGTCGCGGCCGGCGTCGCCCACTAAGAAGGAACCTCAAGATATGCTCATCCTTCACTGCCCTTACTGCGGCGTTGACGCCGAAGAAACCGAACTGCACGCCGGTGGCGAGGCGCATCTGAAACGCTTCGGTCCCGGCTCTTCGGATGAAGAATTCGAAGGCTACCTGTTCCACCGCGAAAACCCCAAAGGCGTGCATTTCGAACGCTGGCGCCATGTGAACGGCTGCGGCAAGTGGTTCCACGCCGCCCGCTGCACCAACACGCTTGAGGTTTTTGGCACCTACAGCGCGCAGGTCTTTGAACCGCCGCAGGAACTGCAGGATAAAATCAGCGCCAAACGCCCCGGCTGGGAGTGGCGCGATCTGAAAGGCAGTGACCAATGACCTTTCATCTTGCCAAAAATACTCAAATCCCCGCCCCGCAACCGGGCAAGGAGGCTTAAGACATGAGCACACGTCTCTCCACAGGCGGCCGCCTTCTCAACAAGGGCAAACAGGTCCGCTTTGCCTTTAACGGCAAGCAGTTCCACGGCTTCGAAGGCGACACGCTGGCCTCAGCCCTGTTGGCCAACGACCAGATGCTGGTGGGCCGCTCGTTCAAATACCACCGTCCGCGCGGCATCGTTGCCTCGGGCGCAGAAGAGCCGAACGCGCTGGTAGGCTTGGGCCTTGGCGCCAAGTTCGAACCGAACCAGCGTGCCACCACGACCGAGCTGTTTGATGGCCTGAACTGTTCCTCGCAGAACCACTGGCCCAGCCTGGAATTTGACATCGGCGCGGTCAACAACAAGTTGGCGCGGTTCTTCCCCGCTGGTTTCTATTACAAGACCTTCATGGCGCCACGGGCGGCGTGGAAACATGTCTTTGAACCCATCGTGCGTCAGTCCGCCGGTCTGGGCCGGGTGCCGAAAGACCGTGATGCAGATCGCTATGAGCATTTCTATGCCTTCTTCGACGTTGCCGTGATCGGCGGCGGTGTGGCGGGTCTGCAGGCCGCCTTGGCTGCGGCAGAGGCCGGTGCCAAGGTTCTCCTGATGGAACAGACCGCCCATTGGGGTGGCCGCGCGCCAGTGGATGGCGGCACCGTTGAGGGTGAGAAGGTTGATGACTTCATCGACGCCACAGTTGCCAAGCTTCAGGCGATGGAAAACGTCACGCTCCGCACCCGTATGATGGGGGCAGGGGTCTATGACCACGGCTACCTGACGGGCTATGAACGTCTGACGGATCACGCCCCGGAACAGGACGGCCCGCGGCATCGTCTGTGGCGCATCCGCGCCAGCCAGATCGTGACCGCCACCGGCGCCATTGAACGCCCGCTCAGCTTTGCGGGCAATGACATCCCCGGCGTTATGCTGGCCGGTGCGATGCGTGATTATATCGTCAACTACGGCGTCTCCTCCGGGGATCGTGTGGTGGTGGTCACCAACAACGATGATGCCTATCGCACCGCCTTCACGCTGAAACGTCACGGGCTTGAGGTGCCGGTCATTCTGGATGCCCGCCCCGAAGGTGGCGGCAAACTGGTCGAACTGGCCCGCGAACAGGGCTTCCGCGTCGAAAACGGCAAGGCGATCAGCAAGGTCAAAGGTGGCAAACGTGTCACTGGCGTTGCGATTTGTGCCCAGGCCGGTGAAGGCGCGGTGCTGGAGGAAATCACCTGTGACGCAGTGGCCATGTCCGGCGGCTGGTCGCCGGTGGTACACCTCTGGTCCCATTGCGGTGGCAAGCTGACCTGGGATGAGGCACAGGCCCATTTCCGCCCCGATCCAAACCGTCCCCCGCTGGGCGCCGAGGGGCAGGGTTTTGTCAAAGTGGCCGGTGCCGCCAATGGCGAATTTGACCTTGGCGCCATCCTGAAAGACGCCACCGAGGCAGGCCTCAGCGCGGTGACCGCCGCTGGCCTGAAGCCCAAATCCAAGGCCGAAGCCCCCGCAGGCGAAACCCTGGCCGAGGCCAACCCCGCCGCTGTCTGGCTGATGCCACAGGGCGCCGGTCCGGCGCTGCGGATGAAGGCCTTCCTGGATTACCAGAACGACGTGAAGGTTTCTGACGTCATGCTGGCGGCGCAGGAAGGCTATGAAAGCGTTGAACACACAAAGCGTTACACCACGCTGGGCATGGCAACCGATCAGGGGAAACTGTCAAACATCAACGGTTTGGCCACCCTTGCGCATTCGCTGAACGTGGACATTCCGCAGGTTGGCACCACCACCTTCCGCCCGCCCTATACCCCGATCTCGATGGGGGCCATCGCAGGCGAGGCGCGTGCGGAAACCTTCCAGCCGCTGCGCCGCACCCCGATGCACGACTGGCACGAAGAACAGAACGCCTTCTTTGAACCCGTCGGTCATTGGCGGCGTCCTTACTGCTACACGCGTCAGGGCGAAAGCCATGCCGAGGCGGTCAGCCGTGAGATCAACCAGACCCGCGCCGCGCTGGGGCTGCTGGATGCCTCGACCCTAGGCAAGATCATCGTCAAGGGCCCCGATGCGGGCAAATTCCTCGACATGATGTATACCAACATGATGTCCTCGCTGAAGCCGGGCAAATGCCGTTACGGTCTGATGTGTTCGGAAAATGGTTTCCTGATTGATGACGGCGTTGTCGCCCGCATTGATGAGGAGACGTTCCTCTGCCACACCACCACCGGCGGGGCTGATCGCATCCACGGCCACATGGAAGAATGGCTGCAAACCGAATGGTGGGATTGGAAGGTCTACACCGCCAATGTGACCGAGCAATATGCCCAGATCGCCGTGGTGGGTCCGAAGGCCCGCGAGGTGCTGGAAAAACTGGGTGGCATGGATGTCTCCAAAGACGGTCTGAAGTTCATGGAATGGGCCGATGGCGAATTGGCGGGCATCCCGGTGCGGGCGTACCGGATCTCCTTCTCAGGCGAATTGTCTTATGAGATTGCGGTGCCTGCTTCGCTGGGCCGCGCGCTCTGGGACAAGCTGCTGGAGGCGGGGGCGGAGTTCAACGTCATGCCCTACGGCACTGAGGCGCTGCACGTGATGCGGGCTGAAAAAGGCTTCATCATGATCGGGGACGAAACCGACGGCACCGTGATCCCGCAGGATCTGGGGCTGAACTGGGCGATCTCGAAGAAGAAAGAGGACTTCCTTGGCAAACGCGCCCAACTGCGCAGCCATATGGCCGATCCGAACCGCTGGAAACTGGTGGGTCTGGAAACGCTGGACGGTGCGGTGCTGCCTGATGGCGCCTATGTGCCCGCCAGCGGCAACAATGCCAACGGCCAGCGCAACACCCAGGGCCGCGTGACCTCGACCTATCATTCGCCAACACTGGGCAAAGGCATCGCCATGGCGCTGGTCCACAACGGGCCGGACCGCATGGGCGAAGTGCTGGAAATCCCCGGCACCGATGGCACAATCTACAAGGCGCGGATCTGCGATCCGGTCTTCTACGACAAGGACGGGGAGAAGCAGAATGTCTGAGGCCCTGCTGAAAACCGCGCTCTCGGGCGCATCATCTGACGGCTTTGTGCGGGTTGAGGAGCTTGGCCCGCAGGGCATGATCACCCTGCGCGGGGGTTTTGACAGCGCCGGTTTTGCCGCTGCGGTGAAGAAGGCCGTGGGTCTGGCGCTGCCGAAACAGCGCAAGATCTCCAGCGGCAAAGGCGGCTCGGTTGCCTGGATGTCGCCGGATGAGCTGTTGATTCTGGTCGACTACGATCAGGTCGGCGCTACGGTGGCCAAACTGAACGCCGCACTGGAAGGTGAACATGCGCTGGTTGCGGATGTGTCGGATGCCCGCGCCTTCTTCCGCCTTTCCGGCGCGGATGGGGCGGTGCGCGACGTGATGGCGAAGCTGGCACCGGTCGATTTCAGCCCCGCCGCCTTCGGCAAAGGTGACATCCGCCGCTCCCGCCTGGCGCAGGTGGCCGGTGCCTTCTGGACCCCGGAAGAGGGTGTGATGCAGGTGATCTGCTTCCGCTCCGTGGCGCAATACACCTTCGATCTGCTGAGCGTTTCAGCGGAAACAGGGGGTGAGGTGGCCTTTTACTGACCGCCTTAGGTAATGGTTTTGCGGGCTGGTGAGATCGGCCCGCAAAACGGTTTTCCATATTACTGGAAAACAAGCGCCACCCGCTTCTTGTGTGCGCGGCATTTGCGCATCTGCATCTCTGCTCACGATCCACGCGCCTCATGCGTAGCGATTTTGCATTTGGCAGCGCGGTATCCTTAATCGATTGACCGTTGCTCCAATCCTTCGAAGATCTCCTCCGAATGACGGTTGCAGGGGTGTAGTTTCACGCCTAGATTGTGATCGCAAAAGTGAGGAATTTGAAGTGAATACATTTTTTAAGTGTTTGGCTGTTGCCGCCGTTGCGGCGCTGCCATCGGTTGCGCAGGCGGCCAAAACCAAAGGACCGATTGAAATGGTCTGCAAAGTAAAAGGCGCTGAAGCCGGGGATTGGATTTCCCCTGACATCCTGGTGCAATGGACCCCGGGTTCGAAAAACGCGAAGGTTTACGATCTGGTCATCGAGTATTTCTATGGCGAACCGATCGATGCCAAGGTGATCCGCGATGACAAACACATCCTGTCGGTTGACTGGGTGCTGCGCAACATCAGGGAGCCTGACGGGTTCAGCATCGATGTGTTCACCTACAACCTGCGCTACAACAAGAAGACCCAAAAGGCGACCTTTAACGCACGGCCAAACGACTTCCTGAACAAGTTTGGCGGTCGTGGCACCTGCGCAGAAGTCAGCAAATAACACCGCCCCGTTGGCCCGGACGGCAAACGCACTGTGATTGTTCGGAATTATGTAGGAATATCTGCGCCGTTGTTCTTGACCTTTCGGCGTGAGTTGTCACATCTAGGGCCAACGGAAACTTGCAAAAAGAACAGGGAGCATCCCCATGGCATTTGAACTTCCCGACCTTCCCTACGCGCACGACGCACTGGCCGATCTGGGCATGTCTGCAGAGACGATGGAATACCACCACGACCTGCACCACAACGCTTATGTTGTGAATGGCAACAAGCTGATCGAAGGCACCGAGTGGGCCGATAAATCCCTGGAAGAGATCATTGTTGGCACCTATGACGCCAACGCAGTTGCCCAGAACGGCATCTTCAACAACATCTCGCAGCTGTGGAACCACAACCAGTTCTGGGAAATGATGGGCCCGAACGGCAACGCCATGCCCGGCGAGCTGGAAAAAGCCATCGTTGAAAGCTTTGGTTCGGTTGACGCCTTCAAATCCGAATTTGCTGCTGCTGGCGCTGGCCAGTTCGGCTCGGGCTGGGCCTGGCTGGTGAAAGACAAAGACGGTTCGCTGAAAGTGACCAAAACCGAAAACGGCGTGAACCCGCTGTGCTTCGGCCAGACCGCGCTGCTGGGCTGCGACGTGTGGGAACATTCCTACTACATCGACTTCCGCAACAAGCGCCCGGCCTACCTGGATAACTTCCTGAACAAGCTGGTGAACTGGGAAAACGTTGCTTCGCGTCTGGGCTAAGCCCTAACCGTTGCATCTGAGTTTAAGCGCCCCACCGTTTGGTGGGGCGCTTTTCTTTTGCGATCGGTCCGAAGGGGACTGGCCCACGTATCAGTCGGGCCCAAGTGGGACCCGCTGCGACCCGCAAAATCGTATCCAATCTGGTCGTTTTCGCTTGCACAACAGTTGATCAAATCAGAATGTCTGCGGGCGAAGGAGAGCCCTCAGATGACCGCCAATCCCCAAGACACTGCCACCGACAACTCCGCCGCAAAACTGGGCGTTCTTGCGCTGGTGACGGCCTGTGTGGTCTGGGGCCTGTCGGGGCTGTTTTACAAGCTACTGTCGCATCTGCCGCCCTTGCAGGTGCTCAGCCACCGGACGCTGTGGTCCTGTGTGTTTTTTGCCCTTGTCCTGCTGGTGCAGGGCCGTCTGCATCTGGTGGGCGGGGTGCTGCGTCAGCCGTGTCAAACCCTTACTTTGTTTGTGGCTGCGCTGATGATCGGGGCCAATTGGTTCATGTTCATCCTGTCCATTCAGGTTGGCAAAGCCACCGAAGCATCCTTGGGCTATTACATCTTCCCGCTGGTCTCGGTCCTGATGGGGGTGGTGTTTTTCCGCGAACGTCTGGGGCGGCTGCAATGGGGGGCGGTGGCGTTGGCGGTTCTGGCGGTCTCGATCCTGACCTGGGGTTTGGGCGTGGCACCCTGGGTGTCTCTGCTGATCGCGGTGACCTTTGGTCTTTACGGTGTGATCAAAAAGAAACTGACGCTGGGCCCGGTGGTGTCGGTCACGGTTGAGGTTTTGCTGCTCAGCCCGGTGGCGCTGATCATTCTGTGGCAGGTCTGGGCCGGCGGCGGATCGGTCTGGGGCAATGGGGCGCGGGACATCGCACTGCTGATGATCTCAGGCCCGCTGACCGCAACACCGCTGATCCTGTTTTCCTTTGCCACCAAACGTGTGCAACTGGCCACGGTGGGGCTGGTGCAATATCTGAACCCAACGCTGCAGTTTCTGGTGGCCACGCTGGTCTTTGCCGAACCCTTTGGGCCGTGGCACGCCATTGCCTTCCCGATCATCTGGGTGGCGCTGGCGCTTTACAGCGGGGCGAGCCTTTGGCAGGCCCGCCGCACTGGCGCCTAAACTCTGGCTGATCGCGCCTCAGGCGGGCAGGGCGCTTTTCAGTCCCGCAACCAGCTCCTCGGGCGTGGCGACGGTACGGATCAGTTCCCGCAGGGACTGGCTGGCAAAGCCCTGGGTGATCACGTGATCGATCAGCGCCACAAGAGGGTCCCAAAACCCATTGGTGTTCAACAGGAAAATCGGTTTTTGGTGCAGCTGCAGCTGGCGCCATGTCAGCACCTCAAAGAACTCATCCAATGAACCAGCACCACCGGGCAGAACCACAATCGCATCGCAGTTCATGAACATGACCTTTTTACGCTCATGCATGTTTTCGGTGATCACAAAGCTCGACAGATCGGTCTTGCCGACCTCTGCTTTCATCAGATGGGTGGGGATCACGCCGAAGGTTTCGCCGCCCGCGGTCTGGGCCGCGCGGGCCACGGTGCCCATCAGGCCAACATCACCAGCGCCATAAACCAGCCGCCAGTTGTTATGCGCTAACGCATGGCCCACGTCTTCGGCAGCGGCGCTATAGGCCGTGTCATTCCCGGGACGGGAGCCACAAAAGACGCAAACGGAAGGGGTAATCATCTTGATTTTCCTATGACAATCGTGCTTGTGACCTCTGATACCCTTGTTCAAGGGGCTGCTCAACTGCTCTGATCTGCTGATTTCCACGTCAGAGCGGCGGGCTTGGGGGAAGGAAAAAGATGACCAAAGAAACCGGGGCGGCCGCGGGCCAACCACTCATTCTGTACGGTGCCGGGGCGGCTGTGGCTCTGGTGTCGGCGCTTTTTGGCTTGGGCGTATTTGACCGCGAAGAGCCCGCCAATGTCACCGAGGCACCCGCCACGGCGACGCCGGTAGAAACCGCGCCTGTTGAGACTACAGCAGTGGAAACTGCGGATGCGGTTGAAACGCCGGCGCAGCCTGAGCCCTCGGAGACGCCAGAACCCGCACCTGAGACGACAGAGGCGGCAGAGGCCACACCTGAAGAAACCACACCCGAGGCTGCACCCGTCCTGCCAGACGCCCCCAGCTTTGACGTGGTCCGGATTGAGGCCGATGGCACCACATTGGTGGCCGGCCAAGCGGTCAGCGGCAGTGACGTGGATATTCTGCTGAATGAGGCGGTGATCCACACTGCCCAGCCCGGGTCAGATGGAAAATTCGCCGCCTTCCTGTCGATTGAAACCTCGGATCAGCCGCGTGTGATGGCGCTGGTGCTGCGTCTTGGCGATGTCTCGGTACGGTCGACCGATCAGGTGATCATTGCGCCGGCCCCAACCGTTGTGGCTGAGGCCACCGAGGTGGCAACGCCTGAGGCCCCTGTTGAAACAGCTGCGGCAGTGACGGTTGAAGTGGCAACTGCTGAGACCCCGGCTGAGGCCCCGGCAGAGGCGGCACCAGAGGTCGCTCAGGCAGACCCGGAAACGGCGGCTGAGGCCCCTGCGGAGGCTGCGACGGTCGAAACGGCGGAGGCCGTGGAAGCGGTAACCGAAACCCCGGCAGAGCCTGTGGCCACCACGGACACCCCGGTTGAGACCGAGACAGCGGAGGTTTCGCCAGAACCTGCGCCTGAAACCCCGGCTGAAGCTCCGACCGAGGCTCCGGTTGAGGCTGCAGCAGAACCTGCCGCTGATGCTGTCGCCGAGACCCCGGCGGTCACCCCTGCGCCGGAGCCTGAAACCACCGTTGTGGCTGAGGCTCAGGTTGCCCCGGAAGAAAGCGCAGAAGCGCAGACCCCGGCCACCGAAAGCGCGGCACCTGCAGCGGCTGAGACACCCGCCAGCGCCGAAACCCCGGCAGCCGACGCTGAACCACAGCCCGCCCCGCAGCCCGTTGCGGAAGATGCCGAACCCGCAGCCCCCGTGGTGATCATTGCAGGTGAGGATGGCGTGAAAGTGGTGCAGCCCGCAGCTGCGGCTGAGGCCAGCGCCTTGGTTCTGGATGCCATCAGCTACAGCGAAACGGGTGCGGTGGAATTGACCGGCCGTGGCGCCGCTAGCGCCTTCCTGCGCGTCTACCTCAGCAACGCTGCTGTGGGTGAGGGCCGTGTTGGTGACAGTGGCAACTGGACGCTGGTGCTCAATGACATTGCACCGGGCATTTACACCCTGCGTGTGGATCAACTGGACGGTGAGGGCAAAGTGACCTCACGTGTTGAGACCCCGTTCAAACGCGAGGCCGAGGAGACCATCGCGGCCGCCAATACCGACAGCGGCGCCCAGCCAACAGCGGCAGATCCCGATGCCAGCCCCAGCGTGCCGCCGGTGCGTGCGGTGACGGTGCAGCCGGGCAATACGCTCTGGGCGATTGCACGTGACGCTTATGGCGACGGGATCCTGTATGTGCGGGTGTTTGAGGCCAACCGCGGCCTGATCCGTGATCCGGACCTGATCTATCCGGGCCAGATCTTCACCGTACCGGAATAAGCGTCAGCTTGAACTGACGCGCAACGGCCCCAGCGGTCTGAAAAGCAAAGAGCCGTCCCGATGGGGCGGCTCTTCTTCTATCTGGCATCCACTAAAACAACGATTTTCAGCCCCTGCAGGCGAATGGTTTTTGTCGGGTATGCGTCGATGAAGCCCCCGTTGCGCATCTGTGCAGGGCAAAGTGGCCGCCGCTCCACTGGTCAAACACGGCCCGCTCACCTATCTGTGTGTGCCAGCCAGAAAGGACCCCTATGCGCCGCCCTCAGCAAACCGCCTCCACCCTGAATGACGAACAGCGCTCCGGCTGGCGCACAATCCGCCGTGTGTCGCCCTATCTGTGGCCGGCCGATCCCAAGCTCACGTGGGTGAAATACCGGGTGGTCTTTGCCATGCTGGCGCTGTTGCTGGCCAAGGTTGTCGCGGTCTGGACGCCGGTGCTTTACAAAAACGCAGTGGATGCTCTGGCGGGCGAAGGCGTATCGCAACTGGCGATTGGCGCGGTGGGGATGACGCTGGCCTATGGCGGGGCGCGATTGATGTCGAACGGGTTCCAGCAGCTGCGCGATGCGATTTTCGCCGCTGTGGGGCAGCGGGCCCTGCGCCAACTTGCGCTGGAAACCTTTACCCATATCCATCGCCTGTCGATGCGCTATCACATCACCCGCAAAACCGGCGGCCTCAGCCGTGTGATCGAACGCGGTGTGAAGGGGGTTGAGTTCCTCCTGCGCTTCTTGCTGTTTTCCATCGGCCCGTTGGTGCTGGAACTGTTGATGATCGCGGGGGTTTTGTTCTTCCTCTTTGATGTCTGGTATCTGGCCGTGGTGGCGTTGACCATCGCGCTTTATGTCTGGTTCACCTTTGCCGTGACCGAATGGCGGGTGAAGCTGCGCAAGGTGATGAATGATCAGGACACGGACGCCAACCAAAAGGCGATCGACAGCCTGCTGAACTTTGAAACGGTCAAGTATTTCGGCGCGGAGAAGCGGGAAGCGGCACGTTATGACGCCTCGATGGCGGGTTATGAAAAGGCGGCGCTCAAGACTTCATACTCATTGGCGTTTCTGAACTTTGGTCAGTCCCTGCTGATCACCAGTGGTCTGGTTGCAGTGATGGTCATGGCCGCAGTGGGGGTGGAACGTGGCGATCTGACCGTCGGGGATTTCGTCATGGTCAACGCTTACATGATCCAAATCACCATGCCGTTGAATTTCCTTGGCACGGTCTACCGTGAAATCCGCCAGGCGCTGGTGGATATGGGGGAGATGTTTGATCTGCTGGAACAACCCGCTGAGGTTACCGACAAACCTGAGGCGCCCGGTCTGAAAGTGAACGGCGGCCATGTGCAGCTGAAAGACGTGCAGTTTGGCTATGATGCTGAACGGCCGATCCTGAACGGCGTCTCACTGGATGTTGCGCCGGGCAAGACTGTGGCGATTGTCGGCTCTTCCGGATCGGGGAAATCCACCATCGGGCGGCTGTTGTTCCGCTTTTATGATGTGAACAGTGGCAGCCTCAGCATCGACGGGCAGGACGTGCGCGACATCACGCAGGAGAGCCTGCATGCGCAGATCGGCGTGGTGCCGCAGGACACGGTGCTGTTTAATGACACCATCCGCTACAACATCGCCTATGGCCGTGATGGCGCTACCGAAGAGGATGTGATCGCCGCCGCCAAATCCGCCCAGATCCATGACTTCATCATGGCCCTGCCAGAAGGTTATGACACCGCCGTTGGTGAGCGTGGGCTGAAACTGTCCGGGGGTGAAAAACAGCGGGTTGGCATCGCGCGCACCCTGCTGAAAAATCCGCCGATCCTGTTGCTGGATGAGGCCACATCGGCGCTGGATACGGATACAGAACAGGAAATCCAGGATGCGCTGGCCCGCGCCGGCCAAGGCCGCACGGTGATCACCATCGCCCACCGCCTGTCAACCATCGCCGAGGCGGATCAGATCGTGGTGCTGGAAAAAGGCGAAGTGGTGGAGCAGGGCACCCATGCGGAACTGCTGGCGCGTCAGGGGCGGTATGCCCACTTGTGGCACCGTCAGGCCAATGAACAGGATGCTGCGTGAGGTGAGCGCTTGAGGGGGCTTTGCCCCCGGCCCTGACGGGCCACCCCCAGAGTATTTATAGATCATTGAAAGGGGCGGTTTTTTGGGCCGCCCTTTTGCTGTTCGCGGGCGCGCAGGATCAGAGCGGTTTGCGGAAGATCACCTTGTCATCGCCGGCGGCCCAGAAATCGCGAATGCGGCCCTCTTCTTCATAGCCGTTGTGGCGGTAGAAGCGGCGGGTTGCTTCAAAGGCTTCAGTGCCTGAAGTGTCCACAATCAACAGACGGGCGCCGATGTCCCGCAGGCGCTGCTCTGTCGCTGCGACCAGCGCGGCGCCTGTGCCCTTGCCCTGATGGCTCGGATGCACCGCCAGCGCCACCATGTTCCAGACGCCTTCGGTCATCTCCTCCGCGCGGGTGTAGCAGAAGCCTATGGCGGCACCATCTACGTGGTGGCTGAGCCAGATATCTGAGGTGGCGCCGCTGAGGGCAGGGGCCAGCATGTCCGGCAGCATCGCGGCGGGAAAGAGGCCGGTGGTGGCCAGCACCGATTGCAGGGCGGGGATATCTGCTGCAGTGGTCGCTGTGATCTCTTGTTGTGTCATGATCTGCTGCCCGATCTGCTGTTTCCAAGTGTCGCGCTGCAGATAGCGCGGCACAGGCACAGGGCAAAAAAAATGGGGCAAAAAAGAAATGGGACAAAAGAAAAGGCCGGGTTGCCCCGGCCTGTTCCCTATTCAGCAGCTGCCAGCTTGCCCCCTTTGGGCGGCTCCGGCGTGGTCTCCTCAGGGTCGGAGATCACCTCAAACAGCTCAGGCTCATCGTCTTCCCAGATCAGCTCCGGCGATTTGACCTTGCGGGCGGCACTGCGCAGGGCCATGTCCTGGGCCGCACGGCTGCCGCGGCCAAGCGACAGCGCCTGCAGCGCCCGGGCGATCCACAGCACATAGGTGGTGAACCAGACCCGCATCGCCAGCATCGCGGGCGTGAAGACCAGCGTCAGCACGGTGGCAATGCCCAGACCGAAGACCACAGCGGTCGCCAGCTGTTTCCACCACAGCGCGGTGGGGCTGTCGACGGTGTAGCCGCCGCCCATGAAATCAAGCGACAGGCCGAACATCATCGGCGCAAGACCCGCCATCGTGGTCACCGTGGTCAGCAGCACCGGACGGATGCGGCTTTCGGCGGTGCGCACAATGGCCTCAATCCGGGGCATGTACTGGCTGTATTCCTGATAGGTGTCGATCAGAACGATGTTGTTGTTCACCACGATCCCGGCCAGCGCCACGATGCCGGTCCCGGTCATGATGATCGAGAAGGTCTGATCCATCACCAGCATGCCGATCAGCACACCCGTGGTCGACAGAACCACCGCCAGCAGAACCAGCACCGAGTTGTAGATCGAGTTGAACTGCGCCAGGAGGATGATGAACATCAGCGCCAGCGCACCGGCAAAGGCCTGGCTGAGGAAGGCCTGCGATTCCGCTTCGTCTTCCTGATCACCGGTCCATTCCCAGGCGATGCCTTCCGGGATCGGATTGGTGCCCAGCCAGGCGGTCAGCGCCTCAATCCGTTCCGCAGGGGTGACGACAACAAAGGTTGCATCGCCGGCCTCTACGGTGGATTTCAACAGATCGGGATCTTCGGCCTCAGCGATCACATATTGCGTGCCATCGGGGGCGATGACAGTGCCTTCGCCCGCTGCAACCTGCTGCAGGAAGCCCAGCTGCGCCTCACCGTCCATCGCTTTGACATAGCCATCGGTAACCGCCGCCTTCACATCGAAGTAGCGTTTCTGATCCACCCGGTCGATGGTGGCCAGTTTGGCCACAGGCTTGCGCGTGATGAAGTTGGCCAGCGGCACCAGACCATCCTGGGTGCGCACCTTCAGCGTGTCTAGCGTCGACAGCACCCGGTCTTCTTCGGGCAGGCGCACGCGGATCTCAATCTCTTCTTCCGAACTGTCGACGCGCATGGTGTCCAGCAGGATCCCGCGGGTCACCAGCTGTACCATGGCGCCAACCGTGGCCACATCGGCACCGTAGCGGCCGGCTTTTTCGACATCCACGTCAATCTGCCAGTCGATGCCGGGCAGGGGCAGGGTGTCTTCGACCAGCTCCAGGGCCAGGGTATCGCTGAACTTGGCGCTGGCGGTTTGAGTTGCCAGCAACAGGTTATCCCAATTGTCCGATTTCAGACGCAGGTGCACCGGTTTGGCCGAGGCAGGCCCACGCGATGCGGCGAGGATTTCGATCTTGATGCCGGGGATCTGATCCAGCTGCGCGGTCAGCTCATCCAGTACCACGTCACCATCCAGATCCGGACGGTCGGCGCGGTCTTCCCACGGAATGGTTTCGAACTGAACCTGGCCCACGGTATCGCTGGGCGGCTGCGCGCCACCGGTGTTGTTGCTGAGGCCCCCTTCGCCTGCAAAGGCAAAGGCGTTGAGAACACCGGGGTGGGCCAGGATCATATCTTCGGCCTGTTTGACCAGATCATCCTTTTCCTCAATCGAGAGGTTGCCACGGGCCCGCACATAGGCGATCGCCATTTCCGGTTCGGATTCTACGAAAAACTCAACACCGTTGTTGTTTTCCCCGAAGTAGCTGAACACCTGCATCACAAAGCCGATCACCACAACGGCCGAGACAATCGGCATTACCGGGTTGCCGGCAATTGCTTTGATGAAATAGCCAAAGACGGTGCGTTTGTGGCCGGCTTTGATCCGCTTGCGGCTCCAGTGGATTTCAGCAGCACCCAGCGTGACCGAGGCAGCAAAGGCGCCGGTCATGAACATCACGCCACCCACCAGCAAGTTGGCCAGTCCACCTTCGCCCATTGCAACCACATAGTTGGGGTTCAACAGCTGCATGGCACCGGTGAAGATCAGCATGATCGACGGCGGCACCAGCGCGGCGCGGGCAATCCACCAGGGCAGTTTGCGTTTCAGCCATTCCGACAGGTTGCTGAAGGTCCGGCTCAACCGGCCCGACACACCACCCAGAACCGGCAGATAGATCAGCGCCACCACAAGCGAAGCCGACAGAACGAAGATCAGTGTCACCGGCAGCATGCCCATGAACTGGCCCGGGATGCCCGGCCAGAACAGCATCGGCAGGAAGGCACAGAGCGTTGTCGCGGTTGAGCTGACCACCGGCCAGAACATGCGTTTGGCGGCCTCGACATAGGCGTGCATCGGGCCGGTGCCCTCTTTGATGCGCTTGTCAGCATATTCCACCACAACAATGGCGCCATCCACCAGCATGCCCACCGCGAGGATCAGACCAAACATCACGATGTTGGAAATGGTGATCCCCATGATCGCCAAAAGGACGAAACACAACAGGAAGGAGGTCGGGATCGCAAAGCCCACCAGCAGGGCGGCCCGGCTGCCCAGGGCGGCCAGAACCACGATCATCACCAGCGCAATCGCGGTCAGAACCGAGCCTTCCAGCTGGCTGACCATCGAGCCCACGATGCGGCCCTGATCGTTGGAGGTGCCCACGTCTACCGCAGCCTTCAGATCTGCAGGCCATTCGCCGCTGGCCTCATCAATGACCTGACGCACCATATTGGTGGTGTCCAGGATGTTGTAGCCTTTGCGTTTGACCACCTGCAGCGCCACGGTATTGACGCCGTTGAAGCGCGCAGTGCCATGACGGTCTTCGAAGGTCAGGCGGATCTCAGCCAGATCGCCAAGGGTCACAACCCGCTGGCCATTGATTTTCACCGGCAGCGAATAGATGTCGCGCGGCTCATCAAAGCTTGATGGGATCTTCACCGCGAAGGAGCCCTGTTCGGTGTCCACTTCACCGGCGGCCACCAGCATGTTGTTGTTGGTCACCACATTGATCAGCTCACCCGCAGTGACGTTGTAGCTTTCCAGACGCAGCGGATCGATGATCACTTCGACCATCTCATCGCGGTTGCCTGCAATGCCTGCCTCCAGCACTGAATCCAGCGCTTCCAGCTTGTCCTGCAGATCCTTAGCCACCCTGTACATCGTCCGTTCCGGCACATCACCGGTCAGGTTGACGATCAGGATCGGAAACTCAGAGAAGTTGATCTCATTGACCGAATAGCTCTCAAACCCAGCGGGGAAGTTGCCCTCGGCTTTCGACATGGCGTCGCGCACGTCGGCCATGATCTTGGTCTTGTCCCAGCCAAATTCGAATTCCAGCGCCACACCGGCATAGCCTTCGGCGGCGGTGGCGGACATCTCTTTCAGCCCGTCCAGATCAGCCAGTTCGGTTTCCATCGGCTTGACCAGCAGCGTTTCCGCGTCAGTGGCCGAAATGCCGGGGAAGGGGACCGAGACGAAGAGCGCCGGGATTTCAATATCCGGTTCGCCCTCTTTGGGCAGGCTGGAATAGGCAAAGCCCCCAGCCAGCAGCGATAGCAGAACAAAGGCCAGCACCATCCGCGCACGGGATGCGGCCCAATCGACGATACCCGTCATTGTGCGGCCTCCCGGTAGGTGGGCTCAACCTTCACGCCGTCGATCACAAATTCCTGACCCACAACGATCACATCAACCTTGTCCGCCAATCCGGTGACCCAGACACCTTCGCTGGTGTCGCGCATCAGGTTGACCTGTTTGAAGGCCACGATATTGCCGCTCTCGACAATCCGCACACCCAGATCACCGGTGTCGTTCAGCGTCAGCGCCGACCCGGGCAGCAGATGCGCCATCGTACCGGCCGAGGCGATCAGAATATCTGCGGTCTGACCATCGCGGATCGACATATCAGCGTTGGCAACATCGATATCAACGCGGAAGGTGCGGGTTTCAGGATCTGCCGAACGCGACAGGAAGGTCACCCGGCCACGCACTTCGCGACCATCGGTCAGGCGGGCACCGGCAAGACTGCCCAGCGACACCCGGTGGACCTGCGTTTCCGGCACGTAGCCGACAACCTTGATCGGATCCAGTTGAATGATGGTGGCACAAACGCCGCCAGCCCCCAGAAGGCTGCCCAGCTCAGCTGTGTCGGTTTCCAGGAGGCCCGCGAAAGGCGCTTTGATCGTCAGGCGCTCAATCTCTTTTTCGGCCGCCGCAACTGCCGCCTCAGCGGCGCGAATGCCGGCCTGCGTGGTTTCAAGGCCGGAACGGGCGGCTTCTACACCAGCCTCAGCCGAGACCACAGCGGCCTGGGTTCCAGCAACACGGGTTTCCGAGGCGTACCCGGTCTGCGACAGCTTCTTGGCCACATTGTCGTTGATCTGGGCCTCGTCCAAACGGGCCTGCGCTTCTTTCACGCGGGCCTGCGCCTGGGGCACCTGGGCGCGGGCATTGGCCAGATCGGCCTGAGCCTGCGCCAGATTGGTGTGACGGGTGCCGGGATCAAGGCGGCACATTTCCTGTCCTGCCTCAACAAAAGACCCGCGGCGAAGCGGGTCGGAAATCACCACAGCCGTGGTTTCAGCCATCACCTGCACCTCGCGCGCGGCCTCGGTCTCACCACGCAGCTGAACGGCGCTGTCGATCTCTTCGCTTTCTGAGCTCTGCACCACAACACGCACGAGGTTTTGCGCAACAGCCTGCATTTCAGCGCTGTCTGTGGCAGGAATTGCAGTGGTGTCTTCTGCGCTCACTTCATCTTGGCCAAGGGCAAAGGCTATGAGCGTCTCACGCTCCATGATCAATAGGTACAGTGTTGCAGTCACCACAATGGCGGTCAAAACTGGGACAATTCGCATCTACGGGGTCCTTAGACTAAATTTCTTCCGTTCAGATAGTACGTTAGTTGGCCACCCTGCGATCAATTACAAGGTCCTCCGAGCCGTTCTGAACGATTTAGTTCAGTTTATCCCTGCCGCCTAGCCGCTGCAAGCCGATAGTGGCAACCTGCCGCAGCCCATTGTTGCGGGTACTTGGCAGTGGCGTGCCAAAGCGCTAAGAGAAACCAAACCAAGGGGGCAGTGCCGTGAGCGAAACCGATAGTTTCATTGAAGAAGTCAGCGAAGAAGTGCGCCGTGACCGGCTTTATGGCCTGATCCGTCGCTATGGCTGGATTGCGGTTGTGGGCGTTGTGGCCATTGTGGGCGGCGCCTCGTGGAATGAATACAACAAAGCGCAGGATCGCGCCGCAGCGCAGGCGCTTGGCGATGGAATCATGACCGCGCTGGAAGCCGAAGATCCCGCCGCTCGCGCTGCTGCTCTGGCAGATGTATCGGCCGAAGGCACCATGGCGGGCGCAGTTCTGACCCTGCAGCGTGCTTCGGAACTGCAGGCCGCTGGCAACAACGCTGAGGCCGCCAGCCTGCTTGATGCGCTGGCTTCCAACGGTGATGTTGATGCCATCTACCGCCAGATCGCCGGGTTCAAATCCGTGCTGCTGAAAGGCAGTGATATGGCTGCCGATGAGCGCCGCGCGGTGCTTGAAGGGCTGATCCAGACCTCCTCACCGCTGCGCCTGCTGGCCGAAGAACAGCTGGCCCTGATTGAGGTTGAGGCCGGTGACACCACCGCCGCACTGGAACGGCTTGAGCGGATTGCCGCGGATGCCGAGGCAAGCGCAGGCTTGCGTCGTCGCGCAACTCAGTTGATTGTAGCGCTTGGGGGCGACCGCTCCGAAGCGTGAGCCAGCAAGACAGCCGATGTCTTGCGACAAGAATTGAAGAGATAAAGACTTAGAGGGCAGGTTTGGTGAAACGCAGTTCCATTATTCTGGCAGTCTCCGCAGCAGCGGTGCTGGCCGGGTGTTCCGAACGTGAAAGCATTCTGCCCGGCAAGCGGGAAGATCCGCGCGCCATTCTAAGCGGTGGTATACCGGTCGAAGATCTGGCCGCCGATGTCAGCCGCGCTGCAACGCAGGTGCGGCTGCCCAAGATGGTGCAGAACGCCAATTGGACCCAGCGCTTTGGCTCGCCGAAAAACCGTGTCAGCCACGCCAGCCTGGCCGCCGCGCCACAGCTGGTCTGGAGCGCTGACATCGGCGCCGGCGATGGCCGCCGCAACCGTATCACTGCAGAACCTGTTGTGGCAGACGGCCGGGTCTTTACCCTTGACGCCGAAGCGCGTGTCAGCGCCACCAGCACCGCAGGCACCGTCCTTTGGAGCCGCGACCTAACACCTGCCCGCGACAGCTCTGGTGAGGCCACCGGCGGCGGTCTGGCCTATGGCGCTGGCAAGGTCTTTGTCACCTCGGGCTTTGGCCTGTTCACTGCGCTTGATCCCGCCACGGGTGAGGTGCTGTGGCAGCAGGATATCGGCTCCACCGGCTCGGGCGCGCCAACAGTTTACGGCGATCTGGTCTATCTGGTGGGCGGCGATGACACCGGCTGGGCACTGGAAGTCGACACTGGCCGCATCCGCTGGCAGACCACCCAAGCCAGCGACGTGAACAACGTACTGGGCGCACCGGCCCCGGCCGTGAATGACAAATTTGCCATCTTTGCCTTTGGCGATGGCGCGCTGCACGGCACCTTCCGCAATGGCGGCCTGCGCCTGTGGACGGCCTATGTCTCCGGTCAGCGCCGCAGCGATGCCCTGGCTAAGGTCAATGACATCACCGCCGATCCGGTCATCGATGGCTCCAAGGTCTATGTCGGCTCGCACGCCGGTCGTATTCTGGCGCTGGACATTGACACGGGCGATCGCCTCTGGACGGCGCGCGAAGGGGCGATCAGCCCGGTTCTGCCGCTTTCAGGGTCGCTCTTTGCGGTCAGCGATCACAATGAGCTGCTGCGCATCGATGCGCGTGACGGCGTGACGATCTGGGCCAAGAAACTGCCCAATCTGCTGAAGCCGAAACAGCGCAAAGCCAGCGAAGTTTACGCCCATCACGGCCCCATTCTGGCCGGTGGTCAGCTGATCGTGGCCTCCAACGATGGCTTCCTGCGCTTCTTTGATCCCACCACGGGTGAGATGACCCGCCAGGTTGAGGTGCCCGGCGGCGCAACCACCGCCCCCGTGGTGGCAGGCGGCACGCTTTACGTTGTTGGCACCAAAGGGCAATTGCACGCTTTCCGTTGACGCAAAACTGGTATAACAGGGCGGCTTGATCCGCCCTTTATCCAGCGCAGACATGCCGTCTGCCATCCGTCCGGAGCCATTGAGATGAGCTTTACCCTCGCCATTGTAGGCCGCCCCAACGTGGGGAAGTCTACGCTTTTCAACCGCTTAGTCGGCAAAAAACTGGCTCTGGTCGATGACCAGCCGGGGGTAACGCGTGACCTGCGCGAAGGCGATGCCAAACTGGGTCACCTGCGATTCACCGTGATTGACACCGCCGGTCTGGAAGAGGCCACCGATGACAGTCTGCAGGGGCGCATGCGCCGCCTGACCGAACGCGCGGTGGATATGGCGGATGTCTGCCTGTTCATGATCGACGCCCGCACCGGTCTGACCCCCACGGATGAGATGTTTGCCGAGATCCTGCGCAAACGCGCCGACAAGGTGATCCTGGCGGCCAACAAGGCCGAAGGCAAAGCTGGCGAAGCTGGTGCGCTGGAGGCCTATAGTCTTGGCCTCGGCGACCCGCTGCGCCTGTCCGGTGAACACGGCGAAGGCATGGGGGAGCTGATGCACATCCTGCAGCCCATCGCCGATGAGTTCGAAGAACGCGCTGCCCAGCATGCGCCGGAAACCGATGTTGACGTCCATATGGACGATGATGAGGAAGAGGTGCTGGACGAACACGGCAACCCGATCACCTATCGTCTGCCGACCTTCGACAAGCCGATGCAGATCGCAGTGGTGGGCCGCCCGAACGCGGGCAAATCCACCCTGATCAACAAGATCCTCGGCGAAGACCGCCTGCTGACCGGTCCCGAGGCCGGGATCACCCGTGACGCCATCTCGCTGACCATTGACTGGGGTGGCCTGCCGGTGCGGATCTGGGACACTGCCGGCATGCGTAAACGCGCCAAGGTGCAGGATAAGGTCGAAAAACTCTCGGTCTCCGACGGTTTGCGCGCGGTGAAATTTGCCGAAGTGGTGATTGTTCTGCTGGATGCCGCCATTCCCTTTGAACAGCAGGACCTGCGCATCGCCGATCTGGCGGAACGTGAGGGCCGCGCGGTGATCATCGCGGTGAACAAATGGGACATCGAGGATGAGAAACAGGAAAAACTGAAGGCGCTGAAGGAAAGCTTCGACCGGCTGCTGCCGCAGCTGCGCGGCGCGCCGCTGATTACGGTGTCCGCGAAAACCGGCCGTGGCCTTAACCGCCTGCAAGAGGCTGTGGAACGCGCCTACAACGTCTGGAACCGTCGCGTCTCGACCGCCAAGCTGAACCGCTGGCTGAACGCGATGACCGAACAGCACCCGCCGCCCGCCCCCGGGGGGCGCCGCATCAAGCTGCGTTATATGACCCAGGCCAAAACCCGCCCGCCGGGCTTTGTGGTGATGTGTTCGCTGCCCGATAAGCTGCCCGACAGCTATTCGCGCTATCTGGTCAACGGTCTGCGCGAGGACTTTGACATGCCGGGCACTCCGATCCGCCTGACCATGCGCGGGCAGGGGGATAAGAACCCCTATAGGAATAAGAAGGACAAAAAGCCCGGCGCGCTTGGCAAACACCTGAACAAAAAACGCGGTCTGCCCCGCGGCTCGCATTAAACAGACTTAAATTGGGCGCCCTTCGGGGCGCTCTTTTTGTCTCGGACCTTCGGTCCTCGGGCCTGCCTGCGGCGCGAGTATTTGGGGAACGATGAAAGCGGCAATTCACTGTTTCAAAAATACTCTGGCGCGCAGCGCCACAAAAAAGGGGCCCAGCGGGCCCCTTCGGTGTTCAGACAATTTGGTCGGTTCAGACCAGCGCGCCTTCAGCGCTGAGTTTGGTCTTGCCGCCCAGATAGGGGTGCAGCGCGGCTGGTAGGGTGACGGAGCCGTCTTCCTGCTGGCCGTTTTCCAGCACCGCAATCAGGGCGCGCCCCACAGCCAGGCCGGAGCCGTTCAGCGTATGCACAAACTCAGGCTTGCCGCCAGCCGCAGGTTTGAACCGTGCGTTCATCCGGCGGGCCTGGAAATCACCGGCCACCGAGACCGAGGAGATCTCACGGTATTTGTTCTGGCCGGGCAGCCAGACCTCCAGATCGTGGGTTTTGATCATGCCAAAGCCCATATCGCCCGAGCACAGCACCACGGTGCGATAAGGCAGGCCCAGTTTTTCCAGGATCGCCTCAGCGCAGCGGGTCATGCGGTCATGCTCTTCCATCGAGTTTTCGGGATGCACGATCGAGACCATTTCGACCTTTTCAAACTGGTGCTGGCGCAACATGCCCGAGGTGTCACGACCGGCGCTGCCCGCTTCGGAGCGGAAACACTGGGTGTGGGCGCAGTAGCGCAGCGGCAGGCTGCCTTCATCGACGGTTTCGCCGTTGACGATATTGGTCAGCGTCACCTCAGCGGTTGGGACCAGCCACCAGCCATCTTCGGTCTTGTAGCTGTCTTCACCAAATTTCGGCAGCTGGCCGGTGCCATACATCATCTCTTCGCGCACCAGAACCGGGGTCCAGGTTTCCTGCAGCTCATGCTCTTCCACATGGGTGTCGAGCATCATCTGCGCCAGCGCGCGGTGCACCCGGGCCACGCCCTTGGAGAGCACGACAAAGCGCGAGCCTGAGAGTTTGGCGGCGGTTTCGAAATCCATACCCGGCTGCACACCCGACAGCTCATAATGTTCTTTCGGCGCAAAGGTGAACTCGCGCGGGGTGCCCCAGTGGCGCACCTCAACGTTGTCATCCTCATCGGCGCCATCCGGCACATCGTCATGCAGGCGGTTGGGCAGGCCCATCAGCAGGTCATTGAGCTGCGCGTCCAGCTCCTTGGCTTCGGTCTGCATCGCGGCCACTTCGGCCTTTTTCTCACCCACCAGGGCGCGCAGCCGTTCAAACTCGGCCTCATCACCTTTGGCTTTGGCGGCGCCAACTTCTTTGGCGGCTTTCTTCTGGTCCGACTGCGCGGTTTCGGCCGCCAGGATCTTGGCCCGGCGCGCTTCGTCCAGTTTCAGCACCTCTGATGACATCGGCGCGGCCCCCCGGCGGGCCAGACCGGCGTCAAAGGCCTCTGGGTTTTCGCGGATCGCTTTGATGTCATGCATGGGTTTGCTCCTTTACCGGAATCATTCTTCAACGCAGGCGTTATTGCTGATTTTTGTCTCGGTTGAAAGCCACCATTGCGCCGTGCGGGGGCGTTGGAAGCGGGGATCAACCCGTGATCTGCCCGCGATCAGAAGCTGCCGCCCCTAGGGCATGGCCTGCAAAGCCCGTAAAAGCCTGACTGCAATGCGCAACCCGCCTTGCAAAACCCCGTTAGCGCACATAGGTTCCCTGCCAAATCGCGGCTCAAGCCGCCTAACGGATCTAAGGACAGACATATGGAAGCCATCGGCCAGTTCATCCCCCTCATTCTCATCTTCGGTATCATGTATTTCCTGCTGATCCGTCCGCAGCAGAAGAAGATGAAAGAGCATCAGAACATGGTGAACGCGCTGCGCAAGGGCGATCAGGTGGTCACCCAGGGCGGTCTGATCGGCAAGGTTTCCAAGGTCAAAGACGCGGAAAACGAGCTGGAAGTTGAAATCGCCGAAGGTGTGAAGGTCCGCGTTGTCCGCTCGACCATCGCTCAGGTGAAAAGCAAGACTGAGCCGGCCGAAGGCTGATCTCACCCCGAAGACCGGCCCGAGGGTTTCCTGACCCCCGGGCCTTTTGTTTTTTGAAAGCGGTTCACTATGCTTCAGATTGATATGTGGAAACGGGTGCTGATCTGGGCGGTTTGTGCGCTCGGGATCCTCTGTGCCCTTCCAAATGGGTTTTATGCGCGGGTTGAGGCCCGTAATGACGCGGTCGCCGCGTTGGAAACAGGCGCCTCGGGCAATGGTCTGGAAGAGCAGGCGGCGCAATGGCCGTCTTTCCTGCCGTCTAGCCTGGTCAATCTGGGTCTGGACCTGCGCGGTGGCGCGCATCTCCTTGCTGAGGTGCAGGTGGCCGATGTTTACGAAAGCCGCCTTGAGGCCATGTGGCCAGAAGTGCGCGACCTCCTGCGCGAAGAGCGCGACACCATCGGCACCATCCGTCTGCAAAAGACCGAAGGCGCTGAGCTGCGGGTGCGGTTGAACCAGAAACCGGATCAGGTTGGCGCGGCCGCCGAACTGGTGCGCGGTCTGGCCCGCCCGGTTGTCAGCCTGTCCGGCGCCGGGGCCACCGACATTGACGTCGCCGTTGATGGCGCCGATATCGTTGTCACCCTGTCTGAGGCCGAGCGTGTTGCCACCGATGAGCGCACCGTGGCGCAATCGCTGGAAATCATCCGCCGCCGGATTGACGAAGTGGGCACGCGTGAGCCGACCATTCAGCGTCAGGGTTCGGACCGGATCCTCATTCAGGTGCCCGGCATTGGTTCGGCCTCTGAGCTGAAAGCGATCATCGGCACCACGGCGCAGCTGACCTTCCAGCCGGTTGTGACCCGCACTTCCAACGCCGATATGCCGGCGGGCGCGGGCAATGAACTGTTGCCGTCGCTGGACACTGAAGGCGAATACTATGTTCTGGAACAGGTTCCTGTGGTCACCGGTGAGGAACTGGTGGATGCCCAGCCCGCCTTTGACCAGAACGGTCGTCCGGCTGTGAACTTCCGCTTCAACACAACAGGCGCGCGGAAGTTCGGCGATTACACCGCTGAAAACATCGGCAACCCCTTTGCGATTGTTCTGGATGGCGAGGTCATTTCGGCCCCCGTGATCCAGTCGCACATCCCGGGTGGGTCCGGTATCATCACCGGCAACTTCACCGTTGAGGAAAGCACCAACCTGGCGGTTCTGCTGCGTGCTGGTGCGCTGCCTGCGGGTCTGGAGTTCCTCGAAGAGCGCACCATCGGGCCAGAACTGGGGGCAGACAGTATCGCCGCCGGTCAGATCGCCTGTATCGTGGCCTTCGTCGCGGTTCTGGTCTTCATGGTGCTGAGCTATGGCCTGTTTGGTCTGTTCGCCAACATCGCGCTTTTGGTGAACGTCGCCCTGATCTTTGGCGCGCTCAGCCTTATCGGCGGCACGCTGACCTTGCCGGGTATCGCTGGTATCGTTTTGACCATCGGTATGGCGGTGGACGCCAATGTGCTGGTCTTTGAACGGATCCGCGAAGAACTGCGCACCGCCAAAGGGCCAGCCCGCGCGATTGAGCTGGGCTATGACCGCGCACTTTCGGCGATCATCGATGCCAATATCACCACTTTCATTATTGCTGTGATCCTCTTCGTCATGGGCTCGGGCCCGGTCAAAGGCTTTGCGATCACACTGGGCCTCGGGATCCTCACCTCGGTCTTCACCGCGATCTTCGTGACGCGGCTGCTGATCGTGATGTGGTTCGAACGTAAACGCCCCAAAACCATCGAGGTCTGATCATGCGTTTGAGACTGTTTAGCGAAGTCCCCAATTACGACTTCTTCCGCCTGCGCAAGCTGACCATGGGCCTGTCTGTGGTGGCGGTCATTGCCTCGCTGGTGGCCTGGCTGGTCATTGGCCTGAACTTCGGCATCGATTTCCGTGGTGGCACCACCATCCGGACACAGGCCGAAACCGCCGTGGATGTGGGCGCCTACCGTGGCGCGCTGGATCCGCTGGGGCTGGGCGATGTGTCGATCACCGAGGTGTTTGATCCTTCCTTTGCCGAGGATGAGCATGTTGCGATGATCCGTATCCAGGCGCAGGAAGGTCAGGAAAGCGTCACCGAAGAGGTGATCACCCAGATCGAAGACGCGCTGAGAGGCGTGGATCCCTCGATCACCTTCCCGCTGGTCGAATCTGTTGGCCCCAAGGTCTCGGGTGAGCTGATCCAAACCGCGATCATTGCGGTTGCGGCCTCGCTGGCGGCGATCCTGTTCTATATCTGGCTGCGCTTTGAATGGCAGTTCTCGGTCGGCGCGGTGGCAGCACTGGCGCATGACGTGATCCTGACCATCGGCATCTTCTCAGTGCTGCAGATCCGGTTCGAACTGGCCACCATCGCGGCGCTGCTGACGATCATCGGCTATTCGATCAACGACACCGTGGTGATCTTTGACCGTCTGCGTGAAAACCTGATTAAATATAAAGTGAAACCGCTGACCGATCTGATGAACCTCACCGTGAACGAAACCCTCAGCCGGACGATCATGACCTCGGGTACCACGCTTCTGGCGCTGATCGCCCTGCTGACGCTGGGTGGCGACGTGATCCGTGGCTTTGTGTTTGCCATCACCTGGGGCGTCATTGTGGGCACTTATTCTTCGGTCTATGTGGCCAAGAATGTGGTGCTGATGCTGGGTGTGAAACGCGACTGGTCCAAGCCTGACAACAATCAGGGCAATCAGTTCGGGAACGTAGATGCCTGACATTCTGAGCGAAGTGCTGGCCTTTGATGGGCTGGCATGGCTCTATGCAGGGGTATTTTTGGCAGGGGCGGTGCGGGGCTTTTCAGGCTTTGGCGCCGCCCTTGTCTATATGCCCATCGCAGGCCAATTCATGCCGCCGGTCTGGGCGCTGATCACCCTTGTGGTGATGGAGGTCTTTGGCCCGATCCCCAACCTGCCCAGTGCCTGGCGCACCGCAGACCTGGGGCAGGTGGGCCGCATCGCCCTGGGCGGGGCGGTGGCCCTTCCGATCGGCCTTGCGGTGCTGCTGGCGGTGGAGCCGGAGGTGTTTCGCTATGCGGTGAGCGCCATTGCGCTGATGGTGCCGTTTCTGCTGATGAGCGGTATGCGCCTCAAGGGGGCAATCACGCCGCCGCTGCAATATGGCACCGGGCTGGTCTCGGGCTTCATTGGTGGAGTGGCCGGTCTGCCCGGGCCGCCGGTGATCCTGCTTTATATGGCCTCCACAACCGCGGCTGCGGTGACGCGGGCCAATATCATGCTCTATCTGGTGGTGGTGGATCTGTTCCTGATCGGCGTCCTGAGCCTGCAGGGCGAAATGGCGCTGATGCCGCTGGTGCTGGGGCTGGTGCTGGCGATCCCGAATCTGCTGGGCAATCTGGCTGGGGCCGCTATGTTCCACCCCGACCGCCAGATACTGTATCGTGTGTTTGGCTATGTGGTGATGATCACGGTTGGCCTCAGCGGGTTGCCGCTGTGGGATGGCTGAGGGGTCGGCCAGTTGGACCGGTTGGGCCGCTTGGGTCAGTACAGTCGGCGATGATCGTTAGGACAGGGGGACAGGATGCAGCTTAACGAAGTGAGTTTCAGCGACGCCGTGCCAGTGGATGGCTATGGCCCTGGGTTTTTCCGCATCGGCGGCAAGGTGATCGAAGGCGCGGTGATCGTGACCGAAAAGCAGGCTCGCAGCTGGGCCGGGCTGCAGGACGCTGAGGCGCTGAAAGCGCTGGCCGGCGATCATGACGTGATCTTCGTCGGCATGGGGGCAGAGATTGCTCATCTGCCCAAAGATTTGCGTGCTGAGTTGGACGCGGCCGGTGTTGGGGTTGAGGTGATGTCCTCCCCCTCGGCCTGCCGCACCTATAACGTGCTGTTGTCAGAAGGGCGGCGTGTGGCGCTGGCGGTGCTGCCGGTTTGAGGGGGAAGGGGGCGTTGCCCCCTCCGTTCAAAAGGGTTTTGAACGTCACCCCCAGAGTATTTCTGAAACGTTGAAAGCGATTTTCGGTAGATTTCCCCGGTTTGCCTGACACAGGTCAAGACGCGGTGTCGCGGCAGGCATTAAGGCGCTTTGCGATGCGCAAACAATGGGATAGGACCATTGCATGGAATTGAATGTGTCAGACCTCACCGTGATCCGTGGCGGGATCAAAGTTCTGGAAGGCGTCAGCTTTGCCGTCAGGGCGGGCGAGGCGCTGGTGCTGCGTGGCCCCAATGGGATCGGCAAGACCACCTTGTTGCGCACGGTGGCAGGTCTGCAGCCGGCGCTGCAGGGGGAGGTCAGCCTTGACCGCGAGCAGATGGCCTATGCCGGCCATGCCGATGGCATCAAGGCCCCGCTGAGTGTGACGGAGAACCTCGAGTTCTGGGCCGCGGTCTTTGGCACCGGATCGATCGCCCCGGCGCTGCAGGCCTTTGACCTGGAGGCGCTGGCGGCACGGCCCGCAGGCGCACTGTCGGCGGGGCAGAAACGGCGGTTGGGTCTGGCGCGCATGGTGGTTACGGGCCGCCCTGTCTGGGTGATGGATGAGCCAACCGTGTCACTGGACACCAGCGCGGTGCAGCTTTTTGCCGAGGCCGTGCGGGCCCATCTGGCGGGCGGAGGTCTGGCGCTGTTGGCCACCCATATCGATCTGGGGCTGGCTGAGGCGCGGGTGCTGGATGTGGGCCCGTTCAAAGCCAAACCACCGGCGCTGGAAGATTTTGACGGAGCGTTCCTGTGATTGCCCTTTTGATGCGTGATCTGAAACTGGCCATTCGCGCCGGGGGCGGCTTTGGTCTGGGGCTGGCCTTTTTCCTGATCGTGGTGGTGCTGGTGCCCTTTGGCGTCGGGCCAAATTCTGGTCTGCTGAGCAAAATCGCCCCGGGGGTTCTGTGGCTGGGCGCGCTGCTGGCGTGCCTGTTGTCACTGGACCGGATCTTTGCGCTGGACTGGGAGGATGGCTCGCTTGATCTTTTGGCCACCGCGCCGCTGCCATTGGAGGCAATTGTCAGCGTCAAGGCGCTGGCCCATTGGCTGACCACCGGGCTGCCGCTGGTGCTGGCGGCGCCGGTCTTTGCCATCCTTTTGAACCTGCCAATCGCTGGCTATGGCCCGCTGGTGTTGTCGCTGTTGATCGGCACCCCGGCGCTGAGCGTGATTGGCACCTTTGGCGCGGCGCTGACGGTGGGGTTGAAACGCGGTGGGCTGCTCCTGAGCCTTTTGGTGCTGCCGCTCTATGTGCCGACGCTGATTTTCGGCGCCGAGATGGCGCGGCGGTCGATTGAGGGGTTGAACGCGCAGACATCGCTCTTGATGCTGGCGGGGATCACATGCGCGGTGATCGCACTGCTGCCATTTGCCTCAGCCGCTGTTTTGCGTGTGAACCTTAGATAGGGGGCACGTTTAATGGCCGATATGGAACCGACGAAGACTTGAACAGGGACGCTCTTGCAATGGGCGTCAGGACGGATAGGAAAGAGACATGAGCTCGATCTGGGAATATGCCAACCCAAAAAAATTTATTGCGACCACGGACCGGCTGTTGCCCTGGGTCTCAGCGCTGGCGCTTGGCCTGATGGTGCTGGGTCTGGTTTGGGGGTTTTTCTTCACGCCGGATGACTTCCGTCAGGGCTCAACGGTCAAGATCATCTATATCCATGTGCCCTCGGCCATGATGGCTATTAACGCCTGGGCGATGATGCTGGTGGCTTCGATGGTCTGGATCGTGCGCCGGCATCACGTGTCGGCGCTGGCTGCCCGTGCCGCCGCCCCAATTGGTGCGGTGATGACGGTGATTGCGCTGGCCACCGGGGCGATTTGGGGCCAGCCGATGTGGGGCACCTGGTGGGAATGGGACCCGCGGCTGACCTCCTTCCTGATCCTGTTTTTGTTCTACCTGGGCTATATCGCGCTGTGGTCCGCGATTGAGGATGATGACACCGCCGCCGATCTGACCTCGATCCTGTGTCTTGTCGGATCGGTTTTTGCGCTTCTCAGCCGCTACGCGGTGAACTTCTGGAACCAGGGCCTGCATCAGGGTGCCTCGGTCCTGCGCGCCAGCGCCCTTGCGGGCGACACCGAGGAGCGGGTGAGCAATATCTTTGCAACGCCGCTGTTCATCTCCATGGCAGGCTTCCTGATGCTGTTCATCGCGCTGGTCTTCCTGCGCACCCAAACTGAAATTCGTGCCCGTCGCATGCGGGCGCTCTTGGCCCGTGAAAGGATGCAATGATGCCTGATCTGGGAAAATACGCTGAGGCGGTGCTCTCCTCCTACGCCATTTCGCTTGGGCTGATCGTGGCGCTGGTGGTGCTGTCGGTCCTGCGTGCCCGCAAGGTCAAGGCGCAGCTGGCCGAGGTTGAGGCCCGCAGCAAAACCGGTGGCAAGGCACAGGAGCAGGCAGATGGCTAAGGTCAACATTTTGATGGTGCTGCCGCCGGTGATCTTCGGCGGTCTGGCCGCGACGTTTTTCATCGGCATGATGCGGGAAAACCCGGATGAGCTGCCCACGGCGCTGGCCGGTCGCGACGTGCCCAGCGTTGAGATGACGCCGCTGGGGGATCTGCCGATGTTTGATCTGGCTGACATGAAAGATGGTCAGGTCAAGCTGGTGAACTACTGGGCCAGCTGGTGCGCGCCCTGTCGGGTGGAACATCCCAATCTGGAGGCGCTGCGTGAACAGGGGCTGCCGATCTACGGGGTGAATTACAAAGACAACCCGGCCAATGCGTTGGATTTCCTGGCGGAGCTGGGCAACCCCTATGAGGCGGTGGGCCAGGACGGCAATGGCCGCATGGCGCTGAACTGGGGTGTCTATGGCGTGCCGGAAACCTATGTGATCGACGGCGCGGGTCGCATCGTGACCCGCCACGCTGGCCCCGTGACCCAGCGGGTGATTGAGGGCGTTTTGGCCCCGGCGATAGAAAAGGCGCGCGCGGCTGAGTGATCGGCCCGCGCTGCTTGCCCCTTAAATCAAGCGGACGGGCCGGTGATCTCACCGGCCTTTTCTATGCCTGATCGTGTTTTTTATCATAGTCTTGCCGGGCGTTCTTAATGTCGGCCTCTTGCGCCACCGCCCAGGTCGCCAGACCGGTGATATGGGACAGCAGCGACTGGCCCAGCGGGGTCAGGCTGTATTCCACCGTCGGCGGGCTGGTGGGCTGAACCTCACGGTGGACCAGACCGTCTCGTTCCAACCCGCGTAAGGTGACGGTCAGCATTCGCTGGGAGATCCCGTCAACCGCCCGCAGCAATTGGCGGAACCGTTCGGTGCGCCGCCCCAGCCGCAGGATCACCAGTACCGACCATTTGTCACCGATCCGGTCCAGCACATCGCGCACCGGGCAGCTGCCGGCAAAGTCATTGGCCACCCATTCATCCACGCCGTCATTCATCGCTGTGACAGTGTCCACGGCCATTGGGGTGGTTACCTCAACGTGCCTATCTGATGAAATCATGCCTTCTTTCGCGGTCTTCATGGGGCGCCTATGTGTGGTTCCTAATCGTAACCATCACATTATGGAGAACCAGAGATGACAAAGGAAGTGGCGATTTTTGGGGCAACCGGTGCACAGGGCGCCCCCGTGGTTGAAGAGGCGTTGCAGGCAGGGCTGCAGGTTCGCGCTGTGGCCCGTGATGCTGCTAAGGTGGCGCTGCGTCATCCGACCGCTGAGGCCTATGCGGCAACGCTGGATGACAAGGCGGCGCTGGCTACGGTTTTGACCGGCGTGTCTGCGGCTTTCGTGCACCTGCCGATGCCGACAGACCCCGAGGCGCCGCAGCGCTGGCTGCAGAACCTGATTGAGGTGGCCCATGAGGTGGCGCTGCCATTGCTGGTCTATTCGACCTCGGGCAGCACGGGTGAGCGCTATCCGGCTTCAGCGATGATTTCCGGCAATACCGCGGCGCGGGATGCCATTCTGGCCTCGGGCATTCCGGCCATTGTGTTGCAGCCAACGATTTATCTGGAAAACCTGCAAATCCCGGCCTTCCTGCCAAACATGGCCAGTGAGGGGATCGTGGATTACCCGCCGCTCAGCCCGGAACACCGCGTCAGCTGGACCTCGCACCGCGATCAGGCAGTGGTGGCCGCAGCGGCGCTGCAGCGGCCGGATCTGGCGGGCAAAGCCTATGAAATCGCCACCCCCGACGCGGTCACTGGGGGCAAGCTGGCACAGCTGCTGTCTGACTGGCAAGGGCGTGCGTTGAGCTTCCAGCCACTGACGCCCGAGGCCTTTGGCAACCGGGCGGAGGCCGCCCTGGGCGCACCGGGTCTGAGCTATGTGTTGAGCGACCTTTATGGTGCCTTGAACCAGGTGGCGCCTGATCAGCTAGCCATCAACACGGGTGAGGTTGAGGCGACATTTGGTGTCACCCTGTCCCCCCTGGCCGCGCAGATCCGGCAATGGTCCACTGTCACCGCCTAGGGTCAGCGGACATAAAAAGGGCCCGGTACAAGACCGGGCCCAGCTAAAAAAGGAATTGCCTGCACATGAGTGGTATCTCTCTGGAGACCCCTTCCAGCCACCCTGTGCAATCGTATAGCTATCCATTAGTACGGCATGCAGGCTGATTTCTTAGGGCGATCCGCAAAGAAATCTCCCAATAGGGTGAGTTTTTTCGGATCTCATCCCGCTAAAGGGGAGTGTTGCCGCCCACCGGTCCCGTAGGGTGCCATAGAAAAGCCCGAAGGATTTGCATCGCTTCGGGCTTTAACCACCTGTTTATGTGCAGTTATTCGGTTGCGAGGTCAGGACTTGGCCAGATTGCGCAGCACATAATGCAGCACGCCACCGTTTTCGATGTATTCTACCTCAACCTCGGTATCGATCCGGCATTTCAGGGTGATGTCCTTCACCGTACCATCGCCCATGGTGATGGTGCAGGGCACCTCTTGCAGCGGCTCCACACTGTCGAGGCCGGTGATGGAAACGGTTTCCTCTCCGGTCAGCCCCAGCGTCTTGAGGCTGTCCCCGCCGGTAAATTCGAACGGAATCACCCCCATACCAACAAGGTTTGACCGGTGGATCCGCTCAAAGCTTTCCGCAATCACCGCTTTGACGCCCAACAGCGCGGTGCCTTTGGCCGCCCAGTCGCGGCTGGATCCGGCACCGTATTGTTCACCGCCAAAGACCACCAGCGGCGTGCCGGCCTCTTGATAGGCCATCGACGCCTCATAGACCGAGGTCTGCTGCCCATCGGGACCTTTGGTATAACCGCCTTCAACCCCGTCCAGCATTTCGTTCTTGATGCGGATGTTGGCAAAGGTGCCGCGCATCATCACCTCATGGTTGCCCCGGCGCGATCCGTAGGAGTTGAACTCACGCGGTTGCACCTGCCGGTCGGTCAGATACTGCCCCGCCGGGCTGGAGGCGGCAAAGCTGCCCGCGGGGGAGATGTGGTCGGTTGTGACCATATCGCCCAGCACCAACAGCACCTTGGCACCTTCAACGTTGCTGATTTTGCCCGGCTCCATGCCCATGCCTTGGAAATAGGGTGGGTTCTGGATGTAGGTTGAGCTGGCAGGCCAATCATAGACCTCCTGCTGAGGCACCTCGACGCTTTGCCATTTCTCATCCCCTTTGAAGACATCGGCATATTTGCTGAGGAAGGCCTCACGGGTGACGGTTTTCTCAACCAGTTCCGCAATCTCGGCATTGCTGGGCCAGATGTCTTTCAGGAAGATATCTTTGCCGTTCTGATCCTGACCCAGAGGTTCTGTTGTCAGGTCGATATTCATGTCACCGGCCAGCGCATAGGCCACCACCAAGGGGGGCGAAGCCAGATAGTTGGCGCGCACATCCGGGCTGATCCGGCCCTCAAAGTTGCGGTTGCCTGACAGGACTGAGGTGGCCACCAGATCGCCATCAGCAATTGCTTTGGAAATCTCCGGCTGCAACGGGCCAGAGTTGCCGATGCAGGTGGTGCAGCCATAGCCCACAAGGTTGAAACCGATGGCATCCAGATCCTCCTGCAGGCCTGCGGCCTCCAGATATTCGGTCACCACCTGTGACCCCGGCGCGAGCGAGGTTTTGACCCAGGGCTTGCGGTTCAGCCCCAGGGCACGCGCCTTGCGGGCCACCAGACCGGCCCCGATCATCACATAGGGGTTTGAGGTGTTGGTGCAGGAGGTGATCGAGGCGATGACCACCTTGCCTGACGACAGGCTGTAATCTTCGCCCGCAACCGCCACGGTCTTGTCCGTAGGACGTTTGAAGGTCTCTGCCATCTCGCGACCAAAGGCGGCACTGGCTTCGGTCAGGGCGATGTGGTCTTGCGGCCGTTTCGGGCCTGAGATCGCGGGCACAATGGTGCCCATGTCCAACTCCAGCGTGGAGGTGTAGATCGGATCATAATCCGCATCCCGCCACAGCCCGTTTTCCTTGGCATAGGCCTCAACCAGCGCCAGGCGATCCTCATCCCGGCCGGTTTGGCGCATATAGCGCAGTGTCTCGCCGTCGATCGGGAAGAAACCGCAGGTGGCACCATATTCCGGCGCCATATTGGCAATAGTGGCGCGATCGGCCAGGGGCAGATTGTCCAACCCGTCGCCGTAGAACTCCACAAACTTGCTGACCACGCCATGGGCGCGCAGCATTTCCACCACTTTCAGCACCAGATCGGTGGCGGTGGTGCCTTCGACCATTTCGCCGGTCAGTTTGAAACCAACAACTTCGGGGATCAGCATGGAAATCGGCTGACCCAGCATAGCGGCCTCAGCCTCAATCCCGCCAACACCCCAGCCCAGCACGGCCAGACCGTTCACCATGGTGGTATGGCTGTCGGTGCCGACCAGCGTGTCGGGGTAGGCGACCATGTCACCGTTCTGATCGGTGTCGGACCAGATGGTTTGCGCCAGATATTCCACGTTCACCTGATGGCAGATCCCGGTGCCCGGCGGCACCACGCGGAAATTGTTGAAGGCGGACTGACCCCATTTCAGGAACTGATAACGCTCCATATTGCGTTCATATTCGCGGTCCACATTCATCTGGAAGGCCCGCGGATTGCCAAATTCGTCAATCATCACCGAATGGTCGATGACCAGATCCACCGGGTTCAGCGGATTGATCTTCTGTGCGTCACCTCCAAGGCCGACAATGCCGTCGCGCATCGCGGCCAGATCCACCACCGCCGGCACGCCGGTGAAGTCCTGCATCAAAACGCGGGCCGGGCGATAGGCGATCTCACGCGGGTTTTTACCCCCCATGGCGCCCCATTCGGCGAAGGCTTTGATATCGTCAACAGACACGGTGCGCCCCCCGTCCTCAAAGCGCAGCATGTTTTCCAAGACCACCTTCAGCGCGGCGGGCAGCTTGGCGAAATCGCCAAGGCCTGCGGCCTGAGCGGCGGGGATGGAATAATAGGAAATCGATTGGCTGCCAGCGGTCAGGGTTTGACGCGTTTTGGCACTGTCTTGTCCAACTGTGATGGGCATGGCTGGTCTCCCTCTTGAAATACGATAAGGGTCTTGCTGCGATTGGTTCTGCCGCATCCCGCGTGAGCGATCAAGTCTGGCGCGCGGATGCCTTTGCGCTAAGGCCGCACAAGTGCTGTGAAAATTGGCACGTCCCGTCCGATCACTTAGGCTATCACCGTCTCGTGACAAATCATTGATTGGTTATTTCAGCCCGAATTGGCTAAAACCAAGAAAAGACATTCGTTGGGGAAAACGAAACTCATGCGTCGACTGGTTACCAAGTTTGCCGCGGCTTTGGCCGTTTGGGGCAGCGTGACGACTGTGGCCTTACCCACGGCGGCCGCCGCCCAATCTGTAGACCGCCCTGTGGTGGTCGAGCTTTACACCTCGCAGGGCTGTTCGTCCTGTCCGCCTGCAGATGCCTTTCTGGGTGAGCTGGCCAAACGGGATGACGTGATCCCCTTGGCGCTGCACGTGGATTACTGGGATTATATCGGCTGGAAGGACAAGTTCGCCTCACCGCAGCACACCGAACGGCAGAAGGCCTATGCCAGCGCCGCCGGGCGCCGCTCGATCTACACACCGCAGATGATCGTGCAGGGGCAGGAACATGTGGTCGGCAACCACCCCAAAAACGTCAACGCGTTGATTGAACGTCATGGTGCGGCGGAGGTCACGGTGGATCTACAGCTGTCGATCACCGGCAATCAGCTGCAGGTCACAGCCAGCAAGGTCGCCCGCGCCAAGACCCCGGTTCTGGTGCAGCTTGTGCGCTACATGCCGCGCAAATCGGTGCAGATCCGCTCTGGCGAAAACGCTGGCCGTACAATCACCTACGCCAATATCGTCACCGACTGGCAGCTCCTCGATGAATGGAACATGCGCCGGCCGCTGGATCTCAGCACCAAGGTCAGCGGAGAGGATCCGCTGGTGGTGATCGTGCAGGAACGTGGCCCGGGCCGCATTCTGGCCGCGGCGCGTCTGCGCTGAACCAGCGATCAGAGAAATCAGGAGCCGGCGGGGGACCCCTCAGCCGGCTTTTTTCTTACCACGTTGTTTCCAGCGGCGATGCACCCAGAACCATTGCTCGGGATGCTGGCGCACCATCGCCTCCAGCGCGTCGTTCATCGCCTGCGCCATGTCCTCGGCGCTGCCATGGGGGATCTCATCCTGAATGATGGCACGGAAACCATAGCCATCGGGCTGGCGCACACCAAAGACCGGCAGCACCAGCGCGTTGTACTTCAATGCCATTTCCGCAGCCGACAGGGTGGTACGGGCCGGATGACCAAAGAAGGTCAGATCCGCGCCGTCGCTGACATGCTGATCCACCAGAAGAGCGATGATGTTGCCGCTGCGCAGGTATTTCACCATCTGGGCCAGCCCACGGCGACCGCGGGCAAAGGCGGGTTCGGCGACGCTTTCGATCGCGGCTTCCCAATGTTCGTTGAAATAGCTGTTGTCCAGCGGCCGGTAGAGTGCGCCCACGGGCGAAAAATCACGTGACACCGTGGCGCGCACCGCGTCGTGGTTGCCAAAATGCCCGGAGACCAGAATGACAGGCCGCCCCTCGGTATGGGCCTTTTCAAGGGCCGCCACACCGGGGCCTTCGGGTTTGGTCTCGGCCAAATGTTCCTTCAGCTGCGCGCCGGAATAGATTTCCACCAGCGTGCGGCCAAAGTTTTCCGGCACTTGCCGGGCCAGGCGGCGCTTGTCGGCCTCAGACAGGTCGGCCCAGACCAGATCCAGATTGTCTCGCACCCGCTTGCGATAGCCCAGAAGCGGCGCCAGCACCCGCGACATCATCGCGCCCATCAGCCAGACCCGTGGCCGATAGGGCAGGCACAGTGCCAGCTTCAGCGGTGCGCTGAGGATCAGATTGGCCGTGTACTGGCCCGCACGGGTCAGAAAGGGGGGCTTGGGTTGGGCCATCTGGGATCAGGTCCGTTTCTGCGCAGTTTCTCGATGCCAGACATAAATCCCAGCCACAACAATCACAAGCGCCCCGATCACCGTCCAGAAATCCGGGTATTCATCAAAGAAGACCATGCCCCAGAGCGTGGCAAAGATCAGCCCGACATAGGCAAAGGGCGCCAGCATCCCGGCCTCACCCAGTGACAGCGACTTGATCAGCAACAACTGCGAGATGGTGCCGAAACAGGCCAGGAGGCACAGCAGCGCAAAGGAGGTCAAATCCAGCGGCGTCCAGTAAAACGGCACCAGACAGCTGAGGATCACCGCGCCAAAGGCCGCCGTGTAAAGGAGCGAGGTCCAGGGATCCTCATTCATGCCCACATAGCGGGTAACAAGGTTATAGGCCGAATAGAAAAACGCCGCCGCCAGCGGGAACAGCGCATAGACCGAAAACACACCGCTGCCGGGGCGGATGATGATCAAGGCGCCGATCAGCGATACCGCAATGCCAAAGGCGCGGCGTGGGCCCAGCGGTTCCCCCAAAAACAGCGCCGCGCCCAGGGTGATCAGCACCGGGTTGATGTCCATGATGGCGGTGGCCTCAGCCAGACCAATATGGGTGATCCCGGTAAAGAAGGAGGCGGTCGCCCCAAGCAGGATCACCGAACGCGCCAGCTGCAACAGTGGATAGCGGGTGCGCGCCACAGTCTGAATGCGGGGCAGAACGATCAGGAATACCATCATGGTTTGACCGGCGTAACGGGCCCAGACCGCCTGCAGGGTGCCAACCCGTTGGCTCAACTCCTTGGCGGTGGCATCCATTGCGGCAAAGAAAAAGATGGCGCTGATCATCAGCAAAATGGCTTTGGTGTTTTGGGACATACGCGGCGCGGATCCGTGGCTTGAGGGGATATCAGATCGCCGTGTAAGGGCCGTAAGATCTGGCCGGGCAAGCCGACATATCGGCTTTAACGCATCCATTTGTAACTGTCACCGCAGAGTTTTCGCGCAGGTGACAGGGAAACGGCGCGCTGGTTGCGCCGGCCTGTAGACCAATTTGAAGGTGAGATTTGGGCCCTAAGGCGCTGTAATTGCGCCTTTGTTTGGGGCGTGAATGGCTTGGAGACGCTCAAAAGCTCCCATGCCAAAGGCGATGCCTCTGGCTGGTTTCAACGGGTCCGATCCGTCGAAGGGGCGTCAGCCGGTGACCTTGACGCAGGCCCGTGCGGTTTCATCCCAGACGGTGCCGTCGGCGCAGCTCATCGCTTGCTGGCTATGGCCGGAGGAACAGCCCATCGCATAAGACGTGATGGGGGCCACGGTCAAAAGGGCGGCGATCACAAGAGTTCGATACATTGGCAGGTCTCCCTAAAGATCCGCTACCCTACCACAAATCCGGCGCAAAATCGAATGGGCGTCCCGCCAGCCCCACCGGCCCAAAAAAACCGCCCCCCGAAAGGGGCGGTCTCATCATCTCAGGACAGGCGGCTTAGGCTTCGCCAAACACCCGTTTGAAGATCGTGTTGACATGTTTGGTGTGATAGCCCATGTCGAATTTCTCGTTGATGCCATCAACGCCAAGCGCGGCCACAACCTCATCATCGGCCAGCAGCAACTCGCGGAAATCAACACGCTCTTCCCAGACCTTCAGGGCGTTGCGCTGCACCATGGAATAGGCGTCTTCACGGCTGACACCGGCCTGGGTCAGGGCCAGAAGCACCCGCTGCGACATCACCAGACCGGGGAATTTGTTCATGTTGTCCAGCATGTTGTCGGGGAAGATCAGCATCTTCTCAACCACACCGGCCAGACGGTGCAGCGCGAAGTCCAGCGTCACGGTTGCATCCGGACCAATGCCACGTTCCACTGAGGAGTGCGAGATGTCACGCTCATGCCAAAGCGCCACGTTTTCCATCGCCGGGATCACGGTCATGCGCACCAGACGGGCCAGACCGGTCAGGTTTTCGGTCAACACAGGGTTCTTCTTATGCGGCATCGCCGAGGAGCCTTTTTGACCCATCGAGAAGAACTCCGCACCTTCCAGAACCTCGGTGCGCTGCATGTGGCGGATTTCAACGGCGACGTTTTCAATCGACGAGGCGATCACCCCCAGAACGGCAAAGAACATCGCGTGACGGTCACGCGGGATCACCTGGGTGCTGATCGGTTCTGGCTTCAGGCCCAACTGCTCGCAGACATGCTCTTCAACGGCGGGGTCGATGTTGGCGAAGGTGCCGACCGCGCCCGAGATGGCGCCGGTGGCGATCTCTTCACGGGCCTGCTGCAGACGCGCCTTGTTGCGGTCCATTTCAGCGTAGAACCGGGCAAAGGTCAGGCCCATGGTGGTGGGTTCGGCGTGGATGCCGTGGCTGCGGCCCACACGCACGGTGTCTTTATGTTCCATGGCGCGGGTTTTCAGCGCCGCCAGCAGGCGGTCCATATCGGCCAGCAGAATGTCCGCGGCGCGCACCAGCTGCACGTTCAGGCAGGTGTCCAGCACGTCCGAGGAGGTCATGCCCTGATGCACAAAACGCGCCTCTTCGCTGCCAACATGTTCGGCCAGGTGGGTCAGGAAGGCGATGACATCATGTTTGGTGACCGCTTCGATCTCATCAATGCGCGCCACGTCAAATTCAACGTCCTTGGCTTTCCAAACGGCATCGGCGTTTTCCTGCGGGATCACCCCCAGTTTGGCCTGAGCGTCACAGGCGTGCGCTTCAATCTCGTACCAGATGCGGAACTTGGTTTCCGGTGACCAGATGGCGGTCATTTCGGGGCGGGCATAACGAGGGATCATCGGTTTTTCCTTGATCGGCTGGAACTCGCGGTTTCCTTACCTGTGTGACGAGGTTACGACAAGGGCAGGAGGGCGGATAACATGGCTGAGATCCCCGTAAATCTTGATCTTTTTGCCTTTGAGGGGCGTTGGCAGCTTGACCGTTTGGTCACAAATGCCGTTGGCCCGGATATGACCCTCACCGGATGGGCCGAGTTTCGCCCCCATGAGGGCGGGCTGATGCTGATCGAAAGCGGCACGTTACAGGTGGCGGGGCAGCCGCCGATGCAGGGGGAGCAGCGCTACATCTGGCGTCAGGAGGGGGCGGAAATCGCGACCTTCTTTGCTGATGAGCGCCCGTTCTTCCGTTTCACACCTGCCGGTCAGATCGCCGCCGCCCATTGGTGCAGCCCGGACCAATATGACGTGGTGATGGAGTTCGCCCATTGGCCCGACTGGCAGGCCACCTGGACGGTCAAAGGCCCGCGTAAGGATTATGTGATGCGCTCGCATTACCGTCGCGCCGTGAGTATTTGAGGAACATTGAAAGGCGCTTTCATCGTTTCTAGGGTCAGGACCCACTCATTTGACGCCACTGGTTTGACTGGTCTTGTTCCTGACAAGGCACATTGGTGCAGAAATACTGGTTGTATATTAAGGCGATGTAACGCAGCTCAGGGGCAAGATCAGTCAAATCTTGCAGACCCAGGAAGCGCTGCAAAGCAGCGGCTTTGGCCACTTGAAATTGACCCCGGCAGTTCCCGCGTGTCCAAAACCTCTGCTTTATTGCCCTTCCAGGGCCAGTGACGTCAAATGAGTGGGTCCTGACCCTAAATACTCTGGGCTGAATGCGGTCAAAACTCCATTTTGAAAGCAGAGGTGCAACGCCCCTTTCCCTGCTGTGGCAAGCGCCAGATCTGCATGTGCCGCATATCCGCCAGACCCAATCCCATATAACCCAACGGTCCCGCCGCGCCCCTTTGTGCGGCGCGATATCGCCCATCGCGCGCGGGCGCATCAGATCGGACATGGGGGATATCCTTGGGCCATGCGCTGCGTTGCAGAGGGGGGTAGGAGGAGAGGCGGAGGGGGGTAAAAATCTATCCAAAGTATAGGTCGCAATTAGACACACTTCGGCGCAATTTCTGAATGTTTGGATTTTTTTCTGCGGTGTCCGGGAAATCCTGCTTCAGCCTTGCTGATGCGTGCCGGATCCTGGCCGCGTATCGCTGGATCGTCGTTCTCAATCTTCGGAATGTGACGTCGAAGAGATCATGAGATCCTATATTTGGTTCTGTTTTGGACCGAAGTCAGGGTCAGCACCCAAGGTCGTATGTTTGTTTTAGAAGCCGCCCAGAAGAGCCAGCAGGGGGAGGAAACCTAAGAGGCCGCTCATTCCTGCTTCCATTGCCCCGCCGTCGTCTGGGCTTTCTTCTTCGGCGGGTGGTTCGTTCTCCTCTGCGGGTGGTTGTGCGGGTGGTTGGTCGGGTTCGCTTGGGGTGACAATCAGGACTTCGTCGTCTGGTTCGGTGTCGCTGTTGGCTTGTTGTTCCAGTTTCACCATCCTGTCGAAGTCCTCGGTATAATTGGGATCTTCGACCACGACCCTTATGATTTCATAAGCGTCGAGCTCGGCCGTGAATATGCCGTCTCGGAAGACGTCAGCCGGATCCAGCTGGGTGACTTCCGCCGGGCTTTCGCTGTCGGTCGGGCTGTAGCCGTCCTGAACCCCAAGAACCTCAACCCGCATGGTGCCACCGGCCTCCAGGATCTGGTTGAAGTCAATCTCGGTCTGTTGTGCCTCATCGTTGTTGGAGGCGATGAAGGTCACGAAGGTGTCTTCGCTGTAGAACGCATGCACCGAGGTTTCCTCTTCGGTCACCTCATGTTCATCGCGGTCATCGGGGCTGAGATCCAGCGCCGTGGTGTTGGGCAGCACCTCATTCATCATGCGGAACATCTCACCGGGGACGGTCAGGGGGACTTCTTCGCCCTCATTGCCGGCCAGGTTGGTCAGGTTGTTCTGCTGGATCGCCCAGACAAAGCCCGAGTCGACACCGTGTTCGGTGAACTCCTCGGTCATGTTCAGCATTTCATGGGCCTGTTTCAGACCGTAGTTTTCGGTCACGTCCCAATTGTGGGTCGCTTTCAGGTTCCATTCGGTGATGTGCTTTTCCAGCTCACCAAACCGTTCGTCCCAGGTCTGTTCCACGGTGCGCAGATCGAAATCGCGGCTGCCGGGGTTGTCAGCCCCTTTGGAATAGATGTGCAGCGCCAGACCATCGACCGCTTCGATCTCGGAGGCTTTGTCATACTCCGACATGATGATTTCATTCATCACCTTCGGCCAGGCCACATCGCCTGAATTGTAGATAAAGACCTCGGGGTCCAGATCGCCCAGGTTATAGTCTTCGATCACCGCCGCCAGCTGCTCTTCGCCGGTCAGGAAGTGGTCATAGTCATTGGACAGGCGCGAGGAGCCGTAGTTCTGGCCGTTCTGTACCAGGATATCGATGTCCTGAAACAGCTCTGCCTGCGGGTGGGCGTTGATTTCCTGATGCACGATCTCGGCCATACGGGCCGAGACACGACCGTATTCCAGCGCGGTCATCTCACCGCTGCCCCAGTATTCGTTGCCAATCTCAAAACCGCGGATGGTCGGCTCGCCATATTGGCCGTCCAGCGTGTCACGAATGAAGTCCCGCAGCACCTGATCATCCACCGCTTCGGTCCGGTGACCGCTCGCGTCAGCTTCCTGGCTCAGGTAATAGCGCGTGGGTAGCACAACCGTGACGTCGATGTTGTTGTCTTCGGCATAAGACATGAACTCGCTATAAGGCAGCAGCTCAACCGTATTGCCGGTGTCGGGATCGATCGCCGTCTCTTTGTCCGGGTCACGTAGATCGAAGTAGTCTTCGGTCAGCGATCCACCGGGATAGCGGATGTGTTCCACGCCAAGCGCGGCCACTTTTTCATCATAGGTGCCGTCTTCGCCGATCTGATCCCGGCTGGACAAAACATTGGCCCCAAAGAGTTCTTGTGTGTACTCATTAGCGCCCAGAGACTGTGCGTTCAGATAAATCATTACTGCTCCCTCTTTTCTTCACGAAAAGGTGGTTAGGGTGTTCGCTTCGATTTTTCGGACGCTTCCCAACCTTATTTTTTTTGATGCTCGATAGGTGGGGAGCTGCCTGATGTAGATTTCTGAGATGGAGACTGTGGAAGGCCCCGTGCCAAGTCCACGGCAAGCCGGAATTGCCGACTTATTCGAGGTCCGATACCCCCCAAAGGAGGTGTCATTTCGCCTTAAGAGCGCAAAATTTTATCCTAAAATCCGGCGGGGTGCCGTCGTGACCATGTCGAATTTTTCGCCCTCTCCGGGGCGATCGCTGGTCTTTTCCCATGCCAATGCGACTCGGGTGATTCGTTAAGTCGAGTCACCAAAGGTCGGCGCAAAAAGCGCGGGGTTTTCACGCCTGGGACAGGCGTTTTTACCACTTGCATGCGATAGGGGTGTGCAAGCCTCATGCCATGCCGCCATTCTTTTTGCAGCGGCTTGATATACCTAACGGCCTAGGCCATCTGGATGTTTAGCTCTCTTTTCAATTTATTTCGTTTTTTGTTAGATCGGGGGCTATGACGCAGATCTTACAGACAAAATTGCCCTATGATTTATCCGCCCAGCGGCCCCTGCCGGGGATCCAGCCGCTGGATATGGCCGAATGGCTACATGTGGATGAGGCTTACCTCGGCCAGATGGCCTACCGCGCGCAGTTGATTGCGGATAAACGCGACAAGGTGATCGGTCTGCTGCCTGAAGCGGAAGGGCCTGCGGCGGAGCTGTTGGATCTGGTTCTGAGCCAACTGGCCAGCCGCCCGGATTTCACTGTGAGCGCGGAAACCGTGCTGCGCCCGGATGGTCAGCGGGTGCAGATTGACCGCAATGATCCGATGGCCACCCTTGGGCATCTGGTGCAGGAAGATCTGTGTATCCTGCAAAAACAGGGCGGCGAACATGTGCTGACCGGCGCGGTGCTGTGTTTCCCCTCCAGCTGGACGTTGGCGCAGAAGCTGGGCAAGCCGCTGATCGCGATCCATGTGCCGGTGGACGAATATGACGCCAACCTGGCCAAACGGGTTCAGCGGCTGTTTGACGGTGTGCGCCCCGGCCGGCCGCTCTGGCGGTTCAACATCCTGTGGTACGGCGTCAGTGAGCTGCATTACCCAAGGCCGGAATTTGATCACCGCGAATGGGTCAGTAAGGCGGAGGCCTCTTTCCTGCGCTCAGAAAAGCAATGCATCCTGCGCCTGCCACAGACCGGCGCGGCGGTGTTTTCCATTCACACCTTCATGCTGGAGGGCGATCTGGGCCGCGCCCTGGCGGCGGGACCGGCCAGCGTTGCGCGCTGATTGAGACCTTGCACCCGGCGGTGAGGGGGCAATGAGTATTTGGGGATCATTGAAAAGGGCAGGGGCGCATGCCCCTAGGGCGCGTCGATACGGGCAGCCATCAGTGCGATGGCCTGCTGATAGACTGTTGCGGCGTTCCATTCCTGAATGACTTTGAAGTTCCGCTCCCCCTCCTGATAGGGACGGCCGCGGCGCCAGCCTTTCTTTTTCAGGAAGTTCGCGGTGGAGGTCAGCGCATCCACCCGGTCCGTCAGATCAACCCGGCCATCGCCGTTACCATCAACCCCGTATTTCAGGATATTGCCAGGCAGGAACTGGGTGTGGCCCACCTCACCATGTTTGGCGCCCAAAGTGCCTGCGCTCAGCCCGCCGCGATCCACCAGCTGCAGCGCTGCCAGCGCATGTGGGGTGAAAAAACCTGGGCGGCGGCAGTCATGGGCCAGCGTGGTGATGGCATCGACCACATTGCTGTCCCCCATGAAGCGGCCAAAGCCGGTTTCCATACCGTGAATGGCCAGGATCACCCCGGCAGGCACGCCATAACGTTTTTCCAGCGCCGCAAAGAAAGCCGCATCCTGCGCTTTGCGTTTGCGCCCCTGTGCCACGATGGTGGTGGCGCCGCGGATCTGCATGAACTTGTCCAGCGAATAGCGAAAGCTTTTCTGGTTGCGATCGGCGGCAATGGTGCGGCTGGCATATTGCGCCCCGGCAAGGGCGGCGAGGCCGCGTTGTTTCACGCCCTTTTTGCGGGCGTAACTGGCGAAGTCCTGTTTCCAGGCCTGAAAACCCACCGCGCTGTTACCGCAGGTGGCCGCCGTGGCGGCGGGGGGCTGGGTGAGGGATAAGGTCAGGGACAATAGGGTCAGGGGGACGGCGGGTCTAATTAGGGCGCGCAGCATCGGCAACCTCCGGCAAAGGGCGTGGTCTGAATATGCATAGGGTCGGGCAGGTGAGGGGCGCACGTCAAGCCCGGCCTCAGCGGTGAGGGGGACGGGATTAACCGGTGGGTTCGGCCAGATGGCTCAGCCGGGCAAAGCGCGAGGGGTGTTGATCCGCACTCATGCCACGGGCCTCAAACAGGCGGCGGGCCTCATCCGCGTAATGGCGCGCCTCCTCCGGCTTGCCCGTGGCAAAGGCCAGTTCCGCCCGTTCCTCAAACACCAGACCCAGTCCAAAGCCCTGCGGGCCGATCTCGACCACCAGCCGCTGCAGCTGGTCCAGCGCTTCGGCATTGCGGCCCAGATAACGCAGCATCTTGGCGGCGTTCACCCCTGCAACCCGGCGTTCGTTTTCTGCCCCCAGGCTGCGGCGCAGCGCCTTGTCGCGGTTGAACATTTCCAGCGCGTCGGCGATCTCGCCCGCTTCGAACAGGGCCCAGCCGAGGTTGTTGTAAAACGGGCCCAGCCAATGGCGTTGGCTCGGCGCCTCGCGCGTTAGTCTCTCGGCCTGATCCACAATGGCGCGGGCCACGGCGGGCGGTGCGGCGATGGCCTGCATGTGCAGCGCATCCAGAGCCACATCGGTGGCGGCCGCTGCGCGGGCCTGGCCTGCCGCCTGATGAAACCCGGTGGCCGCCATGGCGCTGCGGCCCTCTTCGCGTGCCAGCCGCGCCCGTTCCAGGGTGATACGCGCCGTTGTTGCGGCTGTGGGGCCTATTGCCTCGGCCTGATCCAGCAGCAGCTCGCCTTGAGTGAAATCGCCCTCCAGCCCCGCCATCCGCGCCAGCTGAGTGAGCCAGATCGCCTGATCCTGAGGCGCCGTGGCCGCCGCCAGCGCCGCCTCCAGCCGCGCCTTGCTGGCAGGCAGATCGTCAAAGTCCCAAAGCGCGTCAATGTCCATGCAACCTGCCCAGGTCTGTTCAAATTGGTTGAAGGGCAAACCGGCCCGTCCGTCAGATCTTACCATGCCTTGATCTCTGACAAGGGGCAAGCAGGGGGTGGGCGAGGGCATGTGCCGGTGGTTTCGGTGGTCCCCAGTTCACAGGACACATACGCGGTGGAGGCTATTAAAGGCGGAAAGGCAAGATCACGCTCAATTCACGTTTGAGCAGGCAGAAATAGGATCAGCCTATTTGAAACCATAGATGGATTTTTCAAGATGCTGAGACACTATTCAATTTTAGCGTTGTTGGTGGTTGGTCTTGCGGCCTGTACGAAGCCGCTGCCCGAGGACACAACGGATGAGTTTACCAAGCTTGCGACTTCTGCGGCGTCCATCACTGGTGTGCCGGCGGAGTTGCAGTCTGTCGCGCTGACAGGTGCTGCCGAAAACCAGCGTCTGTGCCAATACCTATCAGGCAAAACCATTAAGCTGGGCGCGCCGGCAAAGCCGCCCAAACCCAGTGAATTGGCCCTGAAACAAGCAGCCGCAGGCAAGGCGCTCAAGTCCTACGTTCAGGCGCTCACCGATGCGACCAGCGGCAAAAGCCTGCAAAAGCTGACGGAGGCACAGGCGGGTCTGACAACAGCCGTGACCGAGTTTTCAACGATTGCGTTTGGTGAAACGCAAGTCGGCCCGGTGTCTGAGGCCGCGTTTGCCCTCGTCTCCCGCGTTGGGGAGGCGCGCCGGCAGGAACGTATCCGCGAGGTTATGCGTGACGCGATCGATCCATTGTTTATCCTGGAGGCTTTGCTGAAGCGGGATGTTGGTGAAGTTACCAAACAGTCGGAACAAGCGGTGGCAAAATGGGACACGCAGGCAAAGTGTGTGCTGTCGAACAGCCGCAAATTGGATGGGTCTATCGAACGTTTTAAAGAGTTCGATCAACGCAGCCAAACCCTGGCCAATCAGATGAAATCGATCAAACGGGGTCCCGATGCGGTCAAAGCGCTGCGTAAGGCGCATATTCTGGCGGTGACGGAACCTACAAATTTCGAAGAGGCGATCAAGGATGCGGTGGCCGTCCTGAAAGACTTTGAATCTCTTTTTAACGCAGTCGAAGGATGAGGTGATCCATGAGCACGACAAATAACAAACTGGCCAAAGATCGGATCATCAACGCCTTGGGGGATCTCTATCGTGTCGAAAAACACAGCGATATGACGCAGGCCCAGAAGGATGAGGTTGCGACCTCAATTGCCGCTTTGGAAGAAGAGTACCTGAGCCTACTGGGCTATGATGAAAACACCGATTATTCCGCTGTCACCCAAAAGTTCAAATCTGCCAAGGACGCATTGGACAGTGTCAAAAAAGACCGCGAAGAGTTGGCGAACAAATTCGTCAAAGCCTCAAAACTGTTGGGGTCCATCGGCAGCGTGCTGAAACTCATACTGTAGCGGCTGTTAAAGGAAGCACACCCAACGAAAAAGGGCGCCCCGTGGGGCGCCCTTTCTGCGTACCGCGGGTGCGGATTAGCAGCTGTAGTACATGCCGAACTCAACCGGGTGCGGGGTGTGTTCGTAGGTTTCGACCTCTTCCATCTTCAGCTCAATGTAGCCGTCGATCTGGTCTTTGGTGAACACGTCGCCGGCCAGCAGGAAGTCATGGTCGGCCGCCAGGCTGTCCAGAGCTTCGCGCAGGCTGCCACATACGGTCGGGATGTCAGCCAGTTCTTCGGCCGGCAGATCGTAGAGGTTCTTATCCATGGCTTCGCCCGGATCGATCTTGTTCTTGATGCCGTCAAGGCCAGCCATCAGCAGGGCTGCGAAGCACAGGTAGGGGTTGGCCGAGGGATCGGGGAAGCGGGCTTCCACACGTTTGGCTTTCGGCGATTCAGTCCATGGGATACGGACACAACCCGAACGGTTACGGGCCGAGTAGGCGCGCAGAACAGGTGCTTCAAAGCCCGGGATCAGACGCTTGTAGCTGTTGGTCGACGGGTTGGTGAATGCGTTCAGGGTTTTCGCGTGCTTCAGAACACCACCGATGAAGTACAGCGCTTCCTGGCTGAGATCAGCGTATTTGTCGCCAGCGAACAGCGGCTTGCCGTCTTTCCAGATCGACATGTTCACGTGCATGCCGGTGCCGTTGTCACCGTAGATCGGCTTCGGCATGAAGGTAGCCGATTTGCCGTAGGCGTGGGCCACGTTGTGGATGATGTACTTGTACTTCTGCAGCTCATCGGCCTGTTTGGTCAGGCTGTCAAAGATCAGGCCCAGCTCGTGCTGACAGGAGGCAACCTCATGGTGGTGCTTGTCCACTTTCATGCCGGTGCGCTTCATGGTCGACAGCATCTCCGAACGGATTTCCTGCGCGTCGTCGACCGGGTTCACAGGGAAGTAGCCGCCCTTGACGCCCGGACGGTGGCCGGTGTTGCCCATTTCATATTCGGTGTCGGTGTTCCACGAACCATCAACCGCGTCTACTTCGTAGGAGACTTTGTTGATGGTGTTGGCGAAACGCACGTTGTCGAACAGGAAGAATTCAGCTTCCGGGCCCATGTAGGCCACGTCACCGATGCCCGAGGACTTCAGGTAAGCTTCGGCTTTCTGGGCGGTGCCACGCGGGTCACGCTCATAGGCTTCGCCGGTGTCGGGCTCAACGATCGAGCAATGGATCGCAATGGTTTTCTCGGCGTAGAAGGGATCTACATAGGCCGACAGGGTGTCGGGCATCAGTTTCATGTCCGAGTTTTCGATCGACTTCCAGCCAGCGATGGAGGAACCGTCGAACATGAAGCCTTCTTCCAGGAAGTCTTCGTCAACCAGGTCCACATCCACGGTCACGTGCTGCAGCTTGCCGCGGGTGTCGGTGAAACGGATGTCCACGTAGGCGGCGTCTTCGTCTTTGATCAGCTTGAGAACGGCTTCTGCGCTCATGCTCTTGTCCCTTCTGTTAAGAATTTGGGTGGATTACAGGGCGTCCGAACCGGTCTCGCCGGTACGGATGCGGATGGCTTGTTCGACGGGGCTGACAAAGATCTTGCCGTCGCCGATTTTATCGGTCTTGGCCGCGTCGATGATCGCTTCAACAGCGCCGTCGACCAGATCGTCGTCCAGCACCACTTCGATTTTCACTTTCGGCAGGAAATCAACCACGTATTCCGCGCCGCGGTACAGCTCGGTATGGCCTTTCTGGCGCCCAAAGCCTTTTACTTCGATCACGCTCAGGCCTTGAATGCCTGCGTCTTGCAGCGCTTCTTTCACCTCGTCCAATTTGAACGGCTTGATGATCGCTTCGATCTTCTTCATCGCCCGGGTCTCCTCGCCAAACGGGGCCGTTGCGGAGCGTCCCCTCCGCTGGCCGAACTGCGTTGGATGACGTCAGATCACTTTCCCTTGGCAGGCTCAAACGGATAGGGTGAAGTCAGCCCATTTTGCGGGCGCTTTTCTGAGGGCAGGTCAAGAATTGTGCGAGATGCACAAAATTGAGGCGGTTTGAAAACTTTTGCGGCGGCGCAGACCGCTGATTGCCGGTTTTACGGGCAGATATAGAGGGCAAAGATGACACAATTGCTAACCGCTGCACAGATGCGCGCCATTGAGCAGGCCGCGATCGAGTCGGGGCAGGTCACCGGTTTGGAATTGATGGAACGGGCCGGTCAGGGCGTGGTGGAGGCGATCTTTGAGGAATGGCCCGAGCTGGCAGGCGGCACACCCGAGGGCGCGCGTGAGGCTGATGCGGCTGAAGGGGGCCTTGCCCCCCGGCCTGCGGCCGCCCCCCAGAGTATTTCTGAAACGTTGAAAGCGGTGGTGCTCTGCGGGCCGGGCAACAATGGCGGTGACGGATTTGTGGTGGCGCGCCTGCTGGCCGCGCGCGGCTGGGTGGTGGAGGTGTTCCTTTATGGCGATCCGGGTAAGCTGCCGCCGGATGCGCGGGTGAATTATGAGCGCTGGTGTGAGAGTGGGAGCGTAGAAGAACTTGAGGTTTTCCAAGGCCGAAAATCATGGGGGTGTGACCTGATCATCGATGCGCTTTTCGGGACTGGTCTACGCCGTGCGTTGAGGCCTTTGGCCGATTTGTTCTGGAACTTGGAGGATATGGTTGATTGTTTTGGCGTTGAGCCCGGCCATCCGCTGGGGCGCCCTGCAATTGTGGCGGTGGATATTCCAAGCGGTGTTTGCGCAGACAGCGGCCGTGACTTTCCACATGAAGCTGATTGGCATCGGTTTTCGGCGGCGGCACATTTAACTGTTACCTTTCACGCAGCCAAGTTGGGCCACTTTTTGTCCGATGGAGCAGGCCAGTGCGGGAAGCTAAAGGTGGTCGACATTGGTTTGGAAGACAGCAAGAAAACTGTGGATTGGATTGCGCGATTGCCGGCTGAGGAGGGTGTTGCGCCAAAAGAACCAAACTGGAGGCGTGTGCAAAAGAGTGTCGTTGAGCGCATTCAAGCAACCCACCCAAGTTGGCTGAACAAAGGCGCCTCTTCCCACAAATTCTCCCACGGCCACGCTCTGGTTCTGACCGGTGGGTCGGGCAAAACCGGGGCGGCGCGGCTGGCAGCGCGGGGCGCGTTGCGGATCGGGGCGGGGTTGGTGACGCTTGGCGTGCCGCCGTCGGCGCAGATGGAGGTTGCGGCGCAGATCACGGCCCTGATGCTGACGCGGGTGCCGGATGCGGCGGGCCTGGCGGAGGTGCTGGAGGACGGGCGGATCAACGCGCTCTGCCTGGGGCCGGGATTGGGGCTGGCACGGGCGCGTGATCTGGTGCCGGTGGCGCTTGCGGCCGCGCGGCCTACGGTTCTGGATGCCGATGCGCTGAGCGCCTATGCCGAGGATCCTGAGGCGCTGTTTGCCATGTTGCATGAGCGCTGCGTGCTGACCCCAAATGGCGGCGAATTTGCCCGCCTGTTCCCCGACATCGCCGCCAGGTTGCAGGCGCCCGCCATCAGGGGCCCAGCCTATTCCAAGGTGGATGCCACCCGCGCCGCGGCCAAACGGGCCGGCTGCACCGTGTTGTTCAAAGGCGCCGATACGGTGATCGCCGATCCGTCGGGCCAGTGTTCGGTGCATGCCGCCAGCTATGAACGCAGCGCGCCCTGGCTGGCCACCGCAGGGGCAGGGGATGTGCTGGCGGGATTCATCACCGGTCTATTGGCGCGCGGGTTTGCGCCGCATCAGGCGGCGGCAACAGCAGCCTATCTGCATGTAGACTGTGCCCGCAGCTTTGGGCCCGGCCTGATCGCCGAGGATCTGCCCGAACAGCTGCCGCGGGTGCTTAACGATTTGTTGGCAAAAGAGCTGTAACAACGAAAAAGGGCCCGCATTTGGCAGGCCCGTTTCTCATCTCTTTCGCATGTGGCTCAGGCCGTCATGCGAATGGTGGCTGTGGCGCATTCCAGCTCCAGCCCGTCGGCGTAAACCACCTGCGGCTCATCAAAGTAGAGCCGGAACACCATGTGCCGCGCTTTGGGCTGCAGGCGCAGATATTCACCATCGATCAGGCTCTTGGCCTCGATCAGTTTCTGGGGTTCACCATAAAGTGCCTTGGCACGCCAATCCCGGATCAAAAGTTTCTGATGGGAGGGCAGGACGGTGTCCATACCTGGGCGATCATGTCCCAGCGAGCCTGCGCGCACGCGCACGGTTTCGCACATCTGGTAGCCGTGTTCGACGCCTTTCAGCATCGCCACACCGCTGCTTCGGGTGATGATCTTGTCTCCTGGAGCCAAGACTTCGACCGGCAATGCGCCGTCCAAAGTCAGGATTTCAGTCCCTGGCAATATGCCAAAGATAGACTCCGATTGGGCCTTAGTGGCGATCCCGCCACGCCGCGCCCCGACCGTTTTCGGTTTCATGGGCTATGTCCTACTGCTCTGCCTGTATTTTTTATACAAGCAGTTTACTGTGGATAACGTCCCTTGTCTTCTGTTTTTTAGTAAAAATTTCCTCTCGCATCTTCTGAAACTGTTTGCTATCTAGCGGCTCTGCGAAGCAAGCTGTGATCGCTTGTTTCATTGACCGGATGCGGGTGTGGCGGAATTGGTAGACGCACCAGATTTAGGTTCTGGCGCCGCAAGGCGTGGGGGTTCAAGTCCCTTCACCCGCACCAATATTTTCTATCAAGTATATGTTTATATTAAATAAAAAAATGAGGGCTCTGATTTTGCCCCCACTTTTGCCCCCACTTAGAAATTTGCTGGTTGCTCCGCGCTTTCCTCAAATAATCGATCGATCTCAGATACCGAATAGACAGGCCGACCGTTTGGGACCGGGAAGTGACGGACGATGCGTCCCGATTCCACGAGGTTGTAAAATGTGAAGCGCCCGATGGGCCAACGACCCGAATTATACACCTGAACTGCCCTAACCCATTTCGCGTCGGGCGGCACTTCGTATGGAATTGATTCGCGTTCGGAGATTTTAGCTTTGCGTTGTGCCATTAGCCTTGCTCCTGTTGTTTGTTCCAATGCGGACAGGTTTCAAATTCGCTTTCATCGCGCCCGCAGGTGTCGCAGGCGTTGATGGTAAATCCGACAGGTTTGCAGCCATGTTCGGCGATCTCAGCTTCGCGCAGTCGAAGGAAAGCCCGTTCACGCTTCTGCAGGGCGCGCTCGGCGCTGGCCTTGGCCTCTGCGTAGTTAATGCGTAGGTGAGAGATCTGGCGTGATGCAATTTTGTTTTGGGGTTCGCTTGTGGATCGGTCCCCGGTCATGTCTTCGACGTCTTCCGCCAGGTTCTCGCAACTGGCTGATACTTTTCTGATTAAGTCGGAGTGAGAACCCCAGCCGGCTAATGCTTCACGCCCATCCAGATAGAGCCAAAATTTGCCCTTCCCAGAAGTCGGTTGGACCTGAATTCCCGGTACAAACCCAGTCTCATCGCGACGTAGGATTTTGTATGATTTGCCATCTCGGCTTTCCCAAATCTCACCAGCCTGGGGTTGGCCGTCGCCAGCTGCGCTTTTAGCCCACTTGCTGATGTTTGCTGCCAAAATCATCTCTTCCTCCTATGCTGCCGCGCTGGCGGCGGTGGCTGCAGCGCTCCATTGTACCGCTGCGGCGTTCATCATCTCGGGAAAGCTGCGGCTGCGCAGGCGTGCCCGTTCGGGGCTGGGCGGCATCCGGTGGATCTTGTTCCACGCTTTCCATTCATCGCTGCCGCGTTCTGGCTCGGCTAGCATTTCCGTTGGGGTCAGCCGGGGAAGCCCGCGCAGATACCAGCCGGTGTTCTTATAGGCGGGGTGGCCGAACCAGAAGGGCTGCACCATGCTGGGCACGGGCAGGTCTGCCGGCATCCGATCTTTGGCAAGGTCATTCATTTCAGGGTTCTCGATCGCCACGCGCTCGATCGGTGCATCCCAGCAGGCCGTGAAGATGCTGACCCCTTCCTCAAACTCGGCCCGCATGTCGGCGACCGTTCGGCCTTTGGGCAGTTTCTTCGGTTGGGTCCATTTGCCTGGGCCGCTCATCCAGCGGCGACCAGAGCGGCATAGGCGGGTGCAGGGCGGGTGCATGACCGCCAGCAAGTCCCAGCCGTCATTCAAGATGCCGTCGCGGATGTCACAAACAACGTGTCGGTTGGTTTGGTCTTCGGCAGGCTTGGTATCGCAGGACCAAACATCGTGGCCGAGCGCGTCGAACGCGCGCCGGGCAATGCCGCTTGTCTCGCAGCCTATAAGGACGCGGAGAGGGATCACTTTGCTGCCTCCGCCTTGTAACGCGCCAGCCCCAACCGGAACACTTTGCCCATCACCGATCCGCGGGATGTGCCTAGAGCCTTGCCAATGTCGCCAGCAGAGCGGCCTGCTTTCCACATGTTAGCCAGTATCGAAACGTTGCTGTCGGTCCATTTGAATGAAGGTCTGGTTTTCATTTTCGTTTTCCCGTTGGGTTGCTCTGGCGTCCGTCGCTGGCCCCTGTCGCCAAGGGCCAGAAAGAGGCGTCATCTCTCGGGGGTGCCAAAGAAGGTGGGCAGTTCCGTCTTTTCGGTTGCCTCGGTCACAGCTTCTTTGAAGGCGGCTTCAAAGGCTTTCTCGGGGTTGTAGATCGACAGGATGAACGAGATGTTGGCGCCGCGTTTGCGGTAGCGGAAGCGCACAGGCATCCGGTAAGGGGCGCCACCCCGGAAGACAGGGATCGCGATGATGATCAGGTTCGGGATGTTTACCTTCTGGCCGTCAGCTGTCTTGTGTTCGTTGAGGAACTGCACCTCAGCTTCGCCAGTGTCCCGGTTGGTTATCACCGTCAGATCGCTGGTTTCGTGAATCTGGAACCGCTTGGACATCTGCAGCAGCTGGGTCAGCTGACCATAGCGGCCTTCGATATTCATGGCGGTTTCAATCAAGCGGTCTTCCCAAGCCTCGTTTTTGTCGCTGATCCGGCCGCTCAGAATGGCGGGCGTGGGGTCGAAAATATCCTTGGCGTTGGCTTCAATGAACTCGCCCATATCGTCCTTGTCCAAGCCCTGGCCGGAAATATCCATCCACGCTTTCCATTCATCCGACAGCGGGAAGTCATAGGTGGCGCGGTGATCGCCTTTGCGGGCCTTGGGGTCACCCATCGACCCGAACTCGCCCATGGGTCCCGATTGGTGATAGTTGATCACGCTGCACAGGCTGGGGCTGTTCGGATCAGGGTTGGCAAACAGCGCTGAATCTTCATCTTTAAACCGGTTCGTCCAGTCGATGATGCTCTGCAACTCGGTGAAGCGTGCAGTGCCTGTGCGACGGATCGGCTTGATGGCCTCAATCGCTTTGACGTGATGCTCTGCAATGTCTTTGACATGGCGCTGATGGGGCAGGGTGATCAGGTCGGCCATGCCGGGCGCCCAATCTTCGGCCAGTGGCTCGATCGCATTTCCTGGCAACAGGTTGATCATGGTGTCACGCATGGTTGCGACAGGGTTTTCTAGTTCCAGATCGTTCATTGTGTTTTCCTTAGGTTAGGGAGGATGCGAGGGGCTCAGACGTCGCGCACTTCGCCGGTTTCGGGGTCGTGGGGGGTGATGTCGCGGACGCCACCCTGCATGCGCTTCATCATTGGGCTGTAGAGGGTCAGCTGGCCGCTGTGATCCACATAAGCGGCGGCAGCGCTTGCGGGCTTCTTCGGGCCCTTGAATTCGGCAGATGCTTTCATGCCGAGGTCACCGGGGCCGCCAAGCTCATACGAAACATTGATAGAGAAGCTGCCCTTGGCGCCTTTGTGGCCGAACTCCTCGTTGTGATCCAACAGCTGCTGCATCAATTCCTGATGGTCGAGCATGAACTGTTTGAGGAACTCGCCGCCATTAAACAGCATGAACAGCTGCTCAATCGTGTGGATCGCGTAGGGGTCGCGGGCCGGTACGGCAGCGGGTTCGCTGGTGGTCTTCTGTGCCATCATTTTTGGCTCCCTTGTTTGAGGTTTGTCTGTTCCCAAGGCGCCTTTGGTAGGGTGACCTCAGGGGTTTTGCGGTTCACTTCGCGGTTCTGGGCTGAAGAAGCGGCGGTGCGGGTGCGAAACTTGCGTTTCTTGTGCAGGCGGCCCTCTTCAAAGGCGCTCATTGTTTTGGCCATATCAGTGTCTCGGCGCTGCAATGCGCCCGCGCCATGCGTCGAACTCGGTGCGCAGAGTCTGAAAACGTTCGCGGGCTGTGTTGTTGTTCTGTAACTCCCGCCGGCTGTCGATCTGGCAGACCTGGCGCAGGTACTCGGCAGCGGCGCTGGCATTGCATTGGCCTGTTGGGATGCCAGTGCGGCGGGCTGTAAATTCCTGAAATTGCGGATCGTTGCAGAGGATCCCAGCCTGCTGCGGGGCTAGCAGCTCATCAAAGCGGACGCGCTCATTCATCGTGCCAGCCTCCTACCTGTCGCTGTTCCTTCAAGTCGGGGCATTCAGGGCGTACCGCGCCACCGGGGCAGCCGCAGAAAGGATATTCAGGGCAGTTGAACTCTGCCGGCAGCCCAAGCAGGGGCGCGCGCGTTTCGTCGTGAGTGGCAGCAGCGCGCGCCCCGGTTGGGGCGGCGGTCAGCCACCCCCGGAAAAGCTGGAAAAAGCGGCGGAGAGGGCCGAGGCCGCCCCCCGCCGTGCAGTTGCTGCGAGGCTTGGCAGCATTGGGGAGAAACAGGGAAAAGGTCATGCGGCCTCCAGATGGGCGGAGGCCTGTTCGATCCAGTTGGATACGGCATTATCAATCGTGGTGCCGACGCCCAGAATGCCGTGCAACGAGACCTCGACCAGTGCGGGGTTCGCCTCGTCGGGGTCGTGTTCGATCCAGCGACCGCCAACCTCCAGCATCTCGGTGCGGATCGCGTCCACCTGTTGAGATGGCGTTTTGTCTGAAACGATGGCGGTGAAGGCGGCGAGGTAGCCAAGTGTTACGGTGGGGCCGATCATTGCGCGGCCCTCTGCATGGCAATGATCCGGTGTTGCACCACAGTTTGACCGCGCTGGGATTTGAGGTGCGCCCAAGCGAGCAAGCGCTGTTGCATCGTGGTTTCACCTGAGTTGCATTCCGCCACATCAAGGGCGGCGTTGGTCTGGGTCATTCCCATTTCTGCCTCCGTCGTGTTTTCTGTCGTGCGCTCTATGCGGGATGGGCGGGAGTAAAATTCAGTTTTACCGGGATTCTCGCATGGTGCTTAAAAGCATCTATAATACTATTATAAGCATCGTGTAAACGCCTAAAAGCATCGCATAAACGATCCGAGATATAAAAAATCGTTTGTAGTGTCGGGTTTTTCGGCGTGCGGAGGTTGAAAAATGAACTACTGGAGTGCTTTCGAGGCGTCCCGATTCAGTGCAGATTACCTGGAGCAGCAAGGCATGACTTTGCGCACAGTCGTAGATTTTGACGAAATACCCGAGGTTGTAGGGTTAAGTGGCAAGAGCTATTTGACGCCGATTTTGGATCCTCGACAAAACGACTTTAGCGCGGAAAACAGTTTCTGGCTGATTGCAGAGAAAGATGGTGTGCCAGTGATAGTTGGTGGTGCCCGTGTAGATGATGTTGGAGGTAATGGAGGGGCATTCGTTAAGAGGCTCTTCAACAGAACTTACGGCGAGGGAACCATAACTGCTGTAGATGCACGGGTCGGTGATCAGATCCGCGGGCGCGCTGCGTACTTCGGCGATCTGTTTAGTTCGGCCGCCGGGCGTCTGGGGCGGCGGAACGTTCGTTATTTCTTGGCTGTGGCAAATTACATAGCGGTTACGCACTATCAGGTAGATTGCGTCTACAGCTTTATGAGGGGTGCTGATGTGCAGCGTGGCAGCGCTGACGTAAACGGTTTTATGGGGCGAAACTTGGCGCCGCTGGAGTGGGGTGTGAAGCCGCAAGGCAGGGGGGACGCCGAGCAGCTAGTTTATAGGCAGTCTGACGACCACGTGGACTATTTCGAAGCTGTTAAACTGGAATTGGCTTGCAGGCGATCAGAACCATCGGCGCGCCGTCTTTGCCCTCAACCCTAAGTCCAAGTCGCGAGTATCCTGCTCGAACATGCACCGGTTTCAGGTGCAGTCTGTGATCCAAAAACGTGTTGTCGCACCGAATTCCCGATGCCATCACCTCGCGATGGAAAGCTGTTGTGGCTTTCTTGTTCTCGTCGCTCAGTCGGTCAAACTCTCGCTGAGCGACGCGAATATCGGTTGTTTCAAGGCGAAGTGAAAGCAGACCCTTGGGGCCGATTTGTTGGATCTGTGGGGTGATCGTTTCTTCGGTGGGGGCTCGATATAGATCAAAGTGCTCCTTTACGTGATCAAAGCCATCAAGGCGGCCACCGCTGCGCCAATGAACTGACATCAGCGTGTCGAAGCTGGCGGGATCGCGGCCTTTGACGTCGTTTAAGGCGGCCAACTCCTCAGAGTTGTCGTAAAACTTTGATTGCAGAAGGCTGTCTAACGAAAGCCCTAGGGTGCTGGCGAGACGAAACAGCGTGAACACGCCTGGACCCGCGCGACTGCCATCAAATTTCCCATTGATAATTTGCTGAACAAGCGGCTCTGAGCACTCAGACTTAAGTGAAAGCTGTCTGAAGCTTCGAAAGTTGCTCTTTTCGAATGCGGCAGTGAACCGCTCTTTAAACACTAGAGAAACGTCAGTCATAATTGATTTCCTGCATAATGCGCAACCAAAGTATGAATTATAGTTTATGTGCGCAATGCAGGAATGTCAAAGAAATGCTTTTAGTGGTTGAAACAGCTAATAGTTGCAAGCTACCGTCGATGCAACTTTACCCAAAATATTTGAATACCATTGCGTAAACGCTGCGGAGGTTAACCAGTGGAAGTCACTGATTTTGCAAAAATGTTAGAGTCTGGACGGCTAAGGGAGTTACTAGGCACTAGGCCTGAGCTAGCTCCAGTAGTGCATAGAACTTCTTCGGATCCCGCTCTAACAGATCAAAAATTGCCTCTGCTTCAGGAGGAACAGAAATCCCGTAGAGAAGCCAAGGAACTTTGATTTCAAGGGCGTTGCAGATGGCGTGTAACTTGTCGATCGTTGGTACTTGCCCACGGGCAATGATGTTTCTGACATAGCCTTTGCTCAGGCCAGCGGTCTCTGAAACCTCTGTCATGCTGCGGCGTTGCCGCTTGATTTCGCCGTCAAGGCGCTCACGCATTGAATCAAGATCAAACTTTTCCATAACCCTCTTATAACACAATGCTTATAGGCTTTGCATCAAACTAAAAATTTACGTTGCAATTAGTGCTTAAAAGCACTAACACAATGCTTATGAGCACCGATACCGTACGCGCCCTTATGAAATCTGAAACAGCTGCGTTCCGAAAAGAAGTTGAGGAGCATCTGGCGAAGCATCCGATTGGTGAATCCTACTTCGGTATGAAGGCTGCGCGCAATCCACGATTGGTTGGCCGGTTGCGGGATGGTGCAGGTGTTACAATCGAGACAATGGAAACTGTTCGCGCCTTCATGGCGCAGCGTTCCGCAGATCTTTCCAGTGCTAAATCGTCGGAGGCATCAGATGAATAGCCTCCCCCTCATTCTCCATTCGACGGGCTCACTCCTCCCGCCTGTCGGGTATGACCAGCCTCTCCTCCAATCAGGGCTGGCCGCATATTCCCGCCGGTCTCGTCCCCGGCATTACGGGCGACTGTCGAGCGGTGCCCAGGCACGGGTAGGGCGTGGCACAATGCCTGCCCGCGCAGCTATTCTGAGATCCAGCGCAATGGTGCGCCGGAGCCGCGGGCGGCTAGCCCAAACACCCACCCCTTCTAACTTTGCCCGCAGAGCTTCGGCCTGCGGGCCTCTTTTCAGGGTTGAGGTTCCTGAAACCAATTCGGGCGCGGTGACCATCGCACCACGCCCTTATCCCTCCCTTTGCGTTGCAGCGTCGTTACGGCCGCAGCAACTCGAACGCTTCTTCTCTTGCATGCGGGAAAAGTTTTCCGCTAAGCACCGCCGAGATCTTTGGTATCGTGGTGCCGAGGTGATGAGCGTTCCGCGTGATGGACACGCCTTGAATGTTCATCACGTGAGCCGTGACTGCATCGATGTTTTCGAGGTGGTCTCGCCAGACATGTACCGGATTGACCGCGATGAAGGTCACCGGGTTTCGATTATACGGGCCGACCGCCCGTTCTTGGATGCACAGCAAGGTTTGTTCCTTTCAGGTTGTGCTGCGGTTTTCAGCGCGCTCTTACCTTCGCTGGAAACCACTGTTGGCCGCCCTTTCCTTGAGGGGGCGGTCACCTCTTCCACCCTTCCAGTGCCTTTTTTTGTTTTCTGGGTCAGTAAGACACCATGGCGAGACGCCTTGGTCCAGACATTTTCCGAGATTTTTTCCAGAACATTCCGTTACTGTCCGTTGGTGTCCGTTTGATGCTGGGCCTCGATTATACCGAGCGCGGACAGCGCGGTCCCGTCGCCGAAATTCACCTTTCGATTCGGATGACGGAACAGGTTCTGGTTGAACGGCCTCGTCACAAGGCGGCGCTTTCGGCGCTGGCTGAGCCTCTGCCTTTGTCGATCGAAGAACTGGCCGCAGAGGCCTCTTCGCGCAACAGCGATATTCACCTGCACTACATCGGCGGGGCGCCCATGGCGGCGCTCTGTCGCGAATTTGGCGTGTCTGACGATTACGTCCGCGCCGTTGTTCAGCACCGGGGAGGGTGGCGCCATGGCTGATCTGCCCACCTCGGCCAGTTTCCCGATCGAACACGCTCAGCTGCGCATTCATGCCTCTGCAGAGGATGGCGCCACCTTCGTGCTGGCCACCGAAGACAGCGGGGTTGGGCGATCACGCCCACCGCTGTTCTCCGGGTTGGTCGGGCCGCAAATGGCGGATCAGCTGCGGGCTGCAGCGGATCATGTCGATCGGATCATTGCCGCCCTGGCGGCACAGGACGGGGAGGGCGGTCAATGACCGAGCATAACCTGACGATGGTGATAGATCACACAAGCGACTTGCCCAAATACCCCATTCCGAAGGGCGAGCGGCTAGAGTCGCATTCGTTCTTTCTGTTCCACTATCAGCGTTGGCTGGAATCCGACTTGTTCACCATGGGGACATGGGAAGTTCAGGGGGTTGCCCTGGCGCTTTGGTGTAAGGCCCAGAACCAAGATCCGGTCGGCACATTGCCACAAAGCCCGCGCCACATCGCAGCCCGTCTGGGCATGAAAATTGAGGAATGGGAACGGCTGATGCGCTTTGACCCCAATCCCCTGCACAACTGGACGCCTTGTACCGTTGGCGATGAAATCCGTCTGATGCACCCCGTGGTGACAGAGGTGGCGCTGGCCGCCTATGAGGGGCACGTCAAGGGCGACGATCGCAAAGAGGCGGACAAGGACCGTACGCGGATGAAGCGCCTCAAAGACAGCGTGCAAAAGCTGTCGGGCGAGAGGTTCGCAAACAATGAGATGTACCTAGCGCAATTGGACGCTTGGCTCATCAATGAGTTCCCCAGCGGGAACCGCACAGTTCAAAGATTGTTGAGGGGCATGGAGGCTCTGGGAACCCGCGATTTGCGGCGCTGACGTAACTGTTCAGTTCTGTCCGTCGGACAGAATGGGACGTTTGCGGACAGAACAGGACTGTTTTCGGACATTCTGTCGGCTGCATGAGAGGGAAAACAAAACAAAAGATAAAATAATAAATTCAGGGTCGCGCGACAAAAGACGGCCTCGATCATGACAAGGGCTGGGTGCTGATTGCTGAGATATGGGGGAACCATGGAAGGTGCAGCGCTTCGAGAAGGCAGAGAGCGGGTGAAAACTCACCTTATTGACCCACTGGTGCAGAAAGGGATGCAACGCAAACAGGGTTGGACTGTTGATCACGAGGTCGCGTTTCTGGACCGGCTGCAGAACTATCTGGCCTATATGACAGCCGACAATCTGAAGGGATTGGCCGAAACGGTTGAGCGTATGGCGGCCGGAAAGCAGAAGGATCGCTGGCCGAAGGAGCTGACGATCCGGAACTGCGCCCGAAACCTACAATCACCGCCCATGGGCATGAGCCGCTTGGTGCGCAGCTATATCCAATCCGGAGCGGGGGTGGCTGCGCGGGACGGTGGCTATCTGGTCGAGTTGTTCGATTACCTCAAGAAATGGGGTGCGCCGCCAAATAGTTTCTCTCTTGAGGAAATCATGGGGGAAGCAGCGGCTAACCGTGAGCGTCGGGCCAGGGTCAAAGCAGGGCGCGGCACCCAGAGGGAACAGCTTTGGTTCGACGGCTACATGCGTCGGCGGCGGCTGTGCCTTGAGCTGTTGGATGCGAAGAAAGAGGCGGCGGCATGAACGCGCTGGTGGGAATGTGTGAGGTAGAAGAAGCAATGGGTGCAGCAACAGGTGCGCAGCGTTTGACGTGGGTGGTTGTTCGGGTCAATCAGCCTCGCAACCCCAATCGGCGCACAGCGTTGATGGGGGCGGAATATGAATTCTACCGCGACCGTGCGGGCCATCTCTGCAAGCGAGCGATCAAGGGCACAGGTAAACGGGTTTCGGTGCCTGAACTGATCCTGCAGCGGGCGGGCTTTCGCACCTTTCAGCCCATGACAAAGGTTTGGCGTCAAGTGAACCCCCGCAAGCCTGAACGTGTGCTGGTCCCGCGCCCAATGCTTTCTGGCTGGATGTTCGTTGGGTGGTCAAGTGAGCTCAACCGCTTCCCAGAGTTGATGGCGCTTGAGGTGGTGCAGGGTCTGCTGGGTGATCAGGGTTGCCCCGCGATCATCTCCGAACAGGCAATCAAAGGTTTCATGCGTCAGTTTGCGGGTCGGGGCCAGCATCCCAGCTATTCGCGCTATATGCGCACAGGCCATGAGTTTTCAGAAGGGGATGAGGTGACCATCGCATCAGGGCCATTTGTGGATTTTCCTGCGAAAGTACAGCGCATTAGCGGCAGGACAGCTGAGGTTCTGGTAAACATCTTCGGTCGCGACACCTCGATTGCAATGAATCTGTTCGACCTCAAAGGCGGCGGGCTGCGCGCTGTCCCGTCGGCACATGCCTCAATCCAGACATGAACCTAAATACACGATCAACTGGACCCGGCTTTCCTGCAAGCGGTTCCGGGACAACGAGGTCAGGCTTTAGTTTCATGCGCTGGCTTACAACATGGGGAGCTTCCTTGGCCGTGCCGACTTAACCGAGGAAATTGCCGACTGATCTCTCACCAGCGTCCAGAGCCGCCTGATCAAGATCGGGGCACGGGTTGTGCGCCATGCCCGCAAAATCAGGTTCCAACTGACCGAGGTCGCAGTCAATGGGCCGCTGTTTGGGCAAATCATCACCGCCATCCGCAACATTAAGCCACCACCGAGGCCCGCATGACGGACCAAACAAGGAAATCGAGACAAATGCGGCTCAACAACTGTGTCTTGAACACGCCCAAATGGATACAAGCCGCCGGAAATCTTCGCGAGAACGCCTGCAAGCACCGCGAAGCCGCTAAGCCAGCTGACGCCGTGCTTGAAATCAACGGTAAAATCCGTTAGCTTCACCTAAAAACCAAAATACTTGGGAAATATCGTTTAGGTATTGTGGGTCGTTGATCTAGCCAATGGGACCCTATTGGATTTGACCAAACAATTTTAGGGTGGATGTTCTGCACCTTAGAATCCAAAATAAAGAAAATACTTTTCAATGAAACAAGATAATTGGTTGCGGCCTCTTGGGACCATTGCTAGCCGTAAGCAAAGTTACATTCTGTAAGGCTGATTTGATGAAGAAGTTTTTTTCTGCTGTGGCTGTATCTGCTGCCCTGACCACTCCAGTTTATGCTCAAGATTTAGACAGGGGTTATTCTTCTTATGAAGCTGGTGATTATGCCACGGCGCTTCAGGAGTGGAGACCTTTAGCTGAACAGGGGCGTGCTTCCGCTCAATTCAACTTGGGTGTCATGTACTACGGTGGTAAGGGTGTTCCTCAAGACTATAAGGAAGCTGCTAAGTGGTATCGTAAGTCTGCTGAACAGGGGGATGCTGGCGCTCAATTGAACTTGGGTTTGATGTACGACGACGGTAAGGGTGTTCCTCAAGACTATAAGGAAGCTGCTAATTGGTACCTAAAGTCTGCTGAACAGGGGCATGCTTACGCTCAATTTCTTTTGGGTTTGATGTACTACGACGGTGAGGGTGTACCGCAAGACTATAAGGAAGCTGCTAATTGGTACCTAAAGTCTGCTGAACAGGGGGATGCTGGCGCTCAATTGAACTTGGGTTTGATGTACCACAACGGTAAGGGTGTACCGCAAGACTATAAGGAAGCTGCTAGCTGGTATATAAAGTCTGCTGAACAGGGGCATGCTACCGCTCAAAATAATCTAGGGGTAATATTCGGCAAAGGTCAGGGAGTCCTCCAAGACAACTTAGTGGCCCATATGTGGTACAACATTAGCAGTGCCAACGGGAGTGAGCTTGGGGGTGAAAACAGAGACAAACTAGCCAAGGAAATGCCCCCCCAAGACATCTCTAAAGCTCAAGCTATGGCTAGAGCGTGCATGGGTAGTAATTACCAGAGCTGCGGTGACTGACCCATTCATCTCGCACATGATACCCATAGCGCTATACGGTCGTTAAACCATTGGATAACGCCAGCGATGCTACCTGTGAAAGTAGCGGAGAAAGTTCGTACCTCGGTGAGGCTTTAATAATTCGCAGAACTCACGCCGAGTGAGCAACGCGAAAGTGATTGACTAGTTTTCTCGACCGTACCAATTAACAGATAAAAATAGCATATATTACACCTTCTATTTAAATAACTGTTTTGGAGTAATTAATTGAATTATCGAATAGCCAAGCACGAAGTTCGAACCTTCGAATTTATCATGTATGACAAAGGGTTGCGATTTTCGAAGCCCTTTGTTTATGCGTTGCAGAATTGCAGCAGACGCTGTGTGTGTTGACGTTATGGTTTAGCGATTTTAGCATATTTGTAGCGTTTAGGCTGCTATTGGACTGCGCTGTTGGCGATTTATGAGGACAAGAGGGTTAAGGGGGTTGACGCAATGCAAATCGCGATGTTATCGGCGAGACAGGACGATCCAATGCGGTCCCTGCCAATGAGGTAACACAAGCCAAGGCTTGGAAGGGCAACACCGCGGACCCCAGCTTTCGCATCTAGGCAATAGCCGCCCAGCGAAAGCCAGTGCTACTGCAATTGATTACGGCCCGGCGGAAACGCTCGGGCCTTTGTTCGTTTTGATAGCTGCACTTTGAGTCGGCAAGGTAGTCGGTTGAAGCCCCCGGATTGGTGCCCGGCGTCAATGGCCTGGTCGGTGATGATCCCGACCGGGCGCTTTCAATTTGGAGGTGTCCTTGAGCAACGAGCATCAACACCTCTACAACAAATCGGCTTGGCGGCGACGGCTGCGCCCGGCGCATCTACTGCGTGAACCGCTTTGCCGGGCTTGTCTGGCGCGCGGTATTGTCAACGATGGGTCGTTGACCTCATCGGGTGAACGGCAGACAAATCCCCGGCGTCGGTTTCTTGCGGTTGACCATGTGATCCCGCACCGCGGTGATGAGGCATTGTTCTTTGATCCGGACAATCTGCAAACGCTTTGCCCTGATGATCACGATCAGAACAAACAGCGGGTTGAGGCGCGCGGCTATTCCGAAGAACGCGGCCCCGATGGCTGGCCGATCGACCCGCAGCACCCGGCCAATCGGTAGGGGGGAGGGTCGGATGAAAAACCCTCTTCATTGGAAACCGGAGGGGGGTGCTGTGTGTGTGCAAAATCGAAATTGGATAGAAAAAGCCACAGTTTTGGAGGGTTAGGGAATGGCTAAGGGGCGCAAGCCGCAAAACCAGAACGTCGTTCCCCTGGCCGAAGAAGGAGCGCAGTTCAACAACCTGGAAGAACGGGCCCGCGGGCTGCTCGAAGAGCTGCGGCCTGAAGGCCTGGCCGGTGAGTTGCTTTGGACGTTCAACCGGCTTGCGCTTCCGCTGTGTCACCCCACCGTTGCGCGGTTGAAGCCGCACAATGTGTTCATGTTTGTGCAGCTATGCCGCGCGGTTGTGCGTCATGAAAAGCTGATCATCCTTCTGGATGAACAGGGTGAAACCTACAAAAGCGAGACCCGCAACGGTGAGCAGATCAAGAGCCGTCCAGAGGTCGCGCAGCTCAACGAAACCTTTCGCCAGATCCGTTCTTTGGCCAGCGACTTCGGCATGACGCCGGCCAGTGAGCGCGGCATGGATGGCGCGGGCGGGCAATTGGGATTTGATTTCCCTGAGCCTGACGGCGCTGAATCCTATTTCACCTGATGGATGATCAGAGCCGGGTTGCCTACGCGGACGATCCTGTGACCGCTTGGGCTCAGGACGTGGTGGCTGGCGACATCATCGCGGGGCCATATGTTCGGGCAGCGGCTCAGCGTCATTTAGACGATCTGGTCTCTGGCCCGAAGCGGGGGTTGAAGTGGGATCTGTCTGCGGCGATGCGGGCGATTGACTTTTTCCCAAAGGTGCTGCGCCTTAATGGCGGGCAGTTTGAGGGGCGGCCATTTCACCTGCACCCTAGCCAGGCGTTCCGTATCGGGGCGCTATTCGGCTGGAAGAAGCGCAACAAAGACACAGGCGAATGGCTGCGACGGTTTCGCCGGTTCTATGATGAGGAAGGCAAGGGCAACGGAAAGTCGCCGATGCTGGGTGGTATCGGCATCTATATGATGGTTGCCGACAATGAGCCGAGGGCCGAGGTGTACTCAGCTGCGGCGAAAAAAGATCAGGCCGCGATCTTGTTCAAAGATGCAGTGGCCATGCGCGACCAGTCGCCAAAGCTGGCGCGCAAGATCAGCTGCCAAGGGGAGAACCCTGTCTGGCAAATGACCTACGTCGGGCGCCGTGGTGATAAGAGGATCTTCAAGCCGCTGTCGTCGGAGAAAGGCAAGAGTGGTCCACGGCCGCACTGTGCGTTGACCGACGAGGTGCATGAGCATCCCGATCGCGATGTGATCGACATGCTGGAACGCGGGTTCAAGTTCCGCAAACAGCCGTTGCTGGCGATGGCCACCAACTCCGGGACCGATAAGAAATCGATCTGTTGGGAAGAGCATCAGCACGGTGTGAACGTTGTCACGGGCGTGATCGAGGATGACACGACATTCGCTTTCATCTGTTCATTGGATGAAGGTGACGACTGGGAGAACGATCCAAGCTGCTGGATCAAGGTGAACCCGCTTTTGGGGGTTACACTTGAGGAAGAATATCTGGCGGGGCTGGTGAAGCAGGCCAAGATGATGCCTGGCAAGCGCAACGGGATTGCGCGTCTGCACTTTTGCCAATGGACGCAATCGGAAAAGGCTGCGCTCAAACGTGATGCCTGGATCGCCTGTCATGATGAGGTCGATCCCGAAGCGCTGACCAAGGCGGGGTATCCCTGTTTTGGCGGGCTGGATCTTAGCCAGGTGCGGGACTTTTCAGCCTTCACTCTGACCTGGCTGATAGATGCGGCCAAGAACGCGGAAAAACTGGTGTCGAAAACATGGTTTTGGACACCGAAAGACACGCTGCTGTTGCGTGCGGGTCGCGATCAGGCGCCGTATGATTTGTGGGCAGAGCAGGGCCATTTGGAGCCTGTGCCGGGTGACCGTCTCAAGTACACCTGGTTGGCGGATGCCTTGGCCGATTTGAATTCGCGGTATCTGCCGCAGACCATCGCTTGTGACCAGTATGGGCTAGAGCGGTTGAAAGACAGCCTGACAGATAAAGGGCTGATCTTGCCGACTGAGATCCACCCACAAGGGTTTCAGAGGCGAGTGCTGGAAAAGGTACCAGACCCAACGAAGCCGGGTGAAGAGATCGAGATTTATCTCTGGATGCCGGACTCGATCAACAAACTGGAAGAGGCGATTTATGACGGCCGGCAGAAGGTCGCACAGAACCCGCTCTTGGACAGTATGGCCGCCTCGGTGACCTATGCGGAGAACCGCACCGGTCACCGGATGTTTGACAAAGAAAAGGCGCATGGACGCATCGACGGTATGGTCTCACTGGCCATGTCTGTTGGTATGGCCCTGTGCCGCGAGCGCGAGGAAATGACCTCGCCTTGGGATGATGAGCGCTATTCGCTGGAGGATGAAATTTGGGGTTAAGTGATTTTCTCCGCCGCGAGAGCCGTGCTGAGGCTAAAGCCGATGTTGAACAGCGCGCGCAGGAAACTTTGGCTGACAGCGCTGATGCCGTGACTATCGGTGAGTTGATCAACGGCGAGGCATTGTCAGAGTCCGTCACGATGAAAGAGGCAATGTCGTCGCCTGGCGTCTGGGCTGCGATCAACTTCCTGTCTGCCGCCATGGCCTCCATGCCGATCGAGGTGTTCCAGCGCACAGAAGAGGAAGGCGGCGACCTGCGGGTCAAAGACGAGATTGCCAATATGCTGGCGCAGGCTCCTAATGATGAAACCACCTCGCACGATTGGCGCGAGATGTTCTTTGCTGAGGTGTTTGGGCCGGGGCGCGGATATACTTACATCGAGCGTGACAAGAACGGCTGGCCGATCAACCTGTTCATGATGGAGTACAGCCGCACCACAGTGCGGCGTGTCGCGGGGCGTACGCAGTACATTTATGACCAGGGCAATGGGCGGACCATTACCTACGCCGGTAGGGACGTGATTGATCTGGCTTATCTCCGAAAGTCCAATTTCGTCGAGAGTTACAATCCGGTCATGACTTGCGCCGCAGCAATCCGGCAGGGGCTGAATGCAAACCGTTATGCGCTCACTGTGTTTGGGAAGAACGGCATTCCGCCTTATCTGTTGAAGGGCCCGTTTTCGTCTGCAAAGGCTGCGCTGGCTGCAGCGGCCGACCTGATCAAAGTGACGCGCCGATCAGCGGAAGAGGGCAAGCCGATCTTGCCGGTGCCAGGTGGCCATGATCTGACCCGTCTCGGCGACGACCCAGAGAAAATGCAATTGACGCCGGTTCAGGTGTTTGCGGTCCAGCAAGCGGCGCGCATCTATCAGCTGCCTCCGGTGTTTCTGCAGGAGTTGAGCAAGGGCAACTATAACAATATCGAACATCAAGACTTGCACCTTGTGAAGCACACGCTGCGCCGCTGGGTGGAGAAGTTTGAGCAGCAGCTCACTCTCAAGCTTTTTGGGCGCAACAGTCGGTATTACGTGAAGATCAACCTGGATGGCTTGATGCGCGGTGATTTCAAGACCCGGATCGAAGCCATTGTGCGGGCTGTGCAGAACTCGCTTCTAACGCCAAATGAAGGGCGCGAGCTTCTGGACAAGGCGCCAAAAGAAGGCGGGGACAAGCTGTTGGTTCAAGGGGCGACTGTGCCTTTGAGTATGGCCGGCAAGGTGTTCAACAAAACCCCCGCGGCCAACGATCCCGAACCGCCTGTCGATGAGGGCGAACCCACTACAGAGTAAAGGAGGACGCGATGAGCGATCCCAATCGCGAGACGCGCTTTAATGCCGTCGCGCCTATTGAGCTGCGTGATGGTGACGGCACCGAGGTGCATGTGGCCGGGTATGCCGCTGTCTTCGGTGACGTTGCCGAAATCGGCCCCCTCAATTCCTGGGGCTGGGAAGAGGTGATTGAGCGCGGTGCATTTTCAGAAGCGTTAAAGCGCGGCGATGATGTGACCTTCCTCATTGATCATTATGGCTTGCCCTTGGCTCGTACCACCAGCGGCACCTTGAAGCTGGCGGAAGACAACCGCGGCCTGAAGGTTGATACCGTTTTGGATACCACGGACCCGGATGTGCAGCGGATCCTGCCGAAAATGCAGCGGGGCGATCTGAGCAAAATGTCCTTCGGCTTCCGTGCTGAAAAACAGGAGTGGGACGAAAGCGGTGAGCATGTGCGCCGCACCATCAAATCGGTCGAGCTGATCGATGTCTCGATCGTGACGCACCCCGCCTATGACGGCACCGAGATTGGCTTGCGTTCGAAAGACGCGGCCCTTGGTGCCGGCCCTGAATTTTTCATCCGCCAGATGGAGATGCGTGCGCGTCTGTCTGGCGTGGGCTGATGCCCGTCAGCCCTGCTTTCCGCGCCTTGGGCAAGCGCATCAATCTCAAATCGTGAGGCAAGATATGTCGAAGGTAAAAGAGCTGCGCGAGAAGGCGCAGGGTATTCTGGACGATGCCACCAAACTGCGTGACAGCATCACCGAGAAAACGCCCAAGGATGAGGCGCGTTCGGCCAATGAGCGCTATGACGCCATGATGGATGACTATGACGCTGCGGTGGCTGAGGCCAACCGCGAGGAGCGTCACGCCAAGGCTCAGAAGGAGGCCGAAGAGCGCCGTGAGCAGGAGGAGCGTGAAGACCGCAATTCCCGTCGTCCTGATCAGGGTGAAGAGCGCCATGAGCCCGAAGGCGACGGAGGCGACGAATACCGCGAGGCGTTCCGTCAGCTGCTGGCCAATGGTGGCAGCATTGACGATCTGGACAAGGAAGCCCGTGCCGCGCTGCGCGCCGGTGCCCGGGAGTACCGGACCCAGACCGCCGGCACCGGTACGGCAGGCGGCCATTTGGTTCCCACTACTCTGGCCAGCTTCATCAACGTGGCGATGGCAGCCCACGGTCCGATGATGGACGAAAATGTGGCGACGGAGATCAAACTGCCCAACGGGGCTGCGTTTGAGATCCCGACCGTTGATGACACAGCGGAAGAGGCGGCTGCGCATACCGAAGGCCAGGAGCCTGCGGATGATAATTCCGGTGACATCACCATCGACAAGAAGACACTGGTGGCTCACACGCTGATCACACCCTGGATCAAATGGTCCTTTGAACTGGCGCAGGACTCCTCTTTCGGCTTCGAAGCCTTGCTGGGCAAATTGATCGGTGAGCGTCTGGGGCGCTTGGGCAACCGCTGGCTGACCGTTGGGACCGGTTCCAACCAACCCTTGGGCTTTGTGAGCTTGGCACCTGTCGGCAAGGCGGCAGCCTCTTCTTCGCTGCTGACCTTTGACGATATCATGGACTTGGAGCATTCGGTTGATCCTGCCTATCGCGGCGGCGACAAGGTCGGCTTCCAGATGCACGATCAGAGCATCAAGGCGCTGCGCAAATTGAAGGACACCAACGGCCGCTACATCTGGTCTGATGGTGATGTGACCAAGGGCGTTCCGGCAACGCTGAACAACAAGCGTGTGCGGTTCAACCAGGCGATGGCGGAAATCGGCGCCTCGGCCAAGCCGATCGCGTTCGGTGACTTCTCCGAATACTACGTGCGCAAAGTGGGCGATCCGCTGATCGGCGTGGCGCGTGAGAAGTTCTTCCCGAACCTGGGGATCTGCGGCGTGCATCGTATCGACGGTGCGCCCGGTCAGGCGAAGGCAATCAAAGTTCTGCAGATGGCCGCCTAAGGCTTTCGGCAAAACGGAAACGACCGGCCGGTCCCAATAGTGGGGCCGGCCTTTCTGATTATGAGAAAGTGACCGACATGAAAGTTCTGATTATCGAAGGCTGTTCCGGCCCAATCGGCAGCTTTGTCGCCGGAACGGCGCCGATTGTTGCGGATGAGATTGGTGAAGATCTGATCAAGGCAGGCTATGCGGAATTGGTTGACGCGAACGCTCAGCCGGTTACGGCTGCTGAGCAGCCTGAGCAGCCTGAGCAGCCTGAGCAGCCTGAGCAGCCTGAGCAGCCTGAGCAGCCTGAGCAGCCTGAGCAGCCTGAGCAGCCTGAGCAGCCTGAGCAG
>Ga0189289_10136_pt1 | contig 81809 bp, 78 predicted proteins | sample UW106minimetaG_FD_130313 | JGI IMG/M metagenome (GOLD analysis project Ga0189289, IMG submission 130313) | Marine microbial communities from the Costa Rica Dome - UW106 mini metaG | ecosystem: Environmental > Aquatic > Marine > Oceanic > Photic zone | place: Costa Rica: the Eastern Pacific...
GTCCTCAGGCATCCCCCGGTTGATGTCTGTGCTGTCTTGAACGGTGGTCTCATTTTCAGCGCCGTCATCCGTCTCCGTCTCCGCGGGTGCCGCGTCGATGGCTTCGTCGGGAATCTCGTTGTTTGACGGATCGGTTTCGCTGTTGTCCTGGCCCTGGCTGTCTTCAGCAACGGCTGGCGCGTCGACGTCCGCCTCCTCAACGATGCCTTCCGTGATTGGGTCTGCCTGAGCCTCCGGCCAGTCCAGGGCAGGGAGGTTGAGCAGCTGCAGGCCAAGGCTGGTTCGCTGCGTTGCAACAGCGTCAGCTCGGAAGGTTGAATCAGCAGCCGCAATTGTTGTTGCCGAACCAACCAAGACCGCTGCGGCTTGAACCAACTGCTGCAACTGCCAGACGATCAGCGCCAGCAGCGGACTGACAAGCAACAGGGTGACGAGGCGGGACTGGCCCGAAACCGGAGAAAATTCATTCACCAGCACTGCTGAATCATCGAGCCACCAGAGGGTGGGCAGCAGGATGACCGCCGCAACTACTACAGCAATGCGGCTGCTGAGACCGCTTTGCGATGCACTGATGCGGAGTTGATCGCTGCTGCGGCTGGCCAGCGGCTGACGCACCAGCAGCAGTGATCCCCAGTCGGCGGGGCGCCGCCATAACGCCACAGTCGGAGCCAGCACCCCGACGCTCCAGATCAGAAATCGCTCCACACCAGGCACAGGTCCCGGATCCGCGCCGGCTAGAACCAGGCGGATCACCAGCAGTTCCAGTGGGATGGCTCCAAGAGCCAGGCACTGAAGCCAGAGCAGTGGCTCGCTGCGGGGCTGCACGATCGCTTGCGGGGTCAGGTGGTGAGTTTGCGACGTTGGGTGACCATCTTGAACGCTTCAATGCGATCGCCTTCTTCCCAGTTGGCGAACCGATCGGTGCCGACACCGCATTCGAAGCCTGTGGCCACTTCCTTGACGTCGTCCTTGTTGCGACGCAGGGAGTCGAGGTCGCCCTCGTAGACCACCTGTTTCCCGCGATGGACCCGCACCCGGCAGTTGCGATGCAGCTTGCCAGTGTTGACATAACAACCGGCAACGGCACTCTTGCCGATGGTGAACACGGCGCGCACCTCGGCTTCGCCCAGGGCTTCCTCCACCAGCTCCGGCTCCAGCAGACCTTCCATCGCCATCTGGATGTCCTCCAGAAGCTTGTAGATCACGTCGTAATCGCGGACGTCCACCCCGGTGGCATCTGCGGCCTTCTTCGCTCCGGAGGCCATGGAGGTGTTGAAGCCCACGATCACAGCGCCGGATGCGGCGGCCAGATCTACGTCGGTTTCTGTGATCTCACCGGGTGCGGACAGGAGCACACGCACCTGAACCTCATCTTTGGGCAGCTGTTCGAGCGATCCGAGGATGGCTTCCACAGAGCCCTGAACATCTGCCTTGAGAATCAGGTTGAGTTCCTTGAGCTCGCCGTCATTCGCTTGACCGGACATGGCCGTGAGCGAGACCCGTCGCGATGCCATCTGCTGGGCGAGTCGTGTGGCACGGGCATCGGAGGCACGATCGCCCACAACAGCCCGGGCCGACTTCTCGTCGGGGTACACCTCAAACTCATCACCGGCTGTGGGGACTTCGCTGAAGCCCAGGGCCTCTACGGCGAAGGAGGGACCGGCCGACTTCAGCCTTTGACGGTTGTCGTCCACCATGGCGCGCACCTTGCCAAGCACCGGACCAGCGGCGACCACGTCGCCGGTCTTGAGGGTGCCGTTCTGCACCAGAAGCGTGGCCACGGGGCCTTTCGCCTTGTCGAGGTGTGCCTCGATCACGGTGCCGCGGGCCAGACGATCTGGATTGGCCTGCAGGTCTTCCACTTCGGTGACCAGCAGCAGCATCTCCAGCAGTTTGTCGATGTTCTCGCCCTTGATGGCGCTCACCGGCACCATCACCACATCGCCGCCCCAGTCTTCCGCCAGCAGGTTTTGTTCAGACAGCTCCTGTTTGACCCGCTCGGGAGAGGAACCCTCTTTGTCGATTTTGTTGATCGCCACCACGATCGGCACTTCAGCAGCCCGTGCATGGCTGATGGCTTCAAGGGTTTGAGGGCGGACGCCGTCATCAGCAGCCACCACCAGCACAGCCACATCCGTCACCTTGGTGCCGCGAGCCCGCATGGCGGTGAACGCTGCGTGGCCCGGGGTGTCCAGGAAGGTGAGTTTGCGCGGCTCGTTGTTGTGCTCAACCTCAACCTGATAAGCACCGATGTGCTGGGTGATGCCTCCCGCCTCTCCCGCAGCGACGCGGGCCTGACGGATGGCATCCAGCAGGCTGGTTTTGCCGTGGTCGACATGGCCCATGACGGTGACCACGGGAGGACGTCGGATCAGATGAGCCTTGTCGGCTTCCTCGATCATTTCGACGGTCTTCTTCGCAGCCTCCTCAACGTCGTCCTGGAGCACCGGCACACCGAATTCCTCGGCCACGGCCTCGATCGTCGGCATATCCAGGGTCTGGGTGACCGTGGCGATGACCCCCTTGAAGAACAGGGATTTGATGATCTCCGAGCTTTCGACGCTCAGCATGTCGGCCAGTTCCTGCACCGTGAGGTTGTCCTCCGGCACCACGATCATTTCGGGCCGCACCTGCTTGGCTTCCCGGGCTGCCCGCAGCTCCATGGCACGCCGACGCTGGCGCTGACGGGCGGTTTCCTTCTTGCGCTTGCGCATCGCCGCCACCGGCTTGGGTGCCTTGCGCTGCTGCAATTTGGGTTTTGAGGGACGAGCCAGGCTCGCCGAGAGCACCATGTTCTCCTGTTCCCCGGCGAAGCCGCCGGTCTGTGCCGCCAGCGAATCATCGTTTTCTCCGATGATGTGGACCTTCTGGCGCTGCTTCTGCGGCGAGCGGCTGCGCAGGGCTTCCAGCTTGGCGCTGTCATCCCAATCCGGCCGACCGGGACGTCGCTGGCCACCAGGACCGCCAGGACGGAAGCTCGGACGACGTGGTGCCGATGGAGCGGTCGGACGTGCCACGGGGGGTGTGGCTGTTCCTGCACCGGCTTTGGTTGGTGCGTCGGGACGGCGGGGGGCCGGTGCCGTCGGTCGGCCGACCGGCTTCTGCAGCTGCATGAGCTCACCGGGAGCCACAGGTTTGCGCATTCCAGCGGGCATTCCTGGACGCCCAGGAGCTCCTGGACGGGTGGGAGCACCCGGACGTCCGCTGCCGGTCGTGCTGCCGTCGCGACGAATCGGTTTTCCAACCAATTCCAGGGTGTTGCCACTGCGTGGGGGCATCCCTGGTCGACTTTGTCGGGTGGGGGTTCCCGGTCTGCTCGGTCCCCCCTGACGTTGGGGAACGCCGGTGCCAGCAGGGCGACGCGGCACTGGTTTACCCACCAATTCGGGCTTGGGGGTGGGGCGTGATGGGGCTCCGGGCTTGCTGGGGGCTCCAGCACGGGTTGGTGCACCCGGTCGTGTCGGGGCTCCTGCGCGGATGATCTGTGGTTTTTGCTGGCCCTGGCCTGGGGTGGGGCGCGCGGGACTTCCAGCCCCAGCGGGACGGGGCGTTGGCCGAGCCGGGGTGGGTGCTGTTGGTTTGGCGGCAGCCTTGGGCTTGCTCACCAGTTCCGGTTTGGCCGCTGGAGGTTTGCTCACCAGTTCCGGTTTGGTCGCTGGCGGTTTGCTGACGGGCTGGGGCTTTGAGGACGCTCGCGGCGCGGGTGAGGCTGCAGGCCGAGGCACGGGCTTTGAAGCCGTGGGTCGCGCAGGCGCTGCCGGCGGTTTTTGAGGGGCTGCAGGCCGTGCTGGGGGCGCCGACGCTTTTGCGGGGGCCGGCGTGGGCTTGCTGATGATCGGTTTCGGCGTTGTGGCTGCCGGTGGTTTCGGGGGTGCTTGCGGCGTGGGAGCTACCTGAGGCTTGGCCGCCACAGGCTTGCTCACGGCCGGTGTGGGCTTGCTTGGTGCGGCAGGGGCTGCCTTCTTCACAGACAGGATCGCTTTCCCTGGTGAGGGCTTGGCAGGCGCAGCAGCAGCGGGCTTCGCACCGTTCCCGCCCTTGACGAGGAGTGAACGAATCTTGCCGGCTTCAGCGTCGCTGATCGAGCTGCTGTGGCTCTTCGCAGCGATCGACAGCTTTTCAGCCGCGTCCAACACGTCCTTGTTTTCAAGGCCGAGGTCCTTGGACAGCTCGTAAATTCTGACTTTGCCGCTGCTGGTCATTCAGTTCGGGTCTCCGATCGGTCCGGGCATGGAACGCCGCGGTGGCCACTCACACAGTGGGGCCAATGTTCAGTCTGCCTCAGCGGATTCACCAGGGGTCTGGATAAGCCGCTGTTTCAACATCGCAAGCACTGTTTCGGGCACCTGACAACGCAGGGCTTTCTGTAGGCGTTTGCGACGGGTTGCCTCCTCAAGGCAGTTTTCCTCGGGACAGAGATAGGCCGATCGGCCCATCCCTGCATCGAGGAGAACTCCGTCCTGATAGTCGCGGATCACCCTCCAGAGTTGGCGGCGATCCAAGAGCTGGCGGCAGGCCACGCAGCGACGCAGGACGGGGCGCTCACTCACCGGACCTGCTCCTGGTCGGCATCGGCGTCCACCTCTGCCTCCGTGGCATCTGATTCTGGCTCAGCGTCGATTTCAGTGTCGGCTTCAACCGCGGCGGGCTCCTCTTCCGTGAATTCCTGCTCGGCCTGCTCTTCGCCGTACTCCTCCTCGTCCTCGGGCAGCGGGTACAGCTCCCGCAGACGTGCATCTTCTTCTGCCCGAGCAGCCTGTTCGGCGGCCAGGCGTTCCTCCGCTTGTTGCTGGAGGGCCTCCTCTTCCTCGCGCTGGGCGATCAACTCAGCTACCACGGCATCCTCAGCTTCCTGGTCGTACTCCGTGGAGTTTTTGATGTCGATCTTCCAGCCGGTGAGTCGGGCGGCCAGGCGCACGTTCTGGCCTTCACGGCCGATGGCCAGGCTCAATTGATCGGGGGGAACCAGCACGTGGGCATGCTGCCCCATCGGATCAACGAGGCGCACCATGTCCACCCTGGCAGGGCTGAGGGAATTGGCGATGTACTGACCTGGATCCTGAGACCAGCGGATGACGTCGATTTTTTCCCCACGCAGTTCGTTCACCACCTGCTGAATGCGGGAGCCGCGGGCTCCGATGCATGCACCGACGGGATCGACTTCACGCTCGATACTGTCGACGGCCACCTTGGTGCGGGGTCCCACCGAACGGGAGGGTGGATTGGCCTCGCGGGCCACGGCCACGATCCGTACGGATCCCTCCTGAATTTCGGGAACTTCGTTTTCAAATAGGTAGACCACCAAACCGGCATTGGAGCGGCTGACGAAAAGCTGTGGTCCCCGCCGGGGAACTTCGCTCACCTCTTTGAGGAACACCTTGAAGGTGGCGTTGGCGCGGTAGTTGTCGTTGGGCAGCTGATCGCGACGGGGGAGTTCCGCCTCGACTTCCGGACGCCCCAGGCCTGAGCTGACCGCCATGATCACTGACTGGCGCTCAAAGCGGATGACCCGTGCGGTCAGCACAGGATCCTCCAGATCGGCGAACTCCTCCTGGATCATGCGGCGCTGTTGATCCCGCAGTTTCTGGGCCAGCACCTGTTTGGTGGTGGCGGCGGCCATCCGGCCGAAATCCTCCTTTTCCGGGGTGACATCCAGCACCACCGTGTCGCCCACCTGGGCATCATCAGCCACCTGCATCACCTCGGCGATGGCGATCTGGTGGTCTTCGCTTTCCACCTCATCAACAATGATTTTGCTGGCCAGAACCCGGTATCCCTCCTCTTCCAGGTCAAGGCCGACGTCGAAGTTGCTGAAGTACTCCTCATCAAAGGGGTCTTCGCTGATCCCGAGGTAAAGGGTGCGCCGGTAACGCTCGTAGCCCTTCAGTAGGGCCTCCCGCAGGGCTGCTTCCACAACCTGAGGTGGCAACTTCTTCTCTTCACTGATGTCGTCGATCAGATTGGTGAGACCTGGAAGAAGAACGAGAGCCATCGCGTTGGTTTAAGGGAAGGGTTGAGCGGTTTGAGGAGGGTGAACGCTGGGTTCAGCTGCCTGGACTGGTGAGGCGGACACCGATCACGCAATCGCGGGGAATCCGTTTGACACGCCCGCGAATGTTGATCTGCAGCGTGTCGGCGTCGCGTTCAAGCAAGAGGCCTTCAAGGCGTTGCTCGGTCTCGCCCTTGTCGCGGTGATGGACCTCGATGGGAAAGCCGCGGAAGGTCTGAAAATCGCGATCGCTGGACAGCTGCTCTCCGATTCCGGGGCTGCTGATCTCCAGAACATACGCGTCAGTGAGCAGGGTGGAGGCCTCAAGGGCATCCCCAAGCACTCCGCTAAAACCCGCGCAGTCGTCGAGGCTCACATCCGCTCCACTGTTGTGGCGGATCTGCACTTCCAGGGTCATCGGGCTCATATGAGTGAGCAGCTGGATGCCGCAAAGGTCAAAGCCTTTGCGGGCGGCCACGTCGGTGGCCAGCGTTTCGAGATCCGGAAGCAGAGGATGAGGCAACGCGAACTGAGGGCGGACGTCGGTCCGACGTGCATTTCAGTTGTGACCGATCTCCACAGGGAGATGCCCGTCGGACACATCTTCAATCTAGGGGACCGCCCGCCATCCGTCAGGTGTTGCCTAGATCGATGGGCGGTGCATCCGGGAAAGCGTCACCAGCCTGTTCGGTGCCGCGACGTTCGGAATCCTGATTGATGCAGATTCGCTGACGGTCTGGATCAGTCACGTACTGACAGACGCGACTCCAAAGTTTGCTGCGGCTGCCTTGCGGACCATTGCTGAACGTCACCACATCGGGTAGGCCAGGCCGATCTTCAATCACAACCTGGCAGAGCTCACAGCGTTGTGAAGCAGCGGATGCGCTCAAGGATGAAGATCACAAAGCGGCCCGACCTTAAGCAGGGGAATCAAGATCTGCAGTGCGATCAGTGGCAACCCTGAACGGAGATGCAGTAGCTGAATCCAGTGGCTTGCGGGTCTTTGTTGGCCCCGATCCGGAAATTCACCTGGTTGACGCTCTTCCCCGCCACCTGTTGAAAGGGGCCGAACATGCGGCCAGTGCCCACGGGGGGCTGCAGTTGTTAATCGGCCACCTTGAGGTTGCTGCCATCGCTGAATTTGAGGAAGGCCTGGATCGGATAACTGCTGGGGTCGCTGGAATCGGCCGTGAAAAACAGTTTGAAGCTGCGATAGGGCTGATCCACCACGAAATCGGTGTTCCAGTTGGTGCGGCCGACGGCTTTGCCAATCAGTCCCTTTGGTCGCTCCACCGTCTTTTGCACAATTGGGTCACCGCAGCCCACCGGGGGCAAAAAGCTGCAGGCGGCTCGGGCCTGCATCGGAATGATCAGCAGGCCCAGGACAGGCAGAACAGCGATGGACCGCATGGAGAACCAGATCAATTGGGTGTGATGGGAGTCAGGGGAGGACCCTCTTCGAACCGCTCCAGCAAAACCTGAACAGGAATCTGGGTGCCGAATCGACAGGCATTGGTTTCGCTGGCCGCCAGACTGCCGTGCTCCCAGAACTTGTTGCTGCCGGTGCCCCCACCACACAGCCCGAAGTACTCGCAGCCCTTGTGGCAGGTGTCGACACCGCTGGTCATGTCAGCCAGGAGGCGACGGAACTGATCGGTTTTGGTGGACTCCACCAACGACAGATCACGCAGGTTGCCGAGGTTGAAGGTGCCGTAGCGGTCGGTGGCCACCGACAGCAGCTCGGGGTCGAAAGTGGAGAAATTCCCATCCGAATCAACGCTGAGAATCGAGAACGGGCGATTGAGCTCGTTCTGGGTCATCCGTTCGTTGCCTTGAATCAGGCTGATGACCTGCTCGAATTCCCGCAGCACGACGGGATGGCCGTCTTGCTCGCTAAGGCGCCAGAAAGCCCGTAGGAAGTCGCGATATTTCTCCTCCATCGCTGAGCCTTGCATCGAGGAGCTGGTGTGAATGCCCTCCTGTTCCTCAACGTTGAAGCCCACATCGCTGATGCCGTTGTCCCGGAAAAAGCGGTACATCCGCTCCGGTTGCTCCATGGCATCAGCGGTGATCACCGAGATGCAGTGAAAGGGCACATCGTTGCGGTGCAGGGCTTCAATCCCTTTCATCGCCATGGCGTGGGAGCCACGTCCATTGCGGAAGCGCCGGTGGGAGTCGTGAATGTCCTCTGGGCCATCCACACTGATCCCCACCACGATGCGGTTCCGCCGGAAGCAGTCGCACCACGCATCGTTGATCAACGTTGCGTTGGTCTGAACGTGCTGGGTGAAGTCCAGCCCCTGGGCGTTGAACTGCTCGAGGCTGCGATGCAGGATCGCCGTTGCCTCGTCGTACCAACTGGTGGGCAGGGTGAGCGGTTCCCCGGCATGCCATACCAGTCCGAACTCCGGCCCGGCATAGGGGCTTTCCAGAATCCGCTGGATCAATAGAGGCAGTAGTTCGAGGTCGAAAACCCGCTTCTTCTGCCGATCGGGCAGATAGCAATAAGAACAATCGAGGTTGCACAGCGATGTCGACTGCACAACCACGAGCCCGATGGGCCCGAACCGGTTGAGGTCGGGCCCGACGTTTGGGGAAGAAACAATCACCAGTTCACGAATCCGCCGCCACCGTTCTTCCAGCCACCGCCACCGTTGCGCCAGCCACCGCCGTAGCCACCGTTGCCCCAGGTGTTGCGGCTATTGCCCCACTTGTTGCCGCTCTTTCCATTGCCCCACTTGCCTTTTCCACGGCTGTTGCCGAACTTTTTGCCCTTGCCGTTTTTCCATTTGCTCTTGGCAACAAGCTCACCTTCGATTTCGGGATCCTTGAGCAGGCTGCCCCAGTCGGTGTTCCGCACCGCTTCGATTCGGGCTTCGATGCTGTTGGCTTTGGCCTGACCGTTGAATTGCTCAGGCGCGCTATAGCTGGAGCTGGCTTGGGCGGTTTGGCACAGCACTGCGCTGGAGGCCAGCAGTGCTTGAAAGGCAATGAGAGAACGCTTCATGGCTGTTGATTGATAAAAAAGGAAAGCAATCGAGGAACAGTCAGATTCCCGGTGTCGCTGGGGTGTTGATTTCTGCTGTGATGCTGAGGATCAGGCCGTAAAGAGACCGAATCGTTTCCTGGCTCAGGCCCACATCGCTGCCGGGACCAATCCAACGGTTGATCATGCGGCGCGTTCCGGCATCACCATCCATGTAGGCCTGCATCATCTGGCCCAACGCGATGTTGGTGGACGAGAGCAGCTTGCCGTTGTCCTGCTTGACGATGCAGCTGATGCCCGAGCGGCCGTAGGGGCGGAAGGGCAGTAGAGCCGTTTTGTCGATTCGGCTGTTGGCGGCCAACCAGAGGGTTCCACCACCAAGGATCGGAACCTCACCAGTGTAGAAGGCTTCCAAGGCTTCCTTGGGGGTGTCGAAGTTTTTCAGTGTGGCGCCGGGCACCACGCTCTTCAGCACCTTGGCGGAGGCGGTGTCCTTGACCACGCCGATGGTTTCTCCTGCCAACGAGTCAGGGGTTCCATCGATGGTGGTATCACTGGCCATCAGTAGCCGTGTGCCACCGACGCCGAAGGGAAGGCTGTAAGTGACCTGAGTGGAGCGGCCCCAGGTGAAGGCCACACCACAGGCGATGTCGGCCTTGCCGGTGATGACGGCACCAATGCCGTCATTGACGGAAGACGCAACTCGGTAAGTCACGTTGCGGCGGTTGGCCTGAATCCGGATCTGTTCGAGAACATCAACCCCGAGCCCTTCGTAGCCGGTGTCGGTTTTTTGATACAGCGGTTTGACTTCCTCAAAAATCACCGCCTTAAGCGTTGTGCTTTCCGCGGAGGCTTGTTGAGTCAGGGCAACTGGGCCAGCCAGGGCAAGCAGCGCTGCCGCTGGAGCCAGAAATGCACGCATGCGAAAACTGCGTTTGCTTGACTATTAGCTGGATTTTTCAGGCTTGTCCGCCGATTGCAATCGGCGTTGTGAGATTGCGATCGATCGGGACCAAAGCCCGCTTCCCCGGCTGGATCCGATAAAAAGAAGTCAATTCGTCGGTCCTGGTGTTGCGGTACGCCCTGCGTCAACTGTTGGTAGTGCTGGTGGCAGTGGCCTGCTTGGTCGGTGATGGAGCGTCTGTGCAGGCTCTAGAGCACAGCTTTGTAGCCGATGCCGTTCAGCGGGTGGCCCCGGCTGTGGTTCGGATCGACACCGAGCGCACCATTGAACGGCAGCCGTTTGATCCCACCCTTCTCGATCCGTTGCTGCGGGATCTGCTGGGGGACCCGCCTGCGGGTCCGGGGCGGGAACGTGGTCAAGGCTCCGGTGTGGTGATTGATCCCAAGGGGCTTGTGCTCACCAACGCTCATGTGGTGGATCGGGTGGAGTCCGTCAGCGTCACCCTGGCCAACGGGGATCAACGCGATGGCCGGGTGGTGGGCACAGATGCCGTGACGGATCTGGCCCTAGTGCGTCTTGAGGGTGATCAATTGCCTCCGCGGGCTCCCCTGGGTGACTCCGAAGCCATGCAAGTGGGCGATTGGGCGATCGCCCTCGGCACTCCATTTGGACTGGAACGCACAGTGACCCTAGGAATTGTTAGCAGCCTGCATCGCAACATCAACAGTCTTGGTTTTGCTGACAAACGGCTTGAACTGATTCAGACCGACGCCGCCATCAACCCCGGTAATTCCGGCGGGCCTTTGGTGAACGGTGATGGCCAAGTGATTGGGATCAATACCTTGGTGCGTTCTGGCCCTGGGGCTGGCCTTGGTTTTGCCATCCCGATCAACCTGGCCCGCAGGGTGGCCGATCAGCTGCAGCAGCAGGGTGAGGTGGTGCATCCCTATATCGGCCTTCAATTGGTCGCTCTCACGCCCCGGATCGCGCGCGAGCACAACAAGGATCCCAATGCCCTTGTGCAGCTGCCGGAACGCAGCGGTGCTCTGGTTCAAGCCGTGCTTCCCGATGGCCCGGCCGAAAAAGCGGGCCTGCGCCGCGGTGATCTTTTGATCACTGCTGATGATCGCGACATCCCCGATCCTCAGGTGCTTCTGGAGGTGGTTGATGCTGCTGCCATCAATGCTCCACTGCCCTTGAAGGTGCTGCGGGCGGGTCGCGAGTTGACCCTGTCGGTCAAACCTGAGCCTCTGCCTGGAATGGCTTGAAACCCTTGCTACGGTCGCGCCCAAAGGACGAGACCTGATGGCTGATCTTCAGACCCAGATGAAGCAGGCAGTGGCCGATGCCGCTGTTGAACAGATCAAAGACGGCATGGTGCTGGGTCTGGGATCTGGGTCGACTGCCGCACTAATGATTCAAGGCCTGGGCGCCAAGCTCGCCAGCGGCGAACTCAAAGACATCGTGGGTGTAACGACCTCTTTTCAGGGGGAGGTGCTGGCCGCAGAGCTGAACATCCCTCTGCTCAGCCTGAATGCTGTCAACCGTATTGATCTGGCCATAGACGGTGCTGATGAAGTCGATCCTGGCTTCCAGTTGATCAAGGGCGGTGGCGCTTGCCATGTACAGGAAAAACTCGTAGCTGCACGGGCCGATCGTTTTGTGGTGGTGGTGGATTCCACGAAACTTGTGGATCGTCTCAACCTCGGTTTTCTGCTGCCGGTTGAAGTCCTTCCGGGCGCCTGGCGCCAGGTGAAGCAGCAGCTGGAAGCCCTGGGGGGTACTGCTGAACTGCGGATGGCCCAGCGCAAGGCCGGCCCTGTGGTCACGGATCAGGGCAATTTGGTGCTGGACGCCAAGCTCAATGGAGGCATCACCGATCCAGTGGCCCTGGAGCAGACCATCAACAACATTCCGGGAGTGCTGGAGAACGGATTGTTCGTCAACATCACCGATGAGGTGTTGGTGGGCGAGATCGCTGATGGCGTGGCGGGGGTCCGCAGCCTGGAGAAGCGCCTCAGCTGAGGCGCCGTCGCACCGATTCGGCATGGCTGTGCAGGCCCTCACTGGTGGCCAGCTCCTGCACAGCTGAACCTGTTGCTTCCAGAGCAGCCCGGTTGAATCCGATCAGTGAGGTGTGGCGCATGAAGGTTTCAACGCTTAGCGCTCCACTGAAACGCGCGGCTCCACAGGTGGGCAGGGTGTGGTTCGGACCTGCTAAGTAATCCCCAACGGCTTCCGGAGACCAGGGGCCCAGGAAAATGGCTCCAGCGTTCTGGATCCGATCCGCTAGAGGTTCGGGACGTTCGACCAAGAGCTCTAGATGTTCCGGAGCGAAGCTGTCGCTCAGGCGGGCACAGCTCTCGAGGTCGTCGCACACCACCACCAGCCCCCAGTCCCGCAGTGCGGCTTCGCAGATCTCGCGACGGGGGTGGTTGGTGAGCTGCTCGGCGACCGCGGCGTTGATTCCGTCGGCCAGAGCATGGTGGGTGGTGATCAGCACCGCCGCCGCCAGAGGATCGTGCTCAGCCTGCGCCAGCAGATCCGCAGCCACCTGATCCGGTTGTGCGGAGTGGTCGGCAATCACCAGCACCTCGCTTGGACCTGCCAGGGAATCGATGGCCACCTGTCCGTATACCGCTTGTTTTGCCAGGGTGACGTACAGGTTGCCTGGGCCGCTGATCACATCCACTTTGGGCACGCTTTCACTGCCGTAGGCCATGGCGGCAATGGCTTGGGCGCCCCCGAGGCGGAACACCGTCTTCACGCCGGCAAGGTGCGCCGCTGCCAGCACCACAGGGTTGACCTTGCTATCCCGGCCGGCGGGGGAACAGATCACCAGCTCTTTCACCCCGGCGACACGGGCTGGTACTGCATTCATCAGCACCGTGCTGGGGTAGGCCGCGCGTCCGCCGGGAACGTAGAGACCCGCCCGCTGCACCGGTCTCCAGCGCCGTCCGAGCTGCTCTCCGTGGGGACCTGTTACCGCTAGGTCGGCGGGACGTTGACGTTGGTGGAAATCGGTGATGCGGCGATGGGCCAGCTCCAGAGCATCACGCAGGTTGGTCGGCAGCGTGGTCCAGGCCTGTTCGAGCGCCTCCTGGGGAACCGCCATCGGCAGAGGCCGAAAGCCATCGAACCGTTCCGTGAAGTCTGCGATCGCCGCATCACCGCGGTCGCGCACCGCTTCAAGAATCGCGTCGACTCGCTGTCTGGCTTCGTTTTGCTGGGTCTGAGCCGTGCGGCTTGATAAGCGCTGCAGTTCTGTCTGGGCCTGTTCCGGATCCCGCACGATGCGCAGGGGAGCGACGGCCGGTTGGCTCACAGACAAAGGTACTTGTGGAAGATGTAGTCAAGTTAGGACTCGACAACACTGGGAAGCGGTCCTGTCACGGAGTAAGGTGCTGGATTGTTCGCAACGTTTAAGCCTCAGTGGCCAATAACAAGTCAGCCAAGAAGCGGATTGAGATTGCTGAGCGCAACCGTCTTCGCAATCGCACCTACAAGTCGTCCCTGCGCACGTTGATGAAGCGTTGCTTCACCGCCTGTGACGCTTACAGCGCAACGCCTGGCGACGAAGCCAAGACGACGGTGCAGAGCTCGATGCGTGCCGCCTTCAGCAAGATCGACAAGGCGGTGAAGGTCGGTGTCCTGCACCGCAACAATGGCGCCAACCAGAAGTCCCGTCTCAGTGCAGCGGTGCGCAAGGTGCTCGAGCCCGCCAGCTGATCCGGTTTAAGCGGGCAGAATGGGCCGAAAGCGCGTTTCGGCCCAGCTGTGTCTCCCATCCCGACGCTGATCGACAGTCACTGTCACATCGTCTTTCGCAATTTTGACGAGGACCTCGACGACGTGGCCTCACGCTGGCGAGAGGCCGGTGTAGCCGCCTTGTTGCATGCCTGCGTGGAGCCCTCCGAAATTCCCGCGATCCGGGCATTGGCTGATCGATTTCCCGAAATGCGGTATTCCGTCGGCGTCCATCCTTTGGACACTCAACATTGGGCTGATGACACGGTGGCGGTGCTGCGTCGGGCGGCCCTGGAGGATGACCGGGTGGTCGCGATCGGTGAACTCGGGCTCGATCTCTTTCGCGAGAAGAACCTTGAGGATCAGCTTGCTGTGCTGCGTCCGCAGCTGGATCTGGCGGTGGAGCTGAACCTGCCAGTGATCATTCACTGCCGTGATGCCGCCGAGCCGATGCTGGTTGAACTTCGGGCCCGTCAGGCGGAGGGTCGTTGTCCCGCGGGGGTCATGCATTGCTGGGGCGGCACTCCCGATGAAATGCAGCAGTTCCTGGAGCTGGGTATGTACATCAGCTTCAGTGGCACCGTGACCTTTTCTAAGGCTGAGCCCACCCACGACTGCGCCCGTCAGGTGCCTGAGGATCGTTTTTTGGTGGAAACCGATTGCCCCTTCTTGGCTCCCGTACCTCGTCGCGGCAAGCGCAATGAGCCCGCCTTTGTGGCCTCTGTAGCGACGCGTGTGGCTGAGCTGCGGGGTGTGGATCTCGAGAGCGTGGCTAGCAGCAGCACCGCCAACGCCCGACGATTGTTTGGACTCCCTTAACTGCTCTTCCAAGAGTGTCGACTCCATATGTAAGATGTTGTATTGGCCTGGCCATGCGCGGGATTCGTTCTTGTGTGTGGTGCCTGAAGCGTCCATTTCCTTCCGGTGCACTTGTCGTCGTCAGCTGATCTGACCCGCGATTTCTGAACAGCAGCAGCGGCTCTGTCGGCTCCTTCCTGGAAACCGTCGGTGCCGCTGTTGTGGAGAATCGTCCTGTCGGGTGAGCTTTTGCCGCCAATCCAGACCTTCTCAGTCCCTTCGTCCTCTCTGCCGGTCCCCGCATGAGCAGCAGCGCGATTCAGGTCGCCAAGACCGCCACCTACCTCCCTGATCTGGTGGAGGTGCAGCGGGCCAGCTTTAAGTGGTTTTTGGATCAAGGTCTGATTGAGGAGCTGGAAAGCTTCTCTCCGATTACGGATTACACCGGCAAGCTGGAGCTGCACTTCATCGGTAGCGAGTACCGCCTGAAGCGCCCCCGCCACGATGTGGAAGAGGCGAAGCGTCGCGATGCGACCTTTGCCTCGCAGATGTATGTCACCTGCCGTCTGGTCAACAAGGAGACCGGTGAGATTAAAGAGCAGGAGGTCTTTATCGGCGAACTGCCGCTGATGACCGAGCGAGGCACGTTCATCATCAACGGTGCTGAGCGCGTGATCGTGAATCAGATCGTGCGGAGCCCCGGTGTCTATTTCAAGGATGAAATGGACAAGAACGGTCGGCGCACATACAACGCCAGCGTCATCCCTAACCGGGGAGCCTGGCTGAAGTTTGAGACCGATAAGAACGACTTGCTGCACGTCCGTGTGGACAAGACCCGCAAGATCAATGCGCACGTGCTCATGCGTGCCATGGGTCTGTCCGACAACGACGTGCTCGACAAGCTGCGTCATCCCGAGTTCTATAAGAAGTCGATTGATGCCGCTAATGACGAGGGCATCAGTTCGGAAGACCAGGCGCTGCTCGAGCTCTACAAGAAACTTCGTCCGGGTGAACCCCCCTCGGTGAGCGGCGGTCAGCAGTTACTGCAGACCCGTTTCTTTGATCCAAAGCGTTACGACCTCGGCAGGGTCGGTCGCTACAAGATCAACAAAAAGCTGCGCCTCACCATCCCCGACACGGTGCGCACCCTCACCCATGAGGACGTGCTCTCCACCCTTGATTACTTGATCAATTTGGAGCTGGATGTCGGCGGCGCCACCCTCGATGACATTGACCACCTCGGTAACCGCAGGGTGCGTTCTGTCGGTGAACTGCTGCAAAACCAGGTTCGGGTTGGTCTGAACCGCCTGGAGCGGATCATCAAGGAACGGATGACCGTCGGTGAAACCGATTCGCTGACTCCGGCTCAGTTGGTGAATCCCAAACCTCTGGTGGCGGCGATCAAGGAGTTCTTTGGCTCCAGCCAGCTGAGCCAGTTCATGGATCAGACCAACCCTCTGGCTGAGCTGACACACAAGCGCCGTATCTCGGCCCTGGGACCTGGAGGTCTCACCCGTGAGCGTGCTGGCTTTGCCGTCCGCGATATTCACCCCTCCCACTACGGCCGCCTCTGTCCGATTGAGACTCCGGAAGGTCCCAATGCCGGTCTGATCAACTCCCTAGCGACCCATGCCAGGGTCAACGAATACGGCTTCATCGAAACCCCGTTCTGGAAGGTGGAGAACGGTGTCGTCATCAAGGAAGGTGACCCGATCTATCTGTCCGCAGACCGTGAAGACGAAGTGCGCGTTGCCCCGGGTGACGTGGCCACCGAGGGCGACGGTCGGATCACGGCGGATCTGATTCCTGTGCGCTATCGCCAGGATTTTGAGAAGGTCCCCCCCGAGCAGGTCGACTACGTCGCCCTATCGCCGGTTCAGGTGATCTCCGTGGCAACCTCCCTGATCCCCTTCCTGGAGCACGACGACGCCAACCGGGCCCTGATGGGCTCCAACATGCAGCGTCAGGCTGTGCCGCTGCTGCGCCCCGAGCGTGCTCTGGTGGGCACCGGTCTCGAGACCCAGGTGGCCCGCGACTCCGGCATGGTGCCGATCTCCCGGGTGAATGGCACCGTCACTTATGTGGATGCCAACGCGATCGTTGTTCAGGACGAGGACGGCAATGAGCACACCCACTTCTTGCAGAAGTACCAGCGCTCCAACCAGGACACCTGTCTGAACCAGCGTCCGATCGTCCGATGTGGCGATCCCGTGATCGTCGGCCAGGTGATGGCGGATGGCTCGGCCTGTGAAGGTGGTGAGATCGCCCTCGGACAGAATGTTCTGATCGCATACATGCCTTGGGAGGGCTACAACTACGAGGACGCGCTGCTGGTCAGCGAACGTCTGGTTACCGACGACCTCTACACCTCGGTGCACATCGAGAAGTACGAGATCGAAGCGCGGCAGACCAAGCTCGGTCCCGAGGAGATCACCCGAGAGATTCCCAACGTCGCTGAGGAAAGCCTCGGCAACCTCGACGAGATGGGCATCATTCGCGTGGGTGCTTTCGTCGAAAGCGGCGACATCCTGGTGGGCAAGGTGACGCCCAAGGGCGAATCCGATCAGCCGCCGGAGGAGAAGCTGCTCCGCGCGATCTTCGGTGAGAAGGCTCGTGATGTTCGCGATAACTCCCTGCGCGTGCCTGGCACCGAGCGCGGCCGCGTTGTGGATGTGCGCATCTACACCCGTGAACAGGGTGATGAGCTGCCGCCTGGCGCCAACATGGTGGTCAGGGTTTATGTCGCTCAGCGCCGCAAGATCCAGGTCGGTGACAAGATGGCCGGCCGCCATGGCAACAAGGGCATCATCAGCCGCATCCTTCCCCGGGAGGACATGCCATATCTCCCCGACGGCACCCCTGTCGACATCGTGCTCAACCCCCTGGGTGTACCGAGCCGGATGAATGTCGGTCAGGTGTTTGAGCTGCTGATGGGTTGGGCGGCGTCCAACTTGGACTGCCGCGTACGTATCGTTCCCTTCGATGAGATGTATGGGGCTGAAAAGTCTCAGCAGACTGTGGAGACCTTCCTTAAGGAAGCCGCCAAGCAGCCCGGCAAGGGTTGGGTGTACGACCCCGCAGATCCTGGCAAGCTCCAGCTGCGTGATGGGCGCACTGGTCTGCCCTTCGACCAGCCCGTGGCCGTGGGCTATTCCCACTTCCTCAAGCTGGTCCACCTGGTGGACGACAAGATCCACGCTCGTTCCACCGGCCCCTACTCCTTGGTCACCCAGCAGCCTCTGGGTGGTAAAGCACAGCAAGGCGGTCAGCGTCTTGGTGAGATGGAAGTTTGGGCACTTGAGGCCTATGGCGCCGCCTACACCCTGCAGGAACTGCTCACGGTCAAGTCGGATGACATGCAAGGCCGCAATGAGGCCCTCAACGCAATCGTCAAGGGCAAGCCGATCCCCCGCCCAGGTACGCCGGAATCCTTCAAGGTGCTGATGCGCGAGCTTCAGTCTCTTGGTCTGGACATCGCCGTCTATACCGATGAAGGCAAGGAAGTGGATCTGATGCAGGACGTGAACCCGCGTCGCAGCACCCCCAGCAGGCCCACCTACGAATCCCTCGGCGTCGCGGATTACGACGAGGACTGACGGATCAACGAACGAACCGATTCCCCGCTCCTTCTTCCTTAACCGTCAATGACCAACAGCAACCTCCGCACCGAGAACCACTTCGATTACGTCAAGATCACCCTCGCCTCACCCGACCGGGTGATGGAGTGGGGACAGCGCACCCTGCCCAACGGCCAGGTTGTCGGTGAGGTCACCAAGCCGGAGACCATCAACTACCGCACCCTCAAGCCTGAGATGGACGGGCTGTTCTGTGAAAAGATCTTCGGCCCTTCCAAAGACTGGGAGTGCCACTGCGGGAAGTACAAGCGGGTGCGTCACCGGGGCATCGTTTGTGAGCGCTGCGGTGTGGAGGTCACTGAGAGCCGCGTGCGTCGTCACCGCATGGGTTTCATCAAGCTGGCGGCTCCTGTCTCCCACGTCTGGTATCTGAAGGGGATTCCCAGCTACGTGGCCATCCTGCTGGACATGCCCCTGCCGGATGTTGAGCAGATCGTCTACTTCAACTGCTATGTGGTGCTGGATCCCGGCGATCACAAGGATCTGAAGTACAAGCAGCTGCTGACCGAAGACGAGTGGCTGGAAATTGAAGACGAGATCTACGCCGAAGATTCCGAGATCGAGAACGAACCGGTGGTGGGCATCGGTGCCGAGGCTCTCAAGCAACTACTCGAAGATCTCACCCTCGATGAGGTTGCTGAGCAGCTGCGTGAGGAGATTAACGGCAGCAAGGGCCAGAAGCGCGCCAAGTTGATCAAGCGTCTGCGCGTGATCGACAACTTCATCGCTACCAGTGCCCGTCCTGAGTGGATGGTGCTGGATGTGATTCCAGTGATTCCGCCTGACCTGCGCCCGATGGTGCAGCTCGATGGTGGACGCTTTGCCACCAGTGATCTCAACGATCTCTACCGGCGGGTGATTAACCGCAACAACCGCCTGGCTCGGTTGCAGGAAATACTGGCTCCCGAAATCATCGTCCGCAACGAAAAGCGGATGTTGCAGGAGGCCGTCGACGCTCTCATCGATAACGGCCGTCGCGGGCGCACCGTTGTGGGTGCCAACAACCGGCCGCTCAAGTCATTGAGCGACATCATCGAAGGTAAGCAGGGCCGCTTCCGTCAGAACCTGTTGGGTAAGCGGGTCGATTACTCCGGTCGTTCCGTGATCGTGGTGGGTCCCAAGCTCAAGATGCACCAGTGCGGTCTCCCAAAGGAGATGGCGATTGAGCTGTTCCAGCCGTTCGTTATCCACCGCCTGATCCGCCAGAACATCGTCAACAACATCAAGGCGGCCAAAAAGCTGATTCAGCGTGCCGATGATGAAGTGATGCAGGTGTTGCAGGAGGTGATCGACGGTCACCCGATCCTGTTGAACCGTGCTCCAACCCTGCACCGTCTCGGTATTCAGGCCTTCGAACCCAAGTTGGTGGATGGACGTGCCATACAGCTCCATCCCCTGGTCTGCCCAGCCTTTAACGCTGACTTTGACGGCGACCAGATGGCTGTTCACGTGCCCCTGGCCATCGAGGCTCAGACCGAAGCCCGCATGCTGATGCTGGCCAGCAACAACATCCTTTCGCCTGCAACAGGCGAGCCGATCATCACTCCGTCTCAGGACATGGTGTTGGGCTCTTACTACCTGACGGCGCTTCAGCCCGATGCGACCAAGCCAGAATTCGGAGACCGCAGCTGCACCTTTGCGGGCCTGGAGGATGTCATCCACGCCTTCGAGGACACTCGCGTCGGTCTACACGATTGGGTTTGGGTTCGCTTCAACGGCGAGGTCCAAGACGATGACGAGCTGGATGCACCCATCAAGAGCGAATCACTCAGTGACGGCACGCGCATTGAACAGTGGAGCTTCCGCCGCGACCGTTTCGATGAAGACGGTGCCCTGATTAGTCGCTACATCCTCACCACCGTGGGCCGCGTGGTGATGAATCACACGATCATCGACGCGGTGGCCGCCGGCTGAATCAAAACAGACGCCCTTTCCTCCCTTTCCTGATCTGCGCGCAGCCATGACCTCTTCCTCGAAATCCCGCAAGTCCAAATCCAGCAAAGCCTCCAAAGCCTCCAAAGCCTCCAAGGCCGCCAAGCAGGCTCCTGTGAGCGCATCCCGTCCGCTCTCGAAGACCCCGCCCCCGTTCCGCAACCAGGTCATCGACAAGCGGGCCCTTAAACAGCTCGTTGCCTGGTCCTACAAGAACCACGGCACGGCGGTGACCTCGTCCATGGCCGACAACCTCAAGGATCTCGGCTTTAAGTACGCCACCCAAGCTGCCGTCTCGATCTCCGTCGACGACCTGAAGGTGCCCGAGGCGAAGAAGGATCTGCTGGGCCAGGCCGAGGAACAGATCACGGCCACCGAAGAGCGTTATCGCTTGGGTGAAATCACCGAGGTTGAACGTCACACCAAGGTGATCGACACCTGGACCGAGACCAACGAGCGTCTGGTCGATGCCGTCAAAAAGAACTTTGACGAGAACGCACCACTCAACTCGGTGTGGATGATGGCCAACTCCGGCGCGCGGGGAAACATGTCCCAGGTGCGTCAGCTGGTGGGCATGCGCGGTCTCATGGCCAACCCGCAGGGCGAAATTATTGACCTTCCGATCCGCACCAACTTTCGTGAGGGTCTGACGGTTACCGAATACGTCATCTCCTCTTACGGCGCCCGTAAGGGTCTGGTGGATACAGCGCTTCGTACCGCTGACTCCGGTTACCTCACCCGTCGATTGGTGGACGTTGCCCAGGATGTGATCGTCCGTGAGGACGACTGCGGAACCACCCGCCACATCGTGGTGGAGGCCGAGGGTGGCAAATTCCGCAGCCGGCTTGTGGGTCGCCTGACGGCCGCCCAGGTGGTGAACGCGGATGGCGAAGTGCTTGCTGAGCGCGACACCGAAATCGATCCGCCTCTGTCCAAAGCCTTTGAGGCAGCTGGGGTGAACGCGGTGAGTGTGCGCTCGCCGCTCACCTGCGAAGCCAACCGTTCTGTCTGCCGCAAGTGTTACGGCTGGGCACTGGCCCACAACGAACTGGTCGATCTGGGTGAAGCCGTCGGCATCATCGCTGCCCAGTCGATCGGTGAGCCTGGAACCCAGCTCACCATGCGGACCTTCCACACCGGTGGTGTTTCCACGGCTGAAACCGGTGTGGTCCGCTCCAAAGCTGCGGGCACCGTTGAGTTCGGCAGTAAGGCGCGGGTGCGTCCTTACCGCACGCCCCATGGTGTGAACGCCCAGCAGGCTGAGGTTGACTTCAATCTCACGATCAAGCCTGCCGGGAAAGGAAAGGCGCAGAAGATCGAGATCACCAACGGCTCCTTGCTGTTCGTCGATAACGGTGCCGACATTGATGCCGACGTGACGGTGGCTCAGATCGCTGCTGGTGCGGTCAAGAAGAGTGTTGAGAAGGCCACCAAGGATGTGATCTGCGATCTGGCCGGCCAGGTCCGCTACGAGGAGGCGATTCAGCCACGCGAAGTCACCGACCGCCAGGGCAACATCACCCTGAAGGCTCAGCGCCTCGGCCGGATGTGGGTGCTTTCGGGCGATGTTTATAACCTGCCGCCCAACGCACAGCCCGTCGTTGGTGGTGAGACCCAAGTCACCGAGGGGCAAGTCCTGGCTGAGGCAAGCCAGCGCAGTGAGTACGGCGGTGAAGTGCGCCTGCGCGATTCCATCGGTGATTCCCGCGAGGTGCAGATCGTCACCACGGCGATGACCCTCAAGGACTTCAAGCTGCTTGAGGAGTCCACCCATTCCGGTGAGATCTGGAATCTCGAGGCCAAGGACGGCACCCGATATCGCCTCAACACCATCCCCGGCAGCAAGATCGGTTCCGGTGAGGTCATTGCCGAACTGGCGGATGATCGCTTCCGCACCGGCACCGGTGGCCTGGTGAAGTTCGCACCCGGTCTGGCGATCAAGAAGGCCCGTTCCGCCAAGAACGGCTACGAAGTCAACAAGGGCGGCACCCTGCTGTGGATCCCCCAGGAAACCCACGAGATCAACAAGGACATCTCCCTGTTGATGATCACCGACGGTCAGTGGATCGAGGCCGGCACCGAGGTTGTCAAAGACATCTTTAGTCAGACCGCCGGCATCGTCACTGTTACCCAGAAGAACGACATCCTGCGCGAAATCATCGTCCGCAGTGGTGAGTTCCACCTCTGCACAGATGCCAAGGCGTTGGAGCGTTTCGAGGGCGATGGCCAGATGGTCAACCCCGGCGAGGACGTTGCCAAAGGGCTATCCGTTGATGCCATGAAGTATGTGCAGACGGTCGAGACCCCTGAAGGAAAAGGCCTGCTGCTGCGTCCGGTTGAGGAATACACCATCCCCAATGAGGCCCAGCTGCCTGAGCTGTCTCATGTGAAGCAGGCCAATGGCCCTCACCTCGGTATCAAGGCCACCCAGCGTCTGGCCTTCAAGGACAACGAGCTGGTCAAGTCAGTCGAGGGTGTGGAGCTGCTGAAGACGCAGCTGCTTCTGGAGACCTTCGACACCACCCCTCAGATGACGGTGGATGTGGAGAAGGCTCCCGACAAGCGTGCCAAGACCATTTCCCGTCTGCGACTCGTGATCTTGGAGTCGATCCTTGTGCGTCGCGACACCATGTCTGACTCCAGCCACGGTTCGACCCACACTGAGCTGCAGGTCGAGGACGGTATCTCCGTCAAGGCTGGCGATGTTGTTGCCACCACTCAAATCCTTTGCAAACAGGCTGGTCTGGCGCAGTTGCCAGAAGCGACGGAAGCCGACCCGGTGCGTCGGATGATCGTCGAGCGCCCCGAAGACACCACCACCCTCAGCACCTCCGGCAAGCCGGTGGTGAGCGTCGGCCAGCGGATTGTCGACGGCGACCCCCTCGCTGATGGGGAAACTGCCAGCTGCTGCGGTGAGATCGAGGCTGTCTCCGGTAACAGCGTCACCCTGCGTCTGGGACGCCCCTACATGGTGTCGCCGGACTCCGTCCTGCACGTGCGCGATGGCGACCTGGTGCAACGGGGTGATGGTCTGGCCCTGCTGGTGTTTGAGCGGCAGAAGACAGGTGACATCGTTCAGGGTCTGCCCCGAATCGAAGAATTGCTAGAGGCCCGTCGCCCCCGCGAATCCGCGATTCTCTGCAAGAAACCCGGAACTGTTGAGATCAAGCAGGGTGAAGACGACGATTCCCTCGTCGTCAATGTGATCGAATCCGATGACGCCATCGCTGAATATCCGATCCTGCTCGGCCGCAACATCATGGTGAGCGATGGTCAGCAGGTCACGGCTGCTGAACTCCTGACGGATGGCCCGATCAACCCGCACGAGCTTCTCGAGTGCTATTTCGAGGATCTGCGCAGCCGTAAGCCTCTGATGGAGGCCGCCCAGGAGGCGATCGCCAACCTGCAGCACCGCCTGGTGACTGAGGTTCAGAACGTTTACAAGTCTCAGGGCGTGTCGATCGACGACAAGCACATCGAAGTGATTGTGCGTCAGATGACCAGCAAGGTGCGGGTGGAGGATGCCGGTGACACCACCCTGTTGCCGGGTGAATTGATCGAACTGCGTCAGGTGGAGGACACCAACCAGGCAATGGCGATCACGGGCGGTGCTCCCGCCGAATTCACGCCGGTTCTGCTGGGTATCACTAAGGCGTCGCTCAACACCGACAGCTTCATCTCCGCCGCCTCCTTCCAGGAGACGACCCGGGTGCTGACGGAAGCCGCCATCGAAGGCAAGAGCGACTGGCTGCGCGGTCTCAAGGAGAACGTGATCATCGGTCGCTTGATCCCTGCCGGTACAGGCTTCAGTGGTTTCGAAGAGGAGCTGCAGAAAGAGGCCGGTCCCCACCCCGACATCCTGTCGGAGGACCCCGCTGGTTACCGCCGCATGCAGAACCTGCGTCCCGACTACACCGTTGATATGCCTCCTGCGGCTAGTGCCAGTGCTGTGCTGGATGACCCAAGCGATGCCGACCTTGAGGCCACCCGCACCCGCCACAACATCGACCCCTCGGCGAGCAATTTCGCCGCGTTCACCCGTCCGGACGCCGACAATGAGCTGAAGGAAGAGCAGGTGGTTGATGCTGAAGCCGTTGAAGGTCTTCAGGAGGAAGGCCTGCTCTCTGACGAATGAGCTCCGCTCAATTGTTCACCGTTGCAGACCCTTCCATGCTTGAGCCGACTGAGATCCCCACGAGACGCCTGCCCCGGTATGGGTTCCACACCCATACCGAGAGGCTGAACGGACGCTTGGCCATGCTTGGCTTCATCGCCCTGATGGCGGTGGAGATCAAGCTGGGCCATGGTTTGCTGATCTGGTGAGCCAGGCTCTGCTGGGTCGCAGTGCGGCCGAGCTGCAGGACTGGGCGGTTGCCCAGGGGCAGAAACCGTTCCGCGGCCGTCAGCTCCACGATTGGATTTATGCCAAGGGTGCCCGTTCCTTGGCAGACATCACGGTCTTCCCCAAGACCTGGCGTGCCGCCCTGCTCGAGGACGGCATTGATGTCGGTCGCCTGAAGGAAGTGCATCGTTCAGTGGCAACCGATGCCACCACCAAGCTGCTGCTTTCCACAGAAGACGGCGAGACCATTGAAACCGTGGGCATTCCCACCGACCAGCGGCTCACGGTCTGTGTGTCCAGCCAGGTGGGTTGTCCCATGGCCTGCCGCTTCTGTGCCACCGGAAAAGGGGGGCTGCAGCGTTCGCTCCTGACCCACGAAATCGTGGATCAGGTGCTGAGTGTGCGTGAGGCGATGGAACGACGTCCTTCCCACATCGTCTTTATGGGTATGGGTGAGCCTCTTCTGAACAGTGAGGCTGTTCTGGAATCGATTCGCTGCCTCAATGATGATCTCGGCATCGGCCAACGGCGCATCACCGTCAGCACTGTTGGTGTTCCGAAGACCTTGCCGCAACTTGCGGAACTGGCCATGCAGAGGTTGGGGCGAGCCCAATTCACCCTTGCTGTGAGTCTCCATGCGCCCAACCAGCGGCTGCGCGAGGAGCTCATCCCCACGGCCCATGCCTATCCCTACGAAGCTCTTCTTGATGATTGCCGTCACTATCTGGATGTGACCGGTCGCCGGGTGAGTTTCGAATACATCCTTCTCGGTGAACTCAATGACCAGCCCCACCACGCCGCAGAGCTAGCGGATCGCGTTGGTGGCTTCCAGAGCCATGTGAACCTCATCGCCTACAACCCGATTGAGGAGGAGGAGTTCAAGCGGCCGACGCCGCAGCGGATCGAGGCGTTTCGTCGTGTTCTTGAACGACGTGGTGTCGCCGTCAGCCTTAGGGCTAGCCGCGGGCTTGACCAGAATGCGGCCTGCGGCCAGCTTCGGCGTCAGCAGATGACCTCGAGCTCCGCAGAGAGCTGAACGTTGGGAAGAACGGTGGGCTGATGGCGTTTTCATCAGCAGACTGCTTCTGAACAGGGTCTTCGAATGACAGCAATCGACTGGCTGCTTCTCGGTGCCTATCTCGCCCTCACCCTGATGCTGGGGTTGTGGCTCTCGCGCCGCAACAGCGGCGAAGAGGATTATTTCGTAGCCGGCCGTCGTCTCAACGGTTGGCTTGCTGGTGCATCGATGGCCGCCACCACCTTCTCCATCGACACGCCGCTATACGTCGCTGGCCTCGTGGGCGCACGCGGGTTGGCTGGGAACTGGGAGTGGTGGAGTTTTGGTTTGGCCCATGTGGCTATGGCTGTTGTGTTTGCGCCCCTCTGGCGGCGTAGTGGCGTGCTGACCGATGCCGCTTTCACCGAGTTGCGTTACGGCGGTGCGGCGGCGGCATGGCTGCGAGGCATCAAGGCCTTCCTACTGGCCGTGCCGGTCAACTGCATCGGCATCGGTTATGCCTTCCTCGCGCTTCGCAAGGTGGTGGAAGCCCTGGGCCTGGTGTCCGGTCAACCAGCTGCGCTGGGGCTCACAGACACGGTCTGGTTGTTGATGGTCGTGGCCCTGCTCGTGATGAGCTACACCGTTGCCGGTGGCCTTTGGGCTGTTGTGGTCACCGATCTGGTCCAGCTTGTGCTGGCGTTGGCGGGCGCCCTGGCCGTGGCCGTGGCTGCCCTGCATGCAGCAGGCGGAATGACGGCTCTTCTGGAGCAACTGCAGGCCTTGCAGAGGCCTGAGCTGCTGTCTCTTGTGCCCTGGACCTGGGATGAGTCTGGCTTCAGTTGGTTGCAGGGCAGTGGCATCAGCATCCCGATGTTTACGGCCTATATCGCTGTGCAGTGGTGGAGTTTCCGCCGCAGCGATGGGGGGGGCGAGTTCATCCAGCGGATGCTGGCCACCCGTGATGAGCAGCAGGCACGGTTGGCGGGGTGGGTGTTCCTTGTGGTGAATTACCTCGTGCGCAGCTGGCTCTGGATCGTGGTTGCTCTTGCGGCTCTGGTGCTGTTGCCGGCCGGCTCTGATCTGGAGCTGGGCTATCCAGCTCTTGCGGTGCAATTGTTGCCCCCCGTGGCGCTCGGCCTGGTGGTGATCTCGCTGGTGGCGGCGTTCATGAGCACCGTGAGCACATCGGTGAATTGGGGTGCCAGCTACCTCACCCACGACCTGTATCAGCGGTTTGTTCGTCCTTCCGCCACTCCGCGGGAGCTGTTGCTGATCGGGCAACTCACCACTGTTCTACTGCTTGTTCTGGGCGTGATTACAGCCCTGATCAGCGACAGCATCGGTGCGGTGTTCCGCCTGGTGATCGCCATCGGTTCAGGCCCGGGTGTGGTCCTGGTACTGCGCTGGTTCTGGTGGCGGGTCAACGCAGCAGCTGAGCTTTCGGCCATGCTTTGCGGCTTTTTTGTGGGTGTGTTCACGTCTGTGGTTCCCCTGGTTCGGATTGAGGATTACGGGGTTCGCATTGCGGTGATCACCGGCCTCTCAGCGGTGGCCTGGTTGGCTGTGATGCTGACCACGCCTCCGGAATCGGATGCTGTCTTGGAGCAGTTTGTGCGGACGGTTCGCCCTCCGGGACCTGGTTGGGCACGTCTTCGCAAGCGCTTTGGCGTCATGCCCATGGAGTCCCTACCTGGGATGTTGCGTCGCTTCGTTCTCGCTTGCGGTGTGCTGTTCGGCGGCTTGCTCGGGACGGGTGGGTTTCTGTTGCACCAGCAGTGGACTGGCTGGATTGGTCTGTCGGTACTGATCCTCTCGATCTGGCAACTGCGGCGGCGTGTCGATGCCGTGCCGTCTTGAGCAGAATGGCGCCTTGGTTGCAGTGTTCCGGTGTCGTTTTTTCGTTCCACCCTTCTGCCGGCTCTCATTGTTCTTCTGTTCGCGCTGGCGTTGGTGGCCGTGAGTGCGCGGATCTGGCTCCCCGGTGACATGCTGGCTCCAGCTTCGATGGGTTGAGCCCTGGAATGCCTCCCGTAGCATCGATCCATGACTGACGATCGCAGCCAACAGAAGGACCAGGGGCTCTCCAACCTTTCCGTGGATCCTGAACTTCTGGCGCGCGAGCTGGCGGCCGAAGAGGACGTGGATCCGCTTGATGCGATCCAGCTCGACGACACCGATCAGGATTCCTCCCTGGAGATTGCTAGGGCCTGTGACCAAGCCCTGGTCTGGTTGCGGGGCAAACACGGAGAACGTTTGCAGGGTTTGCAAGTGTTTTGCGAATACCGCGATCCCAGGGCGATCGCCTTGCTGCTGCCTCTGCTGCAGAACTCCTGTCCAGTGGAGCGGATGAGTGCGGTCTACGCCTTGGGTCGTAATCCATCGCCTCCGGCCGTTGAACCGCTGCTGCAGCTGCTGCAGATGGATGCCAATGCCTACGTCCGTAAGGCCGCGGCTTGGAGTCTGGGCAATTTTCCGGATGCACCGGTGCTCAATCCGCTCATCCGTGCCTTGCAGACGGATGTCGCTGCTGTTCGCCTGTGGTGTCCAGGCTCGTTGGCTGAGGCCGGCAGCCGTTCACCGGTGAAGGCAGACCCCGCTGCGGGGCAACTGCTTGTAAGCCTGCGCATCGACAGCGAAGCGGTGGTGCGCAGCAACTGCATTTGGGCTTTGGGCCGTTTGATCGATCAGCTGGTGCAACCGCGGCAAGCCGAGATCGTTGAAGCTCTGGTCAGTGCTCTGCTCCACGACGGTGAGATTTCTGTGCGTGATGAGGCCAGAACCGCTCTCGAACAACTGGAGGATCCGCTGGTGTTGGAACGTCTGCAGACGTTGATCAACGACGGATTCATCCTGTAACAGGGCTATGTAACGAGGAAGGCAACAATCAGCGGTGACCCCCACTAGATTGCTGCGCAAATCACGCCGCTTCGATGCCCCAGAAGACCATTCGTTTCACCATTCGGCCCGATGGTCGTGTGGAAGAGCGGGTCGAGGGGGTAGCTGGTGAGGCGTGCCAGCAGCTCACTGAAGAAGTTGAAGCTGCACTTGGAACGGTTGAACGTCAGGAGTCCACTTCCGAAGCGTTTCTGCAGCCTGAGGTCCAGTCCCAGATTCTTCCCGCTCATACGAACTGATGTCGCATTTCAGCACCGTAAAGACCGAACTGCGTCAGCTTGAGCCTCTGGTCAAAGCCTTGGAAGACATGGGCTATGCCCCTGATCAGGGGGAACGTCCCGTGCGTGGCTATCGCGGTCAGACCGTCACGGCCGATCTTGCCATCGCAGTGCAAGAGGGAGGCGACATCGGCTTTCGCTGGAACAGCGCATCTGAGTCCTACGAGCTGGTGACCGATCTAGATCTTTGGAAGCAACAGATTCCTGTAGAACGCTTTCTTTCCAAGCTCACCCAGCGCTACGCCTTGAACTCGGTTTTGGCAGCCACCTCAAAAGAAGGTTTTCAGGTCGCAGAACAGACCCAGGCACAGGATGGTTCGATTGAACTCGTGGTGACCCGCTGGGACGCTTGAAACCTGGCTGATCCTTCTTCTTACGCCTTTTCAGCCCCCGCTCGGCCGCAGGAGCAACCAACAGGGCGCGAGCCCTTGCTTGGCGGAGATATGCGAGACCAGGCCGTCTGGGTCGATGAGGCCGTATGTATTGGCTGTCGCTATTGCGCCCACGTGGCTTCCAATACTTTTGTTGTTGAGCCGCATCTGGGACGCTCCAGAGCGATCCGACAGGACGGTGACTCCACCGAATGCATCCAGGAGGCCATCGATACCTGCCCCGTTGATTGCATTCACTGGGTTCCCTTCGAGTCGCTTGAAACGCTGAAGCAGAACCTGATTCGCCAGAATCTTCAACCTCGTCCTCAGGGTTGATGGCGCTGCCCACCCGTCGATTCGGCCGCACGGAGCTCGAGATTCCCCTGTTGTCTCTGGGTGGAATGCGGTTTCAGCAGAGCTGGACCGACCTTCCACCAGACGAAATCACTCCCGCCTCCCAGACCCAGGTCGAAACGACCCTGAAGCGAGCGGTGGATCTGGGCTTTCATCACGTTGAAACGGCGCGGCATTACGGCAGTTCCGAGCGTCAGCTTGGTTGGGCCCTGCCGCGTACGCCCGACCCTTCACGTCTGCTTCAGAGCAAAGTGCCTCCCCGGCAAGATCCCGCCGCGTTTGAAGCGGAACTGGAGCTCAGCTTTGAGCGGCTGGGTTGTGATCGCCTGGATCTGCTGGCCATCCATGGCATCAACCTGCCGGAGCATCTCGACCAGACCCTTCAGCCTGGGGGATGCATGGAGGTGGTGCGCCGCTGGCAGGCCGATGGACGGATCGGCTATGTGGGCTTTTCAACCCATGGACCCACGGCGTTGATCGCTGATGCCTGCGCCTCAGGTGCCTTCGACTATGTGAACCTGCACTGGTATTACATCCGTCAGGACAACAGTCCAGCCCTGGATGCTGCCCGCCGTCAGGACATGGGGGTGTTCATCATCAGTCCCACGGACAAAGGCGGCCATCTGCACACGCCGTCTCAACGGCTATTGGAGCTGTGTGCACCGCTGCATCCCATCGTGTTCAACGATCTGTTCTGTTTGCAGGATCCGCGGGTGCACACCATCAGTGTCGGAGCGGTACGGCCAGAGGATCTTGACCTTCACCTGGAGGCGCTGCAATTGCTGCCGGATGCGACGGCTTTGATTGCCCCGGTGGACCAGCGGCTGCGGCGTGCGGCTGATGACGCGCTAGGTCGTGACTGGATGACCACCTGGTTCGTCGGGCTGCCGCCTTGGCATGCGACGCCGGGGGACATCAATTTGCCGGTGTTGCTTTGGCTGTACAACCTGCTTGAAGCCTGGGATCTCGAGAGTTATGCCAAGGCCCGTTATCGGTTGCTGGGCTCGGGAGGGCACTGGTTCGCCGGTGCCAACGCTGATGCCTTTGATGGGGAGGTCAGTGCGCAGGAGTTACAAACCGTTCTGCAGGCGAGTCCGTGGCGCGAGCGAATTCCCGACATCCTGCTCAGCCTTAAGGACCGGCTCAAAGGGGTATCCCAGATGCGACTGTCGAGCGTCTGAACGGTCGACTTACGTCCCGAGGGGTTCACGGCTCGGCGTTCCCACGGCCCTCGGGTAGCTGCGGGGGCAGGGCCCGGTCGGTTGCACCCGCAACAGATGGCGTGTGCCGCGATCGTTGGGGAGCTGCCGGTGCTGAACTTCCACCAGACGGGCGTGCAGCAGGCGCAGGGCCTTGTTGAACGGCACGGCATCGCTGTCATTCCACTGGCCGCGATAGAGCAAGGCCTGCCCGTCCGTGTTCAGCAGGGGCACGAGGTATTCGGCTACCACAGGGGCTGCCGCCACGGCCCGGGCCACGGCTCGATCGAAACTGCCGCGGAACGCGCCGTCGCGACCGGTGGTCTCGATCCGTTCGGTGCGGACGCGCACTCGATCAGCCAGCCCCAGGGTGTTGGCCATGGCTTCAACGGCGGCTGTCTTGCGCCCAACTGAATCCAGAAGGGTCACCTGTGCCTTGGGCAGGGCAATGGCGATGGCTAGCCCGGGGAAGCCTCCCCCGGTGCCCACATCAATCCAGTGCAACGGCTGTTCCGGCGATTGCAGTTCTCCCGTCAGCGGCCAGAGGCTGTCAAAGACTTGACCCACCCAAAAATCATCACCATCAACCAGGCGTGTGAGGTTGACCTTTTGATTCCAGCTCTGTAGCTGGCCCTGAAGGGCGATCAGCTGGTCGCGCTGCGCTTGCGATGGCTGCCATCCCAGTGCGTCCCAGTACGCCGGTTCAGGCGCTGTGGCGGCCATGGCTGGAGCAACAACTCTTCTTAGGATGAAGGACCGGCCGTCCCCTGTGTCCGAAGCCCGCCTCAGCCATCACGAACGGCTTGGCGTGCGCCCAGGGGTCGACGCTGAAACACTGCGTCAGGCCTTTCGACGTCAATCCAAGGCCCTTCATCCCGACACGACGCAACTGCCGCCAGAGCAGGCCAGCATTGCGTTCCAGCAGCTCAAGGAGTCCTACGACGCGTTGCTGCGCCAGAGTCAATCACCCCCCAACCAGGGCTCACCAGCAGTGCCAATGGCACCGCCTCTGGAGAGCCAACCCCGCCCAGATGCCTGGCAGGGCATCGGTCAACGCCGACCGCTTTCAGGCGGTGAATGGTTTTCCTTGTTGTTGTTGAGCATTGCGCTGCTGCTCAGCCTGGTGCTGGGGTTGGGGGTAGCTCTGGCGCAGGGGCGCGACTGGCAGGTGTCACCCAGCTGGTTGGCGGATGAGCAGACTCAAAGAACAACCGTGCGTTCGCTGACTGATGGCCGCCCTGCCCCCGGAGAGCACCCCGCTGAATCAGCACTCTCTCCGGGCGCTTGAGGCCTGGCTTCAGCAGCTGGGGGCGATTCGCATGGATGACAACCCCTGCCAGTGGATGCTTGAGCGTTCTGAATGGAGGGCCCTGCTGCTGCTTGAGCGAGAGGATCTCAAAGTGATTTGGCACCCCGGTTCGCTGGAAGCGATGGTGCAGTGTTCTTTGCCTTACGGCCTCTCCCGAGCCGATGTCGAAGCGGCGATTCAGGCGGGTCCTTGAGGCCAAAAGAGCTCAGAGCTGATCGAGGGCCATCGCGATGACCGCGTAGCACCGTTCCAGCTGGGCATCGCTGATGCAGAGCGGTGGCAGCAGATAGACCACCTGGCCCAGGGGTCTTAGGAAGACTCCGTTTTCCATGGCCAGTCGCTTCAATTTCGGCCCCGCCGGGTTGAGGTAGCCGGAGGTCCCATCCACAACGAGATCGAAGCCGGCGACAGTCCCCGTCAATCGAGGGCGCTGAACCCGCGGATGCCGTGCCAGCTGCTCTAAATGCGGTCGATGCCGTTTTTCAAACTGTTGAAATGCGGCGGGGTTGCGCTCCAGCAGGTCGAGGCTGGCGTTGGCCGCGGCACATCCCAGTGGATTGGCGGTGAAGCTGTGGCCGTGCCAGAGGGTCAAGCATGGGTCTTCGCCGACGAAGGCTTCGAACACCTCTTCACTGGCCATGGTGACGCCCATCGGCAGGCATCCACCCGTCAACCCTTTGGAAAGGGCCATCAGATCGGGCCGGATGCCCGCACGCCGGCTGGCGAACCAGTCGCCACAGCGTCCGAAGCCTGTCAGCACCTCGTCGGCGATGAGCAGCGATCCTGCCTGGCGGGTTCGTGCTTCCACCTGCCGCAGAAATTCAGGCCGCACCATGGCCATTCCGCCGGCTCCCTGAAGCAGAGGCTCGAGAATCACTGCCGCTGTCGGCGTCTTCAGCACGCGTTCGAGCACCTCCAGCGCCGCCGATTCCTTGGCCTCCACGTCATCGTCGTCCCACCAGGTGGCTGGCCAGGGAACACGGGCGACGGGAAAGAGCTTGTCTTCGAAGGGCGCGCTGAACAGGTTGCGTTCACCAACGGCCATCGCACCGAAGGTGTCTCCGTGGTATGCCCCGTCGAAGGCGACGATCTGATGGCGAGGTTGTCCCCGGTTGGCCCACCACTGGCAAGCGATCTTGAGGGCCACTTCCACCGCGGTTGACCCGTTATCGGAAAAAAACAGGCGTTGCAGACCGCAGATTCCGCTCAGTCGCACCGCTAGTTGCTCCGCGGGCTCGTGGGTGAAGTCGGCAAAGATCACCTGCTCGAGGCAGGCGGCCTGATCGGCGATCGCTTTGGCCAGCACCGGATGGGCATGGCCATGCAGGGTGACCCACCAGCTGCTGATGGCATCGATCAGGGGCTCTCCTTCCTCGCGGATCAGCAGGGCACCGTCCCCAGAGACCACCCGTTGAGCGCTGGCTGCTTTAGCCATCTGCGTGAAGGGGGGCCAAAGATTTGGATGTCGTATTGGCCCCATGGCAGCAGCTGCAGCTTTTGCCATATTGGATCTGGAGCTGTTACTGATGCCCTGGATGGCTGCCACACGCACCCGTCGTCAGTCCAAGCGTTTTGCCGTCCCAAGCAGGCCTGAGGGGTCTGCAGTGCGTCGCCCTGTAACGCGACGCCTTGTCCTTCCGGAGGGCGACTGGCAATCGATCCGCAGTGATCTTGAGCTGCGGGGCTGGTCGTCTTCCCAGCTGGAGGTCATTCAGGCTGAACTCCGTCAGGGCTGGCCCCTGCGGATCGCAGTACGCCATGCAGCGATGCGGTTAGGTACCTGCCCTACGGGGTCAAAATCCCTGGGCTGATCCCTCAACGGCACACGTCACTGTTCTTTTCTGCCTCTGTGGCGATGGCGCTGCAGTTCACCCATCGCACGAGCTGCACTTCGATATCGGTGAACAGCACCAGAATGCCCACGCACAGTGCTGAAACAGCCAGAGTCGCCAGGGTTTGACGGGAAGTCACAGGGAAGTTCGGTTCAGCGCCTGTTGAAATTTAGTGCTGAGATCCTGCTCATGCCAAAGCCGCTCCAGAACTGTTGCTGAGAGTGAGGCTTGCGGTGGGAGTTGCGCTAGCACCGGAACATCACCGAACTGTTCGAGGGTGCCGGGGTTGTCCTGATGCAGAGGGCCGTTCAGGATCAGTCCCAGCACCGTGAGATTGCGTTTTCGCAATGCTTCCAGGCTGAGCAGGGTGTGATTAAGGGTTCCAAGCCCACTCCGGGCGACCAGCACGATCGGCAACTGCCACTGCACCAGTTGATCGATCTGGAGCCAGCTGCGGGTGAGGGGGACCATCAGACCTCCAGCTGTCTCAACCACCAGGCCCCCCTGATGGTTGGGAATCTGGAGTTGGGCCGGGTCGAGAACAGTTTCGTCCAGTTCGGCGGCCCAGTGGGGGGAGACCGGCTCTTGGAAGGAATAGGCCTCGGGCAGCATCCGTTCCGGAGGGAGGTCCAAGAGCTGGCGCACCCGTTCCCTGTCACCACCGCCCTCAAGTCCGCTCTGTACCGGTTTCCAGTAGCTGGCTTCAAGTCCCTGCACCAGCCATGCACTCACCACGGTCTTGCCAACGTCCGTGTCCGTTCCGCAAACCACCAGTCGACTGAAGCTGTTGTTCATCGCTTCACCATCAGGATCAACATCTTCCATGTCAGGGTGAACCGTGGCGACTGATCGGATTGGGGCCAAGCCCGGAAGAGGGCCTTCCACTGACCTGGGGTGAGTTGGCCGGCGTTGGTTACCGAAGCGCCAACGTTGCTCATGGGTCGCAGCAGCTTCAGCGGATTGGCGGCGTGCTGGGTGAAGCTCAGGCACTGTTCCAGTTGCACCACGCCATCGGGGAGGGCCGCCATCAGTTGATCCCGCACTGGCATGGTCAAGGCGGTGCAGTTCTGACTGGCCTTTTGGGCGGCCTGCTGCCATTGCGGAAAACTGCCATCAATCGGCACCGCTAGGGCCAGCCAGCCTTGGTCCGCTAGCGCATCCACCCAGGTCCGAAGTTGCTGCGCCGGATCCGGCAGCCAATGAAGAACAAAGCTGGAGGCCAGCAGTTGAGGTGGTACCGGCAAGTCCGGCAGTCCGCTGCTCAGGTCATGCCGCAGGATCTGCACCCCGCTGGGATGGCTTCTCAGCATGGCTGCACTCCCATCGATGCGCATCACCTTCTGCCCGGGGTGAATGGCCTCCAGGGCCGCGGCGAGATGACCGGTACCGCTGCCCAGATCAGCCCAAAGGCCGCGCGGGATCGCGCAGCGTCGGCTCAGTTGGGCGAGACGCCAGGCCATTGCCCGTTGCAGCAGGGCGTCGGTTGCGTAGGTCGGTGCTGCGCGACTGAACCGCTCCAGAACTTGGTCGGAGCGAATCACAGGCCCTCCAGCCATCGCTTTACCACCACGAAGACCCTTTGCGTGATCAGCGCGTGACCCCATGTCGGGTCGCGATGGAGGGTCAGCGGTTGATGCCCCAGCGCATCGATGAGCTGTTGCGCTGATTCTGCAGGCACGATTGCATCCCGTTCGCCCTGCACCACCAGAACAGGAACGGTTTCTGGCCACCCCGTCGGCAGAGTGCGGCAGTCCCCCAGCAGGTCCAGATCCTCCTGGAGACGCTGGCGCCCCAGGGTCGTCAGGCCCTGCAGCAGGGGGTTGGGGGGCAGGGCGCTGAGGGCATGAGGTGAAGCTGCTTTGTCGAGGAAGCGTTCCAGCATCGGCAGTTCCTGGTCAGTGCCCAGGGCTGCCTGCATTCCCTGTAGAGCGGCCCCGATAGAGCGCCCTGCTCGCCCATCCGGCACAAATCTGGTGAAGCTGCCAAGCAGCACCACTGCCGATGCCTTCTCCAGGACGGATGCTGGCAGCAGATGGAGCCCCAGGGAGTGGACGATCAGCACGTTTCGTTCCGGGCCCGTTCGCTCCGGGCCGTTTCGTTTTGGGCCGGTGGTCCATGCCGGTGGAATGGGCTTCTCACTGCCATAGCCCCGTTCGGCGACGTTCCAGGTGGCCCCCCCCTGCTCGAAGTGCTTTCGCCAGTGGGACCAAGCGCCGGCGTGGCCTGCCCAACCATGCATTGCCAGGATCTGCATCATCGAGCGCAGAGGGCTGCGAGCAGTTGCTCCAATGTGCCCTCCGGCAGGTCCCGCCGCAGCACCAGGCGCAATCGGGCGGTGCCCTCAGGCACTGTGGGTGGTCGGATCGCGACCGAAAGCAGACCGGCCTGCTCCAGCTCTTGCTGAAGGTCGAGAGCGTCTTGGTCCCCACCGACCAGCAAGGGGAGAACTGGTCCGCTCCCTGGGGGGCGCGGCCAGCCCTGGTTCATGAGTGCTGTTCTCCAGGATTCAGACCGTTGGCATAGCTCGGAGCCCCAGGTCGGGTTGGACTGGATCAAGTTCAGGGCGGCTTGGGCCCCAGCCACCAGCGGTGGCGCCAGGGCCGTGGTGTAACGGAAGGCTCCACTGGTTTGAAGCAGCCGTTCCATCGTGGTGTTATCCCCTGCGAGAAAAGCGCCTCCGCTGCCGAAAGCCTTCCCGAAGGTGCCGCTGACCAAAGCCACAGGCTGTCGCAGTCCATGGCAAAGCCCGCGGCCTTCTGGGCCCAGCACGCCTAGGCCATGGGCTTCGTCGACCAGCAGATGTGCACCGTGGTGGGCACACAGGTCGGCCATGCCTTTTAGGTCGGGACTGGTGCCTTCCATGCTGAACAGGCTTTCGGTCACGACCAGAGGTGTTGTCGTTGCGTGCTTCAGCCGCTGCAGACGCTGGTCGAGATCCTGAAGATCGTTGTGGGCAAATCGTTGCAGCCGTGCACCACTCGTGCGGATGCCTGCCAGCAGCGAGTGGTGAATCAGCCGGTCCACCAACACGGTGGTGTGCCGTTCACTCAGGGCTGTTACGGCGGCGATATTGGCTTGAAATCCACTGGGGAACAGCAGCACCCGATTCCGATCCAACCAGGTGGCGAGGCCCGACTCCAGCTCCAGATGACGTGGTCGGGTGCCTGTGATGAGTCGAGAGCCACCGGCCCCGACCCCATCGGAGGCCATGGCTTCCATCGCCGCCGCGACGACAGTGGGATGCCGGCTGAGGCCGAGGTAGTCGTTGCTGGCCAGATCGAGAAGTTGGCGCGTTCCAGACGGATCTCGCAGTTGCCAGGGTTCCCGGCCGGAGTCCCAACTCCGCAGGCGACGGCGGCGCGCCGGATGAATGGGAAAAGCCTGGTCCCGCATCACAACAGTTTGGAACCCGCCCTGATCAAGGATGGCCGCAGTCCTCTGATCGTGATGACCTGGGAGCGTTTTACTCTGCTTTTTCCGCTGTGGACGTTGCTGGGAGCTGTTCTAGCCCTGGTGCATCCACCCCTCTTTGTCTGGTTCAGGGGGCCACTGATTGCCCTTGGACTGGGCGTGATCATGTTGGGCATGGGCGTGGGGCTGACGCCGGCAGACTTTCTGCGCGTTGGTCGCAGGCCGCGCGCCATGCTGCTCGGGGTGCTGGCTCAGTTCCTGGTGATGCCGGCCCTCGCAGCAGTCATTGCGGCGGCCCTGCACCTGCCCGCACCTCTGGCAGTGGGTTTGATTCTTGTCGGCTGTTGCCCGGGGGGGACCGCCAGCAATGTGGTGGCACTGATCGGCCGCGGTGATGTGGCGCTTTCGGTGGTCATGACAACCATCAGCACCCTGGCTGCTGTTGTGCTGACTCCACGTCTCACGCAGGTTCTCGCCAGTCAGTATGTGCCGGTGGACGGTTGGGCTCTGTTCTTGACTGTGCTTCAGGTGGTGCTGCTGCCTGTCACCGTCGGGGTAGTGCTCAAGCGTGGTCTTCCCGGTGTGGCCCAGCGGATTGAGCCGGTGATGCCCCCTTTGGCAGTGATGTCCATCGTGATGATCGTCTCCAGCATCGTCGGCAGTCAGACAGCGGTGCTGCGTCAACAAGGCCCCGTGTTGATCCTGGCTTGCCTCCTATTGCATGGCGGCGGTTTTTTGCTGGGTTGGCTGATTCCGCGGCTGATGGGCCAAACCGTGCAGGCCCAGCGCACCATCAGCATTGAGGTCGGGATGCAGAACTCGGGATTGGCGGTAGTGCTCGCTCGAAGTGGAGGGTTCGCCAGTCCCCTCACGGCGTTACCGGGCGCCATTTCCGCTGTCATTCACTGTTTGATCGGCAGCGCTCTTGCCGCCCTCTGGAGGCGGCGGCCAACTCCTTCGCTTCGTCAGTCGTCTTAAGTCAAGCCCCCACCGTGGAGTTCGAACAGCAGACGGGCGGCGAGCCCGCGGGAGATGCGTCGTGCCACGAGCAGATCACAGATCCAGGTGAACAGCGGTGGGGCATCGGTGCTGGATGCCAGGCGTTGTTCGAGGGCCTTCAGCTCCTTGACGTCGCGGCAGCCCCGCAGTGCATCAATCAGGGTGTCTTCAGCCGGCCGCGGCTTGGTGAGCTGGGTGGTGGTCACAGCAGAGTGCGTTTCATTCCCTCTGTCATGGCACCGGCGGTGTGTCTCTGTCACCCTTTTGAAGCTGGGTTTCCTGGCACAAAAAAAGCCCCGGTGGGCTCACCAAGGCTCGAAGCATTCTCTTTCTTATTTTCACGATCTAGGTCGCTTCCGTCAAAGGTTGTCGGCACATCTAATTGATGGCATTGGCCTGGCTTATCGCTTCGTTGAAGGGAAGGCTCAGCAGGCCTCCTTAGGATTGTTCGATGAACCAATCGACACCGGCCACGCCTTCATCAGAGCCCGATGTCGATCGCAGTGCAGCACTGAATCCCTCAGAAATCTTTCCATTCCCGCTGGATGATTTCCAGCTTGAGGCCATGGATGCCCTCAATCATGGGCACTCGGTTGTGGTCAGTGCCCCCACAGGATCTGGCAAGACGCTGATCGGGGAATACGCCATCCATCGCGCCCTGGCCCACGGCCAGAAGGTCTTTTACACCACACCACTGAAGGCCCTGTCCAATCAGAAATTGAGAGATTTCCGTGCTCAGTTCGGCGTTGAGAACGTGGGGCTGATGACCGGTGACCTCAGCATGAATCGCGAGGCATCCATCGTGGTGATGACCACGGAGATCTTCCGCAACATGCTCTACGCCGAGGCGGATGAGCACGATGATCCCCTGGCTGATGTGGAAGCTGTGGTGCTGGATGAGTGCCACTACATGAATGACTCCCAGCGCGGCACGGTCTGGGAGGAGTCGATCATTCACTGCCCCCCGCCGGTGCAGCTCGTGGCTCTCTCCGCCACGGTCGCGAATGCAGGCCAGCTGACCGACTGGATCGAAAAGGTTCATGGTCCGACCACCTTGGTGATGAGTGATCACCGACCGGTTCCTCTTCAGTTCAGTTTCTGCAGCGCCAAGGGTTTGCACCCTTTGCTGAATGATGCTGGAACCGGACTGCATCCCAACTGCAAGGTCTGGCGAGCGCCCAAGGGGCAAAAGCGCAAGGGACGCTCCCAGAGACCGCCTCAACCGGAACCACCACCAATCAGTTTTGTTGTGGCCCAGATGGCCGAGCGGCAGATGCTCCCGGCGATTTATTTCATCTTCAGTCGACGTGGATGTGACAAGGCGGTTCGGGATCTTGGTGTGCAGTGTCTGGTCACCAAGGAGGAGCAGGCGCGGATCAAGGCTCGCTTGACGGCCTACAGCGACGACAACCCTGAGGCTGTCCGAGATGGAATCCATGCCGACGCCCTGTTACGGGGTATCGCGGCACACCACGCCGGTGTTCTGCCCGCCTGGAAGGAGTTGATTGAGGAGCTGTTTCAGCAAGGGCTGGTGAAAGTGGTCTTCGCGACGGAGACCTTGGCCGCCGGCATCAACATGCCCGCCCGCAGCACGGTGATCGCAGCGATGTCCAAGCGAACCGAACGCGGGCATCGCCCACTGATGGGCAGTGAGTTTCTCCAGATGGCGGGTCGTGCCGGCCGGCGTGGTCTCGATTCCCAGGGCTACGTCGTGACGGTTCAGAGCCGCTTTGAGGGCGTGCGTGAGGCCGGACAGCTCGCGACGAGTCCTGCCGACCCTTTGGTGAGCCAGTTCACCCCCAGCTACGGGATGGTTCTCAACTTGCTGCAGCGCCACGACCTGGCCAAGGCCAGGGAGCTGGTGGAACGCAGTTTTGGCCGCTACCTGGCGGGTCTCGACCTCGTGGAGGACGAAGACAATCTTTCGCAACTGCGGCTGCAACTCAGCCAGCTTGAGGGAGTTGCCGGAGATATCCCCTGGGAAGACTTCGAGGACTACGAGAAAATGCGTGGGCGGCTCCGCGAAGAGCGGCGCTTGCTTCGCATTCTCCAGCAACAGGCTGAGGAAACGCTGGCCAACGAGCTGACGATGGCTCTTCAGTTCGCCAGCACCGGCACCTTGGTCAGCTTGAAGTCACCACAGCTACGAGGGCGCGTCGCACCAGCGGTGATTGTCGAGAAGGTGAAGGGTCCTGGTCAGTTTCCGCTGCTGCTCTGTCTGACCGATGACAACGTCTGGATCCTGCTTCCCTGTCAGGCCGTGGTGAGCATCCATGCAGAGCTCAGTTGTCTTCAGGTGGATGGGCTGGAGTTACCAGAGTTGACCCGCTCGGGAGAGTTGCGTCATGGCGATCAGGCCAGTGGTGGTTTGGCCTTGGCGGTAGCCCATATGGCCCGGCGCCACGACATGACCACCCCGCAATACGACTTGGCCGGGGAAGTGTTGACCCAAGCCCGGCTGGTCCGAGATCTCGAACAGGAGCAGGAGCAGCATCCGGCCCATCGCTGGGGGGATCGCAAGCAGCTCAAGAAGCACCGCCGCCGCATGGAGGATCTGGAACTCGAGATCGCTGAACGTCAGCAGGTGCTGCATCAACGGGCCAACCGTCACTGGGAAACCTTCCTGGCCTTGATGGACATCCTTCAACAGTTTGGATGTCTTGACGAGCTGGATCCCACGGAGATTGGCCGCACCGTTGCCGCGTTGCGGGGCGACAACGAGCTGTGGCTGGGGCTGGCTCTGATGAGTGGTCATCTCGATGACCTCTCACCCCCTGACCTGGCGGCGGTGTTTGAGGCGATCAGCACGGAGGTCAATCGCCCTGACCTTTGGAGTGGCTTTCCGCCGCCTGCTGCGGCAGAGGAGGCCCTTCAGGATTTATCTGGCTTACGTCGCGAGCTGCTTCGGGCCCAGGAACGCGCAGGAGTGGTGGTACCAGCCTGGTGGGAACCCGAGTTGATGGGCTTGGTGGATGCCTGGGCCAGGGGAACAACCTGGAACGATTTGATTGCCAATACATCGTTGGACGAGGGCGATGTGGTGCGCATCATGCGCCGCACCGTGGATCTGCTTGCCCAGGTTCCCTATTGCGAGGCCATCAGCGAGCAGCTACGTAGCCATGCCCGGCAGGCTCTGAAAGCCATCAATCGCTTCCCGGTGGCGGAGGCTGAGGATCTGGTTCCATCCTCCGCTGCTCTCAACCCGGCAACAGAGCGGGCGGCCTGAGCTCAGGCGTCAGGAGCGGCCATCGCGCTGGGATCCACCTGTTGATCGAAGTCCGCTTCCGTGATGTGACCTAGCTCCAGGGCCGCCTGCTTCAGCGTCAGCCCGTGATGGTGGGCATGTTGAGCGATAGCGCTTGCCTTCTCGTAACCGATGCTGGGGGTCAAAGCGGTGACCAGCATCAAGGAGCGATCGACGAACCTTTGAATCTGTTCTAGATCCGGCTCCAATCCCTCCACCAGGTTCTGGCGGAAGCTGGTGATGGCGTCCTTGAGCATCCGTATCGACTGCAATAGGTTGAAGCCGATTAAGGGTTTGTAGACATTCATCTGCAGATGGCCACCTGCGCCGGCGGCCGCTACGGCGCCGTCGAGTCCGATCACCTGGGTGCAGACCATCGCCATGGCCTCGCATTGGGTGGGATTGATTTTTCCCGGCATGATCGAACTCCCCGGTTCATTGGCGGGGAGCTGTAGCTCGCCCAGACCGGCCCTGGGGCCGCATCCGAGCAGACGGATGTCGTTGGCGATGCGCAGTAGGGCCACGGATAGAAGGCGAAGCAGCCCCATCGCATGGACGAGGGCGTCATGGCCGGCCATGACCGCGAACAGATTTTCCGCAGGACGGACATCAACTCCAGCGACCCGGCTTAGCTCGTCCGCGACGGCATGGCGGAAGCCCGGGGGGGTGTTTAACCCCGTGCCAACCGCGGTGCCCCCAAGGGGGAGGTCGCCAAGGCTGATCAGGCAGTCCTCAATCCAGCCCTGGGATTGTTTGAGTTGATCCCTCCATGCGGCGACTTCATCGCCAAGGCGCAGGGGCACCGCATCCTGCAGGTGGGTGCGGCCGATCTTGACGATCGGCATCCAGGCCTGGGCTTTGGCATCGAAGGCATGCACCAGGGCATCGAGTGCTGGCAGCAGCCCATCTTTCAGCTGCTTGGCCGCGGCGACATGGATGGCCGCGGGAAACACATCATTGGTCGATTGCGATCGATTGACGTGGTCATTGGGATGCACCGGACAGTGACTGCCGAGGGCGGTGCCTGACGCCTTGGACGCCAGATTGCTGATTACCTCGTTGATGTTCATGTTCGTCTGGGTCCCACTTCCGGTCTGCCAGACCCGAAGTGGGAACTGATCGTTGTGCTGGCCGGCGGCAATGGCATCGGCCGCCGTGCAGATCAGCTCTACCTGTTGAAGGCTCAGAAGCTCATGCTGGCCGTTCACCGTGGCGCAGGAGCGCTTGATCCAGGCCAGGGCCTGGATGATTTCGAGGGGGATCCGTTCATTGCTGATGGCGAAGTTCTGAAGCGACCGCTGGGTCTGGGCCCCCCAGAGCGCCTCAGATGCCACCTCAATGCCACCCAGGCTGTCGGTTTCAATCCTGAACGGCTGCGTCATCGGGGCCTCGGCGCGATCGAGCGTTGACTCGATCATCCGTGATCACCTTCCGTCAGACGTGCCATCGTTCCGCATCAACCGTTTCCTTGTTGTCCGGTGCAGGTTCACCGTTCCCATGGCGTCGCTCTTCCGTTGCCCGATGCATCCCTGGCTCAGCTGCAGGGATACCTATCGCAGCCTGGCCGTCCGATGAAAGCACTGTTGAATCGCAAAAGAGTGGAGGGGCTGCAGAACGGCCGTTTCCTCTATGCGTCTCGTCCCTATCAGCTGCTGAATTTCCAGCTGCAGCCCGAGGTGATATTTCGCTCTAGTTGGGATGGTGATCGACTCACCATCGTGTTTGAACATTGCACGATTCATGGACTCGGCCGGTTGCAGGATCTGGTTCAGTTCCAGTGCCAGGCATGGATTCGTCCAGAGCCGGAATGCCTGATGGCGAAGGCTGATCTGAGTCTTGAGCTCTCACCGAGTGGAGCAGCGGCACTATTACCGCAGCCGCTAATGCGACGCACTGGGTATCTCGCTCTGGATTTGGTGACGGATCGCTTGGAGAAGCGTTGTCGCACCGGACTGATGAAAGGTGCTCTTGATTGGGTTGCAAGCCACTCCTGAAGCTGCTTCATTTCACGGTGGTATCGTCACGTCCTTGGGACGTTTTTGGCTGTGGTGGTGGATGCGACGGGTTTAGCCACGCCGGTGTTGACGTTCCGGAATCTTTCACTTCGCTGCGATAAATCAAACCCTCAAATTACGTTCCAGACTCCGTGGAATTGGGAGCTTCTGCAAGCAAGGAGAATCGCTGTGATTACAAACAGTGCATTTTTGCGATACCAGTTAAGTTCTGCTCTTGCTGGCCTTGTCCCTCCAGTATCTGGTGAAATAGTTAGTGATGGGGTAATTGGCTGGCCTGTCGGCGGCGAAGGCGGCTTGGACAGCAAGTTGCGGATCTCCCACGCGCTCAGCTTTCTCTCTACTGTCTATAGCGACTGTCTTGAAAAATCTCGCGTTGGTTTGGATGAGTTCTGGGGGCTGCTGTCAGAAAAGGAGATATACCCCAGCGTTATTATTAAAGAGCTTTCAAAAGAGCAGAAAGACTTTTTCTTTCTAGCATTGTCCGTTCTTTTTTCGTTTGACTGCTATTTATTTTCTAGCACAAGATTTTTAATGTCTAGGCCTGCGAAGCCGCTTCGATCACTCTTGTGGAGGCAGCTTGAGGGCAAGTCTCTTTTCGCAACCTCCACCAACAGCCGCTTTCAACGCGAATTTTGTACCGAGGGCCTTGTACTGGGCTCCTTGGGTCAGATTCTGTTTGCAGGTGGACTTTCAGAGTCGATTCAGTGGGCTGATCAATATCTTGAAGCATCCGATGTGTCAGACTCGGATGAAGAACCACTGGTGATAGGTCAAAATCTTCTTAATTTGGAATCTATTGATGATGGTTTTGATGATGATGGTTTCGCTTGAGGAGCTCTTGAAGTCATGATTTTTTTGCGAAAGCTTTTCAATTCAATTTGGCGTCAGATTGCAATTGTTTTGGCGATAGCCACCTATGAGAATAATAGAAAATCGACAGGAACTTCGATTGGTGCCTGGGAGAGCATTGTAACTCCGTTGCAGATCATGTTGTTCTTTATTGTTATGCGTGTAGGTTTTGCTTTTTTGAGGGGTACTAATAGGTTTGCTGCGGGTGGTTCAACGGACATGTACTTCAATATTGTTGTTTTTATCGCTTCCGGATTTGCTCTTGCTTTTTTGTTTAGGCAAGGGGCAATTAAGGCGCTTTCTGGCTTGAAGCTAAGGGCTCCTCTTTATTATAAAAGAATTCAGCCATTGGATATTCTCTTGGCTTTATTGGTTAATGATTTCAGGGCTATTTCAACCATATCGTTGGCAATCCTTGGTTTGGTTTGGTATTTTACGTGGAGTTTTCAGCTCGATAGTCCTGGCCTGGCAATCAGTGTCTACTTGTTGACGGTATTCATGGCGCTTGGTTTTGGGATTTGTCTTGTATTTCTTGGCAGGTTTAATAAGTGGATTACGAGAATTCTTAAGCGAATTTTGCAGCGATTGATTATTTTTACTTCTGGAATATTTTTCGCTACTTTCGAGCTTCCTGAGTATACAAGGCCGTTCGTAACATGGAATCCAATTCTTCATGCCGTTGAGCTTTTCAGGTATTCGATGAATAACGAATATCCGATACCAGATATTTCTCTGTCTTATTTGGTTTGGTGTTCTATGATTCTTCTTGGATTTTCTTTGATTCTTTACCGAACCAACGAGTCAGTGCTCCTGGAGGCCAATGATGATTAGCCCTTGTTCCCTGCCCAGTTGCTTGCCTTGGTTTAATTTTTAGTTATGTCTGAATCAATCCCGCCTTCCAGCTCCTCCACTTCTCTCCAAAAGGAGCTGCCATCTTCGTTTCGGATTTCTAATTCCGTGGTTCCGGATCAGCCAAAACCGGCATGGCGTGAGCGGTTGGACAGGATTGCAAAGCCTAGGGTCCTGATTTCAGTCTTTCTGGCAACCTCAGCGTTCTATTGTTTTGTAATTGGGCGAGATCGCTATACTTCAGTTTCTGAGTTTGTAATTCAACAGGCCTTACCTCTCGAGGGATCATCGGCTTCGGTGTTGGCAGGCGCTGCTGCTGCACCGCAGGTACTGACCTCCCTTGTGGATGGTCAATACCTGCAGGTCTATCTCGAATCGTCGGATGTGAAGGCCCGCTTGTTCCCTGACGGCAAGAAACTTGAGCAGGATTACCGTATCAAGCTTCCGGATCTTCGTGCTGGATTGCCCGCTAACAGTTCTGCTCCGGCACAGCTTGGCTTCTACAGAAAACAACTCTCTGTGGCTCCTCAGCCCTTGAGTGGTTCAGTCATCCTGACGACATCGGGATTTTCACCCAAGCAGGCTTTCAATCTCAACATCGAGTTGCTGAAGCAGTCTCGTCGCTTTGTGAATGAGGTGAATCAATCCATTAATGCTGACCAAAATCAATTTGCGAGAAAAGAGGTAGAACTGGCCGAGAGTAATCTCAAAGTAGCCAAGAGAAGTCTTGAGCTCTTTCAGGAAAAGCATGGAAACCTAAGTGTGCTGACTGAACAATCAGCAGCTAGTTCGTATATCTCTGGGCTTGAATCTCAACTGGTTGATTTGAAAGTTCAAGAAGCCGCATTGCGTCGCCAATACCGAGACCCTAATGCACCTGAAGTCGCATTCATTGCAGACCAAGTGAGTGAATTAGAGGTTCAGATTCGCGAAGAGAGAGATCGTGCTGTAAGTAAAAATGGACGAGATTTGAATACTCTTGCGCTTGAAGAGGCTGGCTTGGTTTCTGATGTTGAATTTGCGACTCAAACCTTGCAGTCTGCTCGTCTTGCCTCCGACAATAGTCGTCGCGAGAGTCAACGTCAGTTGAAATTTGTGGTTGTTCTCAGTCAACCTCAATTGCCTGTTAAGCCTGATCAAAACTGGCGCTGGCAAGCATTTCTTGCCTCTGTCGGAATCATTATTGTGGCTTGGGGCGTTGGTGGCTTCCTGCTCAACGCGATGCGGAAGAGTTGATATCTTGATCACTCATGGTTAATTAATTCAAGGCCGTATTGCACCGTGTCCTTTGCCAGCCAAATAATAGCCGCAGGCCCTTGCAAAATGAAGCCGTCGGCGTAGCACCAGTTCGTTGTCGCTGATGTTTGGGTACAACTTCTGGGCTGCGCGATCGTTGGTACAAGATCGTTCAACCATTTGTAGAACCTGTTCTTTGGTCGCAGGCAATCTTTCGCCAAGCATTTGGTCATAGAAATGCCATTCCGTGTTGGCGCGTAAGACCGCTTCCCGGAAGCCATATTCATGGGAATGGCGAACCACTGCTGTTGAGGCATAGGCCTTTTTATAACCTTTTCTAAGAATTTCGCGGGCCCACAATTGATCCTCGCCATATACGACATCGGGAAGTGGAACAGCTTCCCAAATGGATTTCCTTAAGCAGGAATTGTTGTCGGAGTAAAAGCGTTCATGGGTTGAGACAACGCCATTGGAGGTCTGTCGATCAGCATCGAGCTCGATCGGTTGGCGATGGCTTCTAAAAATCCAACGATTGAAGTGTTGGTCAAGGTCATGGGCGGTGAGTTCTCCATGATCGGTATGGGCGATATGGCAGCCGAAGACCCCGGCCACACTTGGATCGCTCTGCAGTGGGGCGATCAGGTTCATGAGCCACATGCGATTCGCTGGGATGGCGTCCTGCGTGATGAAAGCGACGTACTCCCCTCGGGCAAGCTCCACTCCCAGGTTGCGGGTGCGCCCATGGCCGAAATCCTCCTTGCGAATCCTGTGGAGGCGGAGTCGTTCATCCTTGGGTAAACAATCCAGACATCCATCGCTGGATGAACTGTCGATCAGTAACACCTCAAATTTTTCATTGAGATCTTGTGCGAGACAGGATTGAACGACGTCTTTCAGCATTGTTCCCCCGTTGTAAACGGGGATCACCACAGTGACCAAGGGGGGTGATGGTTTTGCAGGCTTTAATGCTGCTGTTTCTGAAGGAAGTGATTCCAGAATAAAAGCCTCAATCAGTTTGTTTGAAGCATCCCAGTTGATTTGTTCGATGGCTGCGAGTCCTTTGCTTGAAGTGCTTTCTCGGAACGACGCATCATTCAGCAATCGGCTTAACGCGTTTGCCAGGCCTATGGGAGTTGGTTCTGCTAAGACTACTGTTTCTTTTTCATAGCAGAGACGTGTGTGTTCGGCATCGATATCAACCACGGGCAGCCCACAAGCCATCATTTCATTGGGCACCAAGGAGTAGTTGGTTCCTGAAAGTACGAACCCAACCGTGCATTGGCGATATAGGTTTGCTAAGTCGTTGGCATTCAGAATTCCTGCGTGGTGAACTTTCGCAGGAATTCCAAAGTCAGGCAGATCTTTTTCGCCGAAGGTGATGACCTCGAAGTGGTCGCCCAGATCAAACAAAGCTCTTAAAGCAAGCAGCCCCAGTTCATAGAGCCGTCTTGGCGTGCTACGTCTCACATAGAAGGCGATGGCGTGACAGCTGCGTTTCTGATCGTTGTTGGGGTGGTAGACACTGTGATCGACAGCTAGCGGGAAAGAGATGGCTGAGTTGCCAAAACTTTCCATCTTTTGCTTTAGCCAAGGACTTGCGCAAATGCAGGCAAAGTTGTTTCTAGATGCATATGATTGTTCGGTGAGGATGCTGGAACTTCCTCGTGCAAAAAAGTAGGGCTCGTAATCCTGTACAAAATAAAATCTTTTCTGAAACTTTTTCATTCCAAGCACTGGATATGTGCTCATTCGATCTGTCGCGATCACGACGTCGCCGCTGATGTGGTCAAGATCCTTCTGTCTGTTGCCGAGTACGTAAACTTGGTCTGTTTTGAGTGGGATGAAGTATTGATCGATTACACGCTTGTGTAAGTAGCTTAGGCGACTTGGCTTGTCATTCCCTTTGAGCTCGGAATGAACCCAAATTGTGCATTTGTGCCCAGAGTTTTCTAGATAATCAATTGTTCTGAAAATAGTCATGTGGCCGCCAAGGCCAGGTGTAAAGTTAGGAATAATCCAATGGATATGTAGAGCTTTATTGTTGGTGTTGTTTTTCAGTGACCAGTTTGTTTCAAGTTGTTGTGGCTTGAATTGAATGACCTTCTCGAAGCCATCGATTCTCAGTTTGTTGCGAGCTTCGATGATGGATTTGTCACTGAAATATTGTTTCGAAAGCAAGTATCCGCAGTATGTTGTCTTCAGCTTTTGCTTGTAAATTTCGGTTGCCGAAAGGCCAATCAGGCGTTCAATGCTATGGGCGATGGTCCCATCGATCTGCCCACCTTCCTCATCAAAGTCGTTCCAGTCGAGATCCCAGTCAAGAATGGGTTTAAGGAGCTCTGGCTTGCACCAGAACATTGTCCCGGTTGGGAAGCGGAACTGGCTGTCTCGTGAGATGTAGTCGAGATTGAAGCGTTTTAGGAATGGATTGGCCTTTGTGTAGTTGCCATCTTCATGGCCCCAGCATGAATCGTGTTTGATTCCGAGGCTGAGAGCGTAGTTCTCAATCGGATAGACAATGCCTACCTCTGGTGATTGAAGAGCTTTGAGATTGGTGGCTGTAATCACTTCGCTGCCAATCAGGTTGTCTAGGCAGTGAAGGAACCAGCCGCTGAGTGCATTGCTGTGAGGGCTTTTTTTGGAGTGGAGCTTCAGGATGAGGTCGTAGTTGAGGATTTGATCCTTGAAGCCAACGATGAACGGAGCGACGTCTCGTCCGATGTTCCTGAAATGTCTGACTTCTACTTTCTGGGCATTGTCGACTCGGTTAAAAATATTTTTCAGCGACAAGACTGAATCTTCCTTTGTGGAAATGAAGATGTCGATGCTGCACGGGATATTCTTAAGACGGGTGGCAATTTCTTCGCCTAGTTCTGGGTAAAAGATATGCAGAAAAACGCCAATTTTTTTAGTCATTAAATCTTCTATGGCTGCGTTGAGAGCGCTTGGCTCAGGCCTTTTAATATCAGCCATCTTCCGCATGAAATGGATGTTATCCATCGAATAGCGGTGTTCGTTCATTCCAAACTTGAAGCAGTGAACCATCGGGTTGAGCCCACTCTCTTTGACGTCGGGATATTTGCTGAAATAATTTTCTGTGTCGAATAAATTGCTCGGGTCAATGCCCTCTAGGCTGCCTGATCTGCAGTAATGAAGAATGACGTCGCCGATGCTTTTAAGCTCTTCCGCTTCTTCCACCTCTAGTTGAGATTTATAATGTTCAATGTCAAACACATAGGCATAATGAGCCAATTCGCGAAAGTCGCGAATTATTGTTTTGCTTATTTCTTTGCTTTGTATGTCTTTGATGTACTCCTGCAGTTCAGGAGTAATTTTTTTGCGCCTGTTGTTGGGCGGGCTTGGTCGTCTGGCTCCCCCCAGGCGACTGAGATGCTGTCGTAGTGCCTTGGGGAAAATTTTCTGCCTTCCCGCCGCAGAAGCAGATCGCTTCAACAGTTGTCGGGTCGTTTGCGAAATAGCAGAGAGCGGATGACGTTGTTTAGGCATGCCCCTCCTCTGTGATGTCTAAGAAAAGCAGGTCGCAAATTATCATTCGTTTGCTTTTTTTTGAGTTGTTTTCATTCCTAATCTGCTGCCATCATATCCCGCTCGTTCACGCACTTTGCTGCACCATTCCTGATGAGACAAGTACCAATTCACTGTCTCCGCTAAGCCTTGCTCAACATTATGGCGTGGGCTCCAGCCTAGTTCCGAACTGATGCGGCCTGGGTCAATTGCGTAGCGGCGGTCGTGGCCCGGGCGGTCGGTCACCGGCGTAATTAAATCCGCATGGGGAGCTGATGCTGGGCAGCTCTGATCCAACTGCTGGCAGATGGCGTGAACGACTTCTTTGTTGGTGCGTTCACCGTGGCCGCCCACGCAGTAACTGCGACCAGATTCACCCTTGCACGCGGCCAGAAGTAGCGCGTCCACGTGGTCTTCCACGTACAACCAATCCCGCACATTCAGTCCATCCCCATAGAGAGGAATCGACTCTCCTCCGGCCGCCTTCAAGGTGACCACAGGAATGAGCTTTTCTGGGAACTGCCAGGGGCCGTAGTTGTTCGAGCAGTTGGTCAGCACCACGGGCAGGCCGAACGTATGGTGCCAGGCCTGAACCAGGTGATCGCTCGCCGCCTTGCTGGCGGAGTAGGGGCTGCGGGGGTCGTAGGGCGTTGTTTCTGAGAAGCGTCCCTCAGCGCCAAGTGAGCCGAAGACCTCGTCTGTGCTGATGTGGTGCATCCGGAAGGCCTCTCGACGCTCTCCACTCAATCCTTCGTAGTGCCCCCGCACTGCCTGCAGCAGGTTGTAAGTCCCGGTGATATTGCTCTCAATGAACACGCCAGGTCCGGAGATCGAGCGATCCACGTGGCTTTCGGCTGCCAGGTGCATCACCAAATCCGGGTCGGCCTCACGCACCGCAGCCTCAACGGCTGCCTCATCGGTCAGATCCACTTGTTGAAGTCTGTGCCGATCTTTCGCCGCGTCGCCCAGCTCGCTGAGAATCTCCTCAATCGATGCCAGGTCGCTGGCGTAGCCCATCTTGTCGAGATTGAAGACTGTGACCGTGCTCTCCCTCAGGAGCCTGCGGACCACGGCGCCTCCGATGAAGCCGGAACCTCCCGTCACCAGAACTCTGCGGCGATCTCCCAGCAGGTCAGCGGCGGAAGGCATGGACGAAACCATTGGTCAGGGAGTGGGTGGGGCGTTGTGAGGAGGAGGGGACGTTGAACTCAGTGGAGCTTCATGGGGTTTTGGCCTGCTGCAAAACATCCCTGAGAGCGTGCTGCCAGTGCTGTCCGCTCAGTTGCAGGGCTGCTCTGGTGCTCGTGCTGTCCAGAAGCGAATAGGCCGGACGCTCTGCTGGGGTTGGATAGTCCGCTGTTGTGATCGGTTGAACCTCTGCGGGCATGTCGATCAGCCCTAGCTCAGCCCCGATCCGACCCACCGCTACCGCAACGTCGTACCAGCTGGCAGCGCCGGCATCACTCCAGTGCATGACAGCCGGTAGCTCGTTCTCTCCAGCGATCTGGAGGGTTCTCCAACAGGCCTGAGCCAGGGTCAGGGTGCTGGTGGGACAGCCCACCTGATCGGCCACGACGCCCAGTTGATCCCGCTCGCGATGAAGGCGCAGCATGGTGAGGGCAAAGTTCTTGCCAACGGGGCCGATCACCCAGCTGGTGCGCAGGATCAGGCCCCGTCCGTCCGTTCCGAGACCGCTTTGCACCGCTGCTTCTCCGGCTGCTTTGCTGGCGCCATAAACCCCGAGAGGGTCGCGGGCCTGCATGGGTTGATAGGGCTTTCCTTGGGTTCCATTGAAGACAAAGTCGGTGCTGATCTGAAGCAGGCGGCCCCCCTGTTGATCCAGAGCGCGGGCGAAGGCTTCCGGTGCCCCGGCATTCACGGCATGGGCCAGGTCGGATTCCGATTCGGCTTTGTCCACGGCCGTGTATGCACCTGCATTAAGAACCCAGTCAGGCTGATGCTGCTCAACGGCCGTACGGCAGGCTTCAGGGTCAGCCAGGTCGAGATCTTGACGGCTGGTGGCCACCAGCTCGAGTCCATGGGGCACCGAGGCGATCAGGGCCTGGCCAAGCTGTCCGCCAGCTCCGGTGAGCAGAACCTTCATGGGAAAACGTCTCCCGCGGCTTCAGCGGCTTTGAACCCCGGCGCTTCGGCATCTTTGCCAGAGAGGCTCACCTCTCCGCCCTCTAGCTGATCGATCGGCCAGGCAATGGCCAGATCCGGGTCATTCCAGACGATGGCCCGTTCACAAGCTTTGTTCCAGAACCCCCGTGCCTTGTACTGCACTTCAGCAACGCTGCTGAGGGTGAGAAAGCCGTGGGCGAAGCCTTCGGGAATCCAAAGCTGGCATTTGTTTTCGGCACTCAGTTCGGCGCCGACCCAAGCGCCGAAGGTGGGCGAGTCGCGCCGGATGTCGACGGCGACGTCGTAAATCGATCCGACCGTGGCACGCACCAGCTTGGCCTGGGGTTCCGGTGCGAGTTGATAGTGCAGTCCCCGAAGCACACCCCGGACCGAGCGGGAGTGGTTGTCTTGCGAGAACAGCACCGATTTGCCGACGGCTTCATCGAACTTGCGCTGGTTCCAGCTTTCGTAGAACCAGCCACGGTCATCGCCGAAGGCCTGGGGCGTAATCAGCAGGGGCCCCTGCATCAATGCGCCGGAGGGAGTTGTGAGTTGTTCAAGCTGCATGGCTTACCTCCAGGCTGGTTTGCAGGGCCGCGTGATCGCTCACGCTCTCCTCAAGCATCTGGAGGAGATAAGAGCCGTAGCCACTCTTCTTTAAGGGCTGCGCTAGCTGATTCAGCTGTTCTGCTGTGATCCAGCCCTGGCGCCAAGCCACCTCCTCCGGGCACCCCACCTTGAGCCCCTGACGGTGTTCCAGGGTGCGGATGTAGCTGCCTGCATCGTTGAGGGAGTCGCAGGTGCCGGTGTCGAGCCAGGCCATGCCACGGCCCATCAGCTCCACCCGCAGCCGCCCTTCGTCCAGATACATCTGATTGAGATCGGTGATCTCCAGCTCGCCGCGCGCCGAAGGCTTCACCTGGCGGGCTCGTTCCACGACGCTGTCGTCGTAGAAGTACAAACCCGTCACGGCGTAGCGGCTCTTGGGCTGTTGAGGTTTTTCCTCCAGGCTCAGCACGCGGCCATCGGCATCGAACTCGGCCACGCCATAACGCTCGGGATCACTAACGGGGTAGGCAAAGACCGTCGCCCCTTGGGCTTGAGCGTTGCTGTTCACCAGCTGGGGCACCAGATCGTGTCCATGGAAGAGGTTGTCCCCCAACACCAGAGCAGCGGAGTGGCCCGCCAGGAAGTCGGCACCAATCAGAAACGCCTGGGCCAATCCGTCCGGGCTTGGTTGCACGGCGTACTCGATCGTCATGCCCCAGCGGCTTCCATCGCCGAGCAAGCGCTGGAAAGCCTCCCTGTCGTGGGGGGTGGTGATGATCAACACCTCGCGAATCCCCGCCAGCATCAAGGTGCTGAGCGGGTAATAAATCATCGGCTTGTCGTAAACCGGCAACAGCTGTTTGCTGACGGCCTGGGTGATCGGATGCAGCCGCGTGCCACTTCCGCCAGCCAGGATGATTCCCCGTCGCTTGGATGCGGTGCTCATCAGCTGGCTCACCGGCGTGAAGTCGGCGCCATTACAGCACGAGACCCCTTGCGATCACTTCCGTTCCCTCGACGGCGAAGCCGTTCAAACAGCCGCTGCAATTCTGGTTTGGGCCGCAGTTGTCGTTGGATGCTGGCCGCCAGCTGAGGGTTGCGTTGGCCGATCACTTCGGGCCAGGTGTCGACGGGTTGTCGCGTCGGGTTGTCCCGCAGAAGGCTCACCTTGAGGAAGGGGAAGGCGCGTTGCTCAATCAAGTGCTTCCAGTCGTAGTGCAGAACATTGCCGTTGGCGTTGTGGGTGTAGAGGCTCTCGAGCCTTAGCCCCGCTTCCTGCAGCTGCACCGGCAGGCCGACTTCGCAATGTTTGACCAGGTCCCGTTTGCGGGGCCAGATCTGCAATGTCTCCCAGAAACGGCCAAAGGCTGGGCACTGCAGTGCCTTGGGTTTGTAAGCAGTGAAGGCTGACGACAGATGGGGTTCGTACATCAGATCGTCCGTCAGCCCAATCACGTCCGCTGAACTGGCATGCAGGCGTTGGAACAGGTCGTCGAGGGGAGTAACCGGTCCCCAGAAGCTGTCGTTGGTGAGCACCAGGAATGCTGCCTGCTCAATGTCCTGCCGATGCAGGTTCAGTGCTGTTTTCCAGCTGCCGAAGTCATACCCCTGGTTGCGTCGAATAACGATGGCCGCACAGCGTTGGCGCAGCCGATGCAGCGTTCTCGGGTGCCACCGCAACCCGCTGGCCGACGACACAACGATCACATCGGCGAAGCGTCGGTACTCATCAATCAGTGGGAAGAGGTCGTCCCGAAACCGGTTGTTGCCTGAAAAATGCGCCAGCAGAACGATTGGTCGTTGGCGGCTGGGCTGGAAGTTTGAATTCCTCCAGTGCATCAGCACGGCATCGGCAACCGGCCCTTTCGATCGCGGCGCTGTCTCCCTGGGTTGGTAGCGATTGCTGTGGGGGTGAATGCCCTGACTGGTGAGGGGATCACCTTCGGCGAACAACCTGGCGTGCTTGGCCCTCAGGTGACCGGACTCCCTTTGATGCCGGGCCAGAGCGGTGCCTTCGCGGTCTTTGCCGCGACTGATCGATTCGTGATGAACGATCTCCACAAAGGGGGTCACGGCGACCGAACCACCGCTCTGCCTGAGGCGCAGGCAGAGATCCACATCGTTGAACACCACGGCGAGATCTTCATCGAACCCTTGGATGCGATCGAAATCGCTGCAGCGGAGCATCAGGCAGGCCCCTGTCGCTGCGGTGAACTCCTCCTGCACCAGCAAGGGGGTGAGCGTGGCCAGCACAGGGGCACTGTGCAGGTGTTTTCCGGGCTCAACCACACAGCGCCGTTCCCCCTTCACCACGGCGACCCCTTGATGCTGGATGCTCCCGTCGGGGTAGTGCAGCCTCGCCCCCACAGCAGTGGTGCCGCGGTACGCGAACGGGTCCAGCAGGGCCTGAAGCACCTCAGCTGATCGGAATTCAATGTCGTTGTTCAGCAGCAACAAATGGCTGCCACGGGCATGGCGTCGGCCGATGTTGTTGAGACGCGAATAGTTGAACGGTTCGTCCACCCGCACCACGCACACGTCGTCGAGCTGCGCCTGTTCTTCCAGCCAGGCCTGGGTGGAGGATTCCTCACTGCCGTTGTCGATCAGGATCAGCTCATAGGCCACAGCTCCGGCGCAGCGGCGCAGGGAGTCGACGCAGCTCTGGGTGAGGTCGACCCGGTCGCGAAACGGGATCAGAACCGACACCAAAACGTTGGGTTCGGTGCGGAGTTGCAGCTGATGGCAGGCGCTCAGCGAATCAACGGGAGTGAGTTGCCCACCGGGCACCAGAAAGCTTGGGCTGTGTCGCTGGGTGATCGCCAGGATCTCAGCGCTGAGCTCAGGGGGCCAGCAATGGCGGTCGGCCGGCGAGGCCACGTCGGGCACGGTCGGGTTCGCCCGAATCGATCGCTGTAGCAACACCTCTGAACAGTGGGCGACGGCGTCGCCGCGTCCGCAAACCTGCAGCGCCAGATCCAGCAGCAGGGCATGGAGCGAACCGGTGGACGTCGGCAGTGTCAGTTGTTGCAGCGTTGACCAGCGGATCGTCACCAGGCCGCCTAGGCATCCCCGGCAGAGCAGACGAAACGCTGTGATCTCTGTTCGGTTCTGGCGGTTCCCTGCCGGAATGCCTGGGTCGTCGCTCCAGCGCAGCGTCTCATCGCTGGTCAGCAAGACCGCTGCAGGGTGTTTCATCGCACACTGCGCCATGCGCAGGGCCGCCTGGGGATCCAGCTGATCACTGGCATGGCAGAAGCTGACCAGGGTTTCGCCATCGAGGGTTGGCTCGCTCATCCAACCGGAAGGATCCTCCAGAGAGGCGTGGCGGATCTGGCCCCACCCCTGCCCTGGCTGGATGTGCTCGGCCTCGACCTCCGCTTGTGTTTGGTGGAGAACCACCAGCATCGAGGCCGCTGAGGGAATGGACTCGCTTGGTGCTGGGTCTGGAGCGGGGGGCTGGTACCGATCGAGATCCTTGCCAAGGGGCAGTCCTCGCTGGAAGCGTTGACGGCCGATGCCGGCCAGGTGCTCCAGAGCACTAAGGAAGCCCTGATGTGCTGCTGGTCTCAGCCCATCCCGGTAGGCCTGGAGGTGCACCGGCGGCAGATCAGCGAACAGGCTGCGCTGTCCCAGGGCGATCTCGCGCAGGCGACCGCTACTCAACAGCTGCTTGGCGTCAGTGAGATCCCTGTGGGATGAGAGAAGGTCGATGGGATCTATCCCGCTGTCTGTGGGGGCCCACTGGGTTGCATCACGCAACAGGGAGACGGGCAGCAGAGACGGATCCAGCAGCTCCTTCGGCAGCTGGGGAAGGTGCTGGCTGAGCTGCTGTTGCCAGCGCTGGATCTCCTCCGCGCTTGCCAATCCGGACTGCCAGCGCTGCCAGGCATTGGCATCAAGCGTGTTGTCCTTGCCGCTTGAAGGCGCCACGCCCTGACCGTCGGAGCGTCCAGTCAAGCGGACGCGGCAAGAGCGTCGATCTGCTGATTGAGCAGTTCCCTGGCCTGGGCGGGTGTGGGGGCCCGCATCAGGTCATGACGCAGTCGCGATGCCCCGGGGAAGCCCGTGCAGGTCCAGCCCATGTGTTTTCTCGCGATCAACAGCCCATGGTCGCCGCGATCCTTCACAAGATCGTCCAATTGATCCCGAGCCAGCGCAAGCCGTGCCGTCGGGTTGGGCGTAGAGGGGATGGCACGACCGGTCAGCGCGGCATCGATCTGTCCCACCAGCCAGGGGGACCCCATGGTCCCTCGGCCCACCATCACGCCGGCTGCGCCGGTTTGATTCAGGCAGCGCAGAGCATCCTCGGGAGTGTTGATGTCGCCATTCGCGATCAGGGGGATCGTGAGGGCCTCACGGACCTGGGTAATGGCGCTCCAGTCGGCAGGGCCTTTGAAGCCCTGTTCGCGGGTGCGTCCATGCAGCGTGAGCAGTTGAGCTCCTGCACGTTCCAGTTGCTGGCACCACCGCACGGGATCAGCATCACCTCCGCACCATCCCAGGCGCGTCTTCACGGTGACGGGCAATGCCACGGCATCCGCCACCGCTTCCACGATCCGGATCGCCAGTTCGGGATCACGGATCAATCCGGAACCACCCCCTTTGCGAGCGATCTTCCGAACGGGACATCCCATGTTGATGTCGATCAGGAAGGCTCCACTGGCTTCGGCCCGCCGTGCCGCATCGGCCATGGCCTGGGGGCGATGGTCGAACAGTTGCACGCCGATGGGTCCGGACTCGTCGGCCAGTGACTCCACCTTGCAGCGCCCATGCCCCATTTCGAGGCTGGTGGCATTCACCATTTCGGTGAAGAGCAGGGCGTCAGGAGCCCATCGTCGAACCAGGCCACGAAACACCCGGTCGCTCACCCCCGCAAGCGGCGATTGCAGAACACGGCACCGCAGCTGACGTGCGATTCCATTGCCGGGAAGCTGCAGGGGGGGTGAAGCAATCATGGGTCCATGCTGCACAACGCACTCGACATGTCCTGGCCGCTGAGTCGTTCGTTGCTCTTGCAGATCCTGGAGGACCGCTGCAGTGATCGCTTTGTCTGCGAAAGGGTTTGGGAACGCTTGGGATACCGGCCCAATGAACTCCAATGGTGCGCCAGTCCAGACACGCCAACGGATTGGGCGGATGCCTTCCCCTTGGCTCCCGAGTTGATCGCCGAGCGGCCGGCATCGGTTCGTTTGACCCGATCGATTCCCAAGGAATACAAGCAGCTGCTGAAGCAGCAGCTCAACTTTGCGGGCTACCGGATCGGTGAGCTTTTTCCCCGACGGACCCGGCGTGCCACGGCGGTGAACTGGCTCTTGGCCTGGCTGGCACAGCAAGGCGAGCCCCTGCCGGAACAGGGGCCTTTAGGGCCAGAGCTTCCGGCTCCAGCCGATCCGGTGCAGGGGCACCCCGGCGATCTGCCGGTGGGGTGATTCAGGCCTGAATGGTGATCGGCGTGCCCTTCGGCGTGTTGTGGAACAACCAGCGGGCGTGGGTCATGGGCATGCGCACACAGCCATGGCTGCGGGGGACGCCGAAGGGTTGCCCGGCGTTCTCCTGCCAGGGCGCTGCATGGAGGCAGATGGCCTCGTTGGCACTGACGCACATCGTGTAAGGCACGCCTGGAACGGTGTAGGTGCGTCCGTACATCGTGGTGGAGCGGTACTTCGTGAAGACCTTGCTGTTGAAGGTCGGTGTTGGCGTTGAGGCCTTGCCGGTGCTGACGGGGATCACGCGGACGACTTCCTGTTGGCTGTTGTAAACCGTCAGGCGCTGGTCGGAGAGGTCGACCACAAGGCTGGCGACGAGCTCGAGCATGGCGAGGGAACACACTTCACACGCCCTAGCTGTCTCAAGTGAGACTCATTTGTCTCGCCCGGAAAGAATTTCGGTTCTGCTCGCGATCGGCGCCAGGCTGCGACGGGCTCAGAGCGGTGATGCCTGTTCAGGACGTCGCGTCAGTAGTAGAGGCCACAGCAGGAGTAGCAGGCTCATGGGAACTAAAGGCGTCTCTGTAGGGTGAATGATTGGCCTGAACAGACCCTTGGCGCGTCCCGTCGTCGCAATCATCGGACGCCCCAATGTCGGTAAGTCGACCCTTGTGAACCGGTTGTGCCGCAGCCGAGAAGCCATCGTTCACGATGAGCCCGGCGTGACGCGTGATCGCACCTATCAGGACGGCTATTGGGGTGATCGAGAATTCAAGGTCGTCGACACCGGCGGACTGGTGTTTGATGACGACAGTGAATTTCTGCCTGAGATCCGGGAGCAGGCGGCTCTTGCTCTCGAGGAAGCCAGTGTGGCCTTGGTGATCGTGGACGGTCAGCAGGGACTGACGGCCGCTGACGAATCCATTGCTGAATTTCTGCGCAGTCATCGCTGTCCCACGCTTCTCGCGGTGAACAAGTGTGAGTCGCCTGAACAGGGCCTGGCCATGGCTGGCGAATTTTGGAGTCTTGGGCTTGGTGAGCCCCATCCGATTTCGGCCATCCATGGGGCCGGAACCGGTGAACTCCTTGATCAGGTCCTCACGTTTCTCCCGCCGAAGGATCAAGAGGGGGAGGAGGAGGAACCGATTCAGATGGCCATCATCGGCCGGCCGAATGTCGGGAAATCCAGTCTTCTGAATGCCATCTGTGGAGAACAGAGGGCCATCGTCAGTCCGATTCGCGGCACAACGCGCGACACGATCGACACCAGCATCATCCGGGAGCAACGCCCCTGGCGTCTGGTGGACACAGCTGGCATCCGCCGGCGGCGCAGCGTCAACTATGGCCCGGAATTTTTCGGGATCAATCGAAGTTTCAAGGCGATCGAACGCAGCGATGTCTGCGTGCTGGTGATTGATGCCCTGGATGGCGTGACCGAGCAGGATCAGCGCCTGGCGGGCCGCATTGAGGAGGACGGACGAGCCTGTGTGGTGGTTGTCAACAAATGGGACGCCGTCGAGAAAGACAGCCACACCATGACGGCGATGGAAAAAGAGCTGCGCTCCAAGCTGTACTTCCTCGATTGGGCCCCGATGTTGTTCACATCGGCACTCACCGGCCAACGGGTGGACAGCATCTTCGCTCTGGCCGCCTTGGCGGTTGAACAGCATCGTCGCCGTGTTACCACCTCTGTTGTGAATGAGGTGCTGAAGGAAGCACTCAGCTGGCGTAGTCCGCCCACCACCCGAGGGGGGCGTCAGGGCAAGTTGTATTACGGCACGCAGGTCGCAAGTCGACCCCCCAGCTTCACCCTGTTCGTCAACGACCCCAAGCTTTTCGGGGAAACCTACCGGCGCTATGTCGAGCGCCAGATCCGCGAGGGCCTCGGCTTCGATGGAAGTCCGTTGCGTCTGTTCTGGCGCGGCAAGCAACAGCGCGACGCTGAACGCGATCTGGCCCGTCAACAGAGCCGTAAAGGCTGAGTCATGGACTGGTTACGTCAGGTCCCGATGGGCCAATACGTCGATGGCTCCAGTGGTTGGCTCAGGCGGTTGGACCCTCGACTGAAGCTGGCCTGGTCCCTCGTCTTTCTGCTCACACCTGTTTTGGCCGGCCCCGTTTGGCGCGTCGCTCTTGTGGTTGCTCTGGTGGTGATCACCCTGGCCAGTGGTCTGGCCCGGTCGCTGTGGTGGCGGTCTGTCCTTCTGCTGACGGCGTTGGCGCTTGTGGTGGGTCTGTTGTCGATGCTGTTGCCGGCTGTTGATCCCCCTGCGGCTTTTCCCCTTCGTAATCCGGCCGAGCTTCCTGGGCTCGAGACGGAAGGACCCTCCTGGGATCTGCTGCGCCTAGGACCCCTGCAGTTGGGTGGTCTCAAGCTGGGTCCTCTGGTGGTGGACCGCGCCTCTGCAGTGCTGGGGCTGCGGACGTCGACCTTGATCTTCACGGTGATTCACAGCGTCAATTTGATGTTGATCACAACCCCTCCGGAGGATCTGGTCTGGGCTCTCAGTTGGTGTCTGACTCCTTTGAAGTGGCTGGGGTTTCCTGTTGAGCGGCTGGGGTTTCAATTGTTGCTGGCCCTTCGTTTTCTGCCTCTCGTTCAGGAAGAGCTCCAGAATCTGCTGCGATCTCTTGCCAGTCGTGCCGTCAATCTGCGCCAGCTGGGTTTCAAGGCCGGCTTCGGCTTGGTGCTGGCCGTGGGAGAGAGGCTGTTGGCCAACATCCTTCTAAGAGCTGAGCAGGGAGCGGATGCACTGGTGGCCCGTGGGGGTCGGATTCTTGGCCCTTCGTATTTCCGCATGCCTCCTGAACGTCCTGCTCACCTGCTGAATGGCCTGGCGATGACATTGCTCCTATTGGTGATCGGGCTCCGGGGTCAGTACGGTGCTCTATGACCTCTGATCACGGCTGATCACGGCATGGCGTCCGAGCGATATCTGAATCACCCCACCTTCGGGATGCTCTATCGGGTAGCTCCGGCTGGTGAGGGTCGCGACGTTTACGCCACGCTGTATGCCCAGAGAATGTTCTTCCTGGTCACCTTGCAGCCCCGTGGCGCCCAGTTCGAAGTGATCCCCTACGGCGACGCACGTCACCACGCTGAGGTGCATCTGGGCCGGTGCCGGCGGGATCGGTCAGAGGACCTGGACTCCTGGACTCAGCTGTTCGATCAGACGTTCATCTGAACTCTTGACGGATTCATTCGCTGCGCGTTGGCAGGCGCTCCAAGTTGACCGCCCCTCCTCCGCCAGGCTTCTGGCGGTTAGCAAGGGCCACCCGGCATCGGCCGTCCGTTCCGTGGCAGAGCTCGGTCAGTTTGATTTCGGGGAAAGCCGTGTTCAGGAGGCGCTGCCTAAGCAGAAGGAGCTGATCGATCTGCAGCTGCGCTGGCATTTCATCGGCCGCCTCCAGAGCAACAAAGTGCGGCCCGTGGTGAAGGCCTTCGATTTCATCCACTCCGTCGATTCTTTGCTGCTCGCTGAACGGGTATCGCGCATTGCTTTGGAGGAGGCCCGGCAGCCCGATGTGATGCTTCAGGTCAAACTGCGCCCAGATCCCACTAAAGGGGGGCTGTCTGCTGATGAACTCTGCGCTATCTGGTCAGACCTGCAAGCTCTGCCGGGGTTGCGGATCTCGGGCCTGATGACCATGGCGCCATTCGAAATGGCCGCGAAGCAGCGCAAAGAATTGTTTTCCGACTGCCGTTCCCTGGCGGATCGGTTCAACTTGTTGGAGTGTTCGATGGGGATGAGCACCGACTGGAAAGAGGCTGCGGAAGCGGGCAGCACCTGGCTCAGGGTTGGCTCGGCACTGTTCGGCCCGAGATTGGTGTCAACAGACTCTGCGAATTGACTTGCCCCGCACCGGCGAAAACGGTATCCAGGGACATGGTTTTCGAACCACATTCAGACCGAGAGGAATCCCAAGGTGTCGCTGATCTCCCGTCTCCGTGCTGTCGTCGCTGGCGATGACTATCTCGATGGCGAATTGGACGATTTTGCTTACGAAGACGAGCAAGACGACCAGGACCAGCGCGCCATGCAGGCTGATGGTGGTGCCCTGGCAACCATTGGTGACACCAACCCATTTGACCTCGGTAGTGACCTGCCTGGATCCAATGTGATCGGGATGCCGGGCATCAGCACTGCGTCTGCTGAGGTGAATGTGATGGAACCTCGCAGCTTCGATGAAATGCCTCGGGCCATCCAGGCCCTGCGAGAACGGAAGACGGTCATTCTCAACCTCACGATGATGGAGCCTGACCAGGCGCAGCGTGCCGTTGACTTCGTTGCTGGTGGCACCTTCGCGATCGATGGTCATCAGGAGCGCGTCGGAGAGAGCATCTTCCTGTTCGCTCCAAGTTGCGTCACCGTCACCAACACGGGCCAGGACGAGGCTTCGGCCCCCACGGTGGTGAGCCGCGAGGCCGATGTGGCAGATGCTGGGGAATCCTCCAGCGCTCCTTCGCCCGCTTGGGGAGCCGCCGCTCTCTGAATTCTCCTGTGCAGCCCGCTTTCGGTGTGATCGGTCTGGGCCGCATGGCTCAGGCCCTTGTGCTTCCCCTTCTGGAGAGTGGTCGGATTCCGGCTCACCAGCTGCTGGCCGTTGTTGGGGGGAGCGGCTCCTTGGAGCAACGCCGCTTGGAGTTGCCGGCTGGCATCGGACTGTTTGCTGCTGACGATCCTTCGGCTCCCAAGGTTTGGACCGCACCGGTCCAGTTGCTTGCGGTGAAGCCGCAGCAACTGGATTCCGTTGCAGCAGCAGCTCCACCCGTCACGGATCAGCCGCTGCTCATTTCTGTTTTGGCGGGAGTGTCTCTGGCTCGCTTGCAGCATCTGTTTCCTGGCCACTGCTGTGTGAGGGCGGTGCCCAATACCCCTGCGCTGGTGGGAGCCGGTTTGACGGCTTTGGCCTGGGGTGAAGGGATCACTCCAGTGCAACGGGATCAGGTGCAGCAGCTATTCGCCGATGTGGGCGAAGTGCTTGAGCTGGCTGAAGCCAAGCTTGATGCCTTCTTGGCGTTGACTTCCTCGGGTCCAGCCTTTGTGGCTTTGGTGGCTGAGGCCATGGCTGATGGAGCGGTGGCTGCCGGTCTTCCAAGGGATCTGGCGTTGCGGCTGAGCCACCGAACCCTGGCTGGAACGGCTGAACTGCTGGATCGTCGCGATCTGCACCCTGCCCAGCTCAAGGACATGGTCACTTCACCGGCGGGAACGACAATTGCTGGCGTTCGTGCATTGGAACGTATCGGTCTGCGCTCCGCCTTGATCGAAGCTGTCATCGCAGCCGCGGAACGCAGTCGGGAGCTGGCTTAGGGCAACACGTCAGGCCATCCCTGACGAATGAGCAGTAGTGAGAAGTAGGGGCGCGGTTCGGCATCAACGGCATCCGCTGAACAGATGCGTTGTTCTGGCCAACCGACTCGCTCGGCGAACAGTGCTTGATGTAGCAGCGAGCGTTGCTTCAGCAGGGGTTGCACCCAACTCCAGCGTCGCCCCAGTTTCAGCAGGGCGAGCACCTGCCCCGTGGTGGCGGCGGTGTCCAGAACCACCCCCAGCTCCTCAGGTGTGTCGGGGCAGGGGCGCACCAGCAATTGATCCTGCTGCAGGGCGAGGGGCCAGAGGCCGGCCGCGGCAGCGGCGGAGCACGAGGTGATACCGGGAATCACCGTGACGGGACAGTCGGGCCACTCCTGGAGAATGGCCAGCAGGACATAGCTGCAGCTCGCAAATAGAGACGCATCGCCTTCACACAGCAGCGCAACTCGCTGGCCAGAACGGACGATGTTTTGCAGCTGTTGCGCCGCCGTCTCCCATGCGGCTCGACGTGGCTCGGCGGCCTCCACCATCGGGAACAACAGCGGCAGGCACTGATGGTCGCTGCGGATCCAATCGGTGGCGATGCGGGCGGCCATGCTGTCGGCTCCCGGTTGTCCGACCGGGTAGGCCACCACCTGCGCTTGGCGGATGGCCTCAACGGCGGCCAGGGTCAGCAGAGATGGATCGCCCGGGCCGACTCCCACCAGCGTGAGACCCCCAGTCATGGTGGGATCGATGATGGTCAGCAGTCGATGCGCCCGGGGTCCAGACGATGAGTCGTCTCAGCATCTTTCCAGACGAAACAGCACAAAATGCCCCGAATGGGCTTCTACCCCAGCTGGAGAGCGGTGATCCAGCGGTGATTCAGGCGGAACTTCAGCGCCGGGGCATCGGTTTTGAGCAATGGCCCGCCGATCAGCACCTTCCTGAGGGTGCTGATCAAGCCTCCATCCTTGATGTTTATGCCGCAGCTATTGCCCGGGTTCAGCGCGATGGCGGCTACGCCACGGTCGATGCGATTCGGATGACTCCGGATCACCCCGATCGCGAGACCCTGCGTTGCAAGTTTCTCGAGGAGCACACCCATGCCGAAGACGAGGTGCGCTTTTTTGTGGAAGGGTGCGGCTTGTTTGTGTTGCACATCGGTTCTGAGGTGCTCAGCGTGCTCTGTGAACAGGGCGACCTGATTCGTGTTCCGGCAGGGACCCGTCATTGGTTTGATATGGGCCAGCGCCCCCGGTTCTGTGCCGTGCGTTGGTTCAACAATCCTGAGGGATGGGTGGCTCAGTACAGCGGCAGCACCATCGCCCAGCGTTTTCCCAGGCTTGACTGAGTGAGCTTTCCAGGCAGGTTGATGCACTTCCCCCGATCTCTCGCTGGGCTGCTCTTGGGTCTGCCCCTGGCGTCAGTGATGGCTGTTGCCGGAGTGATGGCTGTTGCCGCAGAGGATGCTCCCCTGGCACCCGAGGTTCAACGGCGGGTCGCCGTGGTGGTGCTGGCCCGCAGGATTCGAAGTTATGCCGCCATGGCCAAGGCCAGCAGCGACTGCCTCGTGGAGAAGGGACGTCTTCGGCGCAGCCAAGCCAACCAAGCGCTGGTCAACACGCTGGAGGAGCGGGGCATCAGCCGGGGTGTGCTGACCAATCCCCTGGTGGAGGCCGTGAGCCCACGCCTTCAGCTTTTGCTGGATGACAGCTGTGCCTTAGATCCCAAGAGGGAGGCTGAAGCACTGCAGCTCGCTGGAAACGAACTCTGAGCCCTTCTCGCAGCGGGTCTCAGAAGGGGACGGTGAGACGGCTGGCTTTTATTTCCTCAGCGAATAAAAACCGCCCATAGGGTTCCGGCCTCCATGCCTGGTTGCTGTGGTCGTTCGGTCTTGTCTCGTCTTGAATCTGCTGGCGCTGTTATCCGTGCCCTGTTCTGCGGCTGAGATGGATCTGGCCTCTGCATCCACTTCCCCATCCACTCCCCCGTCCACTGGTGAGTCGGTTCTGGTGCTGAACCGCACCATGCGATCGCTCACACACACTCGAGATCCCATCTGGAGTCTTCGTCTGGAAACCCCTGGCGAGCCTGTGCAGCACTTTGATGCCGTCAGCGGTCGAGCCCACCGTCAGAACGCCGATCGTCATCGGTCCGGCACCCGTGCGCCGCTTCCTGCTGGTCGTTACAGCCTCGGGCCGGTGGAAGCCCTGGGTCCCGCTGATCCGAGCGAGCTCGGGCCGATTTGGATCGGGATTGAACCGGAGTTTCCAACAGGGCGAGGACATTTGGGCATTCATCTCGATCCCAGCGCCAACCGCAATGCCAACAGCGGCACTCTCGGCTGTGTGGGGTTGATTCGCTGGGAGGACATGCAGGCCCTGGCGGGCCTTGTGCAGCGCCGTAACGTCCGAACATTGGTGGTGAGTGAGTAAATGTTCTCGGATTGGGGCTTCAGTTGGGGTGGCTGGTTGGACAACCGCCGCGGTGAGTGGTGGCTTCTGGCTCAGCTACTGCTGATCACGGCTCATCTGCTCCCTGTCTGGCCTTCCCCGGCCAGCTTCGGTCTGTTGATCTGGCCCTTGCCCTTGTTTGGGCTTGGCTTGCTGTTGCTGGCTTTGGGTCTGTTTCGGGCCATCGGGGCCCTGCGCTCTCTTGGGGCTAGCCTGTCGCCGCTGCCGGCGCCCAAGCTGTCGAATCAACTGATTGCTACTGGGGCATACACCATCTGTCGGCATCCTCTGTACCGGGCCCTGTTGCTTTGTTCAGCAGGTGTTGTGCTGGCCACAGGCAGCTTGCTGCATCTGTTGCTCTTGTTCAGTTTGGCGGTGGTACTGCGGGGTAAAGCCCGCTTTGAGGAGGAGGGTTTAAGGGCTGTGCATCCGAATTACACCCAATACGCCGCGGTTACTCCGGCGATTGTCGGCTGGATGCCGGGTCTCGACTGGCGCTGATCGACAAGTTCAGGCGGCGACCCTGCTGCGCAGCATCAGATCTGAATAAAGCTGTTCGAGGGCGTCGATGTTGCGTGAAATCGTGTATCTCTCCAGCGCGCGGATGCGGGCTTGCCGGCCCAGTTCCGCTGTCAGCACCGGCTGGTCTCTGATCACTGGGAGCAGGGTGCGCAACTGGGTGGTGACTCCTTGCGTGCTCAACACGATCCCCGCTCCTTGCTCCAAGACCTCGCCATCGGCACCAGCATCGGTGGCAACGCAGGCTGTTCCGGTGGCCATCGCCTCTAGCAGGGCCAGCGACAGACCTTCGACAAGGCTCGGAAGGATGAAGACCTCAGCGCACTGGAGCAGGGCAACCCGGGTGTCCTGCTCCGGCTCATGGCCCCACCAGAGAATCCGGTCGTCGTTGAACTGGTTCATCAAGCTGTTGCGAAGCGGTCCGTCGCCGACGATCACCAGTCGACACCCCTCTGGGGAGACAAGACGCCAGGCTCGCAGCAGGGCCTCGACGTTCTTCTCCGTCGCCAATCGCCCCATATAAAGCACGATGCGTTCTCGGCCCAGCCGCTGCCGAACCTGTTGATGCATCAGCGAAAGGGTTCCTGGGGCTGTTGGGCACCAGCGGTCGGTGTCAACACCATTCGGGATCACTGTCAGACGATCAGCAGGAACGCCGAGGCGCTCCAGGAAATCCGCCTGAAGCTGCGAGAACACGATGACCCTGTCGTAGCGGGCCAGAGCTGGTGCATACAGCTGGTAGGTGAGCTGTTGGGTTCCCGCCGTCAGATTGCGTAGGCCCGCATCAAAGGGGGGATGGAAGGTGGCGACGAGGGGGACGCCTAGCTGCTGACAGAGCTCCGGCAGACGGAAATCCAGAGGCGAAAGGGTGAGGCTGGCGTGAACCAGGTCAGGCTGCAGCCGTTCGAGTGATTCCCTCAGCTCCCTTTGTGCTCCAGGGGAGGGAATCGTATAAACCTGCGATTTGACCAGATAGGGCAGGCTGACGTCAGGGTCGTTGGCCAGCAGTGACGTGTTGTCGCGCTCAGGGCTGCGCGGGTTGTCGAAATGGATGAAGTGCACCTGATGCCCGCGACGCCGCAGCGCTTCGGTGGTGCTGATCCCGTAGGACACATTCCCGCAGAAGGGAGACTTCTTGCCGAGCCAGGCAATCTGCGCCAAGCGGGTTAGGCCTCTTCATGCGAACCGGCAAGTTAGCAGCGTTGCCACGGTCGTTCGATCAAAGCCGCAACCAGTGCCAATCCAGCCAGCAGCCATAGCACTGGTTGCAGGCCAATGCTGCTTACCAGGGTCCCTGCCAGAACGAGCGGCAGACTCAGGGCAATGTTGATCAGGTTGTTCTGGAGTCCAAACACTCTTCCCCGCTCTGTTTCGGGGGTTTCCTCCTGAATCGTGGTCTGAGCGGGAATGGCTACCAGAGCTGCTCCAATTCCGAGAATGCCGCAGAGGCTCAGGGTGAAGATCAAGGAGCCCTGAAGTTGGCTGAGCAGCACCAACGTCCAGGTGATGGTTCCCAGGCCTGTCGCTGTGAGTCGACGTCGGCTGAACCGATGTCCCAGTTGGGCTATCACGACGGCTCCGATCGCCATTCCCAGCCCACTCATGGCCAGGAGTGCGCCAAACCCCGAGGGGCCCAGGTTGTCGATCAGGGCAGCGAGCTGAAGCGCGAGCACGTAGAGCGCCGCCAACAGGCTGTAGAGCAGCACCAGATGAATCATGGCGCCCCGCACGGAGGGAACCCGTCGCAGCACCTGCAGCCCTTCACCGATTTCTGTCCACACCGAGGTGTTGGAGGCGGGCTTGGGGGCTTCTTGAAGTTTCAGGCGCGACAGGCTGAGGGCGGCGAGGCCGTAACAAAGAGGAAGTAACAGAAACTCGCCGCCATCGATGCCGAGGGACGCCAGGCTGCTGTGCAGCGTTCGAAGAATTGGTTCCCCCAGGGCGAAGCCCAGGATCGTGGCTCCCATGCTGGTGGCTTGATAGAGGGAGTTGGCGGCCAAGAGGTGTTCCCCAGGCACCACAACGGGAATAGTGGCCTGTTCAGAGGGGGCGAAAAACTGCGTCAGGATCGACTCAAGGAAGGTCATTCCCACCAGCCCCCAGTAGCCCCAGGGAAGCCCGAGCCAAATCGGGCCTGAGAGGAGACAGATCGGTGCGAACACCACGAGAAGGGCTCTCAGGGCATTGCTGGCCACCATGACCCGACGCTTGGGCCAGCGGTCAGCCCAGACCCCAGCTACCGTCCCAAGCACCATGGCGGGGATGGTGTTGGCCACAAAGATGCCTGTGGCAAGCAGGGTGATCACCTGAGTGCGTGTGCTGATGTCAAGGCCGTAATCCGACGCCATCTCCACCAGCACGCCATTGCCCTGCCCCTTCAGCAGCAGGTGTTGATCGATCAGAAAGACCATCAACACGATGTAGAACTTGTCCGCAAGTTGGGAAAAGATCTGGCCCAGCCACAGCTTGCGGAAATCGTTCAGTCGCAGCACGGCTTCCAACCCGCGTTTCCCTTCGGGATTGCTGCCGGTGGGCAGAGCGGGTTCAGGCGTGGACAGGCTGGGTCCGCTCAAGGGGTAACTGCATCGCGGCCATGATGGCTCACGCACCTGCCAGCAGCGTCTCCCGCAGCATGGCCAGGGCTTTGCTCGGGCGGTTGAGATGCGTCCGGCTCCAGATGTCGACCACGCTCAGCAGGCGGCGCCACACCGCCGGTGGACCCATCAGGTTGCCGTCACGGCGTCGGGGCAGATCGGCACGGGTCAGCCGCTGCAGCAGCGCTAGTTCGGAGGGATTCAGCTGGATCGCCGCCCCAGGCTGCTCGTCGATGGCAAAGCCGTCCTGCGGTAGCAGGCTGCAGCGCCAGTCCCACTGACCCAGTGGAGGTGCCAGGGGATTGCCCGTTATGCAGCACGTTTGCAGTGGCAATCCATAACCGCCGAGGGTGAGCAGATGGATGCAGGCCTGGACCGTTCCGGCCAGCACCAGCTCAGGCTCGGCTCGGTGGCTTTCGAGACGTTCCAGGTGCAGTTGCATCGTGGCGAGCAAGCCTTCCACGGGGTCCTGCGCCGCCAGCTGAAGGCACAAATCACACAGAGCCTGCGCCGCAGCCAGGGTTTCAAGCTGTTGTCCGAGACCGGAGAAACTCCGCAGAACCCGCAGTTGACGCACTCGTGCTAGGCCACTGCGTCCTCCTACTTGGAGTTCCAACAGGGTTAGGGGTGCCGCGGCAGCGAGACTGCTCTTCGGCCGGCGCGCTCCGGGAACGGCGAAGCGGCTGACACCTTCCGCATCACTGAGCAGGCTCAGCAGGCGGTCATGCTCGCCCAGGGGCCCCACCTTGAGGGCGAGTCCTGTGAGGCGTCGTTCTGCCATTCAGGCAGCGGGGCGGCGTTGGGCCTGAAGCAGAGCAGGGGCGCTACTGGTGCCCAGTAGATCGGCCCCCGCCAACAACAGTTCACTCACATGGCTGAGGCTGTGAATACCACCGGCTGCTTTGATCGCGCAGCGTTTGCGGCTCAGTTGCTTCAACTGACGGATCTGATCGGGATGACACGCCGGACCAAAGCCGTTTCCGGTCTGTAGACCAGCAGCGCCTGCATCAATGGCGGCCTCCACGGCCAGCTCCAGTTGTTCCGTTTCAAGACGTGCCATGTCGAGGATGATCCGCACAGGAAGCCCCAGGTCGCAGAGAGCCGAGAGCTCTTCGGCAAATGCTCCTGAATCGCCGTTTGCCAAGGCAAGGAAGTCTGGAACGACATCGAGCTCCTGGGCTCCATGGGCGGCACACCACTCCGCTTCCGCCAGCTTGAGATTGGCTGGAATAGCACCGAACGGGAAGCCAATGGCGGCCACCAGGCGAGGGCCCGAGTCGGTGCCGCCGAGTCGCTCACGCAGCAGTGGCAACTGCCGAGGAGTGGTGCAGATGGCACGCACGCCCTCCTGCACCCCGGAGTCAGAAAGGGTTTGGAGTTGGTCTCGGGTCAGCAACGGGTCAAGGATCGCCTGATCAAGCCTTGGCGGTAGGTCGGGGAGCTCTTGGGCTGGATCAGCCATGGCGGGCCAAGCGGTCAGTCACGAGCCTGAATCACGCCATATCCCCCATGGTTACGTCGATAGATCACCTGCAGTTGGTCACTGTCCTTCTCGCGGAAGAGATAGAAGTCGTGGTCGATGAGATCCAACTGGCGACGAGCGTCGTCCAGGCTCATCGGTGGCATGGCGAAATATTTCCGTCGGACACCCGGATCCGGCAGTTCCGCCTGTCGCCCCTGCAACAGGGAGTCCTCAACTGGGATGTCGTCAACGACGACATCCGTGCTGGGGGTGTGGCTGGCGCTGTGGCCATGGCTGTGGTGGTGATCGCTGTGGCGTTCCTTCCAGCGGCGCAGCTGGCGGGCGAGTTTGCCAGCGGCCAGATCGATGCTGGCGTAGAGGTTTTCACTCCGTTCCTGGGCCCGGATCACGGTTCCGTTGGCGAAGACCGTCACTTCGGCAGTCTGCTGCGGGACGCGGGGGTTGCGGGCTACCGAGAGATGGACGTCCGCTTCCCGCACAGCACCATCGAAGTGCGCTGTGGCCCGCTCCAGTTTGGTTTGCGTGTAGTCCCGCAATGCAGGCGTGATCTCGAGGTTGCGACCATGGATCAGCAACTTCATGCCTCGCTCCTGTGCCGGTTGTCATCGGCAAGCTAGATACGGCGCACGATTCGGCCCACCCCCAGCGTGCATTTCTTTTCGAGCCCGTTCATCCGGTTCGGTTCGATGCGGCTTGGTCAGCGCAACAGCGCTGGCAGAGCAGTCTTTTGGCTGACTCGTTGGCGCCCGAGGCGGTCTGGATTCTTCAGCATGAGCCCTGCTACACCCTCGGCCGAGGCGCGAGTGAGGAGCACGTGCATTTTGACCCTGTCGATCCACCCGCACCCCTATACCGGATTGATCGGGGCGGTGAGGTCACCCATCACCTCCCCGGTCAGTTGGTGGCCTATCCGGTATTGGACCTTCGGCGGCGCACTCCCGACTTGCACTGGTATTTGCGCCAGCTGGAGCAGGTCGTGCTGGATGTTCTGTCGGAGTTGGGCTTGGAGGGGCAGCGTTTGCCGGGATTGACAGGCCTCTGGTTAAACAACCGCAAAGTCGCCGCCATCGGTGTTGGCTGTCGCCGCTGGATCACCCAGCACGGCCTGGCCCTAAACGTGAATTGCGCGATGCAGGGGTTTGAGCAGGTCACCCCCTGTGGTCTCACTGGTCGTGCTGTGGGAAGGCTGGCGGACTGTTTGCCGGGACTAACGATGGCTGAGGTGCAGCCGCTGCTGCGGCAGGCCCTGGCCCATCGCTTCGGTCTGGTCTGGGAGGACGAAGCGAGATAGACCTGAGCTGTTTGAACCCCTGCATCGGATGACGGCCAGCTGGAGCCCGATAGCCCGCGAGACGGATGCTCTGCAACGTCACGCCCATGTTCAGACGTTGCCAAGGGTTGATGCGGTTTGGCCCTGGCTCGCTGACCGCTATGGGGTCATTGCTGCCGTGGATGCGCCCCATGCGGCTCATCCCGAAAGCTTTAATTTCGGCGAACTGGCTGAGCGCATCGCCACCGCCGCCGCTGCATTTCGGCGCCATGGCGTTAAGGAAGGGGATGTGGTGGCTCTCTTTGCTGAGAACAGCCCCCGCTGGCTTGTGGCCGATCAAGGCTTGATGCGTGCCGGCGCCGCTGATGCTGTGCGCGGGGCCTCTGCCCCAGTGGAGGAGCTTCGTTACATCCTTCTGGATTGCCAGGCGACAGCCCTGGTTGTTCAGAACGCAGACGTGTGGCGTCGTCTGGACCTTCCCCCAGAACAACGGGCTCTGTTGCGCTTTGTGCTTCAGCTGGAAGGGGAGCCAGCCGAGGGGACTATCGGCTGGGAAATGTTCCTGTCGTCGGGTGCTGGATGTGATCCCGTTCGCCCGGCTGGGGGGCGAGAGGCCGTAGCAACTGTTTTGTACACCTCCGGGACGACCGGGCAGCCCAAGGGGGTCCCATTGACCCACGCCAACCTGTTGCATCAGATGAGCTCACTGGCTTGCGTGGCCTATCCCGAGCCCGGTGCTCCGGTGCTGAGTGTGCTGCCCATCTGGCATGCCTACGAGCGCAGCGCCAGCTACTACTTTCTCTCCTGCGGTTGTACGCAGACCTACACAACCATCAAGCAACTGAAGAAGGATCTGCCGCGGGTCCGGCCGATTGCGATGGCCACCGTCCCCCGGCTGTGGGAGGCCGTTCAAGCCGGATTTGAGGATGTGCTCAAGACCTTCCCTCCGTCTCGACAGCGCTTGCTTCGGGCGGCGTTGGCCAACAGTGCTGCCCAGCGCAACGCCATGCGAACGGCTCGCAACCTCCTGCTTGATCCGGTTTCAGCCTCCGGACGGTTGCTTGCCTTCGGTTCTGCTGCGCTGCGCTGGCCCCTGCATGCTCTGGCTTCGGCCCTGATCTGGCCCAAGCTGCGGCGGCAGCTCAGTGGTGGTCAGCTTGCCTATCCGATCAGCGGTGGCGGTGCCATCGCTCCTCACATCGATGCCTTCTTTGAAGCCGTGGGGATTGAACTGTTGGTGGGCTACGGCCTTACGGAAACCAGCCCTGTGGTGAGTTGTAGGAGGCCTTGGCGCAACATTCGTGGCAGCTCGGGGCTACCCATGCCACAGACCGAATTCCGAATTGTGGATCCCGACAACGGTCAGCCTTTGGCCTTCCGGCAACGGGGTCGGGTGATGGTGCGGGGTCCCCAGGTGATGGCGGGTTATCTCGGAAAGCCTGAGGCCAGCGCCAAAGTTCTTGATGCAGAGGGTTGGTTCGACACCGGTGATCTGGGCATGCTCCTGCCGGATGGTTCCGTGGCACTCACCGGTAGGGCCAAGGACACCATCGTGTTGAGCAGTGGCGAGAACATCGAGCCAGGCCCATTGGAAGAGGCCTTGATGGCCAGCCCCCTCATCGAGCAGGTGATGTTGGTGGGTCAGGACGAACGCCAGCTCGGTGCTTTGATCGTGCCTCGTGCGGAGGCGATCCTTGCCTGGGCGGCAGAAGCCGGAGTGACCGTTGCTCAAGATCTGGGCGGCCAGCCTGGAGAACCGGCCCTGCTCAAACTCTTGATGCGCGAATGCAACAGGTTGCTGAAGCAGAGGGCTGGATCTCGGGGAGATGAGCGCTTGACCGGGGTGGTGCTGGTGAGTCTCTTCAGCATCGAGAACGGACTTTTGACCCAGACCCTGAAGCAGCGTCGTGATCGCATCACTAGCCGTGACCAGAACTTGATCGATGCTCTCTACGGACGTTGAACGCGGTTTAAGACGATTGTGAGGCGGTCGGTTTACCGGTAATTGACCACACGCGGAAGTGCTGACACGCTTTGGCCGTCTCCCAAGAATCCATGTCCGACGTCACCTCCTTGACGATCAAGCGTCCAATCTCAGTTCGTGCTGTGGTGACGCCCACTTGGAAAGAAGAAGCAGAGCGCGAGCTTAGTAATGGCATAGCGACAGCCGACCAGCAGCTGGCGCAGCTGGAACAAGAAGGTCAGAACGTCATCGATCAGGTGCGTCGTCAGAGCGCCAATCCCCTTGATCCGCGCGTGCAGGATCAGGTGGCGCAGATTCAACAACAGGTGTCGGCGAAGCGTTCTGAGCTGGAGGAGCAGAAGCGCAACCTGCTTCAGCAGCAAGCGAAGATCCGTGAGTTGGAGATGGATCAGATCGTTGAACAGGGGCAGCTGGAGAGCACCTGCGAGCTAAAGGTCGGCGACAACCTGGTTCAGAAGATGCAGGTGGCCATCGTTGTGAAGGACGGCGTTGTTCAGTCGATTGAAGAGTCCATAGCTTTAGAGGACAGCGTTGTTCAGTCGATCGAGGAGGCCTGATCGGCTTCCTTCTGCTAACTCGTAAACTCCCCTGATCTGCCCTTTCGGAGACGGTTTTGGCAACCACGGACATCTTCATGCCTGCCCTCAGCTCCACCATGACGGAGGGGAAGATCGTGGAATGGCTGAAACAGCCCGGTGACAAGGTGGCTCGGGGTGAGTCCGTCCTTGTCGTTGAGTCCGACAAAGCAGATATGGACGTTGAGTCGTTTCAGGACGGTTATCTCGCCGTCGTCTTGATGCCGGCCGGCAGCACGGCGCCGGTGGGCGAAACCATCGGTCTGATTGTCGAAACCGAAGCCGAGATTGCTGACGCGCAGGCCAAGTCTCCCAGCGCCCCTGCGGCTGCACCTGCCCCGGCACCAGCTCCCACACCAGCTGCGGTTCAGGCTTCAGCTCCGACTCCTGCGCCTGCACCAGCCCCAGCACCGATCGCCGCCCCTGCTCCGTCGGCGCCGGTTGTGAACGATGGCCGCATCGTGGCGACCCCCCGGGCCAAAAAGCTCGCGTCCCAGATGGGTGTGGATTTGGCCACGGTGCGTGGCAGCGGGCCCAATGGCCGGATTCAGGCCGAAGACGTTGAACAAGCTTCTGGACAGCCCATCTCTGCCCCCCGTGTGGCGGAGGGTTCCGCTCCTGCGGCTACGGGTCAGCCTGCGGCTGCATCCTCTGCCGCTGCTGCGCCCGCTGGAAACAGCTTTGGTCGGCCCGGCGAGACCGTGGCCTTCAACACCCTGCAGGGTGCGGTGAACAAAAACATGGAGGCGAGCCTGGCGGTTCCCTGCTTCCGCGTCGGCTACGCCATCACCACCGACAAGCTGGATGCCTTTTACAAACAGGTGAAGCCGAAGGGCGTCACGATGACGGCGTTGCTGGCCAAGGCGGTGGCCGTCACGTTGGCGCGTCACCCTCAGGTGAATGCCGCCACGACCGCGGCTGGAATGGCCTACCCCGCTGAGGTCAACGTCGCCGTGGCTGTGGCGATGGAAGATGGTGGCTTGATTACACCTGTGCTGCGCAACGCTGATCGCACCGACCTCTATGAGATGTCGCGTCAGTGGGGCGATCTGGTCAAGCGCTCCCGCAGTAAGCAGTTGCAGCCCGAGGAATATTCCACGGGAACCTTCACCCTCTCCAATCTCGGCATGTTCGGGGTTGATCGCTTCGACGCGATCCTTCCCCCAGGCACCGGGGCCATCCTCGCCGTCGCCGCATCACGCCCCACGGTGGTGGCGGGCAAAGACGGTTCCATCGCCGTCAAGCGTCAGATGCAGGTCAACCTGACGGCGGATCACCGGGTGATTTACGGCGCCGATGGCGCTGCATTCCTGAAGGATCTCGCTGAACTGATCGAGACCCGTCCGGAGAGCTTGGCGCTCTGATCGGTCGTCCGCGTGCCTGACCCCAGGGACCATCAACTCAGCAGCTACGACTACCCGCTACCGCCAGAGCGCATCGCCCAGGCACCGGTCGAGCCCCGTCACAGCGCTCAGTTGTTAATGGTTCCCCCGCAGGGTGAGCCATCAACGGAAGCAGCTCACGGCACGGTGTGGGATCTGCTCGAGCAGCTACGGCCCGGAGATCTGCTGGTGGTGAATGACACCCGGGTGCTGAAGGCGCGACTGACGGTGCGTCGTTCCGGGGGTGGGCTGTCCGAATTGCTGGTGCTTGAGCCGCGGGGGGAGGGACGCTGGTTGTGTCTGGCGCGCCCCGCCAAGCGCATGCGGCCAGGCGACAGCCTCACGATTGAGGGGACCTCGATCTGCCTGAAGGTGCTCGCTGAAGATCCAGCGAGCGGTGGACGGGTGGTTCAGTTCCCAAGTGATTGCAGGGATGCGGAAACCATTGAGGGTTTGCTGAATGAAGTGGGCGAAGTGCCTCTGCCGCCTTATATCGAACGGCACGATCCCAGTGACAGCGAGCGTTATCAGACTCGCTATGCCAATCGTCCCGGGGCTGTGGCTGCGCCGACGGCTGGACTGCACTTCAGCGATGAGCTTTTGGAGGCCTTGCAGCAGAAAGGGGTTGACCTGGCGCGGATCACCCTTCATGTGGGCCTTGGCACCTTCCGTCCCGTCGAAACGGAAGATCTCACCGCGTTGGAGCTTCACAGCGAATGGGTCGATGTCAGCCCCGCTGTGGTGAAAGCGGTGCAGGCTTGTCGAGGTCGCGTGATTGCTGTGGGCACCACGAGTGTTCGTGCTCTGGAGGGAGCCGCTCAGGCCCATGGCGGCGTTCTGATGCCGTATACGGGGCCGGTGGATCTGGTGATTCAGCCCGGCTATCAGTTCAAGGTGATTCAAGCCTTGCTCACCAACTTTCATCTGCCCAAAAGCTCTTTGCTTCTGTTGGTGAGTGCCCTCATCGGCCGGGAAACCTTGTTGAAGCTGTATGCGGAAGCGATTGAGAGGAACTATCGCTTTTTCTCCTATGGCGATGCCATGTGGATTGATGCTGCAGCGGTGCAGCCCCATGCGGCGCCCACTGGCTTGGCAACGCAATAAAAAAGCCCCGTCAAGGACGGGGCTGGTGCTGGTGGGTCGGAGTGAACTCAGACAGCCACCGGTTGCTCGATGATGCCGGTCGGCACCTCAGCGAACATCACAGACGAGAGATAACGCTCAGCCAGGTCAGGCAGCACCACCACGATGGTTTTGCCGGCGTACTCATCTTTCTCGGCCAGACGAATCGCTGCAGCGGCGGCAGCACCGCAGGAGATGCCGACCAGCAGCCCTTCCTCTTGGGCCAAGCGCAGGGCCATCGCGACGGATTCCTCGTTGGTCACCTGCTCCACCTTGTCGACCACGGAAAGATCGAGGTTTTTGGGGATGAAGCCGGCGCCGATGCCTTGAATCTTGTGGGGACCGGGCTTGACGTCCTCACCGTTCATGGTCTGGGTGATCACCGGGCTGTTGGTCGGTTCGACGGCCACAGATTCGATGGCTTTTCCGGCTTCATTTTTGATGTAACGGGAGACGCCGGTGATCGTGCCGCCCGTGCCGACGCCTGCCACCAGCACATCGATGGCGCCATCGCAATCGTTCCAGATCTCCGGACCAGTGGTCTTGAAGTGGATTTCAGGGTTGGCGGGATTGTCGAATTGACCAGGCATGAAGTATTTGGCCGGGTCGCTATCGGCGATTTCTTTGGCCTTGGCGATGGCGCCAGGCATGCCCTTGGCGGCTTCTGTGAGGATCAGTTCGGCACCGAGAACCGCCATGACCCGACGACGCTCGATCGACATCGATTCAGGCATCGTCAGGATCAGCTTGTAACCCCGGGCAGCCGCAGTGAAGGCCAGAGCGATGCCGGTGTTGCCGGAAGTGGGTTCAACAATCACCTTGCCTTTGGTGAGCTTTCCGCTTTTTTCAGCGTCCCAGATCATGTTGGCGCCGATCCGGCACTTGACGCTGTACGCGGGGTTGCGCCCCTCGATTTTGGCCAGCACTGTGGCCTTGCAATTCTTGGTGACGTTGTTCAGCTTCACCAGCGGGGTGTTGCCGATGGCCTGGCTGTTGTCGTCGTAAATGCGGGACATTGAGCTGCTGCTGTAGGAGGGGCCCGAAGAAAACAAACTAATGATGTTGAGCGGCTCCCCCCTCCGTTGTTAAGGGCTTTTTCAGAGTCTCACCGGTCTCTTAGCTATCCAAGGCTCGCTGAAAGCGCATCCAAAGTTCGTCAGGGTCTTCTAAACCCACCGACACCCTGAGTAAATCAGCGGCGACGCCGCAGCGCTCGGCCCAGGCCAGTTCGTCGTAGTGGGCGAGCTGGGTGTAGGGGCAAGCCAAGGTGAAATTGGTGCCAAGGCTGGGCCCTTTACTGACGCTTAGAGCGTCGTACACCACCTGCGCCTGCTGACGACCTTGCTTCAGTTCGAACGAGAGCAGGCAGCCATAGCCCGCTCCGCTGCGCATCAGAGCTCGAAAATTGGGGCAGTCTTTGGGATGAAGCACCCGTTCGACGGCTGGATGGGTTTCCAGCCGTTCGGCGAGAAGGAGCGCGTGGGCATCCAGCTTTGGTGCCCGTTCCTTTACATCTCGGCTGGCTTCCTCCAAGGCAATGGCATCGGCATCGCCGAGACCAGCCACCGTCGTGCAGGCGGTGAGCAATGTTCTGGCCCAGGTCGACTGGGGACTCACCAACAAGCTGCCAGCCATCACATCACCACGCCCTGCAAAGCTTTTGGTCAAGGAGGTGAAGATCAGATCCGCATAGGGCAAGGCATTGAGGTTGATTCCGGTGCCAATCGTGTCGTCGGCGATCAAGGGGATGCCGCGGACGCGGGCCAAGGCCGATACGGCAGGCAGATCAACACAGCGCAGGAGCGGGTTGCTGGGAAGCTCCACAATCACGGCGGCAGGCTCCAGTTGATCCAGCGCTGCTTCAACGTCCGCCAGGTCTTGCGGTTGAAGCAGGTCTCCGCCGTGGAAGACCACCCGCGGTTGCTTCAACACATCCACGTATGGAAAGCCCAGTTGCAGTGTGCTGCGTCCTGGCCGCAGGCTTTGCACCGCAGTGAGGGCTGCATGGAGCCCCGCCATGCCGGAGGGATGAAGGCTGATGTGGTCAGGCCCCACGTCGTGGATGGCGGCTAGGCGTTGTCGAATGGCACGCCGTGCTGCTTCGCCGTCTTCGCTTGTGGGAGGAGCTGCCTGACCCAGGGCGATCGCGGCCTGGCGGGACGAGAGCCCAAGGCCGGTGTGTTGCCAGAACGCTTTGGCGTGGGGAGTGGCCGATGCATCGCTGCGCAGGCAGGAGATGCTCGCGATAGCAATCAACTCCGAACGGCTGTCTGGTGCCTTGCGGCGGCAGTGGGCCAGGGCCGCCTGGGCTGCTGCCGCCGTGGGGTAGGGCCAGACTGTGCTGCCCTCAATCTCGGACGGTTGAGTGAGTTGTCGGATCAGTGGATGCAGCCCGAAGCGGGGATAGACGGTCTTCAGTGCATCGCGGCAGGCCGGATCGTTCTCCTCGTAGGCAACCACATCACGCCAGCGCGGCAGCGCGACGGACACCGCATGGGGTGAGTCCGGCAGAGGATGGCCAAGATCGCAGCCCTGCCAGGCCGGATCGTTGAGCAGGTTGCGGGGACTCACGCCAGCAGCTCCAGGGCCTGTTGAAGGTCAGCCTGCAGATCGGCGAGGTCTTCACAGCCCACCGAGAAGCGCACCAGGCCATCGTCAATGCCCAGCTTGGCTTTCACCTCTGCAGACACAGCGGCGTGGGTCATGGTGGCAGGGTGGCAAATCAGGCTTTCGATGCCGCCCAGACTTTCGGCCATCGTGAACCAGCGCAGCTGCTTGCAAAGGGCATAGGTCTGCTCCTGGCTGGCGTTGAAGCTCACCGTCACGATGGCGCCGCCGGATTTCATTTGTCGGTTCGCCACCTCGTGCTGCGGGTGGTCGCTGCGATGGGGATAACGCACCCAGTTCACCTTGGCGTGTCCTGCCAGTTGATCGGCAACGGCCGCGGCATTAGCCATCTGCTGTTTGAGCCGCAGTGGCAGTGTTTTGATGCCCCGCGTGATCAGCCAGCAGTCGAAGGGGGAGGGTTGCAGTCCCAATGCCTTCTGGGAGAAGACCATCTTCTGGTGCCAGTCGGGGTCGTTGGTGCAGACGGCTCCACCCAGGGCATCGGAGTGGCCGTTGATGTATTTCGTGGTGCTGGTGAGCGAGAGCGTGGCGCCCAGATCCAGGGGACGCTGAACGAGGGCGGTGGCAAAGGTGTTGTCCACCACCACGGGGATCCCAAGGGTTTGGGTGATGGCGCAGACCGCCTCCAGGTCGATCACCTTGAGCAGCGGGTTGGTGGGACTCTCTAGCCACACCATTGCGGGCTTCCGGGATTGGATCTCCTCCAGCGCTTCCGGCTGGGTGAAGTCAACCCATGCGGTTTTCAGCCCGAACTTGGCGAAGACCTGTTCGAACAGACGCACGGTGCAGCCGTAGAGGTTCTCTTCGCACAGCACCAGATCGCCCTGTTTGAGCTGGGAAACCACAGCGGTAATAGCGCTGACGCCGGAGGCGAAGACGGTGGCGTGAGCGCAGCCCTCGACCGAGGCGAGCACCCCATCGAGGATGCGGAAGTTGGGGTTGCCGGAACGGGTGTAATCAAACCCACCGGGGTTGCCATGGGCGAAGGTGCTGGTGGGAAAGATTGGCGGCATCACCGTGCCGGTGTCGTCCGCGTAGCTGTCGCCGTGGTGGATCACGCGGGTGTTCAGACCTGTGTTCACGGACGATCCGTCGATCTGAACAGGCTAAGAAATCGCCTCCCCCCACCCAATAAAAAACCCCCACCGTTAGGCGGGGGTTGATTGACGATCGTTTGGGCTTGAACCGGTGGATCAGTCGAGATCGGGCATGCCCAGCACAGGCTCAGCCTTGCGGTCGATGCCTTTCTCGAAGCCAGCAGCAGCAGCGCGAGCGCGGCCTGCGTGCCAGAGGTGACCAACCAGGAAGAAGAAGGCGAGCACGAATTGCGCTGCACCCAGCCACTGGCGGAGGTTCACGTAGTTCACCGAGTTGGGCTCGGTGATGATGCCGCCCACAGAGTTCAGGGAGGCGTTGGGGGCGTGCGTCATGTATTCAGCGGCACGGCGCACCTGCCAGGGCTGAATGTCGTTCTGCAGCTTGTCGAGGCTGAGACCGTTGGGGCCACGCAGGGGCTCCAGCCAGGGACCACGGAAGTCCCAGAAGCGCATGGTTTCACCACCGAAGATGATTTCACCCGTTGGTGAGCGCATCAGGTACTTACCCAGGCCGGTGGGGCCCATGGCGGAACCGATGTTGGCGCCGAGGCGCTGGTCACGCACCAGGAAGGTGAAACTCTGAGCTTGGGAAGCCTCAGCGTTTGTGGGGCCCCAGAACTCGGAGGGATAGGCGGTGTTGTTGAACCAGATGTAAGCCGAGGCGATGAAGCTCATGAAGCTCAAAGCGCCGAGGCTGTAGCTCAGGTAGGCCTCACCGTTCCAGATGAAGGCGCGACGCACCCAACCGAAGGGCTTGGTGATGGCGTGCCAGATACCACCGAAGATCAGAGTCAGGCCCAGCCAGATGTGTCCACCGATGATGTCCTCCATGGAGTTCACACCGATGATCCAGCCTTCGCCACCGAAGGGGGCGCGGAACAGGTAGCCGAAGATCACACCCGGATCGAGAGTCGGGTTGGTGATCAGACGCACGTCACCGCCGCCGGGGGCCCAGGTGTCGTAGACGCCGCCGAAGAACATGGCCTTGAAGACCAGCAGCAGGCAGCCAACGCCCAGAAGGATCAGGTGATAACCAATGATGTTGGTCATCTGGTTCTTGTCACGCCAGTCCTGGGAGAAGAAGGAGGAGTAGTTCTCCAGAATCTCCGGACCACGCAGGGCGTGATAGAGGCCGCCGAGACCGAGCACGGCGGAGCTGATCAGGTGCAGAACACCGACCACGAAGAAGGGGAAGAGATCAGTCACCTCACCGCCGGGTCCCACGCCATAGCCAAGGGTGGCGACGTGGGGCATGCAGATGAAGCCCTGCTCGTACATGGGCTTGTCGAAGGTGAAGTGACTCACCTCGAACAGCATCATTGCGCCGGCCCAGAACACCATCAGACCAGCGTGGGCCACGTGGGCACCAAGCAGACGGCCTGACAGGTTGATCAGACGGGCGTTGCCAGACCACCAGGCATACCCGGTGGAGGAGAGGTCTTTGCCGCCAGTGGCGCCAAGACCGGGATTAGAGAGCGTTACCACGGGGCAGAACCTCTTCAGGGAAGACGAAGTTTTCGTGCGGCTGGTCAGCCGGTGCCATCCAGGCACGCAGACCTTCATTCAGAAGGATGTTCTTGGTGTAGAAGGTCTCAAATTCAGGA